>Ga0081539_10001556_pt1 | contig 38207 bp, 35 predicted proteins | sample TabmetS4T2R2_FD_71023 | JGI IMG/M metagenome (GOLD analysis project Ga0081539, IMG submission 71023) | Tabebuia heterophylla rhizosphere microbial communities from the University of Puerto Rico - S4T2R2 | ecosystem: Host-associated > Plants > Roots > Rhizosphere ... | reverse complement strand
CGAGCGCGGCGGCACCTTGGTCGCAAAGCGCAGAACGACCGGTCGCGCAGTACCGACACGTCCCACAGCTCGGGATGAAGCTGCAAACCACGTGATCGCCTGGATCGACGCGAGTCACACCGGGGCCGACCGCTTCGATCACGCCGGCACCCTCATGCCCCATGACGATCGGTAGGCGAGGCCTGAGCGCACCGTCGACAGCGTGAAGGTCGGAGTGGCAAAGACCGGACGCTACGAAGCGGATGTGGACTTCACCGGGCCCTGGAGGATCGACCTCGAGTTCGCGCAGTTCGAAGCCGTCCGTTTGCTCGTCGATGACTGCGGCCACTGTCTTCATCGCTTCTTCTCCACTCGCTCCCGAACGACGACGGAGGTCATGTGCCCATCACACCGATCCGATTGCGCTGCACGGCTAGCCTTCCGGCACCGAGAGCGGCTCTCCTGGTGGGAAGACGATCGGAACCTTGTCGAACCCGCTCACCTGTCCCTTTGTCCACTCCGGCTCTTCATCGGGGTCGAGCTCGAACATCGGGATCCGCCTCAGCGTCTCAGTAAGGACGACTGTTGCTTCAAGACGGATCAGGTGCAGTCCGAGGCAGCGGTGAATGCCGTGGCCGAGGCTCAAATGCCGGTTCGGAGACCGCTCAGGAATGAGAGTGTCAGGATAGGGAAACGCCTTGCGGTCCCGATTGTTGACCGCAAGCCACATCATCGCGAACTGCCCAGGGTGCATCGTCACATCGCCGATCGTCACCTTCTGAGTGACTTTGCGGCCGACCATCGCTGGGCCGTAGTAGCGCAGCAACTCATCGATGGCGCTCGGGAGCAGACCGGGCTGAGCAACGAGACGGCGGCGCAAGTCGATGTCCCACGCCAGCCTCCAGAAGGTAGTGGCGAGAAACTTGGTTGAATTGTCTATCCCGGCGAGCAGAAGTATGGTGAAGAAGCCGAGAAGGTCCTCGTGGGTGAGCGGTTCGCCGTCAAGCTCCGCCCGGATGAGGAGCGACAGCATGTCGTCGCCGTCCGGGTGAGCTCGTCGCTCGTCGATCAGCCCGTCAGCGTGCTCGCGCATCTCCTTCGTCAGGATCTGGGAGCGCTCCGGATCGGTGTACTGCATGTGGGTGATCGCCTCTGCCCAAAGACGGTATTGTCCTCGCTGCTCGGGGGGAAGTCCAGGATCATCGCGGTGACGATCACTGGGATCTCCTCCGTGAAACGTGCGGCGATGTCGACTCGCCCGTCCGCGATGAAGCCATCGATGAGGTCGTTGGTGACTCTGGTGAGGAGATCGGCGTGCCTTGCCACTCCAGTCGCCCCCTTCGGGGAGAATGCCGGCGCCACCAGCCTGCGGTACTTCCTGTGTTCGGGGTCGTCCTGTTCGCCGACCACGAGTCGAATGCCAGCGGTTTCATAGTGGGGCAGGCTCGTGACGGAATTCGAGAATGCCTCCGTGTTGAGGAAGACCTGCACAGCCTCGTCATATCCGCCCACAACCCAGAAGCCGCCCTGCGCGTCGCTCCAGCCGATTCGCGTGTCCTCCAGCTCGTCCCGCAGCGCCTCGATGTAGGCATACGGCGTTCCGTCAGGGCCTAGAGGCGTTGTCCACATGTCGGCGGTGCTGACCAGGCTCGGCTGGCCCTGGGCCGCAACGTCGCGCGTCGACATCCGCTCGTTTACCGCCATGACTCCTCCGCACTGTTCAGGGAACCTCTGGACGCCCCCCGGCGCTGCGAGAATCCGGTCATTTGCGATCCTGCGCGCGATCAATCGGAGAGGGTGATCGCCTGCTCTGGGCAGCCATTCACCGCGACCCTGGCGGCTTCGACGATCTCGCGGGCGCCCGGATCTATGTCCGCTTGAAGAACCCGGGGCCGCCCCCAGTCGTCACTCTCATCAGGTTCAAACAGCGCCGGCGCCGACATATAGCACTTGCCATGCCCCTGACAGACCTGCAGGTCAACTGCCAATCTCATGCCCAACCCCTTTCAGCCGACGGCCAATCGCCGATCGTCCGCGAGACCGCTGGTAGAACTCCTGCCGCTTCTCTATGGCAGCGCGTCAAACCACTTGGGTCGAGGCATGGTCACCCATAGGAGCCGGTACGGCTCATCGGACACAACACGCCATTTGTGATGAAGCCCCACTGGCAGCAAGTACATGTCCCCAGCGCTCACCACGAGAGTGTGCTCCTCCTCATAGGTCGGCGGCAGACGATATGTGCATTCGGCCTCGCCGCTCAACGCATAATGCAGTTCGTCATACCAAAACACGTAGTAGTCATGGGGCTCGCCAGGGCGGAACTCCTCGAACGCGGCCGCGCATTCCGGCTGGTTGATGGCCGCCTGCGTCCACGTCACCAACTCGCTCCCGCGGACGCGGATCTGCTGAAGCCTTCCAGGGTCGAAGCGATGGACCTCGATCATCGCGAAATCAGCCTCCGCGGTGGTAGTCACTTGGCCGACCCGCCCACCGGAGCCGCCAGACGAAGACATGCGTTCGCGTGCCTTCCCAAGCAGCCCCGGCGGACGGCCCCGCGCGCGAGGGTCAGGTTCCCTCCACGCCCCACAGCTTCAGGTACGCCGACCTCCAGTCGATGCCCTCGGGTTCGAACGTGTTGTCGTCGCCCGGCAGGTTGTGGTCCTTATCGATGACAGTGAAGCCCAGGCCCTGTGGCACCGGTGGCTTGTCGTTGAAGGCGCGGTTCAGGTTGTCGACCGAGGCGTACCCGGTCCATCCGAGAGACATGGCCCCGGTAGCGGCTGTGAACTCGCCGCGCTTGATCGCCTCGATCACCGGCGGTCGACCCAAGGTCCCGAGCACGAGCGCGTCCTTCATGCCCGCAGTCCGCACGGCCTGTGCACCGCCGAGCTCGACCATGACGTCCCACTCGAACAACACGGAGTCCGCCTGCGGGCCATACCTGGTGAGCTGCGCCCGCAACGCCTGGATCCACGGGCCATTCGAGACGAAGTCCGACGAGACCCACTCGAAGGAGTTCACGATCTTGCAGCCGGGGCAGTGCTTCGCCAGCGTGTCCGTGAACCCCTTGTAGGCCAGGACGTTCGCGGGCGCGTCCTCGCCGTGCGACGCCAGAATCCGTGCCTTGCCGCCCGTCTTGTTGATGATGTATGCCGCCTGTTGCACTCCGTTCTGATAGTCCCACGCGTCGTTCCCCGGCACGCCCTCCCCCTGGATCATCTTGGCGTTCGCCACCGGGGGGTCGCAGTCGCTCGACTCGACGATCGCGATGCTGATCCCTTTGGCTCGCGCTTGCCGCAGCGGCTGTTCCGCTTCCGTGCAGCCGAAGGCATCGACGACGATGCCGTCCACGCCCTGAGCGACTGCCTGGTTGATCACTCTGGCGTAGGCGCCGGCGGTGTTGTACTGCCCGCTGATGACCTTGGCGTTCCAGCCCAGCAGCCTTGCGGCCTCCTGGCCCTTCACGGCAAGTTGGTGGCACTCGTAGACCGTGGAGGAACAGGGGACGAACCACACGGTCTTCCCCTTCGCCGGCGGGGGGCCGGACGTGGGCGGATGCGTCGATCCTCCCTTGTACATCTCCTCCAACGTCGGCAGCTGGCTCGGCGGAGCCAGGCCGGACGCCGCCGCCGGGCTGGTCGAACTGGCCTCACGGTCGGGGCTGCTACCGCCATCGTCGTCCGAGCCGCAGGCGGCCAGAGTCAGGCCCATGACCGCGGCCACGGCCGCAGGTCCGATCAGACTTCTGGTCCGCCTCCGTCGCGCCCTCATCGGGGCCCTCCCTCAGAATGCATGCTGCTTCCTCCTCCCTCGAGTGCCGGCTGTCGATGCGCCGGCGAGATTCCTGGCATACGTGCGCCCGCCTGCTGCTCGGCGGGCGCGGCGGCACCTGCGGGTACGCGCCATCGAGCGCGCAGGCGTCGCCGGTTTTCCCTCCGTGCGCTCGCCACGTCACGCACCCACTCGCTGCCCCGCCCGGTCCGACTTCGCCCCGTCTCGGTCGTGGTCTCGACCGATATCCGCCAGGACGAGCCGACCCGCCCGGCGAACTTGGGCCCGCGCAAGGAGTGACGACACCGCAAGGCTCACGATCAGCGCCGTCCCGTTGAACACCTGCTGAACCCACGACTGAGCTCCGAGCAGGCTCAAGCCGTTCACCACAACGGCGGTGAGCAGCAGGGCGATGACGGTACCCCAGACGTTGACCCGTCCTGGCTGGATCGCGGTCTGGCCCAGGAACACCGCCGCCATGGCGGGAAACAGGTAGGAGATGCCTTGGGTGGCATTCCCGGTTCCGGTCTGAATCGTCAAGAGGGTGCCGCCGGCCGCGCCGAGCAACGCGGAGATGACAAACGTGATGAAGATCGTCCGCCCCAGCCGAATACCCACGAGTCGCGCGGCCGCCTCATTCGATCCGATCGCGGCAAGCCGCCGACCGAACGGAGTGCGCGCCACGAGGTACCACGTCAGCAAGGTCACGATCGCGAACATCCACAGCGGCCACGGAACCCCCAGCGCGTCGCTGATTCCCCAGTTGCCAAGCGAGACGGGAAAGCCCTGGTTGATCTCTCGTCCGCCCGTGTACTCCAGGAGCACCCCTCCAAGCAGGGTGTACATCCCGAGCGTCGCGATGAGTGCGTTCAATCTCAGGACGCCGGCCAGAAAGGCGGTCACTACCCCGATGATGGGGCCGACCAGCAGGCCCGCCAGAAGCGCAAGCCAGATCGGTTGCTCATAGGTGCACAGGAGCGCGGCCACGACCACGTTCGCCGCTCCCGCAATGGCCGGCACCGACAGGTCGAAGTACCCAGCGACGAGGGGCACCAGAATCCCCATGGCAAGGATGCCCGTCACGGCGATGTTCCGCAGAACGTTGTCGATGTTCGGCTTGGTGAGAAACGACGCGGATGTCTCGGGATGGAAGGTGAAGAAGAGAAACACCAAGATGAAAATGCCGACCAACGCATAGCGTTCGAGGAGCACACCGGCGAGCGGCCTCTTCAGCCGCTTCTCCGCACTCCTCGTCGTGCTTGCCGTGGCTGGACTCGTGTCCGCCTGGGCCATTGTCGTCTCCTCCTGCGGCGTCTGCCGTACAAGTCCACTGCAAACAGGTCACTCATGTAGTACCCGCACTGCACAACGGCGCTTCGTAAGCCCGGTCCTCGTGCGTGCCGGCGTCGCGATTCACGCCCGAGACCTCTGGGCTCGAGCCCACGCTTTCCCCATATGCGCCGTGCGTCGCACCTATATCCGCTCCACGCGCCCACGGCACGAGACATCATTTGATCGTCCCCGGCGGGTGTAACCTGCTCCTCGAATGCGCCGTTACGTCATGCGGCCGCCTTCACTTTCGTCACCAATTCGGTCAGGTAATGCGGGGACAGCTGCTCGTGGGGTACCTCCGCGATCAACCTTCCGTTGCTGAGAACAATCGCTCGATCGACTACCTGGGCCAGCTCCTCGAGATCAGACGCGACGAGCAGTGCCGCGCTGCCCGCATCCGTGGCCTGCCTGATCAGAGCGTGGATGTCGGCGCGGGCGCCGACATCAACTCCCTGAGTCGGCTCATCGAGGAGGATGAGTGACGGCTTGCGGCGTAGCCAGCGGGCAAGGACCGTCTTCTGCTGATTGCCGCCAGACAGCGCGCTGACGGGCAAGGTGCCCGAGGGCGGCGTTATGCCGAACCGGCCGATCAGGTCGTCTCCGTCCTTGCGAATCTGACCTTGTTTGAAGCCGAGCGGCGCCCAGTATTCGCGCAAGACGCTCATGCCCATGTTGTCGTCGACAGTGAGATCGGGGAACACGCCGCTGTTGACGCGGTCCTCGGGGATCATGACGACACCCTCTCGGATCGCCTCGCCGATCGAGCGGAACCTCCTCGGCCTGTCATCGAAGGTGACAGAGCCGGCTGAGATCTCCAGATCACCGCACAACGCTCGCAGCAACTCGGTGCGACCGGAGCCCAACAGACCGGCGACTCCGACAACCTCTCCAGACCGGACCTCCAGCGTCACGTCGCGAAGCGGACCGGCGCACAGCGAGGAAACCGTGAGCAACGGGCGCCCCCGTTTCTCAACCGGCTTGTGAGTGTGATGCGCGTGGGTACCGCGTCCGAGCATGGCCTCGATGAGCTCCCCCTCCGTGAGGTCTGAGGTCGGGTGATCGGCGACGACCGATCCATCCTTCAGCACCGTCACCCGGTCGGTCAGCGCCAATACCTCGTCAAGCCGGTGGCTGATGTAGAGGATCGCGTGCCCGTGACTCGCGAGTCGGCGGATGGTCTCGTGCAGCCTTGAGACCTCGTGGACTGGGAGCGCGGCGGTCGCCTCGTCGAAGAGTATGAGCGCAGACTGGTCCTCAAGGCCGCGAAGCGCGCGAGCAATGGCGATCTCGGTTCCCGTGGACACAGGGAGCGTCCTGAGCAGATCGTCATGGTGAGCCGCGATCTCGTAGCGCTCGATGGCCTCGGCAGCCTCTCGGTTCATCTGCCGCCGGTTGATCCCGCCCGAACGCAGGGTGGGGAATATCCCGCCAAGCATGATGTTTTCCGCGACGGTCAGATCCGGAAACAACGCGAGATCCTGGTGTACAACTCGTACACCGAGGTCGTACGCGAGCTCGGGCACGATCTGCGTCAGGTCCACCTCTCGGTCGCCGATGCGGACCGTGCCTCTGTCGGCAGCGATCACACCGCAGAGGATCTTGACCAAGGTCGACTTTCCCGAGCCATTGCCACCAACGAGCGCATGTACCTCGCCACCCGCGATCGTCATATCGACGCTGCTCAACGCGCGGGTGCTGCCAAACACCTTTGACACGCCACGCACCGCGACCATGGTGCGCGGTTCGGCGTCGCGCTCAGTCGCGTGAGTCGTCGACATGCCCGGGGAACGCTCCTTCGTCGCTTCTTCTCAGAGCCAGTGAGGGCCTGCGCTGATGATGACCATTCGACCTGATGTCTGAACCCGGCGAAGCAAACCGATCACGAGCCCACGAGCGGATGGAATCCTCCCGAGTCCGCTGGTATGTAGCTGTATACCGGCTCCTCAAACCCGTGTCAAGACGCCTAGCCGACGAAGCCCTGCTGACGGCCGCTCGGCCAGCCCGGGGTGTCCGCTTCGCCCGGAGTTCCTGCTGTGACGTCCGGTGCGTCGGGCCCCGCGCATCCTCCGCTGTGAGCCGCTCAAGCACACGACTCAACGAACGTAGATGAGCCCGCCGTCGACCGGGATCATCTGGCCGGTGATGAACCGCGAGTCGTCCGAGGCGAGAAAGAGCATGACGGGCACCAGATCCTGGTCTGGATCCCCGAACCGGCCACCCAACGGCACCTGCCGCCGCGTCTCGCGGTCGTGCTCGACGAGCTCCTCCGGCGTCAGCGTGGCTCGGAACTGCTCGTACATCGGCGTCCACATGTGCGGGAGGACCGCGTTGGCGCGTATCCCCAAGGGCCCCCACTCGAGAGCGATGTGTCGCGTCCAAGCATGAACGGCCGCCTTGGTCGTCCCGTACGCCGAGTTCATACCAGGATGCTGATCGCCGCTGATGCCTCCCTCGGACCCGAAGTTGATGATGGCTCCGCCCCCAGCCGGCGCCATGTAGCGACAGGCGGCTTGGTTGGTATGTATCGTGCCGAGCTGGTTGATCCGGAACATCTCGGTGGCCGCCTCGTCGGTCACGTCTCGCGCTGGAGCAGTGATGTTGATCGCGGCGGCGTGGGCCAGGACGTCTATCCCGCCCATGCGCTCGACAGCCGCTTGGAACGCGTCATCCACCTGCGCCTTGTCCCCGACGTCACAAGGGCTGAACCGTGCGGCAGCGTCTCCGACGGACGACGCGTTGGCCTGTTCCGCGACCTGGTGCCCATGCGAGGACTCGCGTGCGATGGACTCGACGCTTGCACCGGCCGCCGTGTAGGCGCGCACGAGCGACGCGCCAATTCCCCTCGATCCGCCGGTGACGACGATGCGCTTTCCCTGCAGCCTCAACCCGGCCTCCTCACATGGCTGGAGTCCGATCATCGGACCCAGTTCCGGGCCTCCTCGATCTGTGCGGCGACGCCCTTGCGCAGGTCGTACTCGCGCCGCACTCCAAACGTCTTGACGAACAGATCGCCGGACGCGACCTTCCCGTTGCCGAGGTTGAGCTCCATCTTCTCGTCGCCCAGCTCGATCTCCGCCTCGGGAACGAGCTCGCGAAGGCACTCGACGATCTGCGCGACGGTGACGGTGAGCGCCCCGGTATCGAAGAACGGGCCGTTGCTCAGCCTCGCGGCCGGCGCCTCGAGCACGGTCTTGAGCTGGGTCACCACGTCCTGGTGGTAGATCCATGGGACGATGCTCCTGCCCTGCGGAACGACGACGGACTCGCCGCGCGCGACTGCGTCGATCATCTCGCCGGAGACGATTCCCAGCGGCGGCCGGCTCGGCCGTCCGGCCGCCGCCATGAAGAGCGGACGCACGCCTGCGATCTCCATGCCGTACGTCTGACGGTAGTGCCGCGCGAGCGCCTCCTGGTAGGCCTTGCCGGCGCCGTAGACCGGCGAGAGCGGCGCGAACGGGTGGCCACCCTCCTCAGCGTCGACCGGACCCGAATCCGGGTGCTCGGTGAAGTCGTCTCCAGGCCCATAGACGGCCGACGACGAGGCCATCGCGATCCTCTTCACGCCGGAGCGGCGCGCGGCCTCGAAGAGGTTGGCAGTCCCTACGCAATTGGCGATCGTTGCAACGCGCGGCTCACTGTTGCACACCGACGACACCGCAGAGGCCAGGTGGACGATCCGCTCGATGCTGTGGGTTTCTATGACCTGCATGACCGCGTCCAGGTCAGCGAGGTCGACCAGCTCGAGCTTCAGCCGGTCGCCGAGCGCGATCCGCCGTCCTTGCAGATAGTGCTCGTTGTGCACCTTGTCGAGAATGACGACGTCATCGCCCTCGTCGTACAATCGCTTCGCCGTCGCTGATCCCAGCATTCCGGTCCCACCTGTAACGAGTGTCGCCATCCCGTCCTTTCTTCAGCGCGCCGCGTGCGCGCTAGCTTCGTGCACCGTTAGGCGCCGCCGGAGCAGCGCGTGAGCTTGGCATGGGCGCCAGCGCACCTATCCCATCCGGAACCTCTGTCCACTGGCCCGTGTCCCCCGACTGGGCGATTGCGTCACAGATCAACGCGATCTGATACCCGTCTCCGAAGTCCGGGTTCGCAGGCTCGCCTTCAGCAATTGCCTTGACGAGATGGTGCGTCTCCACGATCTTGATGTCGCCGTAGCCCACGCCTAGCGCAGGAACCGGCCAGAGCGCCTCGCCGTAAGGATGCAGCGGACCGGTGTAGACAGTACGGAAGCCACGCCTGTCCTCCAGGTCGTTGGCGAAGAAGACCTGCAACTGGTCGCGTCGCTCGTAGTTGAAGGCGATCGATCCTTCGGTGCCATGGATCTCCAAGGTGAGGAAGTTGTTTCGACCGTGAGCGTTTCGGCTCACCTCGAGGCTTCCGATCGCACCGTCTCGGAACCGGAGCAGCGTGAGGACCTCATCATCCACCACGACAGGCGCCATCTCCGCACCAAGCTGAGGTCGCGCGGCCCCGAGTCGATCGACCGCCTCGGTGGAGATGGGCCGTTGAGCGATGTACGTCTTCTTCATCGAGTTGACGGCTGCGATCTCGCCGACGAGGTACCGCACGAGGTCGAGGGCATGACTACCGATGTCGCCGAGAGCGCCGGATCCGGACACCGACTTGTCGAACCGCCATGACAGCGGAGAATCGGGACTTGCGGACCAGTCCTGCAGATATTCACAGCGGATGTTGAGAACACGACCGATGGCACCTTCGTCGATGTAGCGCTTCGCAAGACCGATTGCGGGTGTGCGCCGGTAGCTGAAGGCAACCATGTGGACGAGCGAGCTGTCTCGGACGGCGTCGTACATCATCCGTGCCTCGGCCCCGTTCCTGGCGAGAGGCTTCTCGCAGAAGATGTGCTTGCCCGCCTCGGCCGCTGCGATTGCGATCTCCGCGTGGAGATTGTTGGGCACTGCGATGTCGACCAGCTCGATCTCTGGGTCGGCTATGACATCGCGCCAGTCACCCGTCGAGCGCTCGAAGCCGAATCGAGCCGCGGCGTCGCTCGCCGCCTCGGGGGTGACGTCAGCGATGACGCGCCGTACCGGCAGAGCGGGTGGTGGCCAGTAGAAGATCGGGAGGGCGGCGTAGGCCAGCGAGTGGGTCTTTCCCATGAACCCCGCCCCGATCATGCCCACGTTGACGCTACGCATGCTCCCCCTTGACGCCTCCGGCGACCCTCGAATGTCTGCACGCTCGAAGCGTCGAAGTCTCGAGGGCGTCCTGTATACCGTCGCATGCCCATGCTGTCAACGATCGCCCGCGCGGAGCGCCGCAAGGGGGCGGCGATCGCTAGCCTGCTCGACGCGCTGTGATGCCGCCGTCGACGACGAGCGTCGCGCCCGTGACATACCTGGACTGATCAGAGGCGAAGAAGGCGATGACGTCCGCGATGTCCTCCGGCTCTGCCATACGACGTAGAGCGACATTGGCGACCATGGCTGCCGCGGCTCCTGCCGGGTCGTCCTGCCGGTCTAGGTTGTCCTGGATGAGCCGGGTGCGGACGAAGCCGGGGGCGACGCAGTTGACCCGGACGTTGTACGGCCCATAGTCGAGCGCCAGGCTTCGCGTGAGCCCGATCAGTCCGGACTTCGCGGCCGCATACGGGAAGAACCCCTCCATGGTCGCCAGCCCATGGATGGATGAGATGTTGACGATGGAGCCCTCACCGCGCTGCCTCATGCCGGCCAGCACGAACTTGGACACCAGCCAGGCGGACTTCAGATCGGTCGCGAAGAACCGGTCCCACTCGTCGTCGGTCATCCCTTCAGGGTCGTAGAAGGCGTTGACACCTGCGTTGTTGACGACGATCCCGGGCGCGTCGTATCGGCGCCGACACTCTGCGACCATGGCCTTCACGTCCTCCTCCCGCCCGACGTCGCCCGGGACGTAGCTCACCTCGAGCCCCTCGCGGCGCAACTGGGCTTCGCTCGCCGCGCCGACGTCGGCGTCCCGGCCGCAGAACGCGACCGCCGCGCCGTCCGCCGCCAGCCGGCGGACGGTCGCAAGGCCGATCCCGCGGGATCCGCCTGTCACGATGACCGTCGCTCCGGCCAGCGACTCAGCAGACACTGCGTCTCCTTTGACGGAATGCATGATCTCGCGCGGCCTATCAGCAGCGCGATGATGCTGATGGCCGCGGCGTCGGCCTCGTCCGACGCACGCGAGCCAGAGCTCCGGACGTTCGGGACCACAGACCATCGTGTGACCAGCCGACCTGGCGTCGCCGGCCGCCCGCGCAGTGCGAGGAGTTCGGCCAGGACGGCACCGCGTGGCGCATACAGGGGCATGAAAGCACATGCAGGTGGATGCCGGAGACCTCAGGCTCGCGAGCCCTCGCCGCCTGGCTCGGCGGCATCGTCCTGGCCGCCCGGCTCGGACTCGCCGCGCCCATGTGGGCCGCCGTCGGTCTCACCACCGGGGGCCTCGCCATCTACTGGAGCGCGCTGCGGCTGGAACGGCGGCGATCAGCCGTGACACGTGAGCTCAGGAGAGTGGAGTCGAAGTCATCGCGAGAGCACGCGCGGTCGCGGCGAAACCGGCTTCGGCCTACTCCAGGCACTGCGCGGTTCATCCTGCTTGAGCCCCGTCGGCGCGTCGGCCCGCGCCAAGTCGCGCCCGAGCGTCTCGGGCAGTCGCCGGGTCGCCACCAGGGCGATCAGGCACACGACCACCACGTAGCCCGTGAACCAGAACGTCGAGCCATGGGCCTCCGCCCACGATCGCAGATACGGCGCAGTCCCGCCGAAGACCACAGCGCCGATGGATGACGGGAGGCTCATCACCTGGGCGCGAACCCTGTTCGGGATCAACTCGTTGACGAACGCCAACTCCGTCGACGTCCCGGCCGCCCAGACGAGCAACCCGATCGACATCGGGACCAGAAGCTGCCATAGCGAGGGTCCGAGCATCAACTGCAGAGGAAAGGCGAGTGTCGCCAGACCGGCAAGCGCAACCGTATAGTTGAAACGCCGTCCTCGGCGGTCGGACACCCTGGCCCAGAACGGCAGCGCAACGAGATAGATCACCTGAGCGACCAAGCCGGCCCAGAACGCGTCATTGGGCTCAGCGTCGAGGTGTGTTATGGCGAATTCAGTGAAGCCCACGGCAAGGGTATAGAAGGCCAGCGCGAATGCAGGCCACAGAAGGAAGAGAGACCCAACCGTCCGCCGATACTCCCAGACGTTCCGCCAATACCCTCTGTCCTCGCTGAGAGCCTGCTCACGATGCTGCAGGTACGTCTCAGGTTCTTTGACGCCACGGCGAATCACGACGATGAAGAAGCCGTACAACGCGCCGATTGCGAAGGGGATCCTCCAGCCCCAGGTGTTCATCGCCTCAGAGCTGAGGAAGGTCGTCAGGATGACTCCGAGCAGCGAAGCGGGGATGACCCCAAGGATGAGAGCCGAGGGATATGCGCTGCAGTGAAAGGCGCGCCGCTTCGGATCGGCGATCTCGGCAGTGTAGACGTAGGCCGAGATGCTCTCGGCTCCATGAGCGAGGCCCTGGCTCAATCGGGCCACGACGAGAATGATGACAGCGGCGACGCCGATCGTATGGAAGGTAGGGGTCACGGCGATGGCGAGGCTTCCCGAGGCACCGATGCCCAGGGCGGCCATCATCACCGGCTTCCGCCCGAATCGGTCGGCCAAGCGCCCGGCGGAGATGGCTCCGAGAGGGCGCATGACGAAGCCGAGAGCAAACACCAGGAGGGTGTCCAGAGTGGCTGCGACCTTGTTCCCATGCACGAAGAAGCTTTCTGCGAAGAACGGCGCGAAGGTGGCGAACACCGTGTAGTCGTAGTATTCGAACGCCACTCCGGCGATAGCTCGCGACAGCATTCTCCGTCGAGTGTGACGAGTTGGCTCCTTCGAGGAGACCGTTGCGGTCTCCCGATATGGAGCTTCAGATGACAACATTCATCGACTCCATTCACGTGCAGTGGCTGTGCGACGTCGTACTGGCCTGCGTCAAGGGGAGCCTGACGGGGAACCGGTCGGAGCACTCGCCTCCGAAGCGGCCGTCCGTGGGCCCGGAGTGTCCAGGGTGACGAACCTCGTCGTCTTGCCTGTCGGCGCGATCGGCCCGCGATCTCTCCCCTCTGTCGACGGCCAGATCCGCTGCCGTCGACACGCGCTACCTCCACGCCGCCCCGGGGGTCGGACCCGGACAGGCTCACGTGAGCGCGCGCACGCGCTGCCAAAGAACGTTGGCAACCCGCCGGACCGCGTCGATGGTGTGCGAATCGACGTGGGTTTCAGTCGCGTCTGACGCCCAGCAGCTCCGATATACGGCCCTCCGTCTGTCTCCTCCTGACGCCGATCTCGTTGCCGGCGGCCAGAGGCACTCCCGCGCCGACAAGGGACCCGAGAGGCTGCGCCTCTGATGGCCACCTCCGACTCCACGCTCCGACGCGGGACGAACCGGCTTGTTCCCGTAAGCCCCGAAAGGGGCAGATCGCGCAATGCGTTCGCGCGTATGGCGGCGTATACCCGCCGGGCGAAGCGAGGAAACACGCGGTGGATGCGCCACGGCGTCGATGACGGGTTCCGGCTCCGGAGCGGCTCTGAAGGACCCGTCGATCGGCCGGCGGCGCGCAACGGGAACGTCGGCCTCGGCGACCTGGTGGCGGCTTCAAGTCCAGCGCCATCGGCCGCGCGAACGGTCCCGAAGGCATCGAAGCCTACGTCGAGCCCAGGTCAGTGGGCATGCCTACTGGTCTCGATCCTCCCTCGCGCGCACGTGAAGCTAGTGCCTCCCATCGCGCATCTCCTCGATCGTCGCGACGAGAACCGGTTGCCGTCGCCGCCGCCATGCGGTATACAGATCCGGCACACTCTCGTATACCGGCGTGCGCACAGCAGCGGCGTTCGGCGATCGAACGTGGGGGGAGGACGGGGATGGTCGGAATCCGGGAGACGCACCGGCCCTTCGGCGAGTCGCGCAGGGCACACGGAAGCCGACAGAGCCAGCCAGAGCTCATCCGGTTCCGAGGTGTCCGTCGCGCCAGCACCGCTCTCGTCGCTGCTGCGACGGCGCTCATGCTGGCCGCGGGCTGTGGCAGCGATGACAGCGGCGGCGGAAGCGGGCGGACGACCACGTCAGGCCGCACACCCACGATCGCATTCCTGGCCCCGAACACGAACACTCGCTGGATTGTCGCCGACGCGCCGGCGTTCAAGCGCAGCGTGCGAGAGATCTGCGCCGGCTGCAAGGTCCTGACATACAACGCCGACGGCGCCGCCGCAGCGCAGCAGAGGCAGTTCGAGACGGCGATCGCCCAGGGTGCCAAGGTCATCGTGGTGTCCGCGTTCGATACGGGCTCGCTCAGCGCCCTGGTGGCTCGCGCGAACTCGCAACGGATCGCGGTCATCTCATACGAAGAGGCGATCCAGAACGCCCCCATCAGCTACGAAATTGGGTTCAACAGCCTTACCGTGGGCAAGCAGCTGGCTCGGTCCCTCGTCGACCGCATGAAGGAGTTGGGCACATCGGACAAGTGCGTCGTCGCGATCCAAGGGGACGCGACGGACCACAACGGCAAGCTCTTCTGGCAGGGGTCAGAGCCGATCTTCAAGGCTGCTGGTGCCGACATCTGCTTCAACAAGCACTCGCAGTCCTGGGATCCCGCCAACGCTCAGCGCAACATGGACGCGGCGATCACGCAGATCGGCGCTGAGAACATCGGTGGCGTCTACGTCCACAACGACGACATGGCCGGTGCGGCGATCACCGCGCTCAAGCGAGCCGGAGTGAAGAAGCTGCCGCCGTTCACGGGTCAAGACGGGACCACCGCAGGGGTGCAGCGCATCATCGCGGGCGACCAGTACATGACCGTTTGGAGAGACAGCTTCACCCTGGCGGATCGCGCTGCGAAGATCGCGTACGCCTTCGCGACGGGTGAGAAGCCGAAGGGCGACACGACGGTCAACAACGGGGCGCTGGATGTTCCCGCCACGATTCTCGATCCCGTTGTGGTGACCAGGGACAACGTCAAGGAGACGGTCGTCGCTTCCGGTTTCACGAAGCCCTCCGAGCTCTGCGCCGGGCGATACGCGTCGGCGTGTGCCGATCTCGGCATCTCGTGAGAGAACGTGGCGACCGAAGCCCCGGCTTCCTCATGGAGCAACGACCCCTCGTTCCCCTCAGGTGTGGAGAGGGAAGATGACGTCCGCTGATCCGATCGTCGAGCTCGTTGGTCTGCACAAGCGCTTCGGCGGGGTTCATGCCCTGCGCGGAGCGAGCCTGCAATTGTGCAGCGGCACCGTCACGGCTCTCGTCGGTGACAACGGCGCAGGCAAGTCCACCCTAGTGAAGACCATGACCGGCGTCGTGAAGCCGGATTCAGGCGAGATCCGGGTCCGCGGAGACGTTGTGAGCTTCCGCGGTCCGACCGACGCCGCCACAGCCGGTATCGCGGCCGTGTATCAGGACTTGGCGCTGTGCCCGAACCTGGATGCGACCTCGAACCTCTTCCTCGGCCACGAACGGGTCAAACGACGCCACAGGGGTCCGTGGGCGATCATCGACCGTGCGCGTTCTGAGAGCGAAGCTCGCCGCCATCTCGCGGATCTCCACATCAGCATCCCCGACTTCTCGGTTCCGGTGGAGACGCTCTCTGGTGGGCAGAAGCAGTCGGTCGCGATCGCCCGCTCTCTGGTCAACGACCCGGTTGTCGTCATCCTCGATGAGCCCACCGCTGCCCTGTCGGTCACGGCCACCGAAGAGGTGCTTCGGCTGGTTCGGAAGCTGCGCGACACCGGACACGCCGTGCTTGTCGTCAGCCACAACCTGTCCGACGTCTTCAGCGTGGCTGACGAGATCACCGTCCTGCGACTCGGAAGCGTCGCAGGCGTCTTCCGTGCTGCCGATGCCACCCGTCAGGAGATCTTGGCGGCGATGGTTGGATCGACCGATCGCGGGCTGGTGCGAAACGGATGAGCGGCGGGGAGCTTCAGACGAAGTCGCCAGACGCGGCCGAGGTGCGCCCCACCCTTGCTCGACTTCGCATCCCGCGACCGGGGCTTCCAGCCTCCTCCGGCCGCGGTACGAGCGTCGCTCCACCGATCATCGCCTTGATCGTCATCTGCCTTGCCTTCCAGCTGTTGAACGGCCGGTTCCTAGCGGCGGAGAACCTAACGAACCTGGCGCTCCAGATCGCGTCAACCGGCACGATTGCTATTGGCATCGTGCTGGTGTTGCTGCTCGGTGAGATCGACGTGTCCGTAGCGGCGATCAGCGGTGTCTGCGGGGCGCTGCTGGCGGTGCTCTACGTCAACCACGGCTGGGATCCGGCGCTCGCCGTCGTAGTCAGCGTCATCGCGTGTACGGTCATCGGAAGCTTCCAGGGGCTCTTCGTCGTGTGGCTGGCGGTTCCCGGCTTCGTCGTCACGCTCGGCGGTCTGCTCGCGCTTGGCGGCGTACAGAAGCTTCTGTTGGGTGACGCCACATCCATCAATCTACCGTTCGACGGGGCGATCGCCGACCTGACGACCACGTTCCTCCCGCCCTGGCTGTCCTGGACGCTGGCGGCCGGCGTCGTCGCCATCTACGGCGCTGTGCGACTGAGCGAGGTTCGTCGCCGCCAGCGGTACGGCCTGCGGCACGGCGGAGTTCGCAACGTTGCGCTCCGGTGCCTCGGCCTTGCCGCACTCACAATTGCGGCCGTCGTCGTGTTCCACCAGTACCGAGGCACGCCGCTCGCCATCGTCATCTTCGTCGGTTTGGTCGTCGGTGCCGAGTTCGTCGTCAAGAACACCCGCTACGGGAAGCACCTGCTCGCGCTCGGCGGTGACGCCGAGGCGGCGCGCCGCAACGGCGTCCGGGTCAACGCGGTACGCGTCAGCGTGTTCGCTGCGGCTGGAATGTTCGCGGCGATCGGGGGCGTGCTGGCGGCGTCACGGACCTCGGCGGCCACGCTCACTGCAGGCGCCGGCGATGTGCTCATCTCCGCAATCGCGGCTGCCGTCATCGGCGGCACCAGCATGTTCGGTGGTCGAGGCACCGTCTACTCAGCCCTCGTCGGCATGCTGGTGATCGGCGCGATCGCCAATGGCATGGATCTCCTCGCGGTCTCCGACGCGGTGAAGGACATCGTGACAGGGACAGTCTTGGGAGTGGCCATCACCGTCGATGCAATCTCCCGCAGGATCGGGGCCTCGAGTGCCGGGCGGAGAGGTCCGTCGCCGGAGTTCGGCAAGTGAGCCGTTGGACGCCGGCTTGTCGGTTGCCGTCGATTGCACCCCACCGCGGGGATGGCTTCAAGGAGCGCTAGGTGCCAGCTGACGCGAGCCAGACTTTGTTCATGCGCGACGCCGCCAAAGCACATGCACGGCGCGTCGTGTTCGGTCTCGACGACCGCGGACGGTCCACGATCGTGGCCGACGAGTGCACAGATACCCGATTGGTCACAGACGGGTGGACGTTCAACCACTTGTGGCAGGCGACATCAGTGCCATCCGATGTGCTGGCCGACAGCACTCTCGGCGACCGGGTGGAGATCCTGCCGCCCCCCGCTGGCTACACCTATATGATCACGACCTTCCGTCCCGATGGCGAATGGGATCCCCGCCGGGCAAGTGAGGCGCTTGCGCAGGGTGGCCTGCGTGACTCGGTCGTCGATGGCGAGATCGCCGGGCTCCATCGGCACGACACGGTCGACATCGGGACCCTTATATCCGGTGAGCTATGGGCGATCTCCGAGACCGGCGAAACGCGACTCGGCCCCGGCGACACCTGGGTCATGCGCGGGACCAACCATGCGTGGCGGAACAGGGCAGAGGAGCCTGCGGTCGCCGTCGTCGTCTCCTTCGGCGCCACGCGCTCGCCGGGCTAGAACGTCGAGCGCTGCGCTGTCCGGGGACGGAAGGCGCGTCAGGCGTGTTCTCCGCGCGGCGGCGCGCGTCCATGTGGTGTGACTCGTTCGGGGTGATCACGACTAGCCAATCCTGACGAGCGCGCCGCCGTCCACCCGCAGGCACGCTCCGGTGATGAAGTCAGCTGCATCCGATGCGAGGAAGACGCCTGAGTCGCCGTTCGCGACTAGATTCGGGCTCTCCTGTGCGGACCCCGCGTCGCAGCCTACGGCCAGGACGGACGCGTCCTCCTGCAGGACCGGATGGTCACACCGCGACCACTGCCGATCGTTTCGCCGGCGCCCCGCCCCGCGCCGATGATCACTGCGACTTGCCGCAAGTCGGCCCAACGAACCGCCTTCCTTCACTGTCGCACGATCACTCGACACACGGGCACGAGGATGTGATGCAGCGGGCCGCGGCTGGGCGTCTACGTCAAGCGAGGGGATTGAGTGGGCGGCTCACTGCGAGGTGAAGCCGCCATCGACGGGCAGAGAGATCCCTGTGACGAAGCTGGCTCCGTCGCTGCACAGCCAGAGCACCACGGATGCGATCTCGTCAGCTGTCCCGATACGGCGCATCGGAAGTTCGGAGCGACACTCGTCCAGATCAATGTCGCCGGCCTCGACCATGTTCCTGACCATGGGGGTGTCGATGGTGCCCGGGCAGATCGCGTTGACCCGCACGCCACGCGGTGCGTAGTCGAGTGCGACGCTTCTGGTTAGACCAAGGATGCCGCACTTGGTCGCATCGTAGGCGGCGAGGCCGGGGTCTCCGACGAGGCCCCCGATCGACGAACAGTTGACGATGGCTCCACCGGTGTCCTGGGTCCTCATGACCGCCACCTCGTGCTTCATGGCTGCCCAGATGCCCCGCAGGTTGATGCCGTTGATGCGGTCGAACTGCCTGGCGTCATCCTCGACGATGTCCGACCGGGGGATCTGGATGCCGGCCGCGTTGAAGGCGTAATCGAGGCGTCCGTACTCACGTATCGCTGTTTGCACCGCCGCGGCGACCTGTGCTTCGTCGGCCACATCGCAACGCACTCCAAGGGCGGCACCGCCCGACGAACTCAGCTCCTCGGCTACGGATTGGACGCGCTCCGCGCTTATGTCGGCCAGCAGAACCGACGCACCTGACTGTGCGAAGCGCTGGGCGGCGGCTGCTCCCATGCCAGAGCCGGCTCCGGTGATGAACGCAACCTTGCCGGAGTAGTCGTAAGTGGGGTGCGTCATAGCTGCTCTTCTCTGACGGTGGCGTGAGGGTCTGCCTTGGAGTTGCAACCGGTGTGGCGCCGCGTGACGACCCACGCAGTGCACCTGGTGCCCCATGGTATACCGTCGTGTTCGACAAGCCGGCAAATCCCGGACCAGCCTGGCACGGCAGCCGGCCGCGTCAGTCGCCCAGGGCCATGGCTGGACTCATCGTCGCGAGGAGATCGAGACCGCCAACGCCTCAGGCGAGCACTTCGACCGGGTCATCGCCGGAGATGTTCGACGGCCACCAGCGCCCGAACGCCGTGCGCTTCCCTCTTCCCCGACCCTCGGCGCCCACGACTTCTACCGCGACTGGGATCGCATCGAGGAGTTCCGCCAGCACTGGGCCCGCCACGACGTGCGCTTCCACATCAGCGGGATCAAGCACTTCCGCCACATCCAGGTCGGCGAGCTCGAACTCAACTACGAACGCCTCGAGCTCGTCTTCGACACCGGCCTGACGATCTTCACCTACACCGGCGACCCCGGCGCCCGCTCAGCCGAAGCGCTCGGCCCTGCTCGGCACCCTCGCCGCCACGACCGCCCCAGAGGAGCACTCACCGGCCGGCTGACACCAACCCAGTGGGCCACCGGTCAGATCCGCTCCACTCCGAGGGCGAGGACTTGGGCGACGACGTCGAGCCGGCGCCCCAGGTCGCCGGTGGCCAGGATCGCGTGGTGCGACGGCAGCCGCTCGACGAAGCGGTAGCCGTCCTCGACGCGCAGCACGGCACCGTTCAGGCAGTCGGAGTCCTCGTACTGGACGTAGCCCGTCAGGGTCGCCTGGCTCATCACCAGCGTGTCCATCGTCCCGGCCAGCTTCACGACCGCGGTCGGCCCCTCCGGTATGCGCGCGTCGATCGCGTGCGCGTTGGGATCGACGATCTCCAGCACGCGCGGGCGCAGCGCCCAGGTCGTCGCGAAGGACTCCGGCACGACACCGAAGTAGCCGCAGTGCGCTACGAGCACGTGGTGCTGCGGCTCGTCGACCTCAGGGAAGTAGGGGATGCGCTCGTGCTTGAGCGCGGCATCTCCCATGAGGAACGGATAGAGGTTGGACATCATGACCGGGACGCCAAGGCTCTTGTGGACGAGCAGCTCGGTCATCATCGCCGCGAGGTCCGCCTCGCAGCCCCACAGCAGCCCGCGCTCCTCGAACAGCAGGTTCCACGCGAGGCACGGCGTCGTCGTCGAGCTCATCGACTCGTTCAGGCAGTTGATGCCCGCCGCCACGACGGGCCCTGCCTCGTCGAGCTCGTCGCCGAGCGCGACGTAGATGCGCAGCGCGTCGAGCTTCGCGTGCAGGTCGAGCCCCGGCATTGGCAGGCGGTCGCCGATGCGCTCGAGCACCGCCGTCGCACGGTCGTCCGGGACCGCACTGGCGCGCGCCGAGAGCTCGCGGAAGCTGCGGTGCTCGACGCGGACGCCGAAGCGCTCGTGCATTCGCTGGACGCACTCGTCCTCCCACCAGTAGAAGCGCTTGAAGACGTCGGGCTGCATGCCCGCGCCGAGGTCGTCCTGGTAGGCGAGCATCTTCGCTGCGGCGAGCGTCTCCTTGAGGGCGAGCGCGCGGCAGATGTCCTCGGACTCCTGCAGCGACAGCGGCGCAATCGTGGCGATGCCGCGCCGGCGCAGGTGGTCGCGGATCTCCCAGTCCCACATCGAGACCGTGCCGAACTCCGACGTGATCACGAGGATGGGCCGCTCGATCGCACGGAACGCGTCGAGGCGGTGGTAGGCGGCGCCGCTGAGGTCGGGGACGACGATCGCGCTCGCAGCCGCGTCCGCCGCAGCGTCGATCGGTGCGGGCTCGAGCCACTCGACGAGCCCGCCGAGCCGCTCGCGCAGGTGCTCGAGCTGGATCTCGAACGAGCGCTTCGGCGCCCGTTCGAGGTACACCGGCAGCAGGCGTGGCGTCCGGAGCTGCAGACGCGGGATCATGGCTCTCCTCTCCCGGGGACCGTGAAGCGCTCGCCGGCGCGCAGCACGGCGTGGCGGACCCCGCGGCGCTCGCACGCGGCGACGAAGCCGTCGGGCGAGGCTGTGTTGAACGCGAAGGTCCCGTAGTGGCAGGGAACGGCGATCGCCGCGGGCAACTCGGCGGCTACGAGCGCGGCCTCCTCACCGTCCATGTTGCCGGCGACCCCACGGGCCGGGTCGCGGCCGTTGATGGGGAGCAGGGCGACGTCGACGGGCCCGACGCGATCGGCGATCCCTGGGTATTGCACCGTGTCGCCGGCGTGGTAGACGCGCAGCGGCCCGGCCGTCACGACGTAGCCGAGGTGACGCATTCTGCCTGCCTCGTCGCGCTCGATCGCCTCGTGTGCGGCGGGGACGCCCTCGATCTGGAACCCGGCGACCTCGGCGGTGACGCCGTCGTCGAGCTCCACGAGGCGCATCGGCGGGATGCGCGCGCGCTCGAGCGCGAGCGCGCGGTGGGCCGCCGGTGCAACGAGCCGGGCCTCGGGTGCGGCCTTGAGCAGCGGCCCGAGGGTCTCGGGATCGAGGTGGTCGGTATGGGCGTGCGACGCCGTGACCGCGTCGACGAAGCCCAGCGTCTCGGGCGCGACCACGATGTCCGAGACGCGCGTGTGCGGCCGATCGGTGCCGGCGTACTTGCGCGTCAGGGAGTCCGACAGGTAGGGGTCCAGCATGAGCCGCCGGCCTCGGTGCGCGAGCAGAAATCCGCTCTGCCCCAGCCACCAGATGTGCAGCAGCCGCGGCGACGGGTCGGCATCCCGAACGTCGGCGAGCAGATGGCCGCCCGTCAACGCGGGCACGCTCATGTGCGGCGGACCTCGTCCGCGATCTCGGCGAGCCGGACGTGCTGCTCCGGTGTGAGGCGGAGGTCGAAGACCTCCTCGATCACGGCCGTCCACCCGTAGATGAAGTAGGCCCAGCCGTCGTGGACGGCGAGGTCGCGCTCGGCCGCCTGCGCCCGTGCCTGGTGCAGGAAGTCGAGCTCACCTCGGTAGTTGAGCTCCCAGGCGACGCCGGCGCGTGGGAAGCGCCCGGCGTCGCTGATCGGCGAGCCGGGCGTGTCCTTGCCCATGCCCGTCGCGTTGATGACGAGGGAGCCGGGCGCCAGGCCCTCCATGATCGCGTCGTTGCGCGCCGGGTCGCCGCTGCAGACGAGCTCCAGCGAGGCCGCCGGTTCAACCTGCTCGATGATGGCGCGCAGGGCGTCGAGTCGCGGCTGGCTGCGGTTGACGACGACGATGCGCCGGGGACGGTCCTCGGGCGGCCGGCTCGTGAGGAGATGCAGGGTGATCGCGATCGCGGAGCCTCCTGCGCCCAGGCAGAGCACGTCGCCGCGCGTCCTCGTCCAGTAGCCCGGCGGGAGCATGCCGTCGAGCGCCTGGCCCGCGGAGATCGGATCCTTCGCGTGCGCGACCAGACGCCCGTCGCGCTTGGACAGGCACGACGTCTCGCCGCACAGGACGGCGAGATCGTCGACCTCGTCGAACTGGTGGCGGCACGCGTGGTACAGGTCGATCTTGTGGGTCGTCACGAGCGCCCCGAGCTCGCAGGGGTCGTCCTTGAGCCGCTGGACGCGGGCGCGGTAGATCTCGGGGTCGCCATGGATGGGCAGGTCTGTTCCGTCGATCCGGACCGCACCGAGATCGAGGTACTCGGCCCAACGCGGGAAAAGACGCATGATCGTCGATCCGCCCGTCGTCACGCCGTAGAAGGAGAAGATCCGCTCGTCGTCGTGCATGTGCCTAGCCCTGCGTGTGATCGAGCGCGCGCCGGTACCTGCGTGCGTTCTCGGTTAGCGCCGCGAGCTCACCCGCGGCGATGAGCGGGCCGGGGCACAGGTCGCCCCCGGCGCCGAGCGCGAACGCCCCTGCGGCGCGCCAGTCGGCCACGTTGTCGGCGATGACCCCGCCCGTCGGCAGGACGCGCAGGTCGGGCAGCGGCGCCAGCAGCGCCCGCAGGTAGCCAGGGCCGACGACGCTCGCGGGGAACAGCTTCACCACGGGCGCGCGCTCGGCTGCCGCGACGACCTCGGTGGGCGTCAGCGCACCCGGGATCGCGAGCGCCGACGCCGCGTCGGCGATGTCGAGCACGGGAAATGCGAGCGACGGGCTCACGAGGAACGCCGCACCCGCCTCGAGCGCCCGCTCGGCCTGATCGGCATCCAGGACCGTGCCCGCGCCGACGATCAGCGTGGGATCCGCGGCGAGCTCGCGGATGGCCGACGGCGCGTCGGGCGTCGAGTAGGTCACCTCGATCGCGCGGATGCCGCCCTCGGCGAGGGCGCGAGCCGCCGCGACGGCCCGCGCCGCGCTCGGGGCGCGCAGGACCGCGAGCAGTCCTTCCGCGCGCAGGCGCTGTACCGCACCGTCAACGACCGTCGCCATCGCGTGCTCCTTCGAGTGGCACGGCGTCCGGTGCGGGTTCGCCGCGCAGCACGGCCAGGCAGTTGTCGACCGAGCGCTCGCCCATTGCGCGCACGGCGAGGTCGGTGTGCGCGCCGATGTGCGGCGTCAGCACGACGCCCGGCAGCTCGGTGAGCGGATGGCCCGGCGGCGGCGGTTCCTGCGCCAGCGCGTCGAGCGCCGCGCCCGCAAGCCTGCCGGTGCGCAGCGCGTCGGCCAGCGCCGCCTCGTCGACGAGCTCGCCACGCGCCGCGTTCACGAGGAAGGCGCCCTCCTTCATCCGCGCGAGGAAGGCGGCGTCGACCATCCCGCGCGTCGCGGGCAGGACCGGCACGTGCAGCGAGAGAAAGTCGCTGCCGGCGAGGACGTCGTCGAGCGCGGCGAGCTCGACGCCGAGCGCGGCGGCCGTGGCGCGGGCCGCCGGGTCGGGGTCGTGACCGCGCACTGAGCAGCCCAGCGCGATCGCGCGTCGCGCGACCTCACGTCCGATCGCGCCGAGCCCGAGCAGGCCGACGACCTTGCCCTCGAGCGCGATACCGCGTATGCGCGGCCACGTGCCCGCGCGGATGCGACGGTCGGCCTCCGGGATCCGGCGGGCCAGGGCGTAGAGCAGCCCGATGACGAGCTCGGCGACCGCGCCCGCGTTCGCACCGGGCGTGTTCGTGACGACGATGCCGCGCTCGGCGGCGGCCGCCAGGTCGACGTTGTCGACGCCGACGCCGTAGCGCGCGATGACTTTCAGGCGTGCCGCGTCGTCGAGGAGGTCGCGATCGATGCGCTCCACGCCGGCGATCCAGCCGTCCACTTCGGCGACCAGACGCCGCAGCGTCGGTGCATCGAGATCGCCATCCTGACGCCATTCGACGCGCTCGACGGCGTCGGCGAGCCGGCGCCGCAGCACCTCGTCTCCGCGCCCGAAGGAGCGTGGCGTGACCAGCACCACGGTCACCGCCAGGTGTCCCCGTATCCGGGGATGACAAGCTGGCGCGTCGTCATGCCTGCTCGCGCCGCGTGACCAGGACGGCGCCGTCGCGCGCGACGACGCTCTGCGGAAAGCCCTCGGTCTCGATCGTGCCGTAGTCGTGGCCCGCGTCGCCCGGATAGACGGCGAGGAACACGAACGGCTCACTGCCGGTGTTGACGGTCCGGTGCGCCCAGTGCGGCGGGACGTACGCGACGACGCCGGGCCCGATCGGCACCGTCTCGGCCGCGTCGTTCCTGGCGAGGACGAGCACGCCCTCGCCCCGGAGCCCGTAGTAGACCTCGCCGCGGTCGCGGACCTCGTGGTAGTGCCCCTTGGTCATGAAGAACTCCTCGCCGACCTTGCCGGCGTGGAGGATCGTCGTGCACACGACGAGCTCGCCCGGGTGCTGAGGCATGTCGTACTGGTGGACCTCATAGACGAGCGGATCGCCATCGGCGATCGCGGCGCGCTCGGCCTCCGCGTCCGCGTACATGCCGGCCATCTGGCTCAGCCGCCGCTCCACCTTGCTCGTGGCGGGGCGCAGCTCGCCGCGCTCGTCCACGAGCAGGCCGAACGGCAGGTCGGTCAGCTCGATGCTCGCGCTCACGTGTCGGTCCTCCTTCGGTTCACGGTTCGATGACGACCTTGAGCTCGGCGCCACCGGCCGCGGCGGCGAAGGCCTCTTCGGCGCGCTGCAGCGGGAACCTCGCGGTGACGACGTGCCCCAGATCGAGCCGGCCGTCGAGCACGAGCTCCAGCGCTTGGCGGCAGTCCGCGGTGTCGTTCGCGGTCGTCCCGGTGACAAGCATCTCGCGGTAGTGGATGAGGTTGGAGTCGATCGTGATGCGGGAGGCGTCGCGCGGCAGGCCACCGAAGAGGTTGATCCGCCCGCCGACCGCGGCGAGCTCGAGCGCAGACGCCTGGACGGCAGGCACCGGCACGGCCGTGATGACGATGTCGGCGCCACGGCCGTCGGTCTCCCCCAGCACCCGCGTGCGGAGATCCTCGACGGTCGGATCGATGCCGACCGCCGACGCGGCGCGCTCCGCCTCGGCACGCCGCAGAGCATGCGGCTCGCTGACGAGGATCCGCGCGGCGCCGGTCGCCCGCGCCAGGAGCGCGTGGAGGAGTCCGATCGGCCCCGCGCCGCAGATGAGCACCGTGTCGCCCTCGGCGAGGCGGACGGCACGCTGGCCGCGCAGCACGCAGGCGAGCGGCTCGACGAGCGACACGACGCTGGGATCCGCGCCGGCGGGGACGGCCATGACGTTTCCCTGGCGCACCGCCGCGGCGGGAACGCGCATGTACTCCGCGAACGCACCGTCGAACGTGATGCCGAACGCCTCGGCGCGCTCGCACAGGTTGACCCGACCTGCGCGGCAGGCGGCACATGTCCCGCAGCCGAGGTTCGGCGCGACGAACACGCGGTCACCCACGGCGACACCCTCGGCATCGTCCACGGCGACGACCTCCGCGGCGATCTCGTGGCCCGGGATGCGCCCGTCGGCGTTCGCGTAGGCGCGATGCGCGCCCTTGGCGATGCGCAGATCGGTGCCGCAGATCCCGGCCGCCAGCACGCGGACCAGCGCCTCGCCGGCGCCGGACTCGGGCGTCTCGCGCTCCTCCACCTCCAGGCGCCCGGCGCCGCGGTAGACCAGCGCGAGCATCAGGCCGGCGCCTCCGCGAGCTCGACCGCGCGCCCTTCCCGCCACGAGCGGTTCGCGGCCACGACAGCCTCGACGGCGCGCTTGCCGTCCAGCCCGGTGACCGCGGGCTCGGCGCCGCTGCGCGCGGCCTCGACGAAGGCGGTGATCTCGCGCACGTAGCCCCACGAGAAGCGCTCGGGCCACGTCTTGTGCACCGGTCGGACCCCACCACGGGCGCGGTCCACGCAGGTCAGCATCGCTGCGCCGCCGACCTCGCCGATCGTGATGAGCCCCTCGGTGCCGACGACCTCCATCCGCGCGTCGTAGCCGTACTCCGCGGGGCACACGCCGTCGATCGAGCCGATGGCGTCGCTGGCGAAGCGCAGCGACACGACGGCGTTGTCGTAGAAGTCCTCGGCAACAACGCCGAGGCGCGCTCCCTTGCGGTTTGAGACCTCGGCGTAGACGCGCACGACGTCGCTGCCGGCGAGCCAGCGGACGCTGTCGAAGCAATGGCTGTTGACCTCGGCCAGCATCCCGTTGCTGAGCGTCATGTCGTTCGCCCACGCGGGCGGTAGGCCCGGCCCGCGCGTGAGCGACTTCACGAGCATCACCTCGCCGATCTCACCCGCGTCGATCCGCGCCCATGCCTCCTGGAACTCCGGCTGGAAGCGCCGCACGAAGCCGATCTGCAGGATCCGGTCGACCGCCGCGGCCGCATCCATCATCTCGTCGCATGCTGCGGGCGTCAGGGCCATCGGCTTCTCGCAGAACACGTGCAGCCCGGCGCCGGACGCCTGGACGCTGACGTCGCGATGCGTGTGCGTCGGCGTGGCGATGACGACCGCGTCCGGCGCCGCGCCGGCGATCGCCGCTGCGAGGGTGGTGAAGCCCGTCGCGCCGACCTCGGCGGCCAGAGCGCAAGCCCGCTGCTCGTCGTCGTCGACCACCGCCACGACCGCCGCATCGGCGGTGTGGCTGTGGACGTTGCGCGCGTGGACAGCGCCGGCGCGACCGGCGCCGACGACGCAGACACGGAACGGGTTCATGCGACGAGGTGCCTTTCGGAGGGGTTGCTCATGAGCTCGGGGTGCTCGGCGAGCAGGTCGATGACGTGTGCGTAGCGATCGACGATGGGCGCGTAGGACTCGTGACGGGCGGGATCGGGCTCGACGCGTTCCCCGACGGGAACCTGCGCCGCGACCTCCGCGGCGTCGGCGAGCAGGCCGCCGGCCACTGCGGCGACGAGTGCGGCGCCGCGCGTCGCGGTCTCCTCCGCGGCGACGCGCTCGTAGCTGACGCCGAGCACGTCAGCCTTGATCGCGTTCCACAGCGCGCTACGCGCCCCGCCGCCGATGACGCGGGCGTCGGTGAAGTCGACGTCCGGGTGCAACCGCCGCATGGAGCGCAGGTACGTCGCGTATTCGAAGGCGATCGACTCCAGGATCGAGCGGGCAAGGTGGCCGCGGCCGTGAGACGGCTGCAGCCCGAGCCAGCCGCCGCGCATCGCCGGCGCGGGCGGCACGATGCGGCCGTCGAGATGTGGCAGGAACAGGAGCCCGTCGGCGCCGGCAGCGACGCGCGCGGCATCGTCGAGCAGGTCCCGTAGGGCCGCCTGCCCGCCATCGCCGTCAAGCAGCGCTGACAGCCAGGGGACCCGCATGCCTCCGCCCCCCACGTAGTTCAGCGGCAGCCACTGACCGGGCTGCACGCCGCGCATGCCGATCAGGCCGCGACCGGGGTCGGGATGAAAGCCCTCGACGGAGCCGATGAGCACCGCGGCGGTCCCGGCCGTATCGAGCAGCTGGCCCGACCGGACGATGCCGGCGCCGAACGCACCGGCCGCTGTATCTCCGAGTCCGGCGGCGACGATCGTGCCGGCGCGCAACCCGCTCCGGCGCGCGGCGGGACGCGAGAGCCGCCCGATCTCGGCCTCGGGCGTGAGGATTGCCGGCAGCTTGGCGGCGTCGAGCCCGAGCGCGCCGATCAGCTCCGGCGACCATGTGCCGGTCCGCGCGTCAGCCAGCCCCGTGAAGTGCAGGTACGTGTGATCGATGAACGCGTCGGCCGCGGTGAGCCCGGTGATCGCGCCGGCGACGTAGACCGCGGGCATGACGAACGCCGCGATGCGCTCGTAATCCGCGGGGTGCTCGTCGCGCCACCACAGCATCTTCGGTGCGTGGTTGACCATCGGCGGACAGCCGGTGCGCTGCATGACGGCGTCGCCGTGCTCCGCCGCGAGCCACCGCAGCTGCGGGGAGCAGCGCGTGTCCAGCCACGAGTCGTAGGGCGTGACCGGGCGCCAGTCGGCATCGATGCCCATGACGCCGGCCATCTGGCCCGTGAGCGCGAGCGCGACCACGTCGTCGCCGCGCAGGCCGCCGGCCTGCAGGCACGCCGGGATAGCCGCGTACACCGAGTCAAGCAGCTCCCGGGGGTCTTGCTCGACGCCGCCGCCGGGACGGCGGAGCAGGCGGCTCTCGATCGCCGCGGTGCAGATCGCTGCGCCATCGGCCGTGTAAGCACCGGCCTTCGTGCTCGTCGTCCCAACGTCGATGCCGATGACCAGACTCAAGGGACGCTTCTCACCCACGCGTACCTGGCATCCTGTCATTATAAGTTGCGGCCGTCAACCTCACTGGTCGGGGAGCCCAAGGCCAGTCAGCGTCGGTCCCCGCCCTCGACCGGCTCGTCGTCGTGCTCGCTCACCTCTGCGCCCCCATGGTCAGGTGACCGATATGCGTGCGCGTGCTCGCGATCACGTCGCAGATCCACGTCGAAGCGGGTGCGGTCGCCGCGGTGCCAGGCGAGGAAGTACTCGATCGGCGTGCCGTCCGCGAGCGCCGCAACGCTCTTGAGCAGCAGCACGGCGCTCCCGGGCGCGATGTCGAGGTCCCTCGCCTGCTCCTCGGTCGCCAGCGCGGCCTCGATCGTACGGTGTCCGTGGTCGAGCACAAGGCCGAGCTCGTGCTCGAGCGTCGCGTACAGAGAGCGGTGGCGCATGTCGAAATCGAGCAGCCGCCCGCACAGCGACTCCGGGAGGTAGGTCGACGTGATGACCCAAGGCTCGCTGTTGATCGATCGAACGCGCTCGAGGTGGATGACGTGGTCTCCCGGCTCCAGCCGCAGGATCCGGGCGACGTGCGCCGAGGCGACCTGACGCTCGAAGGCACGGATCCGGTTGGTGAGCCGACCACCGCGTCTCTGGACCTCTTCCGCTAGACCGGTGAGGCGCTGCGCGAGATGCTCGTCGACCTTCGGCGGCGCAACGAAAGAGCCCTTGCCCTTGTATCGCGTGATCAAGCCCTGGTTCGTCAGCTCGTTGAGGGCCTGCCGTACGACGGTCCGGCTGACGTCGTACCGCTCGCAGAGCTGGGCCTCGCTCGGCAGCTGGTCGCCGATACGCAGGGGTCCACCACGCATCTCGGCCTCGAGCAGCGCTCGCAGCTGCTCGTAGTACGGCACCCTCGATGCCTTGTCGATGGTTGCAGCCATGTGAACGTGCTGGATCGCGTCTGCTCACGGCGATCCCGGATCCGAGTATGCCGCCCCCGTGGCGGCGCCGGCGACGTGGGCGCGTGCCGCACGGACCGCCGGTGAGCTCCGGTTGGCGGTCGCGCGACCCTACGAGGTGCGCTGCTCTTGCGCGTTCATGGACGTCGCAAGTGTGGCCAGGGCCGGAAGCGCATAGCTGTCCGCGTACTCTGCCGCCACCGCGCGGATCGTGTCCGGCGGGGCCTTCGCGTACATGCGGCGTCGACTGACGAACGTGCCCATCGATGCTCGGAGACGGACGGCGGTCTCGGTCGCGCCGATGAGCGCGAGGATGCCATCGAGGATCGGGGCGTCATCGACCTCCTGGATGCCGTTGGCCTTCAGGAAGGCGACGATCCGGCCGCCGGCGGGGATGATCACCTCGGCGCCGGCGGCAAGCGTCGCCCGCGCGGCGGTCACGAACGCGTCGACCGCGCGCCGGCGCGCTTCCTCATCGGAGAAGCACGCGTCCAGCTCATGCGGAGTCAGGCCCATGTACTCCATGGAGGCCATCCGCCCATGTAGCCCGTACCTCGTGACGTTCTCGTCGAAGCGTCCGCCCATGTACCGGTTCACGCTGACCAGCCCGAAGCGGCTTCCCATCATGCACGCGGTCAGCATCGACGTCTCGCCCAGCCCGACGACCGGGATGTCCACCATCGACCGGGCCTCACGCAGGCCGGGATCGAGCATGTTGCCGATCGCAACGGCGTCGAATCCCGTCTGCTCGGCCTCCAGCACGGAGTCGAGGATCGAGATCCAGTCCAGGGTCTCCCAGAATCGGTAGCTGTCGACCCGGCCGACCCGGGTGCCGCGGAGAACGATCTCGGTGTCGCTGCCCGCCACCGAGCTGATGTACTCGCGCAGGAAGGGGAAGTAGTTCGCCGAGTACTTCTCCTGGGACATGCTCAGGTACAGGATCCTCGTCACAGCCGTTCAGCCGCCGCCGTTCCGGTGCCACGCGATGAGCGACGACAACCCGCTCTCCAGAGTCGTGAGGTCGGCGAGTCCGAGGACGGAGCGCATCCGCTCCGAGCTCACGAGCTGGAACCGCGTCCGCTCCTCGAGCCAGCGCAGCTGCGACGCGTCGGCGCCCGCGAGCCTGGCCAGGGTGCCGTACATCGTCTCGGCGGGGAGCGGATCGCCGACGACGTTGACGGCGATGCACGCATCGCGTACGTCGAGCGCACGAACCACGGCAGCGGCGGCGTCCTCCACGTAGGTCAGCGTATGCAACGAGCTGCGAGCCCACGGGATGTCAGCCTGTTCGCCCCGGTCGATCGCCTGCAGCGCCTGGAGCAGGATGCCGCCGTTGGAGTCGACGTGCACGCGCGGGCCGTAGAGGGACCCGAACCGCAAGACGAGGTACTCCGGTCCGCCGGCGTCCGCGAACGCCGACAGGAACGCCTCGCTCGCCAGCTTGCTGGCGGCGTACATGGTGAGCCCAGGTCGGACCACCGCCTCCTCCTCCGTATACGGGGAGGCGTGGGCATCCGCGAACGCGCCGTACACGCCCTGCGTGGATCCGAAGACGAAGCGCCGGACGCCGCGGGACGCCGCGATCGCCATCAGGTCGTAGGAGGCCCCGACGTTCACGTCGTAAGCCTCCCGGGGCCGAGCTACCGCCGCCTTGGTGCGAACGGCGGCCAGGTGGACGACGCTGTCGCATCCATCCACAAGCCCGTCGACTGATGCACGGTCGCGTATGTCCACCGCGTGAAACTGCACGCCCGGTAGGTTCTCGAGGGCCTCGGCTCGCTCGGAACGTACGACGTCCATGGCGATCACGCGGAAGCCACCCGCCTGCGACAGCAGCTCGACGACGTGCGAGCCCAAGAAGCCCGCCGCCCCGGTGACGACGACGTTGCGAAGCGCAGTCTTCGCACCGCCCCCGCCGTCAGGCATCGACCCCACGTTGCATCAGACGCATCCGAGTTGCAATATAGTTGATCCGCCCGAGAGGATGCGCCTTGAGTCCCGAGCAGCCCAGCCGTAGCCTCAGCCACGAATACGTCGACGTCGTCGTCGTGGGCGGCGGCATCAGCGGACTCAGCGCGGCGATCACCGCGGCCGAGACGGGCCGGAGCGTCCTGCTCGTCGACGCCGCCGGCGAGGACGATGTCGGGGGGAACACCCGGTACAGCATCGGCGTCGCGCGTGTCGCGTTCGAGGGCTGGCAGGACGTGGCGGACGTGCTCGATGGCCAGTCCGACCCGGAGCCGGTGCTTCCCTACCCGCCGGCGCGTTACGAGGCCGATCTCGCGCGGGCGTCGGAGCATCAAGGCGACGCCGTGCTGCAGCGGCTGGTCGCCGAGGGTTCCGCCGGTCTCGCATCTTGGCTGCGCGATCACGGCGTCCGCTGGACCGTGTCGCCGTTTCGCTTCGGGCGCGACGCGCGCGCGCCGGGCCGTCCGGCGACGCTTCCGCCGGGGGCCCCGCTCATGGCCGTGGGTGGGGGCGCCGGCGTCGTCGACGCGCTGCTGGACGCCGCCCGTAAGGCCGGCGTGACACTGCGCCTCCGGACCGGCGTGCGCGGACTACGGACCGGCCCATCGCCCGCGATCGAGCTCGATCCCGATGGGTCGACGATCACGGCGGCGTCCGTCGTCCTCGCTGCCGGCGGCTTCGATGCCGATCGCGCGTCACGTGCCCGGTACCTCGGAGCAGGCTGGGACCTGCTGCCGTACCGTGGCAGTCGGCTGAACACCGGACGCGTCCTGCATGCCGCGCTCGACGCGGGCGCCGCGTCGGCCGGCCACTGGACCGGCGTGCACTCGGTGGCATCGGACCCCCACCGGCCGCCGCATGGCGACCCGGCCATCGGAGATGTCCACGGACGGTACTCCTACCCCTACGGCATCACGGTCAACGTCCGCGGGGAGCGCTTCTTCGACGAGGGCGCCGACGACAAGAACTTCACCTACGCGACGATCGGCCGCTTCATCCACGCCCAGCCCGGCGGGCTCGCCTACCAGCTGTTCGACGCCACGGCGACCGAGCTGCTGGAGCCACGGTATGCGACCACCACGCCCCATGAGGCCGCCAACATCGAGGACCTCGCCGAGCAGCTCGCGATTCCTGCGGAGCGGCTGTGCGACACGGTCCGCTCGTTCAACGACGCCTGCCCCGGAGGGAGGTTCGACCCTTTCGACCTCGACGGCCTGGCCGCGGCTCCGGTCGGACAGCCGCCGAAGTCCAACTGGGCGGTCCCGCTGTCGACGCCCCCCTTCCGCGCCTACCCCGTCGTCCCGACCATCAGCTTCACGTTCGGTGGCCTGTCCATCGACGCCGACGCGCGCGTGCTCGGGCCGACGGCTCAGCCGTTGCCGGGGCTCTACGCGTGCGGCGACATCGTCGGCGGGATCGCCGTGAACAACATGCCTGCGGGGACGGGGATGATCGCGGCGGGCGTCCTCGGCCGAGTCGCGGGCGCGAGCGCGGCGCAATCCGCGTCGCAGCAGCCGTCGATCGACTCGTCGAAATCGTATGCGGTCCGCTGACAGCGGGTACCGTACGGTCCAGACGGGCATCGTCATGAGTGGGAGGTGAGGGGAGGCCATGGCACGCTCCGATACGGCGCGGAAACCGGCGAAGGAGGGCGCCGGGTCGTCGCAGGAGAGCGCTCGACTGGGCGCGTTGCGCAACGGGTTGGCGGTCTTCGACATGTTCGACATGGATCGCCAGGCGGTGACGGCGACGGAGATCGCGCGGAACCTCGGGGTCCACAAGTCGACGGCGTCGCGGATCGCGTGGAACCTGGTCTTGAGCGGCTATCTGGTTCCGGGCACCAATGGGTCTGGATTTCGGTTGAGTGGCAAGCTGTCGCGGCTGGGCGCGATCGCGGCGGCCAACAGCAATCTGACGACGGTGGCGATGCAGGCGGTTCAGGAGCTCGTCGACGAGGTCGGGGAGACCTGTCACGTCGGCGTCCTGGAGGGCACCGAGGCGGTGACGGTCGCGTTGGTGGACGGGTCCTACTCGGTGCGGCTGCACTCATGGGTGGGCAAGCGCAGCGACGCGCACACGACCGCGATGGGCAAGGCGCTGCTGGCGGGCCTGTCGGATGCGATGATCGACATGCTGTTCCCGAAGAAGGCGCTGGCCCAGCGAACCGAGCACACCGTCGCGACGGTGGCGCAGCTCAAGGAGCAGCTGGCCGTGGTGCGCCGGCATGGCTTCGCGATGGACAACGAGGAGCTCGAGCTGGGCCTGCGGTGCGTCGCGGCGCCGATCACCGATCACACGCGAGGAGTCGTAGCCGCGCTGACCATCGCGGGCGCCTCGTCACGATTGACAATGGGCAGGCTCGACGCGTACGTCAGCAAGGTCAGGGCGACGGCCGAGCGCATCAGCGCCGACCTTGGAGCCCCCGACGACGTCCGCGCCGTCTACGACGACGCCACCAGGGGCTGAGGCGAAACGCAGGCCGGTGTCAGGCCCACGCCGTCCCGCGCAACACGCAGCGCGCGGTGCGACCCACCGCGGCCGACCTCACGCGGCCTGACGAGTCCACCCTCACCCGGGCCTCGAGGCTCGCCGCAGGCGCAGCGACGCAGACGACGTCGTCGTAGTCGTCCCCGCAGTCGCAAGCCTCGCCGCTCACGAGCGTGCCGTCGATCCGATGCGCAGCGGCGAGACTCATCGCCGCCGTCACCGGAACCGTCGCGATCGCCCGGCCCATCGACACTGCCGTGATCCGCACGTCAGCGTCCGAGCCTGGCTTCGCGTGGACCAGCACCACGCGTGGAACGGCCGCCGACACACCACGAGCCGCGTCCGCATCGCGGCAGAGGCCGAGCATGACGCATACGGTGCCTCGGATCCGCTCGATCCGCTCGAGGAGCCCGGGATCGTCGACACTCCCTCCGCCGACCACCTGCTCGTAGTCGAGGAGCAGGTAGGGGTGTGTGACATCGATGATCGTGCAGACGACGCCTTCGCCGTCGACGTCGACGACCTCGCGAGGCCGACCCGTCGGCAGGGTCGCACCGAGCACCGAGCCGCCGGGGTCGAGATATGCCGTGGTGAGCCGTACCTCGCCGCCGTCCGCTCCCAGCCCACCCGGCTCGTCGACGGTGACGTCGACCAGCCCGCCGGTCGCCAGATTGCGCAGCCGGAACAGCTGCTGGCTCTCCGGCGCGCTGCCGAGAAGACCAGCGATGGCGGCGAAAGGGACGACGGCCGCGGTCATGTTCCCGCATGTGCCCGACCAGTCGACGACACCGCCTGTCGGCGACACGTTCCCGACGATGTAGTCGAGCTGCGCGCCGCCTCCGGCGCCCGGGCCGACCAGCACAACCTTGTTGGTGATCGGCGTCCCGCCACCGAGGCCGTCGACGGGGGTCTCGCCGATGAGGGCTCGAGCGAACAGATCGCGCACCGGTCCGGCCGGTGGTGCCGCGTCGAGGCGCAGGACGGGCCCGCGGCTCGTCCCTCCGCGCATGATCGCCACGTCGACGGGCTGTCGCGCAGTCGCGCGCCCACCGCCCCCCTGCCTGGGACCCGGCGCGCTGCGCGTCGGCATCGGCGGGCCGGATGCCATCGTCAGCGGTTGCCGGCGGCGAGCGCCGGGTCCCTGACCTCGTCCTCACGCCACACGAGGTTGCGGGCATTCTCCGCCAGCGGCCGGAGCTCGCCTCCGCCCGAGGGGTGGACGGACCCCATGTCGGAAAGCACCGTGAGCAGCGCCGGCCCTCCGAGCGAGGACGCCCAGGCGAAGGCCGCGTCCAGCTCCGCCGGATCCGACACGGTGCGAGCCGGCATGCCGCAGCCCTCCGCGACCTTCGTGAAATCGAGTCGGTAGTCCGGGCTCTCGCCGGAGCCGTCGAAATCGGCGAAGGCGACTCGGCCCGCGGTCGCCATCTGCATGTTGTGGACGACGCCGTACGCAGCGTCGTCGATCACGACGGTGACGATCGGCAGCCTGTACTCCACCACCGTCGGCAGCGCGGCGAGCGACATCGACATGCCGCCATCCCCGAGCCATGCGATCGTCGGCACCTCGGGACGAGCGAGGGCCGCACCGATGGCTCCCGCCAGGCCGATCCCCATCGAGGCCCCGCCCATGCTGCTCACGATGTAGTCGCCCTCGCGAGCCTCGAGCTGCTGGACCACCCACTTGTGGTGCTTGCCGCAGTCGTTGACCATGTTGATCGCCTCGGGGTACGCCCGCCGCAGCGCCTGCACGACCGCGCCGGTCCCGATCGCACCCTCCGAGCCCAGATCCTGCGACGCCTCCGCGACGATGCGCCACCTCGACCGCGCGTCCTCGAGTTGCGCGTGCCATGGCTCGAGATCCGGCAGCGCGACGTCGCGCAGAGCGACGTCGAGATCGTGGAGCGTGGAGCGCAGATCGCCGATCAGCGCCTCCTCCACCGGGTACGCATTCGCGACGCCGGCGAGATCGATGTCGGCATGGATGATCCGCGGCGAAGGGCCGAACGTCGCATCCGAGACCCACGAGCTCGCGGTGGTCTCGGCGAGCCGGGCTCCGAGCACGAGCACGACGTCAGCCGAGCGGGTCGCCTCGTTGGCCGTTCCCGTGCCAACCCAGCCGGCCACGCCGACCGACAGCGGGTCGTCCTCCGGAAACGCGCCCTTCCCCGATGCGGTGGTCGCCACGGGGATGCCGTGAGTTCGAGCCAGGTCGCGGAGCGCGCCGCGGGCCCGGGCGAGGTTCACTCCGTTCCCCGCGAGGATCAGCGGTCGGTCCGCGCGAGCGAGCAGACGGGCAGCGGCGTCGACGCTGTCGGCGTCCGGGCGCGGTCGAGCGGCATGCACGAATCCAGGCACGTTCGGCGGGCCCGGGACCTCGATCTCCTGCGACCAGATCTCCTGCGACACGTTGAGGGCTACTGGGCCGGGTCGCCCGCTCGTCGCCTCGCGCAGGGCCGAGAGCGCGTTGTGGGCGAGGTCCGCGGCCGTCCGCGGCTGCCAGACGCGCTTGACGGCCGGCCTGAGGAGCTGCGTCAGGTCGTCGTTGACCTGCCGCGACAGCTCCTGATAGCCGCCGCGGCCGATGCCGACCGACGCCGTGTTCCCCGTGATCCACAGCATGCTCGAGTAGTCGGCGTAGGCGTTCGCAGCCGCCGTCAGCCCGTTGGCAGCTCCCGGGAAGGCATGGGTGAACGGTGCCATGAGCCGCCCGCTCACCCTGAAGTAGGCGTCCGCCGCGAACAGCGCGGTTGCCTCGTGACGCACGAGCACCTGCTTGAGGTCGTCCCTCGCGCCGACGGCAAGCGCGAACTCCGACACCGTGTGCCCCGGGATGCCCGACACGACAGAGACCCCCGAATCCGCGAGGATCGAGGTGAGGATGTCGGCGCCGGTCATCTTCATAGAAGAGCTCTCTCTCGGGTTCGGGATGTTGGGATTCGCTCGCGACGTCGGTGGCCCGGCTGTCTCAGGCGTCCCCGAAGACGGTGAAGCCGCCGTCGAGAACGAGCTCGGAGCCGCTGGCGTACGCGGCGTCGAGGAGGTAGGCGACCGCGTGCGCGGCCTCCTCGGGTTCGGCTCCGCGTCTCAGCGGTATCTGCTTGAACCGTCGCTCGAGCAGCCCCTCGGGCAGGGCAGTCCGGACCCGCTCCGTCATCGTCGGCCCGAGGGCCAGTGTGTTCACGCGGATGCCGTGCGGCGCAAGCTCGACGGCGAGGGCGCGCGTCAGCGCGTGGATCGCACCCTTCGCCGCCGCGTATGCCGATGTGCCCCCGACGCCGGACAGCGCGTGGATCGTCCCGAGGTTCACGACCGAGCCACCGCGCCCGCGATCGCGCAAGGACGCGGCGAAGGCCTGCGTCATGAAGAACACCGCCTCTACGTCGACTTCCAACAGCCGCCGGAGCAGGTCCCGCGACGTCTCCAGGAAGGGGGCGTACTCCACGATTCCCGCGTTGTTGATCAGCACATCGGCGCCGCCGAGCTCCGTCTCTGCGAGGGCGATGACGTCGGCGACGCTCTCTGGCGCCGTAAGATCAGCGACATGGGCGACGACCGTGTGTCCCTCCGCGGCAAGCGCATTCCGCACGCTGGCCAGCGGCTCCTCGTCGACATCGACCAGGAGCAGCGCTCCGCTGCACGTGGCGAGCTCCGCGGCGATCGCCTGCCCGAGCCCCCGGGCGGCGCCCGTCACGACGACCACCCGTTCGGCGGCGGCTCGTTCGGGTGGGTTGGCGTTCGCCATGGTTCGTGACACTGGTGGCTCGGTGCGGGCGGGGACGGCGTCCGGCGACGAGAAAGGACCAACCCGACCTTACCGCTTGGATGCATACAGCGCAACGAGGTTGCGCTAGGGGCGATGGGTGGATAGCGTGAACGTGGCGGGTCTGCCGATGTTCGCGCGGTGTGTGCACAGCGTGCGCCACCAGTTACCGACAAGTCGGCGTCGCGGCCGGCCGCGTGGAACCAGGATGGAGGAGCATGGACAGAGCGCCTGAGACAGTTGACTGCGACGTCGCCGTCCTCGGCGGCGGTGGCTCCGG
>Ga0081539_10001554_pt1 | contig 38239 bp, 33 predicted proteins | sample TabmetS4T2R2_FD_71023 | JGI IMG/M metagenome (GOLD analysis project Ga0081539, IMG submission 71023) | Tabebuia heterophylla rhizosphere microbial communities from the University of Puerto Rico - S4T2R2 | ecosystem: Host-associated > Plants > Roots > Rhizosphere ... | reverse complement strand
TCTCCACAGGACGCGGCGTAGCGACCGCAGCCGGTCGACTCGCCGATCGCCGCGGCGGCGAACAGCCCGAGGGGCGGCCAGCCGAGGAGGGCCGTCGCCAGGCGGCCGGTCGGGGACGTGGGCCGGGGCAGGAACGGCCCGTGGAAGCGCCGGTCGTCGGCCGCCGAGGGGCAGCCGAACGAGACCCGGCCGAACGGTGGCTCGCCGGCGCCGCCCGCTCGTGCCGCCGCCGCGTCCGCGGCCCGCCATGCCTCAGGCCGTCTTCCCGATGCGCTCGGTCGCGATCGCGATCGTGGGCGTCCGGGGGCAGGTCGGGCGGCGCTCGTGGTCGTGCTGCCGGGGGCCGGCTCGGGTGCTGGTTCGGCGGCGGCTCCGGCCCACGTCGTCTCGTCGGCGGTCTCGTCCGCCGCCTCCGCTTCGCCGCTGGGCTCTGAGGCCTCCGGCGCCTCGTCGTCGAGGATCCAGCCGCCCTGCGCCCGCCGAGCCCGAGCCTGGTACTCCGGGCCGTGCTTGCGCGGGTCGGCGTATTCCTTCGGGTTGATCGTCCAGTACGTCCCGCTCGACGCGCCGTACCACGTCCCGCCCGTCCAGCCCGGCTCGAACGGCTCCTCGTCCGCGGGGTCGTACGAGGTCGAGTACGGGGTGGCCGTCTTCGGCGGTCGCCGGCTCGATGACCGCCGGCGCGGGCCCGACGACCCCGGCCGCCCCCCGCCCGGCCGTTCATCGCCCTGAGACGCGTTCGGGCCGGTGGGTCGTGCGCCGGGCGGCGCCTCCGCCGGGCGGCCGCCGGGTCGTGCGCCGGGACGCCGTCCGTCCGCCCGCCCCGAGGCACGCGCCCGCCCGGGATCGGCCCGCCACGGCTCACGTTGCCGAGCGTCGGGCTCGCTGCCGCCGGCCGGCCGGGATCCTGGGCGGCGGGTCCGGCGCGGTCCGGCGATCTGCTCGTACGCGGCCTGGATCGCGAGGAACCGGGGAAGGGCGGACTCGCCGGCCGCGTCGGGATGGTTCGCCTTGGCGAGGCGGCGGTACGCCCGTCGAACCTCGTCGAGGCTGGCGCCGGGCGTCAGCCCGAGGGTCCCCCATGGGTCACCCGTGGGTGTCATGACCGAAGGATGCCCCCTGCCGGTCCAAGGCGTCGCGCGGGCGGCCGGGCTGGCGAGGCGCCGCGCGAGCCCGACGCGAGCCGCGCGACCGGCGGCGCGGACGGGCTCGCGCGCTCGGGGGGCGCTACCCGGAGACGAGCTCCCGGAGCGGCGCGAGCTCGAAGTCCGGCACGGCCTCGGCGCCGACGCGCCCATGCGGGTCGAGGATGACGGGCCGGTGGTAGCGGGCGAGCATTCGGACGGCCTGGGCCTCGAGGACGCCGGCCTGCGCGAGGACCTCGACCGTCGCCGACCAGGTTCCGCGCTCGTAGCCGTCGCCGTCCTCGATCTTCAGCGCGATCCCGGTGGCTGGAGCCGTCGCGCCGGCAGATCCCGAGCCGTTCGCCCCGGCCCGCCGTCCGGGCAGCACCGCCAGCCCGCGCAGCGCTTCCATCCCGCCCTTGCTGACGACGCGGCCCGGCGCGGCTTTCATGAGCGAGGTGTCCAGCCGATCGCGGGTCCCGGCGACCATCTCCGGATGCGCGAGCATCGCGTCCCGCACGCGGAGGAGCCCGGGGGCCAGGCTCGCGCGCGGGTCGCTCGCGGGCACGGCCGCCGGATCGGCCAGGAAGGCGTAGGCGCGGGCGACCTCGCGGAGCGGGAACGCGTACGTGTTCACGCCGCAGCCGTCGATGCCCGTCTTCAGCCGGCTCGGAGTGGTCCGGAAGGTCCGGGCGATCACCGCCCGATACGCGACCTGGGCGGGATGATCGTCGAGCCAGTAGCCGTCCGGGTCCCAGCCCTTCAACCGGGCGAGGAGGATGAACACCGAGTGCTGGCCCGAGCACATGTGACGCAGGGGGCTGGCCTTCTCTCCGTCGCGCGCGAGGCGGGCGGCGGTGAGCGCGTCGAGCGGCATCCCCTCCGAGCCGGTCGCGATGAGGGATTGGCTGACGCCGGCCCGCCGGTAGAGGGCCTGGATCGTCCGGACGTGGAGATCCTCGCCCGAGTGCGAGCTGGCCATGAGCGCGAGCTCGGCCGGTTGGAGGTCGAACGCCTCGATGCCGCCCGCCTCGATCAACGCGACGACGCCGAACGGCTTCACGCAGCTCCGGAGGTTGACGAGGCGGTCCGTGTCGCCGATCCCGCGGATCAGGGACCCGTCGACGTCGACCTCCACGACGTCGCCGCGATGGACGCTCTCCTCGACCCCGTTGCGCATCTGGCGGACGAGGATCGGGGCGGGCCGGCGGGCCGCGCGGGCCGGCCGGGTCGGCGCGGCCGGACGGTTCCGTGACGGCGCGACGGCCGGCCCGGCCGAGGCCGCCTGCGGGCCGCGGGCGGCGGGCTCGTCGAGGGTCGTCACGATCGGCTGAGCATAGCGCGACGGTGGCGCGCCATCGGCATGCCGAGCCTCCTCGGATTGCTACGATTCAGGCGTCGCGCACGGCTCGCCCACCCCGGCGCTCCGCCCGTGCCGTCGCCTCGGAGGCCACCGTGACGCTGCCGCCCACGCTCCACGTGTCCGACCACCCGGCGGTTCGCCACAAGCTCGCCGTCCTGCGCGACGAGCGGACCGAGCCCAAGAAGTTCCGCGAGGTCGTCCGGGAGCTGTCGTGGCTGCTCGGCTACGAGGCCCTCGCCGACGCGCGCGTCCGGCCGCTGACCGTGAAGACCCCGATCGAGGAGACCGAGGCCGCCGAGCTGGCGGACCGGATCGGGCTCGTCCCGATCCTCCGGGCCGGCCTGGGCATGGTCGACGCGATGCTCGAATTGATGCCGACGGCCGAGGTCTGGCACCTGGGTCTCTTCCGGGACGAGCGCACGCTCCGGCCGGTCGAGTACTACAACAAGCTGCCCGACTCCGCCTCGGTCGACCTGTGCCTGATCCTCGATCCGATGCTCGCGACGGGCGGCTCGGCGACGGCCGCGATCGAGGTCCTCAAGCGCTGGGGCGCCGTCCACCCGGTCCGGATCAAGCTCGTCAACCTGATCGCGGCCCCGGAAGGCGTGGCCGCGGTCGCGGCGGCCCACCCCGACGTCGAGATCCACTGCGCCGCGCTCGACCGGCAGCTCAACGACAAGGGCTACATCATGCCGGGGCTCGGCGACGCCGGCGACCGCCAGTTCGGGACGGGCAAGGCGGGCTGAGCGCGCTCGGGCTCGGACGCGGGCTCGGCCCTGGGCTCGGGCCTGCCGGGTCAGGCCTGGGGCACGATCACGATGTACCGGCCGTACCACGCGGCGTTGTAGTACGGCGTGGCGTCGGTCTCCAGGTAGCTGTTGAGCGGCGTCGCCGTCGCGCTGTACGCGCGATGGGCCGATCCGTTCGGATCGCTGACCCAGATCGTCTCGAGGGTGAAGTCAGCCGTCCGCGACGGGTCGCCGGCCGAGGTGAACCCGGTCATCACCATCGCGTGCCTCCCGTGGGCCACGAGCATCCCGACCGGCTTCCCGGTGATCGCGATCTGGCGCGCCGCGCGACGCAGGGCGGTGCGGGCGCTGCCGTAGGCCTCCCAGGCATAGACCGTGGGGCGAGGGGTCCGGTTCGAGAAGTAGGTCGCCGCCCGCGACCAGCCGAGCGGATCGGATCCGCGCTGGACGGAGTCGACCAGGGCGTCGCGAACCTGCTCCCAGCGCAGGATGTAGAGCTGTCCCAGGTTGAGGTCGCGCCGGGCGATGAAGTTCATCATCATCGCGGTGGCCGCCGCCGTGCACGTCCGGCTGTCGACCTGGCGCTCGTAGCCCGCGGCGAAGTACACGTCGCGCGCGTACGGCCGGCTGCTGGCCGCTGCGGGCGCCGCGCCGGCGGTCGCGACGAGCGCCGCGGCCGCGAGCACGAGGAGGACCCGGCGCGGGAGGATCGGACGGCGGGGGACGGCGGACATGGGCACCTCCTGCGCGACGCCCGCGCGGGAAGCCGGCAGGGCGTCGGGGGTGTGGGCCGTTGACGACGGACGTGCGTGATCGGTGAGCGAGCCGCTCGGCCGTCGGGCCGCGACGCCACCGCGTGATTCCGGGACGTCCCCGCCAGTCTAGGCCGGTTGTCGAACCCGGGACGACCCGTACCTTCGGCTGAGCGCGAGGAGGAAACCGAATCCGGGATACTGCGATTCCGAGCCACCGGAGATCGGGGGCCGTGCTGGGGGACCCGTCGTGCCCGGTCACCACCGCGCCGCCGCCGAGCGCCATGACGGCTCCGCCCGAGCCTCGGTCCGAGCGGTCGCCTTCGCGAGCCTCTTCGCGGGGCTCGTCGTGGGGTGCGGCGCCACGTCGAGCCCGCCGACCCAGAGCGCGGCGCCGCCTTCGGCCAGCCCGAGCGCGTCCGCCGCGCCGAAGGCGAGCCCGTCCCCGATGCCGTGGAAGGCGCCGATCGATGCATTCGTCAAGCTCGTGACGAAGAACGGCTTCAGCTACCAGGCGACGTTCTCCGGCGAGGACCGCCATTCGGCATCGATCCTCGATATCAAGGACGGCCTGCTCCAGGTCCATGGCGACGATGTGCGCGTTCGAGCGACGTTCGCGGATCGCTCGGCGACCACCGTCGTCGAGCATCGCTACGTTGGCGGCAAGGGCTGGGTCCGGTTCGCGACGTTCCTGCCATGGCAGCGGCTGCCGATGACCCCGGCCGACACCATGGCGGCCTTCGCAGCGGTCGGATCGGCGGAGGACGTCAGGTACGTCGAGACCGTCAAGAGCGACGGGAAGACGCTCTTCCGGGTCCTGTTCCCCGCCGCGATCGTAAGTCCGGCGCTGATCCCGTACATCAACCTCTCGGACGAGCAGGTCCGCAAGGGGACGCTGACGATCCTCATCGATGGCAGCGGGCGGCCGCTCCGGGGAACCGCAGACATCAACGCGACGGGCAGGGTCTCGGGCCAGCTCCAGGAGATCGTCATCGAGCTCACGGTCACGTTCGCGAAGGTCGGCCAGGCCGTCACGATCAGCGCGCCTTGACGCGGGCCCGGTGCGCCCCCGCGCGCCGGAAGCCGCCCGGCGCTTGCCGCCGACGCCGGGGCGTGGTGTGATGTCCTCGTGAGCGATCGAGGGGGCCGCGGGCTGGAGGGCGAGGGGCGTTGCCGCGGCGGCAGCGCGGCTGCACGCAGCGACACGTGCTGACGACCGCCCGATGACCGCGAATCCCCGCCGGATCGGGGCGATCGCGCTCGCGATCGTCCTGATCGTCGGTGTCGGCTACGGGATCGTCACGTCCGTCCGGCAGACCGTCGGCCCAGGCCCGGTCAACGTGCGCGGCCTGATCGGGTCGGAGAAGGATCCGTTCTTCCACGACGCCCGGGTCGTCGCCGCCTTGCGCCGAGGTGGCTTCGTCGTGGCCGTCTCGACGTCCGGCTCGCGCTCGATCGCGAGCGCCGACCTGTCCGCCCAGGACTTCGCGTTCCCGGCCGGCGTTCCCGCGGGCGACAGGATCCGGTTGAGCCATGCCGGATCGAAGGCGGTCGTGCCGTTCTACACGCCGATGGCCCTCGCGACGTGGGCGCCGATCGTGGACCTGCTGTCGGCGGCCGGCGTCGCCTCGACCGCGAACAACGTGACGACGATCGATCTCGAGAAGTACATGGCCCTGGTGGAGAAGAACACCCGCTGGAAGGACCTCCCGAACAACGCCGCCTATCCCGTGAACAAGAGCGTCCTGATCACCACGACCGACGTACGCAAGTCGAACTCCGCCGCGATGTACCTCGCCCTGACCTCGTACGTCGCAAACGACGCGAACATCGTCCAGAACGACCCCTCGGTGCCCGCGATCGTGGACCGGCTGGAGCCGCTCTTCCTGCGCCAGGGGTTCGTCGCCAGCAGCACCGAGGAGCCCTTCGACGACTATCTCGTCCAGGGGATCGGGAAAAGCCCGATCGTCCTGATCTATGAGAGCCAATTCATCCAGCGGGCGGCCGCCACGAGCGGGACGATCACGCCCGAGATGCGCCTGGCCTACCCCGCCCCGACGATCTTCTCGAAGCACACGTTCGTCGGCCTGACCGCCGACGGGATCCGGCTCGGTGACTTCCTCGTGAACGACCCCGAGATCCGCGCGCTCGCCACCGAGTACGGCTTCCGGACGACCGACACCGCGGCATTCGCGAAGTTCGTCGCCGACCACCAGCTGAGCGTCCCGTCCTCGCTCCTCGACGTGATCGAGCCGCCGACCTACGAGACCCTGGAAGCGATGATCACCCGGATCGAGGCCGCCTACGCCGGCCAGGGCCTGCCGAGCGCGGTGCCCGACCCGAGCGTCCCGTGACCGTCACGATCGTCCGGCCGCGACCGACCGCCCGTCCCCGACCCCAGCCCGCGACAGGAGCCCAGCGATGACCGATACCCCGCTCGACGTTCCCGCTCCCGACCCGGCCGCCGCGCGGCCCGCCGCGCCCGCGCCGGGCCAGGCGGCCGGAGCCGCCGCTGCCACCTCGACCCTCGTCCTCGAGGCCCCGGCGCCGGTCGCCCCGGTGGCAACGACCCAGGCCGAGGGCGCCGTGCCCATCTCCGAGGCCGACCGGGCGAAGCTCGACGGGATGGTCGCGTCCTACCTCGACGCGGTCTCCTCCCTCGACGTCCACGGGCACGCCTTCGACGAGAAGGTCCGCGACATCGGCAAGCTCGGCGACGACGACATCCGGGCGTCCGCGTCGGTGTCGAACCGGCTGCTCGAGAAGCCGCTGGCCGCGATGCAGAACGGCGGGTTGACCGAGACGAGCGAGGTCAGCCAGTCGCTCCTCCACCTCCGTCGCGAGCTCGACGACCTCGACCCGTCCAAGCAGGGCGACCTCCTCAGCCCGAGCAAGCTCCTGGGCCTCATCCCGTTCGGCGCCGGCAACAAGCTCCGCGACTACTTCGACAAGTACCGCTCGTCGCAGAAGCAGATCGACTCGATCATCACCTCGCTCTACCACGGCCAGGACGAGCTCCAGCGCGACAACGCCGCGATCGAGCAGGAGAAGGTCAACCTGTGGGCGACGATGGGCCGGCTGCGCCAGTACGCCTATCTCGCGAACGCGTTGGACGCGGCCCTCGTCACGAGGATCGCCGGGATCGAGGCGACCGACCCCGAACGGGCCAAGGTCCTGAAGGAGGACCTGCTCTTCACGGTCCGCCAGAAGCATCAGGACCTGCTCACCCAGCTGGCGGTCAGCGTCCAGGGCTACCTGGCCCTGGACATCATCCGGCGCAACAACATCGAGCTGATCAAGGGCGTCCAGCGAGCCACGACCACCACGGTGTCGGCGCTCCGGACGGCGGTCATCGTCGCCCAGGCGCTCGCCGACCAGAAGCTCGTCCTCGACCAGATCACGGCGCTGAACGCGACGACCTCGAACCTGATCGAGAGCACGTCCGAGCTCCTCCGCCAGCAGTCCGGGGAGATCAACGCGCAGGCATCGTCGTCGACCGTCGAGCTCGAGAAGCTCCAAGCGGCGTTCGCAAACATCTACGCGACGATGGACGAGATCGACACGTTCAAGATCACCGCGCTCGACTCGATGCAGAAGACCGTCACGGCCCTGTCCGAGGAGATCACCCGGTCCCAGGCGTACATCGATCGGGTGCGGGCGAACGAGGCTCGCGAGGCCGCGGCGGGCCGCGGGGGCGCGCCGGATCGATGATCTCGAGGGAGGGCGGCGGCTGGCGCGGTTTCCGGGGCGCCCGGCGCGTGCCGGGGAGCGGACGCGGCCTGTCGCTCGGCGTCGCGGTCGCGATCGCGATCGCGATCGGCGTCGCGAGCAGCGTCTCGTCGTGCGGCGACCGGTCCAGCGCGACCCCGGATCCTGCGGATCCCAACGTCCTCTCGGTGATGGCCGGCTCGGAGGTGAAGGACCTCGAGCCGCTCCTGCCGGATCTCCGGAAGGCGACCGGCGTGACCCTCGTCATGCACTACAGCGGCACGCTGGAGGGCGCCGAGGCGCTCGACACGGGTGCCGCCGCGGACGTTGCCTGGTTCTCGAGCGGCCGTTACCTGTCGCTCCTCCCCGTCGCCGGCAAGCGGGTCGTCGCCCAGGACAAGATCATGCTCAGCCCGGTGATCCTGGGCGTGAAGCAGAGCGTCGCCGACCGGTTCGGCTGGAGGGACAACCCGAACGTCACGTGGAAGGACATCGAGGCGAAGTCGGCCGACGGCTCGTTCCGGTTCGCGATGACGAACCCGGCCGCCTCGAACAGCGGCCTGACCGCGCTCATCGGCGTGGCCTCGGCGCTCTCGGGGTCGTCGGACTCGCTCGATGCGGGCACGATCGACACGGCCGCGCTCCGGTCGTTCTTCAAGGGCCAGACGGTCACGGCCGGAAGCTCGGGCTTCCTCGCCGACAGCTATGTCGCCCAGGAGGGCACGGTCGACGGGCTGGTGAACTACGAGTCGATCCTGCTCAGCCTGAATGCCGGCGGCAAGCTCAAGGACCCGCTCGTCCTGATCTATCCCAAGGAAGGGATCGTCACCGCCGACTACCCGTTCATGCTCCTGACCGCGGGCAAGCGGGCGGCGTACGACAAGGTCGTCGCGTGGCTCCGCGGTCCCGACGTCCAGAATCGGATCATGCTCGACACGAGCCGGCGTCCGGCGATCCCCGGCGTGACGCTCGACGGCCGCTTCCCGGGCCAGACCCTGATCGAGCTGCCCTACCCCGCGAAGCTCGAGACGATCGACCGGCTGATCACGACCTATCTCGATGAGATCCGCCGCCCGGCGAGCGCGGTGTTCGTCCTCGACGTGTCCGGCTCGATGGGTGGCGACCGTCTCACCAACCTCCAGGCGGCGATGCGGGCGCTGACCGGCACGGACAAGACGCTGACCGGCCGGTTCGCCCGGTTCCGGGCCCACGAGGCCGTCACGGTGATCACGTTCTCGGACGTGGTCTCGGATTCGCGGACGTTCACGATCGACGACACGGATCCGGACGGGCCGTCGATGACCGAGATCCGCTCGTACGTCGACCGCCTCGAGACCGGCGGGGGCACCGCGATCTACAACGCGCTCGAGGCCGCCTACGAGTCCGTGGCCACCCAGCAGGCAGCCGATCCCGACCGCCTCTACTCGATCATCCTGCTGACCGACGGCGAGAACAACCAGGGCATGAAGGACCGTGAGTTCCAAGCCGACTACCGAGCGCTGCCCGACGCCGTCCGGGCGGTCCGGGTGTACCCGGTCCTGTTCGGCGATGCGAGCCGGGACGAGATGGGCGCGATCGCGACGCTGACCGGCGGGACGGTCTTCGACGCGACATCGGCGTCCCTGCTGACCGTCTTCAAGCAGATCCGCGGCTACCAGTGAGCGCGGTGATGGATCGTCCGGGGAGCCGGGCCCGATGAACCGTCAGCGCCTCGAGGCGTACCTGTACTCGCGGAAGAACCTCGCGGGGTCGGCGCTGGCGCTCGGCGGGCTCGGGCTGTTCTTCGCCGGGCTGATCACCGGCTGGGCGTGGCTGCCGATCACGGCCGGGCTGTACGCCATCGGCGCACTGCTCGTCCCCGGCGAGCGCGGCCTCGAGCTGACGCTGGGACAGGCCCGCGATGAGGCCGAGATCCGGAGGGGCCTCGAGCGGCTCACGCGCAGCCTGCGCGGCCGGGTCGCCGACGACCTCCTCGCCAAGGTCTCGCGGATCCAGGCCTCGATCCTCGCGACGATCGCGGCGGAGGGCGGCGACGACGTGTCCGATCCGAACGTGTACCTGATCCGCCAGACCGCCCTCGCCTATCTCCCCGACGCCTTCGAGTCCTACCTCCAGATCCCGCGAGCCACCGCCGAGCGGCGGCCGATCGCCAACGGCCGCACCCCGCACGACGTCCTCCTCGAGCAGCTCGACCTGATGGACCGCCGGCTCACCGACGTCGCCGACGACATCGTCCGCCACGACAGCGACCGCCTCCTCGCGAACGGCCGGTTCATCGCGGAGCGCTTCGCGACGAGCTCGCTCGACCTGACCGGCGAGGCGGCCGAGAGCGCGGCGACCGCGGCAGACGCGGGCACCGGCGCCGGCCAGGACGCTTCCGTTCGGCTCCCCGATGCCTCGCGCGTCGCTCGTCCCGCCGACCCGGTCTCCGAGCCCGAGCACGAGCGCGAGCGGGTCCGATGAGCCCGCCGGGCGGCGACGGCGACGGCGCCCGGCCATCGCCGGCCGGGCTCGACCTCGCGATCGCCTGGCTCGAGCGGAACCTCGATCAGCTCATGGCCGCCACCGGGCGGTCCGGCCAGCCGTCGCCGGGTCCCGCTCCGGGCGGAAGCGCCGCGCCGGCACGGACCGGCACAGCCGGGGCTGCGACGCGCCATCCCGCGGGGGTCACGGCAGCAACGAGCGCGGACGCCCGCCAACCTACTCAGAAGTCCGCGCCGAGGGCGTCGCAGGCGGCGTCCGCCGCGGTTCCCGCCCCCGAGGCCGCGCCTCGCGCGGCGGGCACCGGAGCCGCGGACCCAACCCCGCTCCTCGACCAGATCGGGCGGGACCTCACCCGCCTCGCGGCGGATGGCTCGCTGGGTCCCGTGATCGGGCGCGAAGACGAGACGGCGTGGCTGATCGAGGTCCTCCTTCGGTCGACGAAGCGGGACGCGATCCTCGTGGGGCCGGCCGGCGTCGGCAAGACGGCGATCGTGGAGGGCCTGGCCCAGCGGATTGTCGCCGGCCGGGTCCCGGCGCCCCTCCTCGGCGCCAGGATCATCGAGGTCCCGATCGCGTCGCTCACCGCCGGGACCCAGTACCGCGGTCAGCTCGAGGAGCGCCTGAGCCAGCTCGTCGCGGAGGCGAGCCGGCCGGGGATCATCCTGTTCCTCGACGAGATCCATCTCGTGACGGGCGCGGGCCGGACCGAGGGCGGCATGGGGGCCGGCGAGATCCTCAAGCCGGCCCTCGCGCGCGGCTCGCTGGCGGTCATCGGCGCGACGACGCCCGAGGACTACCGAGCCGCGATCGCCCCGGACGACAGCTTCGCTCGTCGGTTCACCACGGTCACGGTCGGCGAGCTCGATGAGGCCGCCTCGCGGCCGATCCTGCGGAGCGTCCGCGACCGGCTCGCGGCGAGTCGGGGCGTGACGGCGAGCGATGACGCGCTCGACGTGCTCCTCGACTTCGCGAACCGCCGGATCGCGAACCGGCGCTTCCCGGACAAGGCGATCGACCTGCTGGAGCAGGCCGTGGCGGACGCGATCGTGAGCGGCCGGACGACCGTCGAGGCCGGGGATGCGACGGCCACGACCGAGCGCTGGGCCGAGCGCGCGTCGTCCACCCCGACGCTCGAGCGCTACGGGCGCGACCTCGTCGGCCGGGCACGCGAGGGCAAGCTCGGCCCGATCGTGGGCCGGGACCGCGAGCTCGACGCCATCGTCGAGGTCCTCCTCCGGAAGACGAAGCGGAACCCCCTCCTCCTCGGCCCGGCCGGCTCGGGCAAGACGGCGGTCGTCGAGGGGCTCTCGATCCGGATCGCGGCCGGGACGGTTCCCGAGCCGCTGCGCGACGTCCGGGTCTTCGAGATGCCGCTCCTGGCGCTGGCCGCAGCGATCGCCACCGATCCGCGGGTGCTCACGGACCTCCTCGTGGAGGTCCGCCATCCGTCGGTCGTCGTCTTCTTCGACGAGATCCATCTCCTTGCGGCACCCGCGGTCCACGACCTCGCCGAGTCGCTGAAGCCGGCCCTTGCCCGCGGCGAGATCGCCTGTATCGGGGCGACCACGGCCGAGGAGTACCAGGCGAACCTCGAATCCGAGACGGCCCTCGCCCGGCGATTCACCGAGATCCCGATCGAGCCGCTCGATCCGGTCGCGGTCCGCTCCGTCCTCGACGCCGTCCGGGCCAGCCTCGGGAAGCTCCGCGGCGTGACCGTCGAGGACGAGGCGCTCGAGGAGCTGATCGATCTCGCGGACCGGTTCCTCCCGAATCGCTCGTTCCCCGACAAGGGCGTCGACCTGATCGAGCAGTCCGTCGCCTACGCGATCACCCATGACCGCTCGTCGGTCGACGTCGCGACCGCCCGGGCGGCGGTCGGGGCAATGATCGGGATGCCGATCGACGCGGCGGCCTCGGTCACGAAGCTTGCCTCCGCCCTGCGGGAAGGGGGCCTCCTGGACCCGGACGCGGCGGACGCCCTGACCGGCCGCCTCGCGGTCTCGCTCCGCGGCCTCGACGCGCGCCGCGAGCGGCCCGACGGCGTCGTCCTCCTGTGCGGGACCGCGTCCGGGGCGGCAGGACGCCTGGCCGCGACGATCGCCCGGATCGTCTTCGGACGCGAGACGGCCGTCATCGACATCGACCTCGCGCCGCTCGCCGACGACTCGTCGCTGTCCACGCTCCTCGGATCCGCGCCCGGGCTCATCGGCTCGGATCGGGCGCTGCCCCTCCACGAGCTACGCCGATCGCCGTGGCAGACCGTCGTCTTCCGGGGCATCGACCAGTGCGCGCTCGTCGTCCGCGACACGATCGCCTCGGCGCTCGCCGCCGGAGCATTCACCGACGCGATGGGCCGCCGCCTCCCCCTCGGCTCGACCGTCGTCGTCCTGACGGCGCCGAACGTCGCAACCGGTGCCGGCTCCGCGCCGGTCGTCGCCGAGCTCGCCGCGCGGCTCGGCGGCCCGCTCCTGGAGGCGTGCGACGCGATCAGCGGGGCCGCCGCCCGATCGGCGGCGGATGCCCGCCGAGGCTGGATCGAGCGCGAGCTCCTGGGACCGCTCGCCGCCCGGCTGGCGCGGGCCGGCTATCCGGCGACGTTCGATCCGGCGTTCGTCGACTGGCTCGATGCGTCGCTGCCCGCCGACGGCACGCCACCCGACGCCTTCATCGACCGGGAGGTGACCGCCCGCCTCGCGTCCGACCTTCCCGCGCCGGGTCCGATCCGGATCTCGGTCCGTGACGGCCGACCGAGCGTCGAGCCGGACGCCGTCGCCACGGCCGCGACGACCAGCGCCCCGACGAGGTCGCCCGCCGCGGCGTCGTCGACCGGCGCGCCATGAAGATCGGCCGGCCCCTCGCGGGACCGGCCGATCGAAGCGGCGAACTCGCGGGCCGGCGAGGACCCGGTCGGCTCAGTTGCCCCCCGGCGTGACCTCGACGGTCCCCTTCGTGAAGGACTCACCCTTCAAATCGCCCTCGAGGCCCGTGGAGGCCTCCTTGACGATGTCGGTCGTGTAGGCGTCGATCGCGGGATCGGCCTTGATGATCCCGGCGTTCTTCGCAATCTTCACGGTCTGCTGCCAGAACACCGGGTCGATCGTCCCGATGCCGAGCGGCGACGGCCAGATCAGGGCGTTGACCTCGTTCATCTGCCACTTCTGGTGACCGACGCCGAGCTGGCTGCCTGCCTCGGTCGTGTACTGGACGCAGTCGTCCGGGTGGTCGCGGCAATAGATCCAGCCCTTCAGCGAGGCCCGGACGAAGCGGACCGCGACGTCACGGTTCGTCCCCTGGTCGAGCCACGACTTCCGGACGAAGATCGCGTCCTGGAGCATCGCGACCCGGTAGTCGTTCCAGTTGATGACGTTGAGCTGGTCGGCCTTGTAGAGCTCGCCGGTGTTCGGGTCGGTCGCCTCCAGGACCTGGGCGTACTCGTTGTAGATCATCGCCTCGGCGGCGTCGATCTCGCGGGCGAGGAACGCCTTCATGTCGAAGGCCTGGGTGACCTGCTGGTACTGCTTCGTGGCATCGCCGTTGTTCTCGAGACCGGGCGTCAGGCCGCAGGTCAGGAGCCCGGCCGTCACCTCGAACTCGTTGCCGAAGCCCCACGTCCCGACCTTCTTGCCGGCGAGCTTGCACGGGTCGTCGAGGCCCGTGTCCTTCCACGTCACCGACAGGGTGCCGGAGCGCTGGAAGATCTGGGCGATGTCGACGAGGTCGGACGGGGTCGCCGCCTCGCGCGCCTCGAGGACCTTGGGCACCCAGCTGATCGTGAACTCGGGCCCGTTCGGCTTGGAACCCTCGGCCTGCGGCACGACGTCCGGTCCGCCCGGCACGATCTGGACCGTCAGGTTCTCGGCCGCGAAGTAGCCCTGCTTCTCCGCGGCGAAGTAGCCCGCGAACTGGGCCTGCGGCGCCCACTGGAGCTGCAGCTTCACCGACGCCGCCGTCGCGGCGGACGACGGGCTTGCCCCGGTCGACGCCCCGGCGGACGCGCTTCCGCCCGCGGTGGACGGCGCGACGCTCGGCGTCGTGGTCGATGGGGCCGTCGACGCGGCCGGCGAACAGGCCGCGATCATCAAGGCGGCGACCGCGCTCAGCGCGGCTCCACGCTTCCTCTCCATGCACTCCTCCTGCCTGGCGCTCGGCCCACGCGGAGCCAGCCCGACGATGTCGTCGAACGCGGAGGATACGACCTTGGGGCTGGGTTTGCGGCGACCGAATTGCCGGTGTCGGCTCCTGGTGGCTTCCGCGACAGGTTCCCGCTCAGGCGAGGGCCGCGTGACGCGTGCGTCATCGTTGCGGGCACCCACTCGCGGCGCGCTCACTCGGTCCCGCGGGTTCGCCGCATGGAGGCGAGGCTCGCCGGAGTGCAACGGAATTCCGGCCGGTCGAGCTCCGGCAGGCGAGGCTCGCCTGCGCGCATTGCAACTTCCCGCCGGTCGCACGTCGGCAGGCGAGGCTCGCCTGAGCGCCACCGAGCTCGCGCGGAAATCGGCGTCGGCAGGCGAGGCTCGCCTGAGCGCCACCGAACTCGCGCGGAAATCGGCGTCGGCAGGCGAGGCTCGCCTGAGCGCCACCGAGCTCGCGCGGAAATCGGCGTCGGCAGGCAACGCTCGCCTGAGCGCGTCGGGCGTCCGGTGAGGCGTGCCGCCGGCAGATCGAGCCGTTCGCGGCCCTCAGTGGGTCAGCTGTCGCCGCGGAGGGCGGCCGCCCACGGGATGACCGCCCGCTCCACCGCGACTACCACGAGATACATGACGATCCCGGTGACGGCCGCGATCGCGATCGCGGCCCACGTCACCTCGTACTTCAGGGCGCTCGCGCTCTCGACGATCCGCCGGCCGAGCGACGAGGTCGAGCCGCCGAAGTACTCGGCGACGATCGCGCCGATCAGGCTCAGGGTGGTCGCCACCTTCATCGCGGTGAAGAAGAACGGCAGGGCGTTCGGGATCCGGACCTTGCGCAGGATGGTCCCCTCGCTGACCGCATACGAGCGCATCAGCTCGAGCGCCGCCGGGTCGACCTGGACGAGGCCGCGCGTGACGTTGGCCATGACCGGGAAGAACACGAGGACCGCGGCCATCAACGCCTTCGACAGCGGGTTCAGCAGTCCGAACCAGTTGTTCAGGAGGGGGGCGAAGGCGATGATCGGGATCGCCCCGACGCCGACGGCGACCGTCAGGAGCATCCCGCGAGCCGTCGGCCAGCGCGCCGTCGCGAACGCAACCGCGGTGCCGACGAGCGTGCCGATGCCCAGCCCGAGGAATGCCTCCTGGAGGAGCGAGACGGCCGCGGGAGCGAGCGCGAACCGGCCGCTCGACCAGTTGTCCTGGAGGGCGGCCGCGATCTGCGAGGGGCGGGGCAGGAGGAAGGAACGGATGCCCATCGCGCCGAGCAGCCACTCGAACGCGATGAGCGCGAGCCCGAAGACGACGAGCGGCGGCAGGTAGTCGGCGGCGGACCGGCGGACGGCCCGACCGGCGCGCCGGCCTTCGACGCCGGCCGGGCGCGGGCCACGCAGCGAGCCGGCGCGAGCGCTCACCCGACCGCGCCATCGGCGATCGTCCGCTCTACGGACCCGGCGGCCTCCAGCGCCGCGGCGTCGTCCAGGCCGCCGCCGGCGCGGAGGGCCTCGCGCACCTCGGTGACCAGCTCGAAGTAGCGTCGCTCCTCGCGCGTGTCGTCCGTCCGCGGCCGCGCGAGATCGACGCTGACGACCTTCGTGATCCGACCCGTCCGGGCGCTCATCACGACGACCCGGGACGAGAGGAACACCGCCTCGGGGATCGAGTGGGTGACGAAGATGATCGTCGTTCCGGTCCGCTCCCAGATCCGCAGGACCTCGCTGTTCATCCGCTCGCGGGTCATCTCGTCGAGCGCCCCGAACGGCTCGTCCATGAGCAGGATCGCCGGCTCGAACGCGAGGGCTCGGGCGATCGCGACGCGCTGCTGCATCCCGCCCGAGAGCTGGTACGGGTGGTGCTTCAGGAAGTCGCCCAGCTCGACGAGATCGAGCATCTCCTTCGCCCGGGCCGTCCGCCGCGGGCCATCCCAGCCGAGGATCTCGAGGGGCAGCTTCACGTTGTCCTCGACCGTCCGCCAGTCGAACAGGACGGGCGCCTGGAAGACCATCCCGTAGTCGCGGTCGAGCCGGGCTCGGCGGGCGGTCTTGCCGTTGACGGTGATCTCGCCCGATGACGGCTCGATGAGATCGCCGACGATCCGGAGGAGCGTCGACTTGCCGCAGCCGGATGGGCCGATGAGCGACACGAACTCGCCCCGCCCGATCTCGAGATCGATCCCCTCCAGCGCGGTCGTCACGATCTGGTCGCCGCGGCTGAACGTCTTGCCGATCCCGGTCATGCGCACGACGGGCTGGGTCGATCGGGTGTCGGTCATCGGACGTGGGCCTCCCAGCGGGGTGGAGTCATCCCTCGGCCGACCCGGGCCGGCCGCGCAGGACGACCAGCTCCGCCCAGCGCACGATGAGGAAGAACGCGATCCCCAGGAGCGCGGCCGCGATGATCGCCGCCCAGAGCTTCTCGGGGCCGGTGATGTAGTACTGGTTGAAGGTGAGGATCACCCGGCCGAGGCCCTCGGCGATCCCGCCCGGACTCTCGCCGACGATCGCCCCGGCGATGCTGGCGGTCGCGGCGATCTTCAGCGCCGTGAACAGGTACGGCAGGGATGCCGGGAGGCGGAGCTTCCGGTAGACCTGCCAGGGCGAGGCGGCATAGCTCCGGGTCAGCTCCAGGGCGCGCGGATCGAGCGAGCGCAGGCCGCGGATCATCGCGATCGTCACCGGGAAGAACGTCAGGTACGTGGTAATCGCCACGACCGAGGCCACGCTGCCCCCGAACGCGAACGTGATCATCGGGGCGAGGGCGATGATCGGGATCGTCTGGCTGGCGACGACGTACGGGACGAGGGCCCGCTCGAGGACCCGGGAGTGGACGAAGACCGTCGCGAGCACCAGCCCGATGGCCGCCCCGAGGACGAACCCGAGGAACGCTTCCCGCCACGTGTAGAGGGCGGCCCCGAACAGGTACTGGGCAACCGTCTGGTCGGCGCCGCGCTGGAACGGCTGGGCGAACGTCAGGACAATGTTCCAGACATGGGGCAGGTTCAGGTCGTTCACGAACGGCCAGCGGAAGGGCGGATTCCAGAGGATCGGCGAGCCGGGCTGGGCGAGCGGCGCGCGCCATGGCGTCCCGCCCAGGAACTTCAGCCCCTCCCAGACGAGCAGGACGACGATGATGACGAGCAGCCAGGTGAGCGCGCGCCTGAAACGACCGGCCGGGCGACGTCCGACGCGGGCGGCGGCGATCCTGTCGGGCCGGGCCACGCCGGTCGTCGCCGTCGCCATCCGTCAGCCGGTCACCGCCTGGTCGGCGATCTCGAGCGCCCCGTCGATGACCGCGAATCCCTCGGCCAGCTGCTCCTCGGTGATGCACAGCGGCGGGTTCGTGTGGATCGAGTTGTTCGCGATCATCGTGTACACGCCGTGCTCGCGGAGGAACTTCCCGATCGCCTTCATCTCGTCGCTCGTCCCGTTGAACGGGGTGAGCGGCGTCCATGGATCGTGGCTCCGGACGAGGTCGAGGATCCCGAACAGGCCGAGGTTGCGATGCGCGCCGACGGACGGATGGCGCCTCGCCAGGTCCTCGTGGTGGCGGCGCATGACCGGGCCGAGGCGCGCGGCGTTCCCGATCAGGTCGTCCTCCTCGTACACGCCGATGTTGGCGAGGGCTGCGGCGCACGAGAGGGCGTGGCTCGAGTAGGTCAACCCGCCGTAGTAGAAGTGGTCGTCGAAGTAGTCCGCGACCTTGTGGTTCATCGCCACCGCGCCGAGCGGCAGGTACGAGCTCGTCAGCCCCTTGGCCATCGTCATCAGGTCCGGGACCGTGTCCCAGTGCTGGATGGCGAACCACTTGCCGGTCCGCCCGAAGCCCGCCATGACCTCGTCGGCGACCATGAGGATCCCGTGCCGGTCGCACAGCTCCCGAACGCCCTGGACGTAGCCGTCGGGCGGGATCAGGATGCCGTTCGTCCCGACGATCGTCTCGAGGAAGATCGCCGCGATCGTGTGCCCGCCCTCGTAGCGGATGACGTCCTCGAGACCCTGCAGGCTCTCCTCGACCGGTCTTGGCTCCTGCTCGCCCCAGCGATGCGTGTCCGGGTAGCGGACGACGCCCGCCAGGGCTGGCTCGTTCGCCCAGCGGCGCGGATCGCCGGTGAGGGTCATCGCCCCGAGGGTCGCCCCGTGGTACGCGCGGTACCGGGCGAGGATCTTGTGCCGGCCGGTGAACGCGCGGGAAAGCTTGATCGCGTTCTCGATCGCCTCGGCCCCGCCGAGGGTCAGGAAGACCTTGTCCAGGTCGCCGGGCAGGATCTCCGCGAGCTTCCGGCCGAGCTTCGCCCGCGGCTCGGTCGCGAATGCGGGCTGGACGTACTGGAGCTTCGTCGCCTGCTCGGTGATCGCGTCGATCACGCGCCGGTCGCCGTGGCCGATGTTCACCGACATCAGCTGCGAGTTGAAGTCGAGGATCCGCTGGCCCTCGGGCGTGTAGAGATAAACCCCCTCAGCCCGGTCGATCGCGATCGGGTCGATCGCGCCCTGGGCGGACCACGAGAAGAAGGTGTGCTCACGAGACAGCCGGACGATGTCCTCGCTGGACATCGTGGTGGCGGGTTCGACGGCCATGGACGGGCTCCGGTGTGGCTGCGTTCGAGTCGCCAGATTGTCGCAGATGATGCGAGCCCGCCTGGGTCCGGACCCGTTCATGACGGAACCTGTCCCGACGGCGGCGGAGGATGGGGCCACGAACATGATCGGAGGTGCCCAACGTGGACCGCGAGACCTTCCAGTCCTGGCTCGACCGCTACATCGCCGCCTGGCGGTCCAACCGGGCCGACGACATCGGCGAGCTGTTCAGCGAGGACGTCGTGTACTCCTACCGGCCGTTCTCCCCATCGGTCCGTGGCCGGGACGCGATCGTCGCCGACTGGTTGCGTGATCCCGACGAGCCGGGCAGCTGGGACGCCGAGTACCACGCCGTCGCCGTCGATGGCGACACCGGCGTGTCAGTGGGCGAGTCGCGCTATCCCGCCGAGGGCAAGACGTTCAGCAACGTCTTCATCGTCCGCTTCAACGACAGGGGCGAGGCACGCGAGTTCAGCGAGTGGTGGGTCGAGAAGCCGAAGCCGAAGACCGAGGGCGGTTGAATCGAAGCCCGGACGGTCGGGACGACCGTCCGGGTCCGCATCGCGCCGGGGCCAGCCCGTCAGGCCGCGCGACGGTAGATCACGAACGGGTTCTGGAGGGGATGCATGCCGGCATGGCCGATCCAGATCCGCCGGACCGGCAGGAGGACGCCGTTCATTCGGGCGCTGACCGCGAGGCGCGTCGCGCACTCGGTCGTGAAGTCCAGCCCGTCGAGCCGGCCGTGGTTCCGGAACCGGTACGTGACGCTCAGACCGTCGGCGCTGACGGTGAAGGCGTCGCCTGGCTCCAGCCGATAGCCGCGGACGTGGAGCGTCCGGTTCGCCCGGATCGTTCCGCTGAACACGGCGGGGTAGCTCCCGGGATGGGTGACCCGGAGATGCCAGCCCGTCGCGTCGTGCCAGAGATAGTCGCCGGCCGGGGACCCGGCCTGGACGGCGGGCATGCCCTGCACGGCGTACGGCCACGCGCCGCCCGAGCAGGTCGCGAGCGTCGAGCCATCGGTGGCGAGCCTCGTCGGCGTGGCCGCGGCCGCCGCGGTCGGAGCGATCAACGCGATCGTCAGCGCCACGAGGGTGATCAGCGGGCCGGTCGTCGCCCGCCGGATCCGCCACGCGCGCAGCAAAGAGGTACGGCCTCCCGACACCTGAGCGTCCATCTGCATTCTCCCGTCATCGTGCGGCCCGGACGGGCCGGTCGAGCGCACGGTAGGCAGCGTGCCCCGCTTCGTTCGCCCGATCGGGCACCGCGAGACGTAAGCCGGACGTAAGGGCCGGGCGGTCGCTAGCTCGGCCGCGGGTGCGGGACGACGACACGGAGCGCCGCGGGGCGGGTGACGAACTCGATCGGCGTCGTGCCCAGGTCGCGCGAGTCCGCTCGGGCGGGCAGCGGATGGGCGCTCTGGACCCGGACGAAGCGCGAGCGGTACGTGTCGATCTCCGGGGCGTACTGGTATCGGCCGAACGCGATCGACACGAGATGTCGCAGCAAGCGCAGCTTCGAGAACCGGCGGAACACCCGGACGTCGAAGCACCCGTCGTCGAGGCGGGCGTCGGGCGCCACGGTCATGCCCGCGCCGACGTACGGCCCGTTCGACACGGTCACCATCAGGGCTCGCGTGCGGATCTGTCGATCCTCGAGATCGATCGTCATCCGCGCGGGCCGGTAGCGGATCGCCGCCCAGATCGTCCGCGCGATCGACGACCAGTCGCCATCGTCGATCCGCTGGGCCTCGCGGAACATCGCCGCGTTCATCCCGACCGAACCGGACTCGTAGAACGGCTTCCCCCGAACCTCCCCGACGTCGACAACGGCCACCCCGCCCCGCGCGAGGACGTCGGCCGCGGCCTCCGGCTCACGCGGCATGCCGATGCTGCGGGCGACGTTCATGACCGACCCGAGCGGCAAGATGCCGAGCACCGTCCTGGTGCCGAGGAGCTCGGTCGCTACGGTGCCGACCGTCCCGTCGCCCCCGGCCGCGACCACCAGGTCGTAGCCCCGGCTCGCCGCGTCAGCGGCCTCCCTCCGGACCTCGTCGGGCGTCGCGGCCTCGACGAGCTCGTCCCCCAGGCTCCCGCGGGCCATCAGCTCCCGGATCCACGGTTCGTCCGCGCGACGGAGCGACAGCCCGCCTTTCGAGCCGGCGGCCGTGTTCCAGATGACCCGGATCCTGGCGTCGCTCGGACGGCTCAAGCCCGACCCGCCGGCCGCTCGGCGGCCTTCACGAAGCGGTAGCCCTCGATCACCACGATGACGTAGGTGGTCCCGAGCAGGTACGAGGCGGTGACGTCGGTCGGCCAGTGGTGACCCTGGTAGACCCGGCTCGGCCCGACGATCGCGACCAGACCCAGGAGACCGCCGGTCGTCGCGACGCGCAGGACCGGGTCGCGGACGAGGGTCCAGGCGAGCCAGGCCATGAAGCCGTACACGCCGACGAACGTGATCACGTGGCCGCTCGGGAAGCTCGAGCCGCCCAGTGGCGCGGCGACGACGCGGAGGTCCGTTCCCGCCACCGGCCGCGGTCGCTTCATCAGCGCCTTCAACCCGGTCGACACGAGCGCCGTGCCCCATGCCGCGGCCTCGAACGCGGCCTCCGTCCGGAACCGCAGGAGCGCCAGGCTCGCGATCACGGCCGGCGGGATCATCCGGCTCTGTGGCGGGAAGCCCGGCCACGATCCGATCTCCATCAGGCGGTCGAGCCATGGTCGCTGGCGGCGCTGGAGCCGGAGCATCAGCGCGAGATCGAGCGCCTCGCTCCGGTGCGTCCGAACCGCCGCGAAGATCGCGCCGAACCCCACGAGACCGGCGAGCGCGGCGACGCGGGCCCGCCGCCCGCGGGCGAGGGCGACGGCGGTCGGGACGGCGCCCTCGTGGGCTGCCCGAGCGGCGCTCTCGACCGCCTCGCCGGCCGCCGCCGCCGTCGTCTCGGCGACCGCCGCAGTCGTCTCGGCGACCGCCGCGGTCGCCTTTCCAGCCGCGCCGGCCGCGGCTCCTGCGACGCCCGGGACGGACGGGACCTCATCCGATGTCGTGGCCATTCCGCGAGTCTCCGGATCGGCGGATGCGGCCGGTCCGTCAGGCATCGCGCCTCGGGTCGCAGGTCCGTTGCAACGTTGTACCCTCCCCTTCTTCCGACGGATCGCCACTCCGCACGCAGACGAGGGTGAACATGCCGCGCATCGTCCGAGGAGCGCTGCTCCAGGCCAGCTGGACCGGTGACAAGGAATCGATGATCCAGAAGCACGAGCGAGCGGCCCACGAGGCGTCGAAGCAGGGCGCCCAGGTGATGCTCTTCCAGGAGCTCTTCTACGGGCCGTACTTCTGCCAGGTCCAGGATCCGCAGTACTACAGCTACACCGAGCTGATCCCGGACGGGCCCACGACGAAGCGGATGCAGGACCTCGCGAAGCAGACCGGGATGGTCCTCGTCGTTCCGATGTACGAGGAGGACGAGAAGGCGTCCGGGATCTACTACAACACTGCCGCCGTCATTGACGCGGACGGAAGCTACCTGGGCAAGTACCGCAAGACCCACATCCCCCATGTCAAGGGCTTCTGGGAGAAGTTCTACTTCCGGCCCGGCAACCTGGGCTATCCGGTGTTCGAGACCGCCGTGGGCAAGGTCGGCGTCTACATCTGCTACGACCGCCACTTCCCCGAGGGCGCCCGGGCGCTCGGCCTGAACGGCGCCGAGATGGTCTTCATCCCGAGCGCCACGTCGCGCGGCCTGAGCGAGTACCTGTGGCGGATCGAGCAGGTCAGCCATGCAGTGGCGAACGGCTACTTCGTCGGAACGATCAACCGGGTCGGGATCGAGAAGGACCTGGGTGACGACGACTTCTACGGCCAGAGCTACTTCGTGACGCCGCGCGGCCAGTTCATCGGCGAGCTCGGGTCGGCCCACGACGAGGAGCTGATCGTCCGGGACATGGACCTCGACCTGATCACCGAGGTCCGCCAGACCTGGCAGTTCTATCGGGATCGCCGGCCGGACGCCTACGACGACTTGGTCCGGCCCTGACGCCTCTCGTCAGTCCCCGCGGCGGGCGATCGCGCTGCCGCCGAACGCCTGCATCGTCGGGACGACCTCGATCGCGCTGAGATCGACGTTCGGCGGCGCGTCGAGAGCGGTCTCGATCACGGCGGCGATGTCCGCCGGCTGGACGGCGTCGAAGCCGTCGTAGAGCGCTGTCGCGGCCTCGGACGGTCCACCGAAGATCCCGTCATACAGACGCGTCTGGACGCGGCCGGGCATCACGACCGTCACCCGCACGTTCGAACCCAGGAGATCGAGCCGAAGGCCTTCGGCGAAGGCGTGGATCGCCGCCTTGGTCGCCGCGTAGACGACGGACTTCGCGCTCGGGTGACGGCCCGCGATCGAGCCGATGAGGACGAGATGACCGCGGTCGCGAGCGACCATACCGGGCAGGACGAGGCGCGTCACGTGGAGCGCCGCGCGGAGATTCACGTCGACGAGGAGATCGACAGCTTCGGCAGCGTTCTCGGTGAAGGGCCGGAGCTCCGGCAGCACCCCAGCGTTGTTGACGACCACGTCGAACGGGATCGAGCCGATCGCATCCTCGAGCGCTGCGGTGTCGCGGATGTCGAGTCCGAGGGGGATGGCGCCCGTCTCGGCGGCAACCCGCCGGAGATCCTCGTCATCAAGCGCCAGGGCGTGCACCTCGTGGCCACGGCCGCACAGGGATCGCACGACCGCCTCGCCGATCCCCCGCGAGGCACCGGTCACGAGCGCCGGGCCGCGGGTCCCCGGAGCCGTCACACGATCGTCCCGGCGCCGCTGATGACGACGTTCTCGCCGGCGATGCTGACGTTGGCCGGATCGCTCAGGAAGGCGACCGCGTTGGCCACCTCGGCGGGTTCGATCGGTTGACGTGTCGGGAGGGCGGCGAGCATCGGCCCGTACCAGTCGGACTGCTTCGCCGCCTCGGTCGCCATCGGTCCCGGCGCAACCGAGTTCACGAGGATGCCGAGTGGTGCCACCTCGAGCGCCAGCGATCGGGTCAGGCTGATGACCGCGGCTTTCGTGGCGGCGTAGTGCGCGTTCGCCGGGTGCGCCTTGAAGCCGTCGATCGAGGACACGTTCACGATCCGGCCCTCACCCCTCCGGCGCATCTCGGGGATCGCCTCGACCATCATGAAGTACGTCCCGAGCACGTTCACCCCGAAGACGTGCTGCCAGTCGTCGGCCGAGATGTCGAGCACGGGCCGCCTCGGGTAGACGCCAGCGGCGTTGACGAGGACGTCGACGCAGCCGAATCGCGCGACCGTCGAGGCGACCGCCGCGGAGCAGGCGGCCCGGTCGCGGATGTCGGTCGGAATCGGGAGGGCGTGGATCCCGCGCGCGTCGAACGCCCTCCCGACGCGCTCCACGCCGTCCCGGTCCGCGTCCACGAGGGCGAGACGGTATCCGTCGGCGGCGAACCGCTCGGCGCAGGCGAGCCCGAGCCCGTTGGCCGCTCCGGTGACGATCGCGACCCGGCTCATCCGCGCCCCGCCGTTGCCGGCATCGGGCTGGTGGCGTCACGCGCCCTCGCCCGAGCCCGTGCGGTCCCGGCAAGCGAGTCGAGCCGCCGGCGCGTCGCGTCCATCTCCTTCTGCCAGCGGAAGCGCACGACGTCGATCCGCCATTCAGGCGCGTCGGTCTCGCTGAACAGGTCGGCGAGGGAGCGGTCCAGGCGCTCCTGCACCGCGAGCATCCGGACGATCAGCTCAGCTTGGTCGCTGTACACCGGGAGCTGCGGCCCGCGCGGCGCGCACAACCCCACGAAGTAGAGCCGGGACGGCCCGCCGGCCGGCAGGATGGAGCCGGCGACCCGGAGCGGGATGCCCTCCTGGCGCCGGATCAGGTCGTCCGAGAGGAACGGCAGCGCCGCCTGGAACCCGGTCGCCCAGACGATCGTGTCGACCTCGTGGCGCGTCCCGTCGGCGAACTCCACGACGTTCCCGTCGAAGCGGCGGAGACCTGGCGCGGGCACCACGCGTCCGTGCTGGATCCAGTGGAGGACGAGGCTGTTCACGACCGGCCGCTGGTCGTTCAGGCTCTTCGCAACGGGCTTCGGGAGCCCGTACGTCTCCGGGCTGCCGACCGACATCCGGATCAGCAGCCGGAGGACCGGATCGAGCAGGCGCGGCGGGAGCTTCATGATCGGGAGGGAGGCGCGTGGCTTGCCGAAGAACGTCTTCGGCTGGAAGACGTGACCGTGGCGGACGCTCAGGACGATGTCGTAGCCGGCCTGGGCGAGCTCCGAGGCGATATCGCAGCCCGAGTTGCCCGAGCCGACCACGAGGACGCGCTTCCCGTCGATGTCGCCCGGGTTCCGGTACGCGCCGGAGTGGATCGTCTTGCCACTGAACGTGCCGGGCACGGACGGGATCGACGGCACGCTGTTGTGGCCGTTCGCGACCAGGACGCCCGCGTAGCGCCGGGTCAGGCCCGTCGAGGTCGTGACGTCCCACCCGTCGGCCCCGTTCGGCCCGATCGGCGCCAGCCGCTCGACCTTCGTTCCGAACGTTACGCGCGAGCGGAGATCGAACCGGTCGGCGTGGGCCTCGAGATACTCGACCATCTGGGACCGCCGGGGGAAGTGCGCCCAGTGGTCGGGCATCGGGTCGCCGCGGAACCCTGAGCCGTCACGTGGCGTGATCAGGTGAAGGCAGTCGTAGTCGGTGTGCCAGTGGCCGCCGAGGCGGTCCGTCGCCTCGAAGCAGTCGAAGTCGAGGCCGGCGTCGACGAGCGCGCGCATCGCGGCGAGTCCGGCGGCGCCCGCTCCGATCACGCAGTAGCGCGGTCCCGGGGAAGGATGGTCACTGGAGGGCATGTGAGGGAGGCTAGGCTGGCGCGAGTCATCGTGGTAGGTTGTGTTTCTTGCTCAATCCATAAGGTTTCCCTTGGTCGACCGGTATTCCTCGCTCACGCTGACTCTCTCCCAGCTCGAGGCGTTCGTGGCGACGCTCGACGCAGGATCGTTCACGGCAGCCGCGGACGCCCTCGACGTGTCGCAGCCTGCGGTGGCCGAGCAGATCCAGCGCCTCGAGGCGGCAATCGGCCAGGCCCTGTTCGCGCGGCAGGCGCGCGGAGTCCATCCGACTCCGGCAGCCGTCGAGATCGAGCCACACGCCCGGCGGGCGATCGAAGCCGTCCGGGCGACGATGGAGGTCGCGTCCGAGGCGAACACGGTTGGCTCCGGCTCCGTGGCGTTCGGGACGTTCGGCTCCCCGCAGCACTACGGCCTCACGGAGCTCATCCGGGCGTTCCTCGCGGTCCATCCCGGCTCACCGCTCCGGATCGTGGGCCGCAACTCCTCGTCCACGGCGGACGCGGTTCGCAGCGGCGCCTTGGATGCGGCCGTCGTCGCGCTGCCGGTCGACGACCAGGGGCTCCACGTCCGGCCGCTCTTCGCCGGCGAGGTCTTCTACGTGACCACCGATCGGCGACTCGCCCGGCGCCCGGTGTCGATCGAGCGGATGGCCGAGCGACCCCTGATCCTGTACGAGTCGTCGGCGGGTGTCGCCGACCCCACCCGTCTCCAGCTCGCCGCGCGGGCCCAAGCGGCGGGCGTCCAGCTCCGCCCGAGGATCGAGGTGGAGTCCGCCGACACCGCGCTCGAGCTCGCCGCATCCGGTCTCGGGGACACGTACGTGCCGCAGATCCTCCGGAGGCGTCTGGATCCTCGGCTGGCCACGGCGAGCTTCGAGCCGCCCCTCGTCGACACCTTCGCGTTGATCGTGCGGCGGGGCGGGCGCCTGTCCGGACCGGTCAGCGATTTCGTGGATCGGGTCACGACCCATCTCCTGGCACAGGTCCAAGGCGGCCCGGGCGCGGCCGGCGGGCGTTGAGCGAGCGCCGGAAGAGCGCCAGCGACGCTCATCGCGGTGCGGCGCTGGTCACGACGTGGGAACGCCTTGCGGTACCCTCTCGGCCTCACGAGGGACCGACCATGCAGTTCGGCTTCACGCTCAAGCCAGAGCACACGATCGAGCGGACGGTCGCGCTCACCCGTCAGGCCGAGGCGGCCGGCTTTGGCGCCGGGTGGCTGTTCGACTCGCACGTCCTGTGGCGCGACCCCTACCCGCTCCTCGCGCTCATGGCCCAGGCGACCGACGCGATGCGCCTGGGCACGTGCGTCACGAACCCGGGGACCCGCGAGCCGAGCGTGACGGCTTCCGTCCTCGCGACGCTCGACGAGCTGAGCGACGGGCGGATGGACCTGGGAATCGGCCGAGGCGACTCCGCGCGGCGTGTCCTCGGCAAGCCGCCGACGACCATGGCGACGCTCGAGGAGTCGATCCGCGTCATCCGGGCGCTCGTCGCCGGCGAGCACATCGAGTTCGAGGGCACCGACCTCCACTTCCCGTGGACACGCGGCTGGGAGCTGCCGGTCTGGGTCGCCGGCTACGGGCCAATGGCCCTTGCGATGACTGGCCGCGTCGCCGACGGCGTGATCCTGCAGCTCGCGGATCCGGACCTCATCGAATGGTTCGTCGGGCAGGTCCGCGACGCAGAAGCGGCGGCCGGGCGGCCGGCCGGCGCGGTGAAGGTCCAGGCTGCCGCGCCGGCGCACATCGGCGAGCTGGCCCTCTGCCGCGAGCGGACGCGCTGGTTCCCGGCGCTCGTCAGCAACCACGTGGTGGATCTCGTGAACAAGTACCCGCGCGAACAGCTGCCGGAGGCACTGACCGGCTACATCCGCGACCGAGAGGGCTACGACTACCACCACCACGCTGAGGTCGGGTCCGCGAACGCGGGGTTCGTCGGCGACGAGGTGACGGATCGGTTCTGCGTCCTGGGCTCGGTGGACGATCACGTGTCGAAGCTGCGCCGGCTGGCCGAGGTCGGCGTCGACCAGTTCAACATCTATCTCATGAACGGCGACGAGGAACGGGTCCTCGAGATCTACGGGCGCGAGATCATCCCGGCGATCTCCGGCGCGATCGCGGGCTCGTAGCCGCGCGGCCGGGGCGCGGACGGGGCGCGGCCCGCGCGGCGCGGCCAGGGCGGCTTGGAGGTGGTGCCCGCCCGCACCGCGGGGGACGCGCGGTGGTGCCGTCCGGGGTGGTCGCGGGCGGTCCCTGGCCGGATCGGGGGACTGGCGTCCGGCACCGCGAGGCCGCACGATCGAGCGCCCGCACCAGCTACCGGAGGACCCGATCCGTGACCCGCCTGTCGCTCGCGCCCCGCAGCCACGATCCATACTGGGACATGGACGGCAAGGGGGCCCGGCGACAGCGGACGAAGCAACGGCTCGTCCGCTACGTCACCTGGGTGCTGATCCTCGTGATCTTCGCGCTTGCCGCGGCGAATCTCCCGCGGATCGATCCCGAGTACCTCGTCCGGGGCGACGGCCGCCCGCTGATGGCCGGCGCGCTCCTCACGCTCCTCGGGGCGGCGGCGCTCCTCGCGCTCGCCCGGATCCGGCGGAGCAGCCACGGCTGACCGTCCGGTGCCGGCTCGCGAACCGGTGCCCGCTCGCACCGCGAACCGCCTCACGCGGCCCATCTCGATGACCAGAGGTGCAGTCCCGAGGGGTCGATAGTCCTGCCGAGCCCCTCGACACTGGGACCCCCGGCGACCCGACACTGCGCCCCGAGAGCGCAGCGTCACCGGAGGGACGTGTCTTGAGGTTCATCGCCTCGTCTCGGCGACGGCGCCACCGCGGCCATCGCGGTGGCGTGTTTGCGCTCGCCTCGGCCGGCGTCCTCGCGCTCCTCTCCGCGAACTCGGCGGTTGCCGCCACGACCGTCAACCTCGACCAGTGGGCGAGCAGCACCCTCGCCTGGCAGAACGGCAACCTCAACGGGAACAACAGCCGCTACCCCGAAGGCGGGATCGTGCCGTTCCGGCTGGCGATGGAGGGTCTGTCGGTCGGCGTCCACACGATCCACATCAACTACGACGTCACCGCCGGCGGCCACAAGGCCTACGACTTCCTGGCGACCTGGAACGCGACGAACGCCGCCGGCAAGCAGTGCGCGGCATCGGGCGGGGGGATCTCGTCGATGTGCCCGTCGTTGCCGGCCCCGTCGTCGATGGCGTTCCCCGACGACCCGTACGTGATGGACGGCCTGTCCGTCCACGGCGCGCAGGTCTACTCCGCGGCGTCGCGCCGGCTGACGATCTGGGGCGGCACCATCGTGTCGATCTCGGGCGTCACCCACTCGGGCGCGCCGAGCGGCAACTCGACCGGCGACATCACCGTCCGCTTCCGGGCAAGCGGCCCAGCCGTCCTCCTCGCGTGGGGCGGTCACCTCGCGCAGTCCGCGTACTGGAACCGCCTGAACGGCGGCACGAGCGACGGCGCCGCGATGGTGTCGGGCGCGCCGTGGCACATGCGGACCCTCCAACTCGACGGGACCGGCAACAAGAACCAGGACCGGTCGATCCAGCCGAGCGCGATCGTGGGCGAGCTTCCGCCCTTCGCGCTCGCGCCGACGCCACGCCCCACCGCGCCCCCGGCGGCCCCGGGCGGTGGCACCTCCGGCCCGGGCGGACCTGGCCCGGGCGGCCCATCGGTCACCGTGCCGCCGACCTCGACCGCACCCACGGCCATGCCCGGCGTCGACAGGTCCACGAGCACGCTCGCGACGCTCCTCGCGACGATCGCAGTCGGCCTGCTCGCGGCCGTCCCGGCCCTGAGGCGCCGTCGCCGTCGCTGAACCTGCGCGCGGGCGGGGCGCGCGAGTGGTCGGCGCCCGGGCCCGCTCCCCCGGCCGGCGAAGCCCATGTCCTCGAGCTGAAATCCGCCGGGCTGATCCCGCGTGCGGTGGGTCGGTCGGTGGCGTCTACAGGGCGGCGATCGCGCCCATGTCGATGCACGCCCACGCATGCGGATACCGGAAAACGGACACGTAACCGTCCGTGAAGCGCGGCGTGGAACACTCCGGCCGATATGGCGAAGCGGAGCAGGCGCACGGCGCGCTCTGACGGGATGCGGGAGTCGCGCGCGATCGCAGCGAATCTCGCGCGCGATCTGCGATCGACCCGTCGACGTCGGCGCGTGACGCAACGACAGCTCGGCGATCGCGTGGGGCTGAGCCAAGCCCAGATCTGCGCACTCGAGGGCGGGGCCGGTGCGCAGACCTCGCTCGAGACGTGGGTCGCACTCGGGATCGCTTTGGATCGCCCGATCGCGATCGGTTTCACGCGCGACGTCGTCGAGCCGCTCATCGACGCCGGCCATCTCGACGCACAGGAATGCACGGCCAGGATCGCGGCGGCTGGGGGCTGGCGGACGAGGTTCGAGGCGGCCGATGACCCTCGTTCCCCCAGCGGGAGCACGGACCTTCGGCTCGACCGCGAAGGCGTGATCGTCCTCACGGAGATTTGGAACCGCCTCGACGACCTAGGCGCGGCCGCGCGATCGAGCGACCGGAAGCTCGCTCGCGCTCCCGCCGGGACCCGTGTCCTCTGGCTGCTCGTCGACGCGGCGGCAAACCACGCCATCGTCCGCCGCTATCCAGGCGTCCTCAAAGCCCGCTTCCCGGCCAGCTCTGCCGCGTGGGTTCGAGCGATCAGCACGTCGATCGAGCCACCCGCCGAAGCCGGTCTCGCCTGGATCGACGTGCGCACGGGTCGGCTGCGTGAGCTGCGGATTCGTGACCGTCGACGGGGCGCCCGCGATGACCCGGCTTCGGTATCCTCCGACCAGGAGGAGCCGATGCGGACGTTGATCACGAACGGCACGATCGTCACCGCCGAGGGCGCGACCAGCGCGGACGTCCTGATCGACGGCGAGTCGATCGCCCAGATCGGCACCGGCCTGGCCGCGAACGGCGTCACCGCGGACGAGACGATCGATGCCGCCGGTCGCTGGCTGATCCCCGGCGCGATCGACGTCCATACCCACATGGAGCTGCCGTTCGGCGGCACGTTCGCCAAGGACACGTTCGAGACGGGAACCCGGGCCGCGGCCTTCGGCGGGACGACCACGATCGTCGACTTTGCCGTCCAGTCGCGCGGCAAGAGCCTCCGCGAGGGCCTCGACGCGTGGCACGCGAAGGCCGAGGGCAACGCGGTCGCAGACTACGGCTTCCACATGATCATGAGCGACGTCAACGACGACACGCTGGCCGAGATGGACGGCCTCGTCGACGAGGGCGTCCCGGACTTCAAGCTGTTCACCGCGTACCCCGGCGTCTTCTACAGCGACGACGGCGCGATCTTCCGGGCGATGCAGCAGACCGCGAAGAACGGCGGGCTGATCATGATGCACGCCGAGAACGGGATGGCGATCGACGTCGTCGCGGCCGATCTGGTCGCGGACGGCAAGACCGATCCCTACTACCACGGCGTCGCCCGCTACCCGATCTTCGAGGGCGAGGCGACGAACCGGGTCATCCGCCTGGCCGAGGCGGCCGGCGTCCCGGTGTACATCGTCCACCTCTCGGCGCGCGACGCGCTGAACGCCGTCCGCGAGGCGCGCGACCGGGGCGTCAAGGCGTTCGCGGAGACCTGTCCGCAGTACCTGTTCCTCAGCCTGGACGATCTGGGGAACGGCTTCAACGGCGCGAAGTTCGTGTGCTCGCCGCCGCTCCGCCCCGCCGACCACCAGGACGAGCTCTGGACCGGCCTCGTCAAGGACGACCTCCAGCTCGTCTCGACCGACCACTGCCCGTTCGACTTCGAGGGCCAGAAGGACCTCGGCAAGGGCGACTTCCGGAAAGTCCCGAACGGCCTGCCCGGGGTCGAGGACCGGGTCGATCTCCTCCACGATGGCGGGGTCGTCGCCGGCCGGATCACGAAGGAGCGCTGGGTGGAGATCATCTCGACGGCGCCTGCGAAGCTGTTCGGGATGTACCCGACGAAGGGCGCGATCGCGGTCGGCTCGGACGCCGACCTCGTCGTGTACGACCCGAACGCCCGGCACACGATCAGCGCCAAGACGCACCACATGGACGTCGACTACTCGTGCTACGAGGGGCGCGAGGTCCAGGGCCGGAGCGACATCGTCCTGAGCCGGGGCAGCGTGATCGTCCGGGACGGCCAGTTCACCGGGCGGAAGGGCGCCGGGAGGTTCGTCAAGCGCGCCCCGGCCGACCACGCCCGGATCAGCTGACCCGCGGGCGCGCCGGCGACCGACCGATGACGACGGCGACGCCGCCGACCCTCCGGATCGCCGCGGGCGTCGACGCGCTCGCGGGTGTCCGGGCGTTCGTGCGAGAGCAGCTGGCACGCGTTGGCGCCGACGAGGAGACCACCGCCGATTTCGTCCAGGCGGTCGACGAGCTGGTCTGCAACATCGTCGAGCATGGCTACGCCGGCGCCCCGGGCTCGATCGAGATCGCCTTCCTCGAGACGCCGGACGAGCTCGCCTTCCGGATCCGCGACGAGGCACCGCCGTTCGATCCGACGGCGGTCCCCGAGCCCCCGCTCCACGTCCCGCTGCGCGAGCGGAAGCTGGGCGGGATGGGCGTCCACCTCGCCCGGTCGCTGACGGACGGGTTCGACCACCGTATCCTGCCGTCAGGCGGCAACGAGGTCACGGTCCGGAAGCGACGAGGGACCGCCAGGGAGGCGACCGATGGACATCACGACCGATCGACCGAGCGCTGACGTCGCCGTCATCGGCCTCACCGGCGAGCTCGACGGCTCGAACTTCGAGGACGTCATCGCGGCCGGCCGGACCGCGCGCGACGGCGGTGCCCGACGGATCGTCCTCGACCTGTCCGGGCTGTCGTACATGGGCAGCTCCGGCCTCGTCGCCATCCACTCGATCGCGCTCCTCCTCGCGGGCAAGGAGCCGACCTCGCCCGAGGACGGCTGGCAGGCGATCCACGAGGTCAGCCAGTCGGTCGGCGACGGCGACCCGGGCGTGATCCTCGTCGGGCCGGGGGCATCGGTCCAGCGCGTGCTCGATCGGAGCGGGATGTCCGAGCTGTTCCCCGTCCATCCCGACCGGGCAGCGGCCCTCGGCGCAGCGACGACCTGATCCCGGGCGGCGCGCCACCGCGATGGGCTCGCCGACCCTCCGCCGGCTGATCGACCGCGACCGGCTCGACGGCCTGCTGGCCGCCGCCGGCGCCGCGGCGCCGGACCTCCGCATCCGGCTTCTCGATCCGGACGTCGCGCCGACCGGCAACGGGACGACCCGCCGCCCGATCGTCGCCGACGGCCACGTGCTCGGGGCGATCGAGGTCGTCGCCGTCGGCGGAGGATCCGATCCTGCTCGGACCGCCGCGCACGCGGAGCTCCTCGGGCGCTCGATCGAGCTCGCCGCTGCCGAGGGGCTCGCCAGGCGGGCGGTCGCCGTCGCGGCCATCGACGACCTCCGCGAGCTGGCCCTGCTCAGCCGGCTCGCCCAGACGATCGTGACCGCCACCGAGCCGTCGGCGATCGCCGGATCCGTCCTGGAGACGATCTCCCGCCCGCTCGGGCCCAGCGCGGGGATCGTCCTCGCCGACGACGGACGGACCGAGCTCGCGGCCAGCGGCGATCCCGCGGTGCTCGAGGCGCTCCGGGCAGCGGGCGGCTCGGTCCTGGACCAGCTCCGCGCGGAGGACCCGATCGAGGGCTCGTGCGCGGAGATCGGCCCGGATCCCGGGTCGGCCGGACGCGGGCTGATCGGCGTGGTCCTCGCCGCCTACCTGCGCACCGCCAACGGGTATCGCGGATCGATCCTCCTCGGACGCGCGCCGGGCGAGCCGCTGTTCACCTCGGCCGACAAACGGCTGGTCGCCTCGGTCGCGTCGCAGGCCGCGCTCGCGCTCGAGCGGGCCGAGCTCCAACGCGCACTCGGGGACCGGCGCGCCCTCGACCAGGAGCTCGCGATCGGCCGCCGGATCCAGCTCTCGCTCATGCCGCGGACGTTCCCGGACGTGCCGGGCTGGGAGGTCGCGGCGGCCTACGAGCCGGCGCGGGAGGTCGGCGGCGACTTCTACGACGTGTTCCGGCTGCGCGATCGACCCAGCGAGATCGGTCTCGTCGTGGCCGACGTCTCGGGCAAGGGCATCCCGGCCGCGATCCTCATGGCCGATGCCCGGGCCCTCATCCACGCGGCGGCCGACCACGGTGGAGGGCCCGTCCAGACCATGGGCCGGGTCAACCGGATCCTCATCTCCGAGCGCTCCGCCGGGCTGTTCGTGACCGTCGCGCACGCGATCCTCGAGACGGCCAGCGGCCGGCTCGCCCTCGTCCGGGCCGGCCACGAGCCGCTCCACGTCCTGCGCGCGTCGGGCCGGCTCGAGGTCCTCGAGCCGCCCGGCCGGCTCGTCGGGATGGTCGCCGACATCGGCGTATCGGCGCAGGAGCTCCGACTTGAGCCGGGCGACGCCTTCATCGCGCACACGGATGGGGTGACCGAGGCGCGCTCCACGGACGGCTCGTTCTACGGCGACGACCGGTTCCGGGCCCTGCTCACCCGGCTGGCGGGCGCGGACGCCGCGACGATCGTGCGGACCGTCGTCGACGACGTGGCGGGGTTCCGGGCCGGCGCCGATCCGTCCGACGACCTGACCCTCCTCGTCGTCCGCCATCGCCCCGACTAACGCTCGACCGCGGCGGGGCGTGCCGGGACCGGTCCGGACCGGGGACCGGGTCGCTCGGGGCCGGATCGGCCCATCCGGGCTAGACTCGGGACGACTCCCAGCTCCCGGCCTCGAGGTCGCCTTGCCCGCCGATCTGTTGCTGCCAGCCTTCGCCCTGACCCTCGTCCTGAATGCGCTGATCGTCGCGCTCGCCATGCGGGGGCTGTGGGCCGGAAAGACGGAGCGCGGAGGGCGAACGGACCTGCTGCCGGCGCTGCCGCTCGATCCGGAGCCGGCACCGCCCGAGCCGTGGAGCGACACGGACGAGGAGGACCCCGCGGAGCGCCCCGCGGCCTGGCCCAGGCCGGAGCCCGAGGCGCCGGAGCTGACGGCGCCCGCGAATCCGTCGTCCCCGCCGGCCGCGCCACCCGGGTTCGTCGCGGCCGAGCCGACGGATCCGGCGCCTGCCAGCGATCCCGGCCCGTCCCAATCGCAACCCGCCCGGCGTCCCGGGGCGGCCGCCCGGAAGGGCCGGCGGCGGAAGTTCTCGTTGCCGCCGCTCGATGAGGATCATGAGAAGGTCAGCCGCTCGATCGAGACCTTCCTTGCCGGGGCGGATGGCGCGGCACCGACGGACGCGCCGTCCGTGGCCGCGTCAGGCCCGGTGTCCGATGAGGCGCCGGCGCGGGCCGCCGTCGTGACCGTCGCGGTCATCCAGCTCCAGGGCCCAGGTCCACACGATCTCCTCGAGCGCACGGTCCGGTCCACGGCCCGCGCGACCGACCAGGTGTCGGTCGACCGGCGCGGCCGGGTGCGGGTCGTGTTGCCCGGAACGGGCGAGGTGGCCGCTCATGCCTACCTCCGGCGGATCCGGGCGATCGTCGAGCCGATCGCCGAGTCGTCCGACCCGCCGTCGCGGATCGTCATCGCGACGGCGACCGAGCTCGGCGGCGCGGTCCCGGCAGCCCGCCGGCGGGCCGATCGACGCCTTGCGCTGGCGCTCGGCCGCGAGACGCTCGCGCTCGACCTCGACGAGGACCTCCGCGAGCCGCGCGCGGCGGGCGACTGAGCCCTCGGCGGTAGACCCTCCGCGAAGGACGTCGGGCCGCTGACCGGCCAGCGACCCTCAGGCGCGCTCGAGGACGGCGCCTGCGGCATCCCGCTCCGCGGGCTCGGCGCCGCGGTGGACCGCGATCAGCCAGATCGCGACGACGATCGATCCGAGCGCCACGATCGCCGCGATGACCTGCTCCGCCCGCAGCGGGCCTGCGACGACCGGGTCCCGCCACGTCGCTGCGACGACGGCGCGCCCGATCGCCCAGCCGGCCAGCGCAAGCACGAACAGCCGGCCGTCCGCGCGGCGCAGGACGGGGAGGAGCGAGGCGGCGGCGACGACGATCAGGACGACGACGGTCGCGGCCGCTTCGAGGGCCTGCGAGGGGATGGATGGGATCGCCGGCCCGAGCGATCCCCACGGACCCGCCCCGAGATAGGCGGTGGCCGGCTCGCCGGTCGTGGGAGCCCCCTGGCCCGTCCCACCGAGCATCGTCGCGAGCTTGCCGAGGGCGAGCACCACCAGCATCGGCAGCGCGGCGAGCTGGAGCCACTGACCCGGCCGGCCGTCGAGCAGGATCGCGACGATCGCGCCGGTCAGGCTGCCCCCGACGACGCCGAGCGTCAGCTCCAGGCTCCCGACGCCTGGGTCCAGGACCCTGGTCGGGTCGACCGTGAAGAATGCCGGATGCAGGAGGATGTACCCGAGCCGGCCTCCGACGACCGCGCCCGGCACGATCCCGAGGACCACGAACACGACGTCGTCGACGCGCAGGTGGCGATCACGGGCGCCGACACCGGCGAGCAGGATTCCCGCGAAGACCGCGAGCGCGATCCCGACCGTCTCCCAGCGAACCGCGCTGTCCCCCAGGTGCAGGAACGGGTCGAAGTCGAACGCGAGGACGGCGGTCGGCACGGTGCGCTGAGTGTACGGCGCGCGAGACGGCGAACGGCGCGACGCCGGATCTGGGCCGATCGTTCACCCGAAACCTGTCGGCTTGCCGACACCGCTCGTGTCATCGCTGCGCTCACCCGGGGGTCGCGCGCGCGACGAGCATCTGCCGCATCGGTGGCGTGTCCCAGGGGGGAACACAACCGAAGGGACGGACGAGGGGTTGCCCGTCCTGGGGGGGTAGGACCGTCAGGCCTGGGGGCTGCGACGGTCCGGACGGCGGCAGCGCCCGGCCTCCTGGGGGGAATGCCGGGCGCGGCTGTCGTGGTCGAGAGGGCTCCATGGGCACTGGCACGAGACTCGCGATCCGATTGCTCGGACGGCTCGACGTCCAGGTAGGTGGCGCGGCGGTCCGGATCAGTGGCCGTCATGCCCAGGCGCTGATCGGGCTGCTCGCCCTGTGCCCGCGCTCCCGGCTCCGAGACACGCTGGCGACCGAGCTGTGGCCCGATGCCGGGTCGTCGTCGGCCGCCTCCCTCCGCCAGGCCCTCTGGCTCGTCCGCTCCACGTTCACGGCGGCGGGCGTCGACCCCGACACCTGGATCGAGGCCGACCAGGACACGATCGGGCTCCACCGAGAGGCGTCGGTCGAGCTCGACGTCGACCGCTTCGAGCGGCTGGCGACGAGCGACGACCCGGACGACCGCGAAGCCGCCCTCGCGCTGTACGGCGGCGACCTGCTCGAGAGCCTCGGCCACGAGTGCTTCGCCGCCGAGCGCGAGCGGCTGTCCGACCTGTACGAGGACGTGCTGGCGGCCGTGGCGCAGCGTCGTCTCGAGCAGGGCGACACCGCCGGGGCGCGGCGGGCAGCGGCCGAGCTGCTCACCCGCGATGCGCTCCGCGAAGAGGGCCACGCGGTCCTGATCGCCGCCTACGGCCGGACTGGCACTCGCTCGCAGGTCGTCCGCCAGTACCGGCGCGTCTGTTCGATCCTGTGGTCGGAGTTGGCGGTCGCCCCGCTGCCCGAGACCGATGCGGCGTACCGGACGGCGCTGACGGTGGCCACGGCCCGATCCGGGGAACGCGTCGGCGACGTGGTCCACGATCCAGCGACGTTCCCGCGGCTGCTCGTGACGAGCGCCTGACCCGACAACCCTCCCGATACGCCCCGGCACCTCCTCCTGCCGGGCCCCACGAGAACGGCCCCGGCGTTCGCCGGGGCCGTTCGCTGATCCGGCCCTCGGAATCCCAGCGGCCGCCGGATACGCCGAGGCCCCGGCCGGAGCCGGGGCCTCGCGCGCGATGGTCGAACCGACGGTCAGTTGACCGTGATCTCGCTCCAGAGATCCTCGCCGAGGACCTCCTCCATCCACGCGAGCGTGGCGGCGCGATCCGTCCGGTAGTAGTAGCCCACGCCGCGGCAGCCGGCGTTCAGGATGCCCCACGAGGAGACGGCAACGACCTGGTTGCTCGTTGCGGGCCAGAAGACCGGTCCGCCCGAGTCGCCGTTGCAGGTGCCGCCCTGGTCCTTGCCGTTGCCTTCGGCGATCAGGGTGTAGCCGCTGCTGTTGGCGCTCCGCAGGTTCGTGAAGATCATGTCCGCCTGGAGGCGGACGCGGTACGAGATCGTGTACGCCGATGGGGCGGTGCCCGCACCGGGTCCGTGGGCCGGCACGAGGTGGCGCAGGCTCAGGCCGTAGCCCGACACCCGCATCGTGACGTCCTGGGTGCCACGGGCCGTCGCCAGGGCGTCGACCGTGCCGGCGCCGGCGAGCTCCGCGTACTCGGGGACGTCGATCGCCTGGTCGAAGACGATGAGACCGAGGTCGTGGATGTCCGGGAACCCGGCGAAGTTGTCGAAGCCGTAGTTGTACATCGTGTCGGATTCGGCGCACCACACGCCGAGCCC
>Ga0081539_10001553_pt1 | contig 38244 bp, 20 predicted proteins | sample TabmetS4T2R2_FD_71023 | JGI IMG/M metagenome (GOLD analysis project Ga0081539, IMG submission 71023) | Tabebuia heterophylla rhizosphere microbial communities from the University of Puerto Rico - S4T2R2 | ecosystem: Host-associated > Plants > Roots > Rhizosphere ... | reverse complement strand
ATCTAATCCAACATAGTCCATAGCTGGCCTCCTGCTCTGCGGCACTCTCTGTGACCGCGTGACTTACTTTGTGGAGCACTAGGCTACCACGTGTCAGCGGAGGCCAGCCGCTTCATCCAATCTCTAGGCAGAAGGCGATAGCAGAAAGAGGAAAAAACAGAGCGGGCGGGGAAGCGCGGAACTTCCCCGCCCGCTCTGTGCTACTCGTCCGTTGTTGCGTCGGGTACTTACGGGCGAGCAAGCGGCCTTTAGTTTACAGAGCGTCGCTCAGGAGTATGCCGTCGCCGCTCATGAGGATGCCGTCGCCACCCATCAAGATTCCGTCGCCGCCCATCAGAATCCCATCGCCGCCCATGAGGATACCGTCGCCACCCATAAGGATGCCGTCGCCTCCCATGAGTATGCCGTCACCGCCCATGAGTATGCCGTCGGCTCCGAGCTTGAGCGTGTCTGACATCACGCGACCGTCGCTCAAAAGGATTCCGTCACCGCCCATAAGGATTCCATCGCCGCCCATGAGGATGCCGTCACCACCCATCAGAATCCCATCGCCGCCCATCAGAATCCCGTCGCCACCCATAAGGATGCCGTCCGAGAGGAGTATGCCGTCGCCGCCCATGAGTATGCCGTCGCCGCCCATGAGTATGCCGCTGCCGAGCAGGTGTCCGTCGCTCAGAAGGATTCCGTCGCCGCCCATCAGAATCCCGTCGCCGCCCATAAGGATTCCGTCGGAGAGGAGTATGCCGTCGGAGAGGAGTATGCCGTTGACGAGGACGGGGTTTTCGCGGAAGAAGACGCCGTTCGAGTAGATTACTTGGGTCGAGGCCGCGACCTGTTCGCCGCCAATCTGGGTCGTGTGGAGGAGGGAACTGAGCTTCGTGTTCGCGCGGAATACATTCTGCCCCGCGCGGAGTTTGTCTGCGTTCGGGACGAACGCGCGCGCCAACTCGACCGACGCCGCCGCGTTAACTTGGCCCGCGCCCTGCGTGAGAATGTTCATCGCGCGGCTCTTGAAGAGCGAGCCGGGGAGCGCGTTCGCGGTGCGAAGAAGCGCGGCCTTGACGAGCGTGGGCGTGAGCGAGCCATTGGCTTCGAGCATGAGAGCGACCGTCCCCGTAACGACGGGCGCGGAGAATGACGTGCCGTAGTAGCTGTAGTAGAGATTCTGCGTGGTGTTCGGCGCTGTGGGGCGCGCGACGCGGTCGGGGCGCTGCGCTGCCGTGTAGGGCGTCTCCTGCGACATCGCCGCGACGATAGCGCGGCCCGGAGCTACGAGGTCGGGCTTGACGACGTGGTCAAACTGCGTCGGGCCTTTCGAGGAGAACTGCGCCATCGTGTCGTCGGAGCGACGCGCCGTGCCGTTGGCGGAAGACGCTCCGACGGTGATGGCGTAGGGAGAGTTGCCGGGGCTGTGTATGCCGCCATAGACGGCGCGGTAAATCGGCGTGTTGTCGGCTGTGTAGCCAACTATCTGGTCTGTGTGGCCGTCGTTGCCAGCCGCCGCGACGACGACGATGCCCGAGAGAACCGCGCGCTCGACGGCGAGGCAGAGAGGGTCTTTGCGGAACGACTCGCGCACCTGCGTGCCGAGGCTGAGGTTGATGACGCGGACGTTGTAGCGCTTCTGGTTGACGATGGCCCAGTTGATTGCGTCGAGGGTTGCGCCGGTCGTGCCCACACCGTTCGAGTCGAGGACTTTGAGGTCAATGATGTTGGCTTCGGGGGCGATGCCTACGAAGCTCGCGCCGTAGCCGCGCGAACCGTTGCCGTTGCCGGCGGCGACGCTGGCGACGCCCGTGCCGTGTCCGTCGCCGTCGCCCGCCGCAGCGTTCGTGAAGTTGACCGACGCGACGATGCGCGACTTGCCGTTCTTCTGGAAGTCGGGGTGCGAAGCGCTGATGCCGCTGTCAACGACCGCGATTCCGACGCCCTTGCCCGTGAGGCCGGGGATGCCCTGAAGGCCCGCCTGCGCGAGCGCCGCGCCCGTGGTTTCGCGCGTCAAGGCCAGTTCGCTCTTGACGCCGCGGTCGGGCGAGACGTAGGAGACGTCTTCGCGCGCCGCGAGTTCGGCGAGTTGGGCGCGGGGTACTGTTGCCGTGAAGGCGTCGAGCGCCTCGAAGGTGCGTCCCTTCGACCCGCCCTTCGACGCGACCGCGCCGTCGTGCGCCGCGCTGGGGCGGCCCTTGGTCTGTATGACGACGCGTACGAGGTCGTTGGAGGCTGCGGTGTTGTTGAACTCGGGCGCGAGCTTGGAGTTCTGTTTGGGCGAGTCTTTCTTCGGCGCGGGGGCGGCTTTGGCCGCGAGGGGCGCGAAGTAGGCTGCGATGATTCCGAGGAGGATTAAGCTGGCTGTAGTTCGACGCAACATTTTCTTTCCCTTCTTTCCGGCTTCCCCCACGCCTGCCCGCGTGTTCTGGGGTTTGGAAGCCGCTTTTTGTTCAAAAGAAATCTTGAACCGTTGACAGGTTTCGCGCCCGGCGTTTCCGACGAGCTATAGAGTTTTGGCCGCTACCACTCACGAAACTCTGTCAACGATCTGCCCCTCCCTAGTTCAACCGACGTGCCACCAAAACCCGCCCCGCCCGCACATAACACGAATGCCCTTAAACTTCACTTTTCAAACAACTTGACTCCCCACTACTTACAACACCCCGCACGCCCCCTTCAAAGGCTCAACTGGATACCGCGTATCCAACTTTCGCCACTAAAATTGCATTTACGGATTATCTCTAAGGAAAACAGGGAAATTGAGGAATATCAGCAGAATGGATACTTGGTTCACACTGGATACTTGGTATGCAGCAAAACGCCCTGCACTAACTCGCCCGCCAGTTCGATGTTCTTGGCTTTGAAGAGATACGGGTTCTTTCGCTTTAGAACGTCGTTGAGGTGAAGCGACCTGAGGCGTTCCAGTCTGACGTTGTAGAAGGGGGCGATTACGTTTTCCGCTAGAAAATCATAGTAGTGTTGATAAGGCGAGGCGGTCATATCAATTTGCGCTGGACGGGCCGTGACCTGACGGCCTCGATATTAGAGAGGGCGAGTTCGTAGTAATCCTCCTTCATCTCGATGCCGATATACGCGCGGTTCAGTTCAGCCGCCGCGATACAAGTCGTGCCCGAACCCGCGAACGGGTCTAGCACTACGTCTCCTTCCTCCGTGAACAACTTGATGAACCAAGAGGGAAGTTCGACGGGGAAGGCGGCGCTGTGTTCGCGGTTGGAGCACTCTGTTGCGAGATGCAGAACATTCGTGGGATAGACCATCTCCCGGCCAATCCAGTTAATCACCTTCTTGCCGAATCCGCTGCCGACGCGCGACGCGTCTCTGACGTGGTCGTTCTTAGTTAAATTGGTCAGGCGCTTGTCCGCCCAACTGCCGATGGGCATCATCACGGCTTCCTGATACATCTTGAACTTCTTCTGTTTGGTGAAGTGGTAGCAATGCTCCCAAGAGTCGCGGAAACGGTTGGGCCACTTTCCCGGATAGCAGTTCTTTTTATGCCACATATACTCTTCAGTCCAGAGCCACCCCTGCTTTCGCATGGCTAGGACGAGTTCCAACACGTAAGTCCCGCGCTCGCCGTTAACCACACGCTCCTTGATGTTGAGGATGAACGAGCCTCCCGGCTTTAAGACTCGCTTTAGCTCTGACGCGACGGGCAGAAACCATTCGACGTATTCTTCGGGGGCAACGCCGCCGTAGGAGTTCTTGCGCCTGTCGGCGTAGGGCGGCGAAGTCACAATCAGATCAACGCTTGCGTCTGCTAGGCGCGGCAGGACTTCACGACAGTCGCCTCGATGAAGGATGTTTGTCTCTAGGGGCATCGGCTCGTTTCCTCGCCGAGAATACTACGCATGAGCCGATTCGGTAAAGACGGGCTTTTTTGTAAGGGTTGTGGGCAGGCGAGGGTCTGCCCTTGTGCGTGGGGTTTAGTCGAGTTGCTTTTCGCAGTGTTTGCAGAGGGGGATGTCGGGGGGCTTCTCGGAGACGATGAGGGGCGACTCCTTGCCCGACTTGTAGATTAATAGCTCCAGTCTCGTAATCTTAACACCGCACGGCGCTGAGCCGTTTCGCGTGTCACGAAGGACGTGACACACTGTACCGCCACGTTTGACGAAGTACATGGTTTCACCTCCTTACGAACTAATTTTATACGACTAATGACTTCAGGCTGATGAGGACGCAAGGATAGTACCAACCTGTTTGAGTTGTCTTTGAGAAAATATTGAGAATTGTTTGCCGGGAAAGTGTTAACTGTCTAACACTCGCGCGCGGCGATGCTGAGGTGTCGGAGTCTCGCCTGTCTCAAGCGAGCGCGATTGATGTATAGAGATTTCGACACAGAGAACACAGAGACACAGAGTTCACTGAGATTAACCGCGGTGTCCTCCGCGCCTTTTCGTGTTCTCTGTGTTTCGTTGCGCTCGCGGGGTGTGCGCGCGAGGAGCCGGTCGCGTTCGTGTGCGGGTTCAGGCGCTGGCGCTGAGGTCGTGGCGACCGAGTTTGAGGTAGAGACCGCGGCGCGTGAGTCCGAGTTCGCGCGCGGCGCGTGAGATGTTTCCGTTGTGCTTGCGTAGGGCTTCGGCGATCATGCGGCGTTCGAGTTCGGCCATCGCGTCGGCGAGCGTCAAGCCCTGCGAGATTGCGTCCGTAGCGGCTGCGGCTGCGAAGGCCGACGACGCGCCGTGCTGAAGGTTGGAAGCGGCGGGCGCCGCGTTTGCGACGCGTCGAAGTTCGGGCGAGACGTGTTCGGGCGTGATGACTGTTCCGTCTTCGGCGCGCGCGATGATGCGCTGAATCTCGTTCGTGAGTTGGCGGACGTTGCCGGGCCAGTCGCAGACCATCAGGAGGTCGAGCGTCTGCGGCGTAATCGTTATGTCGCGCCTACCGAACTTCGCCGAGTAGTGGTTGATGTAGTAGTTGACGATGGTCGGAATCTCGCTCCGGCGCTCTCGAAGCGGCGGGACGCGCAGGCGTATGACGTTGAGGCGGTAGTACAAGTCTTCGCGGAAGCGTCCGTCGGCGACCATGCCTTCGAGGTCTGTGTTGGTGGCGGCGATGATGCGCACGTCAACCTTGTGCGGGCGCTGCTCGCCGAGCGGTTGTATCTCGCCCTCCTGCAAGAATCTCAGAAGCTTCGGCTGAACGTCTAAAGGCAAGTCGCCGATTTCGTCTAAAAAGAGCGTGCCGCCCGCGGCTGTTCGTATCACGCCGGGCGAGTCTTGAACCGCGCCCGTGAACGCGCCGCGACGGTAGCCGAACAGGTATCCTTCCGACAACTCCTTCGGAACAGCCGTGCAGTTGAAAGGGACGAAGACCTTGTTGCGCCGGCTCGAAAGAGCGTGGATTGCGCGCGCGACGAGTTCCTTACCCGTGCCCGACTCGCCCGTCACGAGCACCGTCACGTCGGACGAACGAATCTTGTGAACCTCGTCAACTAGTCGCGTCATCGCCGGACTCGAATGTATGAAGCCCGGCATCAGCGACGTACCCGCGAGCGATTCGTCGGCGCGCGCGCCCGCGCCCGTACGCGCTCTCTGTCGAAGCGCGCAAACGTCCATCCCTAGCTCCACGACGCGCAGCAGAGGCTCTAAAGGCGCGCCGTTCGGCAGGCTGCACAGAGCGCGCGGGCTTACGAAAAGGGTCGCGGGCGGCGCACTCGAAGGCCGCAGCGTTATGAGTCGCGCGTCCTGCTTCGACGCCAAAGCCTCGCGCGCCTCTTCTGAATCGGCGCGCTCAATGGCGGCTGCGAGTTGAGCGGCCTGCGTAGGGTCGCAGCCGTGAGCTATGACGACTTTGGCGTGCGCGTCTTCGCCCTCCTCCGTGATGAGGACGCGTATGGCGCGCGTCTCCTGCTGTATGACCGCCGCAAGCTCCCGCAACAACAACTCGCGCGACGCGACCGCTTCGGCGAGCCGGAGCGTCAGAAGCTGCGCCGTCGCGGGCGGCTCGGCGTGCTCCGCGGGCGCGCGGCTCTCAAACTCTTCGATGAACGCTTCGGCGAGACGAAGGTCGTGTCGCGCGCCGAGTTCGCGGAAGGTGTGAGCGGCGAGTCCCAAATGTTCGGCGGCGCGTTCGGGCTGCGAGGAGGCGGCGTAGGCGCGGCCCAGTAGAAACTGCGCGCGCGCCGTCCGGTAGCGGTCGCCGATGAGTTCGCAGATGGAGAGGCAGCGTCCGAAGTGATGAATGGCGAGCGCGGCGTCTTTAGTTGCGAGCGCGAGCAGTCCGTGGACTCTCTGCGCCTCCCCCGCGACCGCGATGTCCGTGGCCGAGTCGGCTATCTCTTCCGAGACTTTTTCGAGGAGCGACGCGCATTCGTCTGCCTCTCCGTTTTGCAGGCGCGCTTCGGCGAGCAGAAGGTTCGACTCGCAGACGGCCTGACGGTCGCCGATGCGCTCGGCCAGGATGCGCGCGCGCTCGCACGTGTCGAGAGCCTTGTCGGTCGCTTCGAGCGCGATGTAGCAGCGCGTGGCCGTTCGCATCGCCTGAGCGGCGTACCAGTTTTTGCCGTGGCGCGTCGCGGTCTCGACGGCGCGCTCAAGGTATGCGCGCGCCGCGTCCAACTCGCCCCGGTACATGCGCAGTTCGCCGAGCGAGTCGAAGATCATCGAGGTCGTCGCGCCGTGCTCGTCAATCTCCATCGCGAGTTCGAGGGCGCGCTTCAAGGCCGCGTGCGCGCGCTCCCACTCGCCGATGAGCATGAGATTGATGCCGAGGTTGTTGTAGCCCGTGGCGGCGTTGTCCTTGTGCTCGGTTGACTCGTAGTAGGTGACGGCTTTCTCCAAGGCGCGTATGCCGTCGTGCGGTCGCTTCATGAACCAGTAAGCGCCCGCGACGTTGTTGTAAACCTTTCCGAGCAGGTAGGCCGCCGGGCGCTCGCCGACGAGTTGGACGGCCTGCTCGAAGTTTTCGAGCGCGCGCTCGTAGAGGCCCTCGTGCGCGTCGGCCATTGCAAGTCCGAAGTAGCCTTCGGCGAGTCCGCGCCAGTCGCCAGTGCGCCGGTAGTGTTCGAGCGCCTTGTCCGCGTGGTCGCGCGCGATGGAGTATTCGTTGATGGAACGATAGACGCGCGAGAGCGCGGCGTAGATGTCTCCGAGTTGGGCGTCGGAGCCGCCGCGCTCGGTGGCCGCGCGGAGTTCGGCGTTGAGAATTGCGATGGCCTTCGGGTGGTCGCTGACGTAGTTGTAGGCGAGTCCGAGTTGAACGCGCAGGGAAGCGAATGTGTCGGCGTCGAGAGAGCCGCGCGAGTCAGCCGACTCGTACATCTGTACGGCTTCGAGCGAGTCGTTGTAGCGACCGAGCATTTCGAGCGTGACGGAGAGGAGGCGGCGTGCTTGCGCGAGCGCGGCGGCGTCGCGCTTGGCCGCGTTGATGATTTGGCGCAGGCGAACTTCAGCCGCGCTCGGCAACCCCCGGTCTAAAAGCTCGCGCGTCTCTTCGAGTTGCTGTTCGAGAGGGACGGCTGCCGCGCCGCGGCCAGACGTGTGGCGTCGCGCGTCGCCGATGTTAACTACGGACGAACGCGTGTTCGACGGGCGTTCGCCCGAATCTGCATCGCCTGTGTGCGTGCGTGATGTCATGCGGTAAAACGGCTCACCCCGCGCTAGAGACGTGTCGGCGCTCTTGCTTTTGTTGCTTTTGGGCGGCTGGAAGAAGAGTGCGTCGCTAATCTGGAACTCGCACCCTTGAAAACAATGCCAAAGGCTTGTCAGTTCCAGACTTTAGCACAAAGCGAAGGGTGGTGGTAGTGGGTCAGTTTGAAATAAGGGGGCAGTTGTTCAGAGAATTATTCACCGCCGAGACGCAGAGAGCGCAGAGATTGACGCAGAGACAGTCAACCCTCTCTGCGCCGACTCCGCGCTCTCTGCGCCTCTGCGGTGAGTCTTTTTCAAACTGACACACTACCGTTTTCAGTTTTCAGTAAGAAGCGAAACGGCTTTGGCTGAAAACCGAAAACCGAAAAACCCTCCGAGGGGCACGGTGTTTGACAACGCAACTTTAGAGTTGTCATGCGCGAGACGGTTTGGTACAAATCTGGCTAAGCTTTAAGTCTTATACGTACCGAGAGAGTACAAAAAGGGCGGAGACGGTCGTCGCCCGCGCACGCCCGTGCGCGGACGCGAGACGGGCCTTCAGTCGCCCGGCAGGAGGAGGAGAAGATGGCCGAGACGGTTTTGCCGCGGGCCGAGAAGAAGAAGAATGGAAAGTTCCGTCGTTGGCTTCTCAAAGGCCACGCCGACGAGATAGAAGGGCCGCACGAGCGCGAGGGACAGCATCATCAACATCCTTGGTGGAAGGTGATGTGCCTGACGGGCGTTGACTACTTCTCGACGCTCGGCTACCAACCCGGCATCGCGTTTCTCGCCGCGGGCGCGCTCTCCCCGCTCGCCACGCTCATACTCGTACTGCTCACACTCTTCGGCGCGCTCCCCATCTACAACCGCGTCGCCAAAGAGAGTCCGCACGGCGAAGGCTCTATCTCGATGCTCGAACACTTGCTCTCGCGCTGGAAGGGCAAACTCTTCGTCCTCGTCCTCCTCGGCTTCGTCGCCACCGACTTCGTAATCACAATCACGCTCTCAGCCGCCGACGCCACCGCGCACGTCATCGAAAACCCTTACACGCCGCCCTTCCTCGCGCACCGGATTATCATCACGCTCGCGCTCGTCGCTCTGCTCGGCGCGATCTTCCTCAAGGGCTTCAAGGAGGCCATAGGAATCGCCGTCGCGCTCGTCGGCGCATACCTGCTTCTGAACGTCGTCGTCGTCGGGCGCGGCCTCTACGAACTTTTCTTCATACACCCCGACGCTCTGCCGCGCTGGTGGCAGAACGTACTCAGCGCGCGCAACATTGACGGCTTCGACGTTAATGGCCGTCTCTGGATGATGGTCGTCATCGCGCTCTGGCTCTTTCCCAAACTCGCGCTCGGACTATCGGGCTTCGAGACGGGCGTTGCCGTCATGCCCTTAGTCAAAGGCGACAAGGGCGCGCACGACATCGAGGGGCGCGTCCGCAACACGCGCAAACTCCTTCTCACAGCCGCGCTCATCATGAGCGTGATGCTTATAACTTCGAGCATCGTCACGACCACTCTCATCCCCGCCAGCGAGTTTGCCGCGCCGCCTCCCGGCTCTCAGGTCGGCGGCAAGGCTTACGGTCGCGCGCTCGCCTACCTCGCCTACCGCTTCTTCGGAAACGGCTTCGGCACGGTCTATGACATCAGCACAATCTCCATCCTCTGGTTCGCGGGCGCGTCCGCGATGGCCGGACTTCTGAACATCGTGCCGCGCTATCTGCCGCGTTACGGCATGGCCCCCGACTGGGCGCTCGCGCAGCGCCCGCTCGTTCTCATCTACACGCTCGTCGCCTTCACCGTCACCGTAATCTTCGAGGCAGACGTCGAGAAGCAGGGCGGCGCGTACGCGACGGGCGTTCTCGTTCTGATGAGTTCGGCGGCGATTGCCGTCACGCTCTCCGTCCGGCGCATGCGCGAAAACTGGATACCGTTTCTCTTAATCGCGCTCGTCTTCCTCTACACGACCGTGCAGAACGTCCACGAGCGTCCCGAAGGAATCAAGATCGCCTCGTTCTTCATACTCGTTATCATCGCCACCTCGTTCATGTCGAGGGTTTGGAGGACGACGGAGCTTAGGGTTGACAACGTCGAGCTGGACGAAGTGGCCGAGGGCTTCATCAAAGACCTCGTCCGGCAGGGCTGCGAGATTCGCATCGTCGCCAACCGCCGCGACACGGGCGACGCGGCGGAGTACCGCTTCAAGGAGCGCGAGAAGCGCGTTGACAACCACATCCCCACGCGCGACCCCGTGCTCTTCTTCGAGGTCACGCCCTCGGACGCGTCGGAGTTTTCCGGCGTGCTGAGAGTGCGCGGCGTGGAGATTGACGGCTACCGCGTGATGCGCTCGGAGAGTCCGGCGGTGCCGAACGCAATCGCCGCCTTCCTCATGCACCTGCGCGACATGACGAAGAAGACGCCCCACGTCTATTTCGGTTGGAGCGAGGGCAACCCGCTCAAGTACCTTCTCAAATACATAGCCTTCGGCGAGGGAGATACCGCGCCCATCACGCACGAAGTCCTGCGCCAAGTCGAAGACGACCCCGAACAGCGCCCCGCCGTACACGTCGGCGGCTGAAAAGGAGGATTATTAACTTGATTACGGTTGACGCGTGTGATGCTTGGCGTTAAGTCCGCGCCACTTTTGAACTAACATGAAAGGCACGCCTATGCGCTTCGGACGCATGACGCTGTTAGATTGGATTCCGCCGCATCACGGGAAATGCTTGTAGATGTCTTTACGATTAAGGAAGCGGACGAAGACAACAGTATCGTTCTCAAGGGCGATGCCGACGCGGTAGTCGCCCACTCTCACGCGAAAATACTTCCCGCTGCCTTTAAGCTTTTTCAGGCTTGGTAGTTCCGCCAACGAATCAGCTTCCTCGACGGCCTCGACGACCTCCCTGACTTTGCTCAACAGACTTTTCTCTTTAATGCCTTTCAAGTCTTTGGCGAAGCTCTCCCGGAATTCTACTTTCAACGCTCGCCCTCAAGGATAGCGAACACGTCTTCACGCGCCACGGGCTGACTCTCTAGCCCCTGCTCGATAGCACGCGCCAGTGCGATATCTTCGACCGCCTCTTCCACAATATCCCGCACCAAATCACGGTGCTCTTCGAGGGCTTCGGCCAGCGCCGATTTCAGCAATGCCTTTAATCTTTCTTCGTCAAAGGTCGCCGTAGCCATAACAACTTCCTCCGCTTTATTGGGATTAAATTAACACCGCACCCCTATAAAAGGAAGAAACCCAACGCCCCACATCATCCGCGCCCCTGTTCAAGCCGCGTCAAGGCAAGTGGCTTCGACTCCAGACTCCGGGGTGTTTTTGAACAGAAGTGTCCCGCCGTGGCGGCGGCTCCGGGGGAGGGGTCGCGGCGGGAGAGTAGGTCGGGTTGGGGGGGTGCCGGGGCGGCCCGGCGTCTAGTCGTTGTAATAGTCGTCGTCCAAGTTGCGGTGGACGACGTAGCAGGCGCGGCAATAGACCGGGCGACCCTGCGAGGGGTAGAACGGGACGGTGGTCTGCTGGCCGCAGGACGCGCACTGGACTGTGACCTCTATGCGCTGTCGCACGCCCGTAGCCTGCGCGGCGGCGATGGCCGCGAGTCGTTCGTTCTTGGCGTGCTTGCAGGGCTTGCAACGCTTCGGCTCGTTCCTCAATCCCTTGTCGTGAAAAAAGAGTTGTTCGCCAGCCGTCCAGATGAATTCCTGCCCGCAGTCCACGCAGAATATCGCGCGGTCTCGGAACTCTATTTCCACCTCATCCCACTCCCGTTTGGTCGTCGGCGAGATTTCCGCTGTTTGAACCTGTGGCATCTTGACCATCCCCTGTGTGATAACTCCAAGCGGCAGCCGCAAGCGTTGACTGTCGGCCAGAAGTCTTAAATGCTTCGGCTGCTGTGTGGGAACTGCTGTCGGGTCTTCGCGTCCCGCTTCGGGCGCGTCGGAAATCTGCGAGGGAGTCGGGGCAAAACGGCTTCGGTTACACAACACAGACGCCGCCTCGGCCCTCCTGTGGTTCAGCACGGTATATCTATCACAAATTTGTGTCAAGAGCGAAGAAGAAGTTTAACCGAAGCGGCTTGACAGTCTCCGCGCACGGTCGGCATCATCTGCGCGCGAACGACACGGTTTCAAAGAAGGCCGGGGGCGGGGAATTCCCACACAATGAAAGTTCTCGTCATAGGCTCGGGCGGGCGCGAGCACGCGCTCTGCTGGGCGCTCAGGCGTACGACTCAGACGCCGCTCCAACTCTTCTGCGCGCCCGGAAACGCGGGGCTTGAGGAGTTAGCGGAGTGCGTGCGTTTGAGCGCGACCGACGTTGGCGCGCTCGCCGGCTTCGCCGAACGCGAGCGCGTGGAGTTGACGATTGTCGGCGGCGAAGCGCCTTTGGCCGCAGGGTTGGCCGACGAGTTCGCGCGTCGCGGTCTCCCGGTCGCAGGCCCGGCGCGCGAGGCCGCGCGACTCGAATCGAGCAAGGCTTTTGCCAAAGACTTCATGCTCCGCCACAATGTTCCGACCGCGCGCCACCGCGTCGCCGCTTCCGTAGAGGAGGCTTTAGACATTTTGCGCGGCGGCGAGTTCGGCCCCGCGGACGCGCCGGTCGTCGTCAAGGCCGACGGGCTTGCGGCGGGGAAGGGCGTAGTCGTCGCGCGCAGTCGAGCGGAGGCCGAAGGCGCGGTCGTAGAGATGATGTCGGGTGGTCGCGTCGGGGGCGAAGCCGCGTCGAGAGTCGTCATCGAAGAGGCTTTGGAGGGGCGCGAGGCTTCGCTTCTCTTATGGACGGACGGGCGCGACTACCGTCTGATGCCTGCCGCGCGCGACCACAAACGCGTCGGCGAGGGCGACACGGGGCCGAACACGGGCGGCATGGGCGCGATAACCGCGCACGACGTTTTGGACGAAGAGACTCTGCGCCGCGCCGTCTCCGAGATAGTCGAGCCGACGCTCGCGGGCGCACGCGCCGACCGTCTAGACTTCCGCGGCGTCCTCTTCGTCGGGCTGATGTTGACTGACGAAGGCCCGCGCGTCCTCGAATACAACGTCCGCTTCGGCGACCCCGAAGCGCAGGCCATTCTCGTCCGACTGAGAAGCGACCTCGCCGGGATTTTCAACGCGGTGGCGCGTGGTCGCTTGGGCGAACTGCCGGTCGAGTGGAGCGAAGAGGCTTCGGCCTGCGTCGTCCTCGCCGCGCGCGGCTACCCCGAAAAACCTGAGACGGGCGCACGAATCCACGGACTCGAAGATGCCGCGCGCGTCCCAACGGTTCAGATTTTTCACGCCGGAACTGTGCGCGCCGCCGACGGCTCGTTCCTGACGGCGGGCGGTCGCGTCCTCGGCGTCACGGCGACGGGCGCGCGTCTCGACGAAGCGCTCGCGCGCTGCTACGCGTCGGCCAACGAAATCAGTTGGGACGGCTGCCACTACCGCCGCGACATCGGCAGCTTTCGCTGAGGAGCCGCTACGCAGAAGGCAAAAGAGAGATGCTGCGCGCGAATCGTCTTTCATCATATTGCTTTTGTCTTATGTACCTGTTGAAACATACCGTAGATTGCTAAATCCCCTTAGCGGAGTGTAAGCTACTATAGAAAGCCCTTACACCCCGTCAAGAGATTTTACGGCAGGAAATAAAAAGTCAAACAAACAACTGGGGGATGAGGACTTGCTAATCACCATCCAGCAGGCGGCAAAACTGCGAGGCGTGACGCGAACACGCATATACCAGTGGATAGAAGAAGGGCGACTACGGAAAGAAATGCGACTCGGACAGGGCGTCGTATATCGCCAAGAAGTGCTTGCCGTTGAAGTATACAGTGGCAGACCGCGCAAAACGGCTGAATAGGAAATTGTTGCCCCTACTCCAGAAATTGGAGACAAAATATGAATGCCAATCATTTGATTATTGGTCTTGGCGGAACAGGCGGGAAGATCATCCGTGCGTTTCGTAAAACAATCTTCCAAGAATTCCGTAAAGAAAGCCCTGACGACGCTAATTTGGCATATCTGTACGTCGATTCAAGCAATGAGATGATGAGTATAGATGATCCAAGCTGGAAGATTCTCGGAACGAGCGTTCAGCTAAATAAGAAAAGTCAGCTTTTGATCCAAGAGGCGAACTTAGCATCGCGTTTGGAGAACATTAACAATTATCCGGGAATCAAGCCTTGGATAGGCAGCCCTGATCAATGGAAGGATATTCTGGGCAGCATCATCGGCGTCACACTGGGAGGGCAAAAACGTCGTCTGGGAAGATTCTTATTTGCTTGTAAAGTTGATGCCTTCAAGCAGCAGGTGCAGTCTTTAGTTAAGGATTTACAAACCGGCGGGACGACGGATGTCACCTTTCATATCTGTTGTGGGCTGGCAGGCGGAACGGGAAGCGGCAGTTTGATTGATGCCATCTCTCAAGTTCGTGACACGTATCCCGACTCCAAAAGATACCGGATTGTTGTCTATGCGCTACTACCAGAGACCTACCCGAATCCGAACTGGGATACGGGAAACTATCATGCGAACGGCTACGCGGCTTTGTTGGAACTCAATGCCTTGAGCGTGAACAGGTTCGAGCCGACTGATTTGATGGGCGTCAAAGGTCGTTTGAAGCTTATGGACCCGTTCAACGGGTGCTATCTTTTCACCAACGAGAATGAGAATGGCCTGACCGTTGATGTGGACAAAGAACTACCTCAGATCATTGCGGATTTTCTTTACCAGAAAACGATTGCCGTCAGGAATGTAAGTTGGGATACGTTGCGCCGGATGGAGAACGCGGAGAATGGCGATGGAACTCCGGAAAAAGCGCCGAGCGGTAATAACCCTGAGAGAAGCAAAAGATTTCTGGCTTTCGGCATCAAGCGTCTCGCTATCCCTGAAGATGAGATCGGGGAATATCTAACTTATAACTTCGCCCGTCAGGCGGCGCTTCAGCTTCGCTTCAATAATTGGTCTGACACGAACGGGTTTAACGATGAAGCTAAAAATCAAGACTTCAATGAGTTCGTCAAACAGAAGGAGACGCAGTACAAGTGGGCTTTGAGCGATGAGCACCTGACCCTTTCCGTCGGCATCCTCCCGGAAGATGTCAATAACAAGAGATGGAAGCCGATCAATAACGAGTGGCAGGATGTCATTCCGAACTTCAAATCTCTGGTGCGAGAGAAGAGACGGGAAACGTGGCTCGACGAATTAGCCAAGCTCTGCGAAAAGCGATTCGATCAAGATTATCGCGGGTTGGGTGTCAGGAATTTATACAAAGCAAAGCTCAAGGCCAAGAAAGAGCATGTTAAAGAGATTCGTCGCCGGGTCGAGGATGACCTCTTTAACGAGTGGAAAAACGGAATCAAGTCAACCTACGACATCTCGCGGCTTCTAGCCGCCTTGCTCGATGCGACGGACGAGCGACTCAAGGGACTCGACGATAAGATTACACAGGCAAAAGACAATGAGCAGGATGCTGCGAACAGGGTAAAGTTAAATAACGAAGCGTGGGCGAGGATGGGCATTATATCGAAGGCCATCGGGAGACCCGACAGCCTGCTCGACGCGCAAGGAGAAACTTTACAAGAGCAATATGTTTACCGGACGCGGATCGAAGCTTTGATTTTCGCCAAGCAATTGGTTGAAGAGCTGATGGTTGAGTTAACAGACCTCAAGAGTGAGGTGGATAAATGCACCAGCACGATCAGTGGGGCGATTAAAAAGTATAACGACCGCATCGCCGAACGCATTAACGACGATGGGAGTATAGATTTAAGAGAGCAACTCGTCCGTTTTTACAATCCAGAACTCGTGAGGACTATTACGAGAAATCTTGTCAAAGACGAGAATGAGCAACGGACTCAAGTGAATCGTGTGCGCCTGTCTTTGATCGGGAGGTTGGGTGACAATCCCGACTTTTCTATATTCAATCAGCGAATCGGAGTGACGGAGTTCTTAGACATCTTAGATAAGGAATCTGAAAAAAACGCGCGGATCGCCCATAACAACCTCATCCAAAATCCGAAAGAGAGATTGCTGGGGGTCAGTGTGATCGGCAAGCTCAAGGAACGCTACGGCGGAAATTCGCAGGAACTGAAGTCCTACATTACTGAATTGGTCAGCCGCGCGGGTAACTATCTCACGTTTGAGCCTTCCGAGGTGCATAAGATTGGGCCGGGTATTCCCACCGGTGTACAAACCGCAGTTTCCAAGATGTCCGTGATTACGCCGAAAGCGCCGGAAGAGGCTGACTTTGTGTCGAGGCTCAAAGATGTCTTTCGAGGAAGCCGCAGCGGTGAAGTGGAGATTATTGACAGCGATGTCAAACCGAATGAGATCGTTTTAATCAGTCTGACGAACCTGTTTCCTTTAAGGTATGTGCGCCAGCTTGGATTCTTGAAGGAAAAGTATGATCTGAAAATCAACGGCCCCAATGCACAAAGGGCAAAGCTTGAACTGCATACAGAGGGAGATGGCTCACAGCATCCGAAGCTCTTCGTTCCTTTGCAGGAGGAGATTAAGAGAGACGCGATTCCTTATCTGCTTCTGGCTAAAGCGTTGAACCTGATTCAGCAAGCACCTAATCCGGAAAATGGGGCTACAGAGTTGGCATTAGTCGCAAAAGACGCGGATGGCTTTGATACCGACCCGATCTACATGGGCAAGGAGTTTACCGAGGCGATAGATAAGCTGGATATGGGAAATGCCGACCTTGTAAGAAACTATGTGCAGCAAATGCTCGATAGCAGAGAGTATGCCTCTGATACGAAGCGCGCTGAAATACAAAAAGCCATTCTCGCGGCTGTCGAAAATATCAAGGCCGAACGCGGGAATAATATCCAGGATGAAATCTACAAGCGGTTTCTGGAAGGCGGCAAAAGAGCGGTCAAAATCTTGAAGCGGGAGAGCTAAACGATGGCGACACGAAGAGGGCGATGCACTAATTTCGGCAACTGCCCTGTGGCTGACAGCAAACAGATCGTACAGGTCCCGGATGGGGCGGACTTCGTTTGTTCCGACTGCGGACGCCAACTTTCGGAAATCGCTCCTGAGAAAAAACTCCCGGTCATGCCGATTGTCGGCGCTCTCGGTTGTCTGGTGCTTATTGCACTGCTCGCAATCCCGCTCTGGCTTTGGTGGAGATCGAAGCCCGGATCGTCGCCCGTTTTTAGCTCTAGTTCGGGTGGGGATGTGATTCTGCGACTACACGGCTCCAACACTATTGGAGCCAAATTAGCACCTGCCTTGGCCGAAGAATTTCTCAGGCAGCAAGGGGCGAAAGATGTTAAGACGGTAGCCGGTAGTAACGCTGAAGAATCAACTGTTCAAGGTACTCTGCCGGGCGATTCATCCCCTAAAACAATCGAAATACAAGCCGCCGGCTCCGCGACCGCCTTCACGGATTTATTAAGCGGCAAGTGCGACATCGGCCTTTCATCGCGCCGGATTAAGCCGGACGAGATTCGCAGCCTGTCCGCGCTCGGTGACATGACATCGCTTACCAGCGAACACGTGTTAGGACTGGACGGGATTGCGGTGATTGTGAATAGCAACAATCCGGTTCAGTCATTGACCAAAGATCAGATCGCTAAAATATTCTCCGGTGAAATTACCAGTTGGACGCAGGTGCTCAGTCCACGAGGTCAGATCAAGGTTTATGCGCGGGATGATAAGTCGGGAACTTTTGACTCCTTCAAGTCTCTTGTGCTCGGCAATAGTCAACTCGTGAGCGCTGCCAAGCGCTTTGAAGATAGCAATGAGCTTTCCGATGCTGTGGCAAATGACCCTGACGGAATAGGCTTCGTCGGTCTTGCTTACATCAAGAACGCCAAAGCTGTAGCTGTTTCAGAGAGCGGGGCGACCCCTCTCATGCCTAATCGCCTCACAGTCGCCACTGAGGATTATATCCTCTCGCGTCGCCTGTACCTCTACACGCCAGCGAATCCACAAAATACACTGGTTCGTAAATTTGTTGATTTCGCGCTTTCAAAGGCAGGTCAAGATATAGTGGGGAATAATGGTTTTGTTGCTCAGAACGTAAAGTCGGAAAGCACAAATATCGCCCAAGGTGCGCCCGAAGAATACAAAAGATTAACAAGCGGCGCTGAGAGGCTCTCCCTCAATTTCAGATTCCGCAGTGGCAGCAAAGACCTTGATAACAAAGCGCAACTTGACCTTGACCGTGTCGTGAATTTCATTACTGATCTTCACTATAACGGCCAAAATATTATGCTCTTTGGATTCGCAGACAGCGTAGGCGGCAGCGACATGAACCTCACGCTATCAAAAGAGCGTGCGAATGTTGTGGCAGAACAATTCAAGCGCCGAGGGGTAGCCCCGGCAACGGTGACGGGATTCGGCTCTCAACTCCCGGTAGCATCAAACGATACCGAAGAAGGTAAGGAAAAGAACAGACGAGTTGAGATATGGCTGAAAAAGTAGAAAGGCAAGCAATCTGGCGCTTCACCTTAACTTTCCAAACGTTTCTTAGAAAGAGTTATTTCACCCTTTACCTTTTGCCTTCACTAGCCGCCTTTTGCCTTTAGCGACGCCGCTCTAGCGAGCGGCGCAGCGTCCTGTTATACTCACGGTCGAGAGAGGGTTTTCGGCCTTTCGACGGCGGGTGAACCCGGCGGCACGGACTTACGTACAATGTTCACGGCCACGGAGACGCCTTAAGTTTTCTGTGCAGAAAGTTTGTGAACCGCTCCCGGCAAGAAGGCCGGGGGTTCGGAGGGCGAGAAGAACATGAGCGTGTGGGCGAGACTGAAGCGTTCACTACGAGCGATATTCGGTGGCATCATCGAGAAGACCGAAGACCCCGAACTTATCCTGCAACAAACAATCCGCGACATGCGCGACCGCGTGCCGGAGCTTAACAACTCCGTCGCGCAGGTGATGGCGACCGAGCGCCTGCTCGCAAAGAGCAAGGATCGCTTGGAAGAGCAGGTCGTTGACCTCGACTCCAAGATAAAGGCCGCCATCAAGATGAACCGCGACGACATCGCCACGGCCTACATCGGTCAGCTACAGCAGGCCCAACTCGACCTCTCAAAGACGGGCCAGCAACTCGAACACGCCACGCGCGCATCCGAACAGGCACGCAAGGCGCGCGACAACTACATCCTACAGATGCAGCGTCGCACGGCTGAGGCGATGCAGCTCATCAACCAGTCGAAGCAGGCCAAGCTTCAAGAGCAACTCGCGCAGACGATGGCGACGTTCCAACTCGGCGACGACGCTTCGACCTTCAACGAGATGCGCGAGAAGATTGACCGGCGCGCCGCCACCGCCGAAGCGAAACTTCAACTCGGAACTTCCGGCGTTGACAACCAGATGCAGGAGATCGAGCGCGAGGCTATGGACATGCAGTTGCAAGACAAACTGCTCGACTACAAGCGACAGATGGGATTGCTCGGAGGCGGCGAAAAAGAAGCGCCCGCGCTGCCGTCGGCGTCGGGCGAGTCGCAGTCATGAAGTAATTATTTAAGTTTCATCGTGAGTTTGAACTAGTAAGTTTATGGCGGAGAGAAAGCTCAGTCTCGAATACTTGAAAGAGGCGGTCATGGAGCCGGTCAACTTCTGGGGCATGGCCGGGTTCGCCGTCGCCGCCGCCTACACTTGGTCGCCTATCCCTCTGGCCGCCGCGCTCGTCGCCGAAGGCGCGTATCTCGCCACAGTCCCCGCGAGCACACTCTACCGCCGCCTCGTTGACAACCGCAACCGCAAGCGCCTAGCGGAACTGCGCAACAAGCAGCGCGAGCGAATGATAGAGGGCTTCGACCCGCGCGAGCGCGAGGCCGTGCTCTACTTGAAGTGGCTCAAGAACAAAATCTTCGACAACTACGTCAAGTTCACCGGCGCGAAAGACCTTCCCACAAACATACGCAGCCTCGAGCAACGCTGGGAAGACTTCGTTGACCTCTTGGACGTTTACCGCCGGCGTAAACATCATCTTCGTTCAATCAATCGTCAGGCCGTGCAGAACCAACTCGCGCAGGCCGAGCGCGCCGTCGAGTCAGCGCCCGACGACCGCTCGCGTCGCATACAGAGCGCGAACGTCGAGATACTCAAGCGGCGTCTGGCGCAGTTCAGCGAACTCGAACGCTCCGTCAAACTCGTCGAAGGCCAGCTTCAGTCAATCGAAAACTTCTTCGGCCTCGTCAACGACCAAGTCGTCACGCTCCCGACGCCCGAACGAGTTTCGTCTCTCGACTTCGAGCAGCTATCCGACTCAATCGCGATGACCAAGCAGATGCTCGAAGAGACTTCCGACGTGATGGGCGTGCTCGACAGCCACAACCGCGAGATAGGCAACTACGACCTCCTGCCCTCGTCAGGCACGTCTTCAGCGAAGTAAGCGCGACGAAGGTTTCAAACAAACTTCAAACAAAACAAGAGGCCGAGACTTAACTCCCGGCCTCTTTCATCTTCACGCTTCTCCGCGACTATGACTGTGACTCATCGCAGTCATCAATTCGCTACTCACTCTACAGCGACGCTCTCTTCGTTACTGACAGCGACGCTTTCATCATTCGCCGCAATACTCCTGCTCCTCTCGACCATCAACGCGAGCGTTGGCTCGTCAATGCGGTAAGTCTCGTTGCAGAAGTGGCACGTGAGCGCCGCGCCCTTGTCTTCGCGCAGCATCGCCTCCAACTCGCCCGCCTCTATCGAAGAGACGAGCGACGCCGCGCGCTCGTAAGAACACGAACACGCGAACCCGACCTCGCTCTCTTCCAAAACCTCGAACGCAGTCTCTCCGAGCGCCGCGCGCAGCAAGTCAACCGGACGCGCGCCCTCGCGTATCAGAGTCGTCGTGTGCGGGTTCGTGGCGAACGACGATTCAATCGCCGCGACGATACGCTCGTCCGCTCCCGGCATCACTTGAATAATCAACCCGCCCGCGGCCTCAACGTAAGTCTCGCCCGACTCACGCGCGCGTACCAACACGCCCAGCGACACAGCCGAAGGAATCTGCTCCGACTTCGCAAGGTAGTAAGCGAAGTCTTCGCCTATCTCGCCCGTCTGAAGCGGCACCGCGCCACGGTACGGCTCGCGGTAGAGTCCTATGTCGAAGCCCGATTCGTAAATCACATGCAACATCCCGTCGCCGATGATGGAGGCGACGCTGAACTTGCCGTGCTCGTTCAGCATGTAGCTTCCGTCGCCGTTGACGAGTTCGTCCGCTCGCGGCTCGCGCGCGTAGCCGCGCACCTGCCCAAACTTGTTCGCCTCCGCGGTGATGCCGCCCACGGGGCCGTTTCCCTCAATGCGAACCGTCAGGCGATCAAACTCCTTGTGGCCCGCGCCCAAAAGCAGCGCGCCCGTCAGCGTGCGCCCCAAAGCGGCGGAGACCGTGTGCGAAGTCTGGTGGCGACGCACGGCTTCCGCGACGGTGTTCGTCGTCACGGTCGCCATGCAGCGTATGCGCCCGCCGGCAGCCGTCGCGCGCAAGAGCGTGTCGGCGTGTCCGTTGTTTCTCTTTTTCAGTGTCATGGCCTTTGTCCGTCTCCGCTCCGAAGAGCCGAGAGCTTTAGATGAAAGACTGACGCTCCTTACTGCCTTCGGCTTACCCTCCCGGCCCGTGCCGATTTCGACGCCCGGAGCGTGCGGAAAGCGACTTCAAACAGCCCCGAATCGCACCTTTTTCCGGCCTAAAAACGCCCCGGCGCGGGCTTCACGTAAAATCTCAACGTACCCGCTCTATTGGAGCGAACGAAAGGACATACCCAATATATTGTGTTATACTCTTGACAAGCGAAACGGCATGGGTTATTCTGCGCGCCGCTTGGGACGGAACGCGAGCGAGCGCGGAAGGCAGGCCACGAAAGCCTCCGCAGGCACGGACTTTTCCGCCCTTCGAGAAGCCAGCCCAGCCGCAGTATTCGAGACCAAAGTGAAGACGGCGCGCGGTTCGCGCCGCACAATTTTTAGGACGGTTTTTCCACATCGCCCTCGCGCCCCCCACGAGCGCGGGAAAGGCAAGAGCAGAAGATGAGCACCGCTTTCGAGCCGAAACAACAGGGAAGTCCTGCCCCCGTAAACATCACAGGCGCAAACCCCGACAAGTCTGAAATACTCGGACTCAACGCACGACGAGTCATAGCCAAACGCTACAGCCTGAAAGACCCGAAGGGCGAGGCCATCGAGGAATGGTCTGACATCGTGCGCCGCGTCGTCGGCCACGTCGCGACAGCCGAGACCGATCTCGTCCGCCGCGACGAGTTCTACCAGACGATGGCGGGCATCATGCTCCGCCGCGAATTCGTTCCCAACACGCCTTGCCTCGTTAACGCCGGAAAGCCCGCGGGCCAACTCGCCGCGTGCTTCGTCCTCGACGTTCCCGATTCGATTGCGGGCATCATGAAGACCGCGACCGACGCCGCAATCATTCATCAGACGGGCGGTGGCACGGGCTTCACCTTCGAGAAGCTGCGGCCCGCGGGCGCGATGGTTCGCTCGACGCACGGAGTCGCTTCAGGGCCGGTCTCGTTCATGAACATCTTCAACACGACGACCGATACAGTGAAGCAGGGCGGCGTCCGTCGCGGCGCGAACATGGGCATCATGCGCGTTGACCACCCGGATGTTCTGCGCTTCATACACGCGAAGAACGACCAGCACAGTCTCACGAACTTCAACATCTCGGTGACGACGACCGACGAGTTCTTCGAGGCCGTTGACAACAAGGAGTGGTATCAACTCTCCTTCGACGGCGAGCCTTGGGACGAACCTGTATTCGACCCCGTTCAGGACGACTTGTACTGCGTCTATCGAACCTCGGACGGCGAGACCGTCACGTTCCGCGACCGCGCGGCCTACCTTGAGGCGAAGGAGTCGGGACTGCTCGCGCGCTGCACGCGAGAAGAACCGCCGCGCGCGGGCGCTGTCTTCGCGCCCGACATCTGGAATCGCATCGTCGCATCGGCGCACCGCTACGCCGAGCCGGGCGTCATCTTCATTGACGAAGTGAATCGCCACAACCACATGATCAAGTCAATGGGGCCAATCTACGCGACCAACCCTTGCGCGGAGCAGGCGCTCCACTTCAACAACTCGTGCAACCTCGGCTCGATTGACCTCGCGAAGTTCTACGACCCCGAAACGCGTCTCGACTGGGACAGGCTTGCCGATGCGGTTCACTGGTGCGTGCGCTTCCTCGACAACGTGATTGACACGTGCGCTTGGCCGCTCCCCGAAATTGACGACGTCGTGAAACGCACGCGCCCCGTCGGATTGGGCATCATGGGCTTCGCCGACTTGTGCATCAATCTCAAGATTAAGTACGGCTCGCACGCCTCGATTGACTTGATGGACGAGGCCATGTCGTTCGTGCGGCGCGAGGCTTGGATCGAGTCGTGCCGCATAGGCAAAGAGAAGGGCGTCTTCCCCGAATACAAGCCGAACAAGGACGCGTACGACCGTTTCCTGCGCGAGCAGATTGGCGTGCCGGAAGACGTGGAGTTGACGCCGCGCAACTACGAGACGACGACGATTGCGCCGACGGGCACGATCTCGCTCGTCGCCGAAACAAGTTCGGGCGTCGAGCCTAACTTCTCTTGGGCCTACGTGCGTCAGGACACGCTCGGCAAACGAACCTACGTTCACACGCTCGCCGCTCAGGCGCTCGGCATCACGGTTGACCAGACCGATCAGGCTTCGATTGACGCGGCAGCCGAATACGTCTGCGAGCACGAGTCGGAACTGCCTGACTACTTCATCTCGGCGATGTCAATCACGGCGGAGCAGCACGTCTACGTGCTCGCAGCCGCGCAGCGCAACGTTGACAACGGCGTGTCGAAGACCTGCAACGGCTCGCGCGACGACACGCTCGAATCGGTTGACCGTCTCTACCGCCTCGCGCGCGAACTTGGCTGCAAGGCCGTGAGCTACTACCGCGATGGGAGCCGCGACTCGCAGGTTTTGTCGGCGGTGAAGGGGACGGAGACTAAAGGCGAGGTCGCTTGCGACGCGGCAATCGTCGCCGAAGCGACGACGACCGAGACGGCGATTGACGAAACAGTCGTCGCTCCGGCAACCGAAGAGTTGTCGCCGACGGGCGTCGTGTCCGCCTCCGTCGCCGTAGCGCCCACGGCGCGACGCACGGAGACGGGAGACGTTGTTCGCATCGAGCGCCCGCGCGAACTTCTCGGCGCGACGTGGCAGATTCCGTTCGACGGGCAGAACCTTTACGTCACCGTGAATCACGACGGCGCGGACATACTCGAAGTCTTCGCAACGGGGCCGATTTCGGGCGGCGTCGGTTTGCTCGCGTCGAAGATGCTGCGCGGCGGCTTCGACGCACGCGAGGTCGCGCGAAGTCTCAACAAGGTGACGGGCACTCACTCGGTCTGGTTCAACGAGCGCCTGCTCACTTCGCCCGAACAGGCCGTAGCCGAATGCATCATGCTCACGAGCCGGCGGATGCAGAACCAGCCCGACTCGGCGCGCTCTCTCGCGTACCAACAGCAGCCGAAGACGGTCGCCGCCGCTCCGCACGAAGCCGCGGAGACAAACCGAAACTTCTCGCTCATCAGCGAATGTCCCGAATGCCACGGGCAGTTGGAGCACGCCTCCGGGTGCGACTTCTGCCGCGACTGCGGCTACTCGAAGTGCAAATGACGGCTTTCTACTTTTGTATCCCCCGGATACTGAAGTTTAAGTAAGCCAAGGGGTAGGTAGAATTTAGGGCATACATCGGCTTCGGGCCATTCAATGGCCTGAAGCCGATATTTTTTAGGTAGTGGCTCAATCACAGGAGAGAGCCGGTGACTTGTTGTAGTCGTTCAGGAAGAGTCGCAGACACAGCTCGTGCATCGTGTTGGGCTTAGAGAATGACAGGCTCTTGGAGCGTCTCGCTCAACTCAGTCAGCGCGGCCTCTTTTTTTGAGCCAACCGGTGACGGTGTTGCGCGAGACGCCAAAGGTACAAGACAGGCCGCGCAAACTGCTGCGCTCATGGTAAGCACGAAGTATGCGCTCACGCTCCTCTTCGGTGTAGCCGTTGGGTTGCGAGTCGTCACGGCCCATCCGCCCGCAGACGGAGCAGAGGTAGCGCTACTTGCCATTTTGCGTCAGGCCGTTGCGGGCGAGCCGGTCTGAGCCGCAGTGGTAGCACTTGAGTTTGATCATGCGGGGGAGTCCGCGTTTGAACCACCACACCTTTTTCAATCCCCAACGTAACGAGGCCGCTACAAGAGCCCGAAAGACCTGTGAAAGCTTGACAGATAGTTTGGGGCAAGCATAGAGTTCACAACTCATTGATTCGTACGTCTCTGAGGCCGCACCTCCTCTTTCATTCTCTGCCGAAATAAGGTTCTTTGAGTCTCTGAGGCTGGCTCAATAGTCAAGCGTAAACTTGCCGTTCCATTGTTCGTTTAGTCCGTTTCCATGTTGTTCTTAAGATGCCTATCTCTTCAACAGACGAAACTGATGTTCTTGCCGACTCTTGCAGGGTTCCGAGAGTCGTGGTCTATCGCCTTTTATGAGCAATGAAGGAAGATGACAAATGAAATAGACATTGGCCCTAAACCATATTTGGAAGGGCTTGTTGGGCAGCTAGCCGGAAGACAGTTTTTCATTGAGGGCAGCCGCGTCATTTTAGGCCGCGATGAGTCTCAGTGTCAGATAGTTCTAACTCAGGGCGTCATATCGAAGGTCCACGCAGCGCTCGAAGTGGACGAATTGCAACGGGTGACGCTGGTCGATCTGAGCGCAAGACAATCCACATTCGTTAACGGCCAGCCGATTACGCGACGGGAGTTGCATGACGGAGACCGCGTCGGATTCGGCTTAGGTGGCTTAGTTGCTTTTACCTATCACTCGGCTCTCCCTGGATTGGAACACAGAACTGTTCCTTCGGGTGCTGACGAACGAATCATCTCCAAGTTGGTTATCCCTACCGCCCCATCGGCTGACCGGAAAGCGACGTTCCGCCAAGCCCCTCCCCAAGCGCCTGGCATCAAGATTCCCACGGCAAGTCCATTCAAAACAGCGCCGGGCACCATGATTCTGCGCGCCGCCCAAGTTCCCGTGATACGTCTGGGCCGAGCGCCCGACAACGATTTTGTTTTGGATTCGCCCGGCGTCTCTCGTTACCACGCGATGCTGAGTTATGAGGGCAGCGCCCAGCCGGTGATAACCGACATTGGCAGCACCAACGGCACATTCGTCAATGGCAAATTGCTCACCACGCCGCGCCACCTTAGCCCGCAGGACCTCATCTTTCTCGGCGGATTTTTGCTACACGTCGATGGACGAACAATTAAGCAACACGACTTGAGCGCTAGTTCAATCACCGCGCGCCACATCACGAAAGAGTTCGACGGCAAGACGATTCTCAAAGACATCTCGCTGGTCATTTACCCGCGCGAGTTTATTGGGCTGATGGGTTCTTCAGGCTGTGGAAAATCGACCCTGATGGATGCGCTCAACGGCATACGACCGGCAACCACCGGCAACGTGCTGGTCAACGACCTCGACCTGTACCAGAACTTCAACGCGCTGCGACGCTCGATTGGCTACGTACCACAGCGCGACATTCTGCACGACGCCCTCACCGTCGAAAGAACTTTACACTACGCTGCCAAGTTGCGGCTGCCGGAAGGAACGTCAGCGGGTCTGATGCGGAACATCATCGACGAGGTGATTGAAACCGTAGGCTTGACGGAGCAGCGCCACACGATATTTCGACAATTGAGCGGGGGCCAGCAAAAACGCCTGAGCCTGGCTCTCGAGCTGATTACGAAGCCGAGTTTCATCTTTCTCGACGAACCGACTTCACCGCTTGATCCGGAGACGACCGAAAACATGATGCTGCTCTTCCGGCGGCTGGCCGACGAAGGGCGGATTGTGGTGATGGTCACCCACAAGTTCGAAAAGTTTCGCGAGATGCATCACATCGCGATACTCACGCGTGGCGGCCGGCTGGCCTACTTCGGCCCGCCGGTCGAGGCCTTGGGGTACTTTGGGTGCACGGAGCCGGGCGACATTTACCGCTATATCGGGGCGCACGACCCGCAAGAGCTGAGTGAGCGCTTTCAAAAGTCGCCGCACCATGACCGTTACGTCAGGGCGCGCATCGCAGAGAACGAACGTCTCAACCTGACCACCGACGCACTGCAACTGGCGCAGGCGACTCGGCAGGAAGCCCCCGAGCGCCGGTTCGGGTTAAGCCAGTGGCTAACGCTGACGCAACGCTATCTCGAAGTAAAACTCAAAGACAAGCGCAACACTTTGTTACTGCTGGCCCAGTCGCCAATCGTGGCTATCCTGCTGGCGATCATCGTCGGTGCCACGCCGAATGGATCGCAAACCCTTTTTATCGCCGCGATAGTTTCCATCTGGTTCGGCGCCAACAACGCGATTAGAGAGATTGTGTCCGAGTCGCAAATCTACAGCCGTGAACGGCTCGCCAGCTTAAAGCTCCCATCCTACGTGTTTTCGAAATTCACGGTGCTGAGCGGCATCGGGTTGATTCAATGTTTGTTGTTTGTAGCAATTCTGACAGGCCTAGGCCGATTAAGCACGAGCGACTTTTTCTCCCTCACCTTGATTTTATACCTGACGTTGCTGGCGGGCATTTCGGTCGGGCTTTTCTTCTCGGCCCTAGTCAACTCAACTGAGAAGGCGATGAGTGTGCTGCCGCTGATTCTGATTCCACAACTGTTGTTGAGTGGTTACATCAAGCCGCTCAATGACGTGTATCTGACGGTGTCGCGAAAACCAGCGACCGCGGCCCAGTATCAACATTTTCAAGAGGTCAAGGATCACCCGCCACAGCCGACAATGAAGGACGGGCGACCAGTGCCGCCGCCGCTTGAAGGCGTTACTAAACTCGACGGCCTGGGTGTGGCGCGTTACGCGGCAGCGCTGATGGTCGCTCGTTGGACGGTCGAGGCCCTGGCCCACGACGTCAGCATAGACGACAAGAAGGCGCGTGACGCGCTCGCCGCGTCAATCTCCGTTACTGAATATCAAACCGTTTTCGACGGCAAGACTGATGATGAAGTCGCCGCGGCGTATCGCACACGCGTGGCAATCGACTGCGGCGTGCTGGCGCTGTTCTGCTTCGCGTTTCTTGGCCTGACAATGTGGGCGTTGAAGCGAAAGGACGTATTGTGAACGCACCGCATTCTGAACCTTCTGCTTAGCGCGCAAAATGTGGAGCGCTATCGCGAGGGTTCAGAGCTGCGGCGACGCGAGTTGCCTCGGTTAGCGTTTCTGAACCCAAGCTGCCGGAAATTTGTTTGAATTTTTCTCAAACGGAGTTAGAATCCTGCCCCGAACATCACGGGGCCGCTTCACACAACAATGACTTGCTTAATCTGCCAAGCCCCTAACGATCCCACGTCGCGATACTGCAAGAGTTGTGGCGCGGAGATAGAAACGCCGATGCCGGCCTCGTCCGCCAAGTTTGTGGACGCGCCTGCGGCGTTCGATCAAGACCCCGTGCCTGATTCGGTGCCGGACGACGACGAAGTCACTCGCATTTCCAGCGCCGCCTCTCGCCAGCATGCTGCCGCCGTCAGTTCGCCTCTCCGAACCGGCGCTGCCACCTCGTACATCGGGCGCATCATCGATGGCAAGTATCGTATTGATGAGAAGATCGGAGTGGGCGGGATGGGGGCGGTGTATCGTGCCGCGCGCTTGCAGATTGGCGATGAGGTGGCGATCAAGATTCTTCATGCCGAACATGTCTTAGAGCCGGGGGCCAGCGAACGCTTCAGGCGCGAGGCGCAAGCCGCCGCCCGCCTCAAGCACCCCAACGCCGTTATCATCCATGACTTTGGGGTCACCAGTGACGAACTTGTCTATCTGGTGATGGAGTTTATCCACGGCAATAGCCTGCGGCAGATTATTAAGCAGAGGGGGCCGCTAAAGGCGTCGGATATCGTTGAGATATTGAACCAGATATGCGGCGCGTTGGACGAAGCGCATCGGCTTCAGATTGTCCACCGTGATCTGAAGCCCGACAATATTATTGTTAAGACCACCATTAACGGCCCGGTCGTTAAAGTGCTCGACTTCGGCATCGCTAAACTGCGCGATCTGTCGGCCAATACTCTGACGCAGACGGGTAGCGTGCTGGGCACTCCGCAATACATGTCGCCCGAGCAATGTCTGGATGAGGAGATCGACAGTCGCTCGGACATCTACAGCCTCGGGATTGTGTTGTACGAAATGCTGGCGGGCGTCGTCCCTTTCAACTCGCCGACCTCCACCAGGGTAGTGGTTCAACAGGTCAATCAGCCACCGCCGCCATTGCGGTATGTTAACGCCAAAATTTCGGAGGCAATCGAAGCGGTGGTTCTGCAAGCGCTGGCGAAAAACCGTGAGGCTCGTCCGCAAAGCGCCCGCGAACTGGCGGAGGCATTTAGCAGGGCGGTGAACGTGGTCCCGGTCGTCTCCCCCTCACCGGAGGCCGGGCAGTTCGGAGGCGGCTCGGCAGGACTAAAACCGACTGTCGTCATGACGCCGACACAGCGCCCGGATACCGGCTGGACTAATGTCACGCAGGATGGTGGACGAGGCGGCGGGAATAACGTTTCCACTGCTCTGATTATCGTCGGGGCACTGGGCCTGCTGGCGATGGGCGCGCTGGCCGCAATCCTGTTAGGCGGCACGCGAGAAACAACCACCGCCAATAACGCCGCACCGAGCCCGCAACCGACTGTGGATGCGGCCAGCGCTGCGCCCCCCGCCCCCGCCGCCGGCATCAGAGAACCAAGCACTCCGAACTTGAGCCAGACTGCGCCCGCGCTCGCGCCGATGCCTGAAGTTAGACCGCCTGCGGTTGACATACCCAAACCTCCGCCGACGGTTTCGTCTCTACCCGATCAGTTTCAGCGCCGCTATGCGGGAAGAATAGGCAACGGTATTCCTTTCTCGATGACGCTGGAAAGGTCAGGCCGCGCTCTCAGGGGAACGGCCTCAACCAGTGGCAGCACGGACACCCTATCGGGGACGATTGAGCCGGACGGGAGCTTTACACTTAACGGGTATGAAAACGGCATTGACCAGACGGGCGTTTACACCGGAAGGATACTCAATAGCGGTCAAATTACCGGACAATGGACGGGCACGAAAAAGCGTGGAAGCACTCGATTCTCCTTAAGTGAGCAGTAAAAAGAGATGGGAAAAAACTACCATTCAAAATCAGGCGGCAACCGGCGTAGGTTCTGCAATAGCCTCCTTCTGCTCCTCGCAATCATAACATCGGGCTGTTCAGCGCTCAATTGTTCGGCGCAACAGAAGAGAGTAAATAGACCTGCGCCTAGCGCTGAGGTTAGTATTATTCCCCAGCCCGATTCGGTCACCATCAACAAGGGTTATTTTGAATTCAGCCGAGACACGAAAATCATCGCCGCCGACGGAGCCGCCGTTAAAGCAGCAAACTCTCTGAATGACCTATTGATGGAAAGTTATGGATTTACGCTGGAGATGATACGGGACGCCAACCAGCCGAACGCGATCATCTTTTTGACGGACCAAAACCAAGCGGGGGAAGGATATTTCTTAAAAATTGAGCCGAACTCTATTCAAATAACCGGCAGTGAGCGCGGAATGTTCTATGGGATTCAGTCGTTGCAACAACTCTTCCCCATAAATTTTAACGGCGAAGCTAGGATACCTTCCGCGTCTATTCGAGACGCCCCGCGCTTCCGTTATCGCGGTATGCACCTTGACGTTTCGCGCCATTTCATGCCGGTCGAGTTTATCAAGAAATATATCCGCCTAATCTCACGATATAAGTACAACTTCTTCCACTGGCATTTAACGGACGACCAGGGTTGGCGAATCGAAATAAAGAAATATCCTCTTTTGACCAAAATCGGCTCCAAGCGACGGGAAACGGTAATCGGCTGGGGGCGTCCTTACGCCGGAGACAACACTCCGGTCGAAGGTTTTTATACTCAGGAGGAGATACGCGAGATCGTTGAATACGCTAAAGAAAGGTACGTCACAATAATTCCTGAAATCGATCTCCCCGGACACTCATCAGCCGCACTGGCTTCGTACCCCTCACTCGGTTGCACAAAGAATTATCCGTATAAGGTTCAAACCACCTGGGGGGGCTTCCCGGACATTTTCTGTCCTACAGAATTCACGTTTCAATTCCTCGAAGATGTTTTGACCGAGGTCATAGATCTATTCCCCGACTCACCTTACGTCCACCTCGGCGGCGACGAGGTGAAGCTGGATTCATGGAGAAGATCGAGATTCGTCCAGGACTTAAAACGAGCAAACAAGCTTTCGAGTGAGCGAGAGGTTCAGCGCTGGTTTGTTGAGCGCGTTGCGCGCTTCGCCAATTCAAAGGGGAAGAACGTCGTCGTTTGGGATGAGATGGTGGATTTCGGCCTGCCCCCTAACGCTACAGTGATGTATTGGCGAGATTCGGAGGCAGCCAGGCGAAATACGGTCGATGCCAGGCGAACAGTGACCAACGCGGTCGTCGCCGCCAAGGCGAAACACGAAGTCATCATGACTCCCGACACTTATACTTATTTCGATCACCCTCAAGGCGATGAGAAGTCGGCGCGCTTGAGTTTTTATAGTACGTCGACTCTTCTAGAGAAAGTTTACAGCTTTGAGCCAGTTCCAGCCGGACTAAATCAAGAAGAAGCTAAATATATAATCGGGGGGCAGGGCTGCATCTGGACTGAATTATCGAAAAGCCCGGAGAACGTAGAGTACATGGTGTTCCCGCGGGCAATCGCTTTAGCCGAAGTGCTGTGGTCTAAGCGGGAGAACAGAGATTTTCGCGGATTCTCTAGAAGACTGTTCAGAGAGTTTCCGAATCTCGACCGGGAACAGGTGAATTATCAGGGCTCGGCGTCGGGTTCGTCGCAACCGACTGCGCAGGTCTTTCAGCCGGATTTTCCCGGGCCTGTAATGCCGATTACTGGCCGGGAGCCGTTTCCTGTTCATCGAGAGCTTGAGGCTGCGAGTCTGAGCGTCGGCACCCTGCCGTACTGCATTTTGTTGCCGCCTGATTATGAAAAGAGCGGTCGCCGCTATGCGGTGCTCTACCTGTTGCATGACTTATCGGGAGACGAGAACGACTGGTGGGAGAACTCAAAGCTCGCGCAATACGCCCTCAAGTATCATTTGATAATCGTGACGCCCGGGGTCGGCGATAGCTGGTACGCCAACAGCGCAGGCGATGCGGGTGCGCGCTACGAAGATGTCATTGTTCGCGATCTGATTCCTTACATTGACGCTCACTACCGCACGATTGCAGAGCGCGAGGGACGCGCCATCGCCGGTGTTTCGATGGGCGGGGTGGGCGCTATGAAGTTCGCGCTGCGCTATCCGCATCTGTTTGCCTTCGCGGGCAGCATGAGCGGCGCGTTCGATGTGCCGCTCACGGCGCGCTTGGGAAAGACGCCGAGCGCTCAGACGCTGCGGGATTTGCAGCTTGTTTTCGGGGACGAGAAGAGCCAAGTTCGACGCGAGAACAACGTCTTTCTGCTTCTGACTCAGGCCGTGCAAGACAACGCGGCTCTCCCTTACCTGTACGTGTCGTCCGGGAAAAGCGATCCCTATCCGCAGGTTTACGAAAGCAATCCGCGCTTTGCGAAAGTGCTTCGTGAACGGGGTCTGAGGTTCGAGTACAACGAAAGGCCCGGCACGCACGATTGGCGCTTCTGGGATTCTGAGATTTTTTTGATGCTCGATCGAATGTGTGTCTTCATGAAAACGATTTGCTCATAAAAGGGCCAATGGGGTCTTTTTTGGACACGCGTTGAATTTTTGGAATGGTGGTGTTCCGCAATCCCGTCTGAGACAGGTAAGGCTTGTTATTCCAATAGTTGCGGGGTTGAAGTATATCGGATACTATTCGGACTCTCCCCGCTCTTAAAGTGCAAATAGACGCGGGCGTCGGCCCTGCGCGGAAGCGACGGTAAAGTCCGCCGCCGACTCGCGGGCAAAAGTTCCTCGCCCCAACGGACGGCCCTGAAGACGCACATCTTCAGGGCCGTTTTTTTCGCGCGTCGAGTTTTTCGCGCGCGCTCTCTAAGGACTGCATACAGTTGCCGCAGGAACGTTTTGCCCGGCGGTCGTGTCTAATGCTATGTTGCGTCGGAAATCGTCCGCCGAGTTGCGTTTGAAGTCGCGCTAAAGGCGCGGCCCGTTCGTCCGTCACGCGCAGCACGCCCGCGCCCGCACACGTTGCAAGTCTGAGCCGCGACGACGTTCTTTCCGACGTGGGCGCTCGCGCGTCGCATTACAAGAGACTTCGGCGCACGTATTACGTCGAGACCTACGCGCGCGTCGCTCCAAACGACCGAAGTAAATTTCTTGTGAGGCACTGATGAAACGTCGAAAAGCCCTCGCCCTGCTCCTACTCTTCCAATTAGCCCTCGGCCCTTTCGCGCCGCGCGGCACGCAAGTTTACGCAACGCCGATGAACGACGAAGCAACAGAGACTAACGACGCCGACTCAGCCGCGTCCGACGACGAGACCGCGTCGCTCAAGGGACTTCGCTTCCGTCTGAGCGAGGGCGTGGAGACGGCGGAGAAGGTCGCGCCGCCGCCGGCGGTCGCGCACGCGTCGAAACTTTCCGACGCGGAGACGGCGCGCGTGTTAGAGCGCCTGCCGCCTTTGAAGACAGACGCGGCGGACGAACAGGAGTTTGCGCTGCGCGAGCGGTCTCTGCCCGCGCCGCGTGCGGGCGCTACGTTGCTGAACGCGTTCCCGTCAACCGGCGAGCGCAGAGGGCCGGAGGTAACGACGAGCGGCGCGCTCGAAGTCTTGCGCTACTCGCCGCAGGGCGAAGTTCCCGTCGCGCCGCAGTTGAGTTTGACTTTCTCGCAGCCGATGGTCGCGGTCACGTCGCAAGAGGAGGCGGCGCGCACAGTCCCCGCGCAGCTTCAGCCGCAGCCCGCGGGCCGCTGGCGCTGGCTCGGCACGAAGACTCTCATCTTCGACCCCGACCAACAGCGCCTGCCGATGGCGACCGACTACACCGTCACGATTCCGGCGGGCACGCGCTCCGCGAACGGCGGAGTGACGAGCAAGCCCGTCGCTTGGAAGTTTTCCACGCCGCCGCCGAAGCTCGTGTCGAGTTATCCGAGCGACATCCCCGTCCGGCGCGACGCCGTAATCTTCATGGAGTTCGACCAGAGGATTGACGCGCAGGCCGTTCTGCGCACGGTGCAGGTTCACGGCGGCGCGGCGGCGCTGAAGACACGGCTCGCGACGGATGATGAGATAAACGGTGACGAAAACGTGAAGCGTCTCGTCAAAGAGGCGACACGGGGGCGCTGGCTCGCGCTGCGTGTTGTGACTGAAGGCGGCGAAGTCCGAGACGCGCTTCCCAGCGACACGCCCGTCGCCGTCTCAATCGGGCCGGGGACGCCTTCGGCTGAAGGGCCGCGCACGACCGCGTCGGCGCAAAGTTTTTCGTTCCGAACTTACGGCGCGCTCCGCGTCACGGGCCACGAGTGCGGCTATCAGAAGCGCTGCACGCCGTTCGACCAGTGGCGCATAAGTTTCACGAACCCGCTCGACCGCGAGGCGTTCGACTCGGCGCAGGTGAAGATCGAGCCGGAAGTGGCGGACGCGAGGATTGCCGTCTATGGCTCGGAGATGTACATCACGGGCACGCGGCGCGGTAGGACGGTTTACAAAGTCACGCTCGAACGCTCGATACGCGACCAGTTCGGGCAGACGCTTTCCGCGCCCGTGAGCGTCACGTTCAACGTCGGCAGCGCGCCGCCTCTACTCAACGCGGCGGGCGGCGCGTTCGTCGTCCTCGACCCGACGGCGCCGCCGCGCTTTTCGGTCTTCAGCATCAACCACGCGAGTTTGAAGGTCAGCCTCTACGCGGTCGGCCCCGAAGATTGGGGCGCTTACGTCGCGCACATGCGAACCATCTACGGCTACTACGACGAGAAGCGGCACGGGCAATCCCTCCCGCCGGGCCGACTCGTCTCGTCGAAGACGGTCGCGGTCGCGGGCCAGCCCGACGAGTTGGCGGAGACGCGCATTGACATCGCGCCCGCGTTGAAGAACGGCTTGGGAAGCGTCTTCGTCGTCGTAGAGCCGGCGGTGAAGACGCGCGAGCGCGAAACAGTGCTGCGCTCTTGGGTCGAGGTGACGAACATCGGACTCGACGCCTTCGCCGACCGGGAGGAGTTGGTCGGCTGGGCCACGTCGCTCAAGGACGGGCGTCCGCTCGCGGGCGTCGAGATGTCGCTCGCGGCGTCGGGCGCGCGTGCGACGACGGGCGACGACGGTTTAGTGCGCCTGCAACTTCCGTCGAAGACTGACGCGCCGACGGGACTTCTCGTCGCGCGTCGCGGCGAAGACGTTGCGATTCTGCCGGAGACGGGCGACTGGTGGGGCGGCGAGTCGAACTGGGTTCACCGCGAGGCCGCCGACTACCTTCGCTGGTACGTCTTCGACGACCGAAAGATGTATCGCCCCGGCGAGGAGGTGAGCGTCAAGGGTTGGATTCGACGCGTCGGCGGCGGGAAGACCGGCGACGTGGGCGCGCTCGCGGGTGCGTCGGATTCGGTTACGTACGTCGTGCGCGATTCGCGCGGCAACGAGATAACCAAAGGCACTGCGCGTTTGAACGCGACGGGCGGCTTCGACATGAAGATAAAGCTGCCGCCGACGATGAACCTCGGCTACGGCTACCTTCAACTACAGGCAGAAGGCGGAAGCGGCGTCGCCGCGAGCCGCCAGCACCAGCATTACTTTCAAGTTCAAGAGTTCCGGCGGCCTGAGTTTGAAGTCGCGGCGCGTTCGGACGAAGGCCCGCACTTTGTCGGCGGGCACGCGCAGGCGACCGTCTCGGCGAGCTATTACGCGGGCGGCGCGCTCCCGAATTCGGAAGTTAACTGGCGCGTGACGGCGACGCAGGCGCAGTTCACGCCGCCCAACCGCGGCGACTACACGTTCGGCAAGTGGACGCCTTGGTGGGAGACGTTCAACTCGTACGTCAACCGCTCGGACAACTCGCAAACTTTCAAGGGCACGACCGACGCCGCCGGAAAACACGTCCTACGCATTGACTTCGACTCGGTTAACCCGCCGCAGCCCTCGACCGTTACGGCGGAGGCGAGCGTGTCGGACGTGAACCGCCAGACTTGGACTGCGACGACAACGATGCTCGTGCACCCGGCAGACCTATACGTCGGATTGCGTAGCGAGCGCACGTTCGTCCAGCAGGGCCAGCCGCTCGTCGTCGAGTCAATCGTCACGGACTTGGACGGCAAGGCGGTAGCCGGGCGCGAAGTGAAGATGAGAGCGGCGCTGTTGGATTGGAAGCAGGTGAAGGGCGAGTGGAAGCAGGTCGAGTCGAAGACGGAAGAGTGCGCGGTGAGGTCTGCGAACGACGCGGTCAAGTGTACTTTCCGACCGAAGACGGGCGGCGTCTATCGCGTGACGGCGCGCGTGCTTGATGAACGAGAGCGACCGAACGAGAGCGAGTTGACGTTGTGGGTCGCGGGCGGGCGTCAGCCGCCGCGCCGCGACGTTTCGCAGGAGAAGGCCGAGTTGATTCCCGACCGCAAAGAGTATCGCGCGGGCGAGACCGCCGAGATACTCGTGCAGTCGCCCTTCACGCCGGCGGAAGGCGTGCTTACGCTTCGTCGCTCCGGCCTCGTTCGCACCGAGCGCTTCCGCATGAACGAGCCTTCGACGACGCTCCGCGTTCCGATTGAAGAAGGCTACACGCCGAACATACACGTGCAGGTTGACCTCGTCGGCGCGCAGCTGCGCTTGAACGAGAAGGGCGAGGAGGACGCCAAACTTCCGAAGCGGCCCGCGTTCGCCACGGGCGCGCTCAATCTCTCCGTGCCGCCGCTCGCGCGCAAACTCCAAGTCGCGGCCACGCCGCGCGAACGCGCGCTTGAGCCGGGCGGCGAGACGACGGTCGCGGTCGAAGTGAAAGACGCCGCGGGCCGTCCGGTGCAGGGAAGCGAACTCGCCGTCGTCGTCGTTGACGAATCCGTACTCGCTTTGACGAACTACAAACTCGAAGACCCGGTCTCCGTCTTCTACGCCGCGCGCAACCCGGACGTTTCCGACTACCACCTGCGCAAAGACGTGCAGCTTGCGAATCCCTTGGACGTTGCCACGCAGCAGGCTCAAGGGTTGCCGTTGAACGGTCGCGCGGAAGCGACGGCCAACTTCAGCATAATGCCCGCGCCCGGACTCGCCGGTACATCGAAGGCGAAGGCCGCGCCGTCGTCGCGCAGGAGAAGCGCAGGCGATGTTGGTGCGCTTACGGAAGACGAAAGCCCCGAACAGCAAGCGATTCGCTTGCGCGAAAACTTCAACGCGCTCGCCGTCTTCGCGCCGTCGGTGTTGACCGACTCGCAGGGGCGCGCCGAAGTCAAAGTTAAAGTGCCCGACAACTTGACGCGCTACCGCGTGATGGCCGTCTCGGTCGCGGGCGGGCGTCAGTTCGGTTCGGGCGAATCGTCAATCACGGCGCGGCAACCTTTGATGGTTCGGCCCTCAGCGCCGCGCTTCCTGAACTTCGGCGACCGCTTCGAGCTTCCCGTCGTCGTTCAAAATCAGACCGACAAAGCAATCGAAGCCGACATCGCCGTCCGCGCCGCCAACGCGGAACTGACGGACGGGCAAGGCCGGCGCGTTACAGTTCCGGCGAACAACCGCGTCGAAGTTCGTTTCCCAACGTCCGCGTCGAAGGCCGGGACGGCGCGCTTCCAGATCGGCGCGGTCGCGGGCCGCTTCGCCGACGCCGCGCAACTAGAGCTTCCCGTCTGGACGCCCGCCACCACGGAAGCCTTCGCAACCTACGGCGAGATTGACAAGAGCGGCGCGATTGTCCAACCCGTCAAAGCGCCCACGGACGTCTTCAAGCAGTTCGGCGGACTCGAAGTGCAAACCTCTTCGACCGAACTGCAAGCTTTGACCGACGCCGTGTTGTATCTCGTCGCTTATCCGTTCGAGTGCTCCGAGCAACTCTCGTCGCGCGTCATCGCGGTCGCCGCGCTGCGCGACGTGCTCACGGCCTTCAAGGCCAAAGGCTTGCCGAAGCCCGAAGAGATGAAGTCGGCTGTGGCGCGCGACATCAAACGGCTTCAGGGAATGCAGAACGACGACGGCGGCTTCGCCTTCTGGCGTCGCGGCGAAAAGTCTTGGCCCTACGTCAGCATACACGTCGCGCACGCGCTCGTGCGCGCCAAAGAGAAGGGCTACGACGTTCCGCAGACGATGCTCGACAAGTCGAAGTCGTACCTGCGCGACATCGAAAGCCACATCCCCGACTACTACAGCCGCTCGGCGCGCGCCGCGCTCATCGCTTACGCCTTGAATGTGCGCGCGCGCATGGGCGACCGCGACACGGCGCGCGCACGCCGCCTCATCGCGGCGGAAGGCTTAGACAAGCTCTCGCTCGAAGCCGTCGGGTGGCTTCTGCCCGTGCTTTCGGGCGACGCGAACTCCGCGACGGAAGTCGCCGCGATTCGACGCCTGCTCAACAACCGCGCCGAAGAGACCGCGGGCACGGCCCATTTCACGACGAGCTACTCGGACGACGATTATCTTCTCCTCCACTCGAACCGTCGCGCCGACGCAGTCATCCTCGAAGCGCTCATCAGAGATCAGCCCGCCAACGACCTCATCCCGAAAATCGCGCGCGGGCTGCTCGCCCACCGGACGCAAGGGCGCTGGGAGAACACGCAAGAGAACGCCTTCGTCCTCCT
>Ga0081539_10001552_pt1 | contig 38274 bp, 39 predicted proteins | sample TabmetS4T2R2_FD_71023 | JGI IMG/M metagenome (GOLD analysis project Ga0081539, IMG submission 71023) | Tabebuia heterophylla rhizosphere microbial communities from the University of Puerto Rico - S4T2R2 | ecosystem: Host-associated > Plants > Roots > Rhizosphere ... | reverse complement strand
TCGGCGTGGTGGACGACGTGATCAAACCGGAGGAGACCCGCCGGCGGATCGCCGAGGCCCTCGCCGCGGCGCCGGCAGCACGGGGCGCCCACGGGAACATCCCGCTCTGAGTTGACTGGCTGAGCTAGCCGGCTCCGCTCCGCTCCGCGGCGATCGCCTTGTAACCGCTGAGATGGCGCACCGATCGCAGCGACCGGAAACCCGGCGGCCGATACGATCGGCACGCCATCTCACCGGCGGCGATCGCGAGCTAGCCGGCTCCGCTGGGGCGGCGGTCGCGCGCGCAGGCGCTGCGGGGCAGCCCGTCGACCGCGACCGGCGACCAGCCCGGCGCCTTGGCCTTGCCGGCGATGACGTTCGCCAGGGCCGACATGGACAAGGGGCTGGACGAGTACGTGGCGATCAGCGTCGCCGACCGCGCGGCACTGAGCAGGCCCGGCTTGTCCATCATCACGGTGACCTCGGCGTCCAGGCTGAGGTCGGTGACCCGGTCGCCGTACCCGACCAGGTGGATGATCTTCCCGCCGGCGGCCTGGACCTTCACGCCGGCGCCTTGCAGCGCCTTGACCAGCGCCACCCGCGCGACCTCCCGGCCGGCCGAGGCGGTGACCGTGACCGCGCCGCCGACCAGCGGACCGGAACAGCGTCCGCGCAGCACGGTGATGGACGCGGCGTCGGCCTGGTAGACGACGCGCTCGTGATCAGGCGACTTCAACGTGGTCAGGTCGGGCTGCGGCTTACCGGTGGCGCGGAACTTGAGGGTGAGGATGCGGGTGACCGCCTCGACCAGGCGGTCACGCGGCAGGCTACCGTCCTTGAGCGCGGCGAGCAGGCCGTCCCGCGCGCCGGCCAGATCCGGCGGCATGAGCAGCAGGTCGTTGCCGGCCGTCAACGCGCGGACCGCCGCCTCGCCGGGCGGCCACTTCATCGCCGGTGCCATGTTCATCGCGTCGGTGACCGCGACGCCGGTGAACTTGAGCTCGGTACGCAGCACGTCGGTCATCACCTTCTTGGAGAAGGTGGCGGCCACGCCCTTGTCCAGCCCTTGCACGTCCAGATGGCCGGACATGACAAGCCCGGCACCGGCGCCGATACCCGCGGCGAACGGCGGCTTGTCCTGGCGTTCCCAGTCCTTCTTGCTCAGCGCGACGACAGGCAGTTCATCGTGGCTGTCACCGGTGGTGTGGCCGTGGCCCGGGAAGTGCTTCAGCGCGGCCGCGACGCCCGCACCCTGGAGTCCGCGCACCGCGGCGGCGACCTGGAGGGCATTGGCCTTAGCGTCGGCGCCGAAGGACCGCGAGCCGATCACCGCGCTGCCCCCGCGACCCAGCGTGTCGGCGACCGGGGCGAAGTCCACATTGACGCCCATCGCAGCGAGTTCGGTGCCGGCCGCACCCCAGGCCTTCTCGGTGAGATCGGGCCGGCCCGCCGCGCCGAACGCCATCGCCGCGGGCAGCAGGGTGACGCCGTTCTTGACCCGGGTGACCACGCCGTACTCCTGGTCGGTGCCGATCAGCAGGGGGGCGCCGCCGGGGAGTTTGGCGGCCGCTTCCTGCAGGCCGGCGGTCAGCTCGCGAACCTGCTCGGGGCTCTCCACGTTGGTCGCCGGGTTGGTCGCGCCGGTCGGGTCCTCGGCGGTGAAGCCGACCAGAATCATGCCGCCGAGCTTGAACTTGGTGACCATCTCGGCCGCGGTCTCCACGCCGGCCAGTCGCTGATTGGCCAGCGCCGAAGCCCGATCCACGCGGTCGGCGCTGCTGCCGTAGGCGTACGGCATCAGCACCTGACCGACCAGCTCCCGGTCGCCGAGGGTTCGTACCACCGCGGCGGCGCGGGCGGCCGGGTCGCCGGTGGACTCCGGCGTCCGGGTGGACGCCGACGGCATCACCGGCGGCGCGGCGCTGAGCGAGGGCGTGGTCTGAGGGGGCGCGTCCCGGCCGCAGGCGCCGAGAAGCAGGACCACCGGTACGAGGACAGCACGACGGAGTCCCCTCCCTGTCGACGCCAATCCGATCAGCTCCACCCATGGGGGCCGGCGCGAGTTCCCTTCCCGGTCAGCCCACCCGCGTGAGGAGGGTGACGGGTGCTCCGTCGCCGGCGTAGCGGTACGGCTCGAGCTCAGCATCCCACGCCGTACCCAGCGCCTTGTCCAGCGCGTGCGAAAGCGCCTCCGGGGCCCGCGCCGATGCCATGATCGACCGCAGCCGGTCCTCGCCGATCTGGATGTCGCCCGACGCGCCCATCGTCCCGTGGAACAATCCGCGGCCCGGTACGTGCATGAACCGCTCACCGTCGAAGCCCTGGCTGGGCTCCTCGGTGACCTCGAAACGGATCATCGGCCACTGCCTGAGGGCAGCGGCGAGCTCGGCACCAGTGCCGGGCCTTCCCGACCAGCTGCACTCCGACCGCCGAGCGCCCGGATCGACGGGCTGCGCAGTCCAGTGCAGATTGACCGGCGCGGTCAGGACGCGCGCGATCGCCCACTCGACGTGCTGGCACACGGCGAGTGGTGTCGAGTGGACGTATACGACGCCACACGTTTGCACGGTGACCTCCCGGAGACCGAGGTGCGTCTTCCCCTACGACCTCGACCGCGGTTGATCGTGTCCCATGATGCCGGTTGCCACGGACGGTGCGCCAGAGAAACGGCAATATCGACTATGGGATTGCCGTAGAGGCACACCGGACCTAACGCCCGGAACGGCTCCGGCGGCACGGCATTCGGCGGGTCGTGTAGAGTTGCTTCGGCCTTTTTTCTGCGTTCCAAGGAGTACCGCGGTGGCGAGCAACACCTCGAAGACCGCCCGCGCATCAGTACGCGCCGGCCAGGGTTCCGGCGGCGCGCTGAGCGTGCTCGGCGAGTACAAATACCTGATTCCGCTCGCCAACGGCCGGTTCGCGTACGTGCGCAACCTGACCAATGGGCGGACGAATCACCTCAAGACCGACTCTGAGGCCTTCGTCGAGGAGATTCGGGTGCTTGCTGCCGCCGGTCACGGTGCGAAGATCCGTTCAGAGCTCAGCGCCCTTGATGAGCAGTTCCCCCAGCACGGCTGGGGCGCCACTGAGAAGCGCCTCCTGGACGCGGGCGTGTTCGAGGGCTGAGCCTCACGCGTTGCTCCTGACCGCGGGAACGCCTGTCCGGCTTGGAGCCGGGTGGGCGTTCTTGCATTTCGCGACGATCATCACAACTTGATCGGCTGAGCCACTCCTCAGGTCAGCAGATCCACCCAGCCCGTGTCGAGGTCGTACACCGCGCCGGCCACGGCGACCCGCCCGGCCGCGATCGCCGCCGGCACGCCGGTCACGTCACGCATTCGGCGGACCGTACGGCCCACGTGCACGCGCATCGCCTTCTCCGTCACGTCTGGATCGTCCACGCCGACCGCGAGCACCGCCGGTGCGATCTCGTTCACCAGATAGCCGACGTCGCCGGCCGGCCGGTCGCCGCCGCGCAGCGCCGCCGCCGTGGCGGCCACCGCGCCGCAGCGGACATGGCCGAGAACCATGATCAGAGGTACGCCCAGGGCACCGACCGCGAACCCCACGGAACCCAGCACCGCACGATCGACCACGTGGCCGCCGGAGCGGATCACGCAGATGGATCCGAAGGTCTGGTCGAAGATGGCCTCCAGCGGCACGCGGGAGTCGATGCAACCGAGCACCACCGCGTGCGGCTTCTGCCCGCCGGAGGCGGCAGCCGCCGCGGAGACGTCGTGACCGTGCTCCGGGCGTCCGCTGACGAAGCGCCGGTTTCCGGCGACGAGGGCGGCCAGCGCGTCTGCGGGACGCATGACCGGGGCCGGGGTGGGGGGAGGCGAGGCCGTCATACCGATGATTCTCGTGGAGGTTCGGCCCCGAAGCAGGCGGTGGGAGGCAAGTCACGCGCACCGACGGGAATCCCTGAACGACCGTTCGGGGAATCATCCGATAGTCAGTGGTATTTCGGTAGATCATGAGTGATGCTAAGTACCCCTGGGTACAACGGGGCCCGTGCCGACACACGGAGGTGCCCATGCCCGAACGCTCGGAAGTGATCCTCTCCGACGGCGTCCGGTTGTTCGTCGAAATGTCCGGCCCGGCCGACGCGCCGGTGACCGTCGTGCTGTTGCACGGCTGGTGCCTGGACAGGCGTACATGGCATCACCAGATCGAAGCGCTCCGCGGTGCCCGGGTCATCGCATACGACGCGCGCGGGCACGGACGCTCAGGTTCCACCCGGCTCAGGTCCGCTACGCTCACCCAGCTCGGTAAGGATCTGGCCGAGGTGCTGCGGCAGGTGGCGCCCAGCGGGCCGGTGGTGCTGGCCGGCCACTCGATGGGCGGCATGACGATCATGGAGTACGCGGACACGTACGCGAAGGAGTTCGCCCAGCGCATCGCCGGACTCGTCTTCGTCTCCACCACCGCCGAGGGGCACACCCATACCAGTTATGGTTTGCCCTCGCACTTCGCCGGGCTGCTGCGCTGCGGCGAGACCCTGGGTGCCGGTGTGCTGGCCCGCTCGGGTGCGTGGCGCCCGCACCGGGCCGTCCTGCCCGCCCTGCGCCCGGCTGTCCGCTGGCTGCTGTTCGGCGACGAGTACGAACCGGCGGCCCTGGCCGTGACCATGAAGGCGGTCGCCCGCGCGTCGCTGCGTTCGATCGGCGGTTTCCGTGCGTCGATCGGCGCGCAGCACCGCCTGGACACCCTGGCCGCGCTCGGCGACGTGCCCTCGGCCGTACTGGTGGGTGATCGTGATCGTCTCACCCCGCCGCCCTGCGCCGAGTCGATCGCCGCGGCGCTGCCCGGCGCCGAACTGTCGGTCTGCCGGGGCGCCGGGCACATGCTGATGCTGGAACGGCCCGACGAGGTGAGCGCGGCTCTCAACGCGGTGGTGGCTTCGGCGGCCGGGAGCACCCCGATCGAGCGCGGCCGGCGTCGCCGCCGCGCCCAGGTCCGCGAAGGTTACGACCAGGCGGCCTGATCACCCGCCCCCGTTCCGGACGGGTGCGGCACCGGGTTGTTGCGGTTGAGTCGCTGATGTCCTGCACGGAGCGTGCCGCCATCGACGCGAGGTGGTGAGCAGGAGTAAGTTCGATTGCCCCCTTAGCGCGAGCGCTTCGGTGCGGGCACTGAAAGGGAGCAGATCCAACTTGAGCGACGCCACCGTCCTGCAGCAGGAGATCGCTGTGGAGCAGGCACACGTGGACAGGGTGTACACCCGGCTCGCCCAACTCCGCCGGGACGCGTCCCGCGCCGAGAAGGAGGGCTATCGGCTGGCCCGGGTCGGCACGTTCGGGGCGCTGGTCGAGCGTGACGCGATGGTCTATCACGCCGCTCGCCGGCGGCACGCGCTGGACAGCGAGTACGAGGGCCTGGTCTTCGGCCGGCTGGACCTGAAGGCCGGTGCGGTGCACTACGTGGGCCGGATGGGCATCCGAGACGAGAACTCGCAGCCCCTGGTGGTGGACTGGCGCGCACCGGCCGCTGCCGCCTTCTACCGGGCGACCGCGGCAGACCCGATGGGCGTGGTGCGCCGCCGGATGATCCAATCCAGCCGCGAAAGGGTCACCGGCATCGAGGACGACCTGCTCGACCCGGACGCGGCACCGGCGGACATGCGCATCATCGGCGACGGCGCGCTGCTGGCCAGCCTGACCAAGGCCACCGGCACGGGCATGCGGGACATCGTCGCCACCATCCAGCGCGAGCAGGACGAGGCGATCCGCTCCCCCGCTTCCGGCGTGACGATCGTGACCGGCGGCCCCGGCACCGGAAAGACAGCGGTGGCGCTGCACCGGGCGGCGTACCTGCTCTACTCCGACCGCAGCCGGTTCGCCGGCGGCGGCATCCTGGTGGTCGGGCCGTCCGGGGTGTTCGTCAACTACATCGCGACCGTGCTGCCGTCGCTCGGCGAGGACACCGCCACCCTGCGCTCGCTCGGCTCGCTGGTGGCCGGGTACACGGCGGTTCGGCCGGACCCGACCGCGGTGGCCGCGATCAAGGGTTCACTGCGCATGCGCCGGGTGCTCGAGCGGGCCTCGCACGACACGGTGCCGGGTGGCCCGACCGAACTGCGGCTGCTCTATCGGGGCGCGCTGCTGCGCCTGGAGCAGGCCGACCTGGACCGGATCCGGCGGCGCGCGTTACCTCGCGGGGCTCGGCGCAACGAGGTCCGCGGTGCCGGATTCGACGGGATCTTCGACGCGCTCTGGGCTCAGGCACGCAGCCTGAAGATCACCAACCTGCCGGAGAAGCCGGACTTCGAGGCGGAGCTGGCGGACCGCGGCGACTTCCGGGACTTCCTCAAGGCCTGGTGGCCGCGGCTGACGCCGGCGAGCGTGCTGCGCTGGCTGGCCCTTCCGGAACGGCTGCGCACCTACGCCAACGGGATCCTGTCACGAGACGAGATCGCCACGCTGCAGGGGACGTTCGGGAATGAGCCGACGATCGCCGACATCGCGCTGCTGGACGAGCTGGACGAGCTGATGGGCCGCCCACGGCAGCCGCAGCGGAAGACGAAGAACCCGTTCCACGTGCGGGATGGCATTCAGGAGGTGAGCACGTACGCGGACCGCCAGGCGGCCACCCGAGCGCAGCAGGTGCGACGCGATGAGGACTACCGGGAGTATGCGCACGTGGTGGTGGACGAGGCGCAGGACGTCTCGCCCATGCAGTGGCGGATGATCGGCCGCCGCGGCCAGTACGCGTCCTGGACGATCGTCGGTGACCCGGCCCAGACGGCGTGGGTAGGCGACCCGGCGGAGTTGGACCGTGCCCGAGACCGGGCGCTCGGATCCCGCCGGCGCAACACGTACGCGTTGACCACGAACTATCGGAACTCGTCGGAGATCTTCGCGGTGGCGGCGTCCGTCATCCGTACCGTGATGCCCGATCTGTCCTTGCCGTCCGCCGTCCGGAGCACCGGAGTCGAGCCGGTGGACCTGATCGTCGACGCGGCCGCGATGCCGGACGCCGTCCGGGAAGCCGCCGAAAAGCAACTGGCCGAGGTCGATGGCACGATCGGCGTCATCAGCCCGGTCCCCCGCCGCGACGAGGTGGCCGACTGGCTGACCGGTCTGCCCGAGCGCGTCCAGGTCGTCACCGCGCTGGAGGCCAAGGGCATGGAGTACGACGCCGTGGTCCTGGTCGCGCCTTCCGACATCGCGGTCGACGCCGCCGGCGTCCGCACGCTCTACGTCGCCTTGTCCCGCGCCACACAACGCCTGACCACGCTGGACACGCACCCCTACCGCGCCGATCTTGCACTTTCCCGGTGAAAGGTGAGGCCGGGGTGGCACGCGCCCGCCGCGTCTCTCCGCGCCGTCCACGTCCGGGCGGAAAGACGCGGCCGAGCATCCATCCGGTAATGACAATCCCATTCAACTTGCATACATAGCGATGTGAACATAGATTGGTCACCTCTGCCACCGAGCCGGCTTCGCACCACGGACGGGTGGGAAGCACCACAGCCTGAGAGGGTGGATACGTGGGAGCCGGGCACGACCACGGCACGTCGGTGCTGCATGCCGGCGGGAAGCACCGCGCCCGCCTGTGGTGGGCGGCCGTACTGCTGTCGGTGTTCATGGTCGTCGAAGCGATCGGTGCCCTGGTCACCGGCTCGCTGGCGCTGCTCTCCGACGCCGGCCACATGTTCACCGACGTGCTGGGCATCGCGATGGCGCTGGCCGCGATCCACGCGGCCGGCCGGGCACGCACCGACTCACACCGTACGTTCGGCCTCTACCGGCTCGAGGTGCTCGCCGCGCTGGCCAACGCGTCGTTGCTCACCGGCGTGGCGGTATACGTCGTGATCGAGGCGGTCGGCCGGTTCAGCGACCCGCCGGACGTGCCGGCCGGCTCGATGCTGATCGTGGCGGTCGGCGGCCTGCTCGCCAACATCATCGCGTTCTTCCTGCTGCGCACGGGCGCGCGGGAGAGCATCAACGTCCGGGGCGCGTATCTGGAGGTGGCCGGCGATCTGCTCGGATCGGTGGGCGTGATCGTCGCCGCGGTGATCATCGCCGTCACCGGCTGGTCGTACGCGGACCCGATCGTCGCCGTGCTGGTGGCCCTGATGATCCTGCCCCGCACGTTCGCGCTCGGCCGCTCGTCGGTCCGCATCCTGGTGCAAGCCGCGCCGGAGCACCTCGACATCACGGTGGTACGCGACCGGCTCGCCGCCGTGCCGGGCGTCTGCGACGTCCATGACCTGCACGTCTGGACGCTCACCTCAGGCATGGACGTGGCCTCGGCGCACCTGAGCCTGGAGCCGCATGCGGAACTGGGTACCGTGCTGGCCATCGCCCGCGAGGCGCTGCACGAGGACTTCGCCATCGACCACGCCACCTTGCAGGTCGAGCCGGTCGGCGCGGGCGGGAGGTGCGCGCCCACCGGCTGGTGAGCGGAAATGGTTTTGGGAACGTCCGGCGGCATGGACGGGCATCGGTGAAGATGGGTACGTGAACGCGGTCATGGTCTTCGCACCCACTCCTCAGCTGACCGTGACGATCGAGCAACAACAAGACCGGCCCGAACTGCACATCCATCCCGGCGGTCAGGGCATCTGGCAAACCCACATGATCACCTTGCTGGGCGCCGACGTGACCCTGGTGGCGGCGGTCGGCGGCGAAGTCGGCGGCGTGCTCGAACCGCTGCTCGGCTTCGAGGGCGTGACCGCGCGGACGGTGGTCCGAGAGAGCGGCAGCGGGTGGTACGTGCACGACCGCCGCAGCGGCCAGCGGGAGGAGATCGCGGAGCAGCCGGGTGCCCCGCTGGCCCGGCACGAGCTGGACGAGCTCTACAGCCTCGCGCTCGCCGAGGGTCTGCGGGCCGGCCTCGCGGTACTGAGCGGGCCGGCGCACCCGTCGGTGCTCGGGCCGGACGTCTACCGGCGACTGGCCGCCGACCTCGGCGCGAACGGCTGCCGGGTGATCGCCGACCTGTCCGGCGATCACCTGCAGGCGGTGCTCGACGGTGGCCTGCACGTGGTCAAGGTCAGCCACGAGGAACTGATCGAAGCCGGGCGCGCCGCGGACGACTCCACCGCGGAACTGGTCAAGGCGCTGCACCGGCTGCATCAGGACGGCGCCGAGGCGGCCCTGGTGTCCAGAGCGGACTCCGGCGCGCTGGCGTTCATCGACGGCGCGGTCTACGAGGTCGGCATGCCGAAGATGACGGCGGCCGACACGCGGGGCGCCGGCGACTCGATGACCGCGGGTGTTGCGGCCACCCTGGCCCGGGGCGGCGATCTGAACGAGGCGGTGCGTACCGGCGCGGCGGCCGGCGCGCTGAACGTCACCCGGCACGGACTCGGTACCGGACACGTCGACGCGGTGCGGGTGCTCGCCGACCGCGTCGAGCTGACCCCGATCGAGGCGGATTGATGAACGAGAACGTTCCAGAGCGAATCGATGCCACGGCCGGCCGGAGCGAGGGCGCAGCATGAGGATCCTGGTCACCAATGACGACGGCATCGAAGCGCCGGGCATCCGGTGGCTGGCCCGAGCCGTCCAGCGGGCCGGATATGACGTGGTGGTCGCGGCGCCGCTCACCGAGGCGTCCGGCAGCAGCGCCTCGATGACCGCGGTGGAGAAGGAGGGCAAGATCGTGGTCGAGCCCCGGGAACTGGCCGGGGTCAGGAACGTGCCCGCGTACGCTGTGGCCGCATCGCCCGCTTTCATCGTGCTGCTGGCCTTGCGCGAGGCGTTCGGCGAGGCACCGACCGTCGTCGTTTCCGGCATCAACCGGGGCGCGAACGCCGGCTCGGCCGTCGTGCACTCCGGCACCGTCGGGGCCACGCTCACCGCTTCGCACGCCGGGCTGCATGGCCTGGCGGTCTCGCTGGACGTGCTCACCCCGTCCATGGCCTCGGCGGCCAGCGGCGGTGCGGCGATCGCGGACCTGGACAAGGTCGACGACGAGCAGCGGCACTGGTCCAGCGCGGCCGACATGGCGGTCGAGCTGTTGCCCACGCTGACCCGCACACCGGCCGGCACGGTGCTCAACCTGAACGTGCCGGATCGGCACGTGGACGGGATCCGGGGGCTGACACGGGCCCGGCTGGCCCGGTTCGGTCAAGTGCAGGTGAGCATCGCGGAGGCCGGCGAGGGCTTCGTCCGGACCGCGGTACAGGCCGCCGAGGAAGAATTCGAAGACGGCACCGACCTGGCCGCACTGGCTCAGGGCTACGCGGTGGTCACACCGATCCGGTCACCCGAGGAAGCCCGGGACGTACGGATAAACCTCGAGTCGATCCGGATGCCGACCGCGGCGACCTGACCGCCGCCCCGGACGCGTACTGCTACTCACCGCCGTCATCCGGACACGGCGCTCTGTCCCGCCGGGTCGGAGCATTCCGGACGCGGATCCGGGTTGCCGAACAGGCCGAGCAGGCCGGTAACCCACAGCTGACGGTGAGCGAAGCGGCTGGGCCGCGTGACCACCAGCTTGACGCCGCTGATGCCGGCGAGCTGGTGCGCGCCGACGAGGGCGCTGATCCCCACGGAGTCGATGAACGTCACGTTCTCCATGTTGAGTTCGATGCGGGCCGGACGGCGCTCGGCGAGCTGAGCCGCCACCGCGTCCCTGATCGCATAGGCGTTCTCGACGTCGATCTCGCCGCTGGGCGAGACCTCCACCGCGCCAGTGGCCAGCGTCGACCTCGTTATCGACAGGCTCACGCCGATACCTCCACCCGCCCGGGACGTCCGGGATTGGGAAACTGCCGGTGAGACTACTCACCCAACCTGGCAACCGCCTGTGTGCATTCACCTGATCCGGCCCCCACCCTACCCGCCATCGTCTACCGCTTCACCGGGCGTGGCACTGTCCACATGCGACATCGATGGTACTGCTGTCGAGCCCAGCAGCACTGCCCGGACGTTTGCCGCGCGCGTGAGTTGGGCACGATCGGTAGTGCTACCGGCGAAGCGCAGGAGGTAAGAGACGATGCTCTCGAGAAAGAAGAAGGCCGAGCGCACAGCCGCCCAGGCTTGGGAATACTTGTCGTCCGCGGTGGCCTCGGCCGGCGAGAGCGCCCGGGATGCCGGCTCCCACGCGGTCGACGTGACCAGCGCGAAAGCTTCCGAACTTGCCGGCCAGGCATCGAGGAAGAGCTCGAAGTTCGCCTCGAAGGCGAGCGGTAAGAGCCTGAAGCTGGCCGACCAGGCAAGCACGAAGGTCAACTCGGTCGCCGACGAGGCGTGGGCGCGCGCCCACGCGGCCGCGGACGCGCTGGCCGGCCGCAGACCCGGGCTGCCCTGGGGCCTGCTCATCGGCGTCGGCCTGCTCGGTGCCGCGCTCGGCTGGGCCGCGGCCACCACGGCCCGGGTCGCGCTCGAGCGCCGGGCCGAGCAGGAGGAGCTCGAACTGGCCGAGAATGCGGTTGTCGTCACACCGACGTACGACAAGTGACGCCCCACGGATGAGGCTCGTAGCGGCCGCCGGGCGGAGCCCTTTGCCGCCCGGCGGCTCTACGCTGGGCCGATGACCGAAGCCGTGTTCTTCACCAGCGCCGACGAGCTGCGAGCGTGGTTCGACGCCAACCATGCCGAGGCATCCGAATTGTTTGTCGGTTACTGGAAGAAGCACACCGGCAAGCGCGGCATCACGCACACCGAAGCGATCGAGCAGGCGCTCTGCTACGGCTGGATCGACAGCATCGGGCGGCGGATCGACGAAGACCGCTATCAGGTGCGCTTCACGCCGCGACGTAAGGGCAGCGTGTGGAGCGCCGTGAACATCGCGGCTGTGGCACGCCTCACCGAGCGGGGGTTGATGCGGCCGCCGGGGCTCCATGCGTTCGAGACCCGGCGGCCCGATCGGGTGGCCGTGTACTCGTACGAACAGCCCGAAGACGCCCGGCTGGGCGATGAGCAGCTGATCCTGCTCAAGTCAGACGAGAAGGCTTGGAACTGGTTCTCGGACCAGCCCTCGTCCTATCGGAGGGCGGCGGTTCACTGGGTGGTCAGCGGTAAGCGGGCGGACACCCGGGAACGCCGCCTCCACCAGCTGATCTCCGACTCGGCGGCCGGTCGGCGAGTGCCTCCGCTGATCCGACGTTGATCGCCCGCTCGATACAGTGAACATCTCTCGGCTTTCCGCCGAGACCTCCCCGATCAGATAAGGTCCGCTGGTGTTGGATGCCGGTCATCTTCTCGACAACCGTTACCGGTTGGACGAGCGTATCGCCACGGGCGGCATGGGCGACGTATGGCGTGGCACCGATGTCGTCCTGGGTCGCGTCGTCGCGGTCAAGGTCCTGCGTTCGTCGATGATGAGCGACCCGGAGTTCGCTGCCCGGTTCTACGGCGAGGCACGGATGATGGCGGCGTTCCGGCACCCGGGCGTGGTAGAGGTGTTCGACTACGCGAGCGCCGGCGACTCGGCGGACGGGGAACAGTGCGCCTACCTGGTCATGGCGTACGTCGAGGGTGAGCCGCTCTCCACTCGGCTCAAGGCGACGGGCCGGCTGCCCGTCGCGGAGACCATGTCGATCGTCGCGCAGACGGCCGACGCACTGCACGCCGCACACCAGAACGGCACGGTCCACCGCGATGTCAAGCCCGGCAATCTGATCGTGAAGCCGACCGGCGCGGTCATCCTGGTCGACTTCGGCGTGGCCCGGTCGAACTCGGTCACCAGTCTGACCGGCGTCAACTCGATCGTCGGCACCGCGCTCTACATGGCACCGGAGCAGGTGGCCAAGGGCAAGGTCACGCCGGCCACGGACATCTATGCGCTCGGCGCGGTGGCCTACCACTGCATCGCCGGCCGCCCGCCGTTCGAGGGCGACAACGCCCTGCAGGTGGCGCTACGGCACCTGGACGAGGATCCTGAGCCGCTGCCCGCCGACGTGCCGCCCGCGGTCCGCCAGCTGATCAGCCGGGCGATGGCCAAACGCCCGGAGGACCGGTTCCCCAGCGCTGCCGCGCTCGCCGGCGCCGCCCGCGCCGCCGGCGGACAGATGGACTACCGGTCTCTGACCGGCACCGCGCTGACCGCGCCATTGAGCCCGCCGCCGGCGACCCGGACGATACCGGCACCGCCGGACTTGCCGTTCGTTGCGACTCCTCCGGCCCGTCGGAAACGGAGGCCCGCCGAGCTGGCCGCGCTCATGACCGTGATCCTGCTCGGCCTGGCAGCGGCCGGGCTCGCGTTGGCGTTGATGCTTCGACCCGACGTGGACCCCAAGAACACCATCGAACCGTCCACCGCGCCGTCCGCCGAGGTGAGCCACACCGGGCGGCCCGAGGTGCCGGTGACGCCGGCCGACTCAGCCGACAAGACCCGCGAGACCGAGCGGCCGGCCGGGCAGACGCGGCAGCCGAGCCGGACGCCGACGACCCGCCCGCCCACGTCGGCGCCGCCCAGCACCACCCCGCCGACCACGGCACCGACCACCGAGCCCGGGACCGAACCGGCCACCGAGCCCGCGACCGAGCCCGCCACCACCGAGCCCGCGACGCCGGCGGACGGTGGCGGCGGCGAGGCCACCGGAACGGGCGGGACCTGACGGGCTCGGTGATCCCCGCTCGGCTCGGCGGTCGGCGATGATGGCGCCATGACGGTGATCCCCCTGCCGGCCAACCAGCCGGAGACGTTCTACCGCGGTGCGGGACGCATCGCCTCGTTCCGCACCGCACCGGCGCTGCCCGACCGGCCCGAGGACTGGGTCGCCTCGACCACCACCCGATTCGGCCTGGCCCCGTCCGGCTTGTCCCCCCTGCCCGACGGGCGGCTGCTCGCCGAGGCGGTCGCGGCCGATCCTTCCTGGTGGCTCGGGCCCGGCCGGACCGACACCGGGATCCTGGTCAAACTGCTGGACGCCGGCCAGCGGCTCCCGCTGCACGTGCACCCGGACCGCCAGTTCGCCACCGAGCACCTGGCGTCCCCGTACGGCAAGACCGAGGCCTGGGTGATCGTCTCCGCCGAACCGGACGCGGTTGTGCACCTGGGCTTCGCCCGGGAGGTCGCGCCGGCGGAGCTGGCCGGCTGGGTGGCCGGTCAGAAGACCGACGAGATGCTGGCCGCCACCAACCGGATCCCGATCCGGGCCGGCGACGCGGTGCTCTGCCCGGCCGGTCTGCCGCACGCGATCGGTGCCGGCGTGTTACTGGTCGAGGTGCAGGAGCCGACCGACTTCTCGGTGCTGCTCGAGTACGAGGCCTTCGGCCTGGACGGTGGCCACCTCGACCTGGGCTGGGACGTCGCGCTGGCGTGCGTCGACCGCAGCGCCTGGGACCCCGACCGGCTGGCCACCCTGCGCGGCGACGACACCCGACTGCTGCCGGCGCGGGCTGATCCGTACTTCGCCGCGGACCGCCTGCGCGGGCCGGCGTCGGCGCTGGACGCGGCGTTCTCCGTCATCGTCGTCGTGGCTGGTTCGGGCACGCTCGCCGGCGAGCTCGATCAGTTGGCGGTACGCCGCGGCGACACGCTGCTCATCCCGTACGCGGCGGGTCCCCTCACGCTGACCGGCGACGTCGAAGCGATCCGGCTCAGCCCGCCGGCGGCTTGAACGATCGGTGATTCGGGGTTCTCCGACATCGGAGGGTCCACCGGGCTCAACTACCGGACCAGGCGGCCGATGAGGTGACCACTCTGGCACGGCACCGCACCGCGCCGCTACCGGAAAGGCCCCCGGATGACCACGCACCTTCCGTACCAGCAGCACCCGCCCGCGCCGGCCTACCCGACCGCCCCGCCGTGGGCCGCTCCGGCGCAAGCCGCACCCGAGGAGGCACCGCCGCCCGCTTACGGTTCGGTGACGCCGTGGGGTGCACCCCTTTCCGAGTACGGGCAGTTGCTGGTCCCGTACCCGGAGGAGATGATCAACGCCGCCCGGCCCCGGCCTCCGGCGTGGTGGCCGGTGGTGATCTGGACCTTCTTCTTCGGCATCCTCGGTATCGTGTCGGCCGCCCGGCGAGCAAACCAGGCCCGCCGGGTGCGGAACAGCCCGGCACCGTACTGGATTGCCTGGGGCCTGACGATGGCCGTGACAGCCGGGCTCAGCGTCGGCGCGATCGCGGTCGCTCTGCCGGCCTATCTGACGTACCGGGAGAGCGCCGTCACCAAGCAGGTCCAGGACAACATTCAGACGGATGGCCGGTTGCAGGAGTCCGCGGGTGTCACCGCGGCCACGGCGACATGCGACCCGCTCGGTCCGCGGGATTCCGGCGGAACGCGGCTCTACGACTGCGTGCTGGCGCTGGAGGACGGGCGTACCGGATCGCTCAAGGTCAGCGCCGACAGCGACGGGAACTGGACGGCCGTCCGGAACTGATGGGCTCGCGGCGCACCCTCCGGCGGGGAGGGGTGCGCCGCGTTCGTCTCACCGGCTTCGGGATCGGGCGGCGGCAGCGGTCCGGCGCCCGGCGGAGGAAGATGAGCGCGTGAAGAAGCTCATCAACGCGGCCGATGACGTGGTCGGCGAGGCTCTGGACGGACTGACGCTGGTCAACGCCGGGATCGCCCGGCTGACCGGTTCGACGACGGCGATCCGCAGCGACGTCGACGCGGTACGCGCGGCCGGCCAGGTGGCGCTGCTCTCCGGCGGCGGCGCGGGACACGAGCCGGCACACGCGGGCTACGTCGGGGCGGGCATGCTGACCGGCGCGGTCGCCGGTGAGGTCTTCACGTCTCCGTCGGTGGACGCGGTGCTGGACGCGATCCGCGCGGTCGCCTCGCCGGGCGGGGTGCTGCTGATCGTGAAGAACTACACCGGCGACCGGCTCAACTTCGGGCTGGCCGCGGAACTGGCCCGGGCCGAGGGCACGGACGTGGCGACGGTGGTGGTCGCCGACGACGTGGCGCTGGTCGCGGAGGCGGGTGCCGGCCGGCGCGGCCTGGCCGGAACCGTGCTGGTGCACAAGGTGGCCGGCGCGGCCGCCGCGGCCGGACTCCCCCTTGACGAGGTGGCCCGCCGGGCCCGACGCGTGGCGGACACGGTCGGCACGATGGGTCTCGCCTTGAGCCCCTGCACCGTGCCGGCGGCAGGGCAGCCGGGATTCCTGCTCGACGGCGACGAGATCGAGTGGGGCCTGGGCATTCACGGCGAGCCGGGCGTGGAACGTGCCGGCCTGCGGCCCGCGCATGAGGTCGTCGACCGGCTGGTGAGCGCGATCGTCGAGGACCGCCGGATCGGTGCCGGGCAGCGGGTTGCGGTGCTGGTCAACGGCCTCGGCGCGACCCCGCCGATGGAACTGTCCATCGTGGCCGACGCGGCCGCCCGCGACTTGCGGCGGCGGGACATCCGGGTGGAGCGCATCTGGGCCGGCAACTTCCTGACCGCCCTGGACATGGCGGGTTGCTCGGTGAGCATCGTGCCGGTGGACGACGAGGTGCTCGAAGCACTGGACGCGCCGACCACGGCGCCTGCCTGGCCCCGATCCGTCACCGCCGCCGAGCCGGCGTCGATCGCCGCGCCCGCCGGCGAGCCGGCCGAGAAGGGCACGCTGCCCGCGGACGATCCGGTGCGCCGCGCGCTCGAGTCGGTGGCCGAGGTCCTGATCTCGGTACGCGACGAACTCACCGAGCTGGATCGTGAGGTGGGCGACGGCGACCTGGGCATCAGCCTCGCTCGCGGCGCCGCCGCGGTGCTCGCCGAGTGCCCCGGCTACCCCGGTGGGTCCGGACCGGCCGCGGTGCTGCGGGCCACGTCGGCGACCCTGCGGCGGAGCATGGGCGGCACGTCCGGCCCGCTCTACGCGATCATGCTGCTGCGCGCCGCGGCCGCCCTCCGGTCGTCGGACCCGCAGGCCTGGGTGGCCGCGTTCCGGGCCGGCGTGGACGGTGTCCGAGAGGTGGGTGGCGCCGAGGTGGGTGACCGGACCATGGTCGACGCGCTGGCACCGGCGGCCGACGCGTACCGGTCTTCGCTCGGCGGCGGCGCGTCCTGGCCCGAAGCACTGGCTGCGGCCGCGGACGCGGCGGCGGCCGGCGCCGCCGCGACGGCTGGGATCCGCGCCCGGTTGGGGCGGTCGAGTTATCTGGGTGACCGGGTGATCGGTCATCCCGATCCGGGCGCGCAGGCGGTGGCGCTGTGGCTGTCCGCGATCGCCGGGCCGGCCCGGGCGTGACACCGGGATACCGGCCGGAGGAGGCGGGCGTGATGCCGCTGCCGTCCGGCCGGTTGGTACGCGGGCGCGGACTCCGCTACCCGATGCCGTCGGGGCCGTTGCCGACCTTCGGTGTCTATCTGCTCGGCGAGCCGCCGCCGGACTTCGGCTGGGAGAGCCGCTGGGTGCGATGGGCGGACTTCCGGCTGCCGGACGATCCGGCGTACCTGCGATCGGTGTTGTTCGAGGCCCTCGACCGCACCCGCCGGGGCCGCGCCGAGCTGGCGTGTGGCGGAGGCTGCGGGCGTACCGGCACCGCGCTGGCGTGCCTGGCGATACTGGACGGCGTGCCCGCGTCGGACGCGGTCGACTACGTCCGGGCCTACTACCATCCGCGGGCGGTCGAGACCGCCGCTCAACGCCGTTTCGTACGAAAGTTCACGTCAGCAACTCGTTGAGGTAGTCGTCGACGCGGGCGGCCAGGCTCTCGCTCGTGATGAGGAACTGCAGGCCGATCTGATCACCGTCGCGGTTGGCCGCGCGGGCCGGCACCGCGATGCGCTCCGGCCCGAGTTTGATGTCCACCACGTCGCCGTCCACGACCCGCGCCGCCGTTGCGGGCTCGAGCTGCACGCGGAGGCCACCTGCGCTCAGGTTGATCAGCGTTGCCGGCACCGGCTCCTCGGAACCGGCCAGCCGCAGCTCGACGGTCCCGGCAGCGGCGACCCGGTCGGACTGACGACGTTCCAGCTGCGCCGCCAGGCCGGACATCTGCTCGACCCGTTCGATGGTGTATCCCATCCGGTCGGCCAGCCGGCCGACCACCGCGCCCTGGTCGGCGGCGGTGGCCCGCAGCGACGTGGCCGCGTCGCCGACGCTGCCGATGCCGGTCACCATCGCCGAGATGGTGCCGGTCATCTCCGCGGTGTCGCGTTCCAGTTCCTGAATGGTCTCGGCGATCTGCTCGGTGGACCGCGATGTGGTGGTGGCAAGCTCCTTGACCTCGTCGGCGACAACGGTGAAGCCGAGCCCGAGCTCGCCGGCCCGAGCGGCCTCGATGGTGGCGTTCAAGGCGAGCAGGCGGGTCTGCCCGGCGATACCCTGCACCAGCTGTGCCGTCGCGGCGACCCGGTGCAGGCTCTGCTCGAGCGAAGCGATCACCTCTTCGGCGCGGCGGGCGTGGTCGACGACCGCCGAGGTGGCGGCGTCGGCCGCGGAGATCTCCTGGTCGATGGTCTCGGACGCTTGCCGAACGTCGCCGACCTGCGCGGTGACCTCCCGTAGCTCCTCGGCGATGATCGAGGTGGACTCGTCGATGATGGATTGGGCCCGATCCCGGAGCCGCAGCTCGGCCTGCCGCTGATGCAGGAAGCTGATCCGCAGCTGCTCCTCACGTACCGACTGGGCCTGGTTGAGCGCAGTGTCCTGCTGCACAAGCCGGGCCCGGGCGGAATCCAGGGCCTTCCCGATGTCGCCGAGCTCGTCCCGGCCGGCCGGGAGTGGCCGCACCGAAAGGTCACCGCTCGCAATCGCTGTCACACCGGTCACGGCGAGCGTCACATCGTGCCGGGTACGCCAGAGCACCGCCACCGCGAACCACGCGGCGAGCACGAACCCGCCGATGGTCACCGTCAACATGATCCGCCGGGCGTCGGTGAACTCGTCGATCCGCGTCGCTAGGAGGTCCCGGAGCACGCCGGCCAGCGGCGACACGGCCGCGCGGGTGACCTCGGCGGCCGGCCCTGGATTCTGGGGCTGTGCCAGCGCGGCGGTCATCGTGGTGGCCAGCGTCGCGAGCGTGTCCGCGGCCCGTACGACCGGCGCCAGCCGGGTGCCGAGATCAACCATCGCGGTGGTTTCCAGGGCGGTACTGACGTCGGCGCGCAGGCGTTCGGCGGCACTGGACAGCGCGCCCGCGTGTACCGCCTGCTCTGCCGTCGAGCCGCCACCGACCGACTCGGCGGCCGCCAACAGCGCGCTGGGCAGCTGCACGACCTGGGCGTCGATCACGGAGAACGAGTCCAGGTCCGGATCCAGGATGAGGTTCGAGTTTTCGCCGATCTGGGTGATCAGGTCACCTAACGCGCGGGTGGTGGCCACACGGTCCGCCCCATCCGGCACGGCGACGTCCAGCTTCAGTTCGGCGTGCCGCCCGGCGGCGTCCCGTACCGCGGCCAGGTCGGGTTGCCGCCCGGCCACCGCGTCGGCCATCGCAACGAGCGCGGGCTCCAACAAGTCGGCGCCATCGGCCTCCCGGGCGCTGAAGGCGATCTTGGAGCGTTCCTCCGCGAGGTATCCCCAGGTCGCCACGATGCCGGGGACCATCAGGACCATGACCAGGGTGCCCAGGCGCAGGCTGGTCCGCATCCGGCCGGCGGCGGCCAGGGCCGGGCGCAGCAGTACGGGCGCTTCCGGCGCAGCGCGGCTCCCCATGACCCGATTCCACCATGTTTGCCTGCATTTAGCGGCTGATCTGCCCCTCACGAGGACAGCAGTCTGCGAACCTCCCGAGCGCAGCCCCAGGAAAGGGTGACTCCGGCACCGCCGTGACCATAGTTGTGGACGACCTGCGTACCTCCGATCCGTTCGCGTTCCAGCCGGATCGTCGGTCGCGCCGGGCGCAGGCCGACCCGATGGCCGATGATCCGGGCGTCCGCGAGCCGCGGCTCGATTGCTACGCACCGGTCGCGGATCGCGATGGCGAGCGCCGCATCGGGTGACATGTTCCGGTCCCCGGTCTGAGTGGTGCCGCCGAGCAGCACGGTGTCGCCATGCGGGAAGAAATAGACCGGAGGGTCGCCCTCACCCACGAACCACTCGGTGAGGCCGGGGTTCTCCGCAATGACGACCTGCCCGCGCACCGGGATCATTGCGGAATCCGGCACCAGGTCGCTCGCCCCGATGCCCGTGCAGTTGACGACCGTGGGTGCCAGGTCGAGCCGATGCACGGTTCGCTCCTCGACCGTGACATCGGCCTTCTCCGCCCGTGTGCGGAGGTATGCGAGGTAGGCCGGCATGTCGGCGACCGGCGCGGTCCATCGCCAGCCGGTGACGAACCCGGGCGGGAGATCCGCGGTGGGCCGGAAGTCGTCGAGCCGGTCGTGCCAGTCGGGTGGCTCGACCGGTTGCGGTGAGGCCTCGACGCCGGTCACCAGCCTGATTCCGGTGTCCGGGGCGGCGGCCAGTTCGCGCAGCGTGTTGAGAGTCTCAAAACTCCACGCCCGGGCACGCTCGGTCCACTCCACCAGATACGGGCTCCACGTGGCACCGGCCGCGAAGGACGTGGTGGCGCTGCCCGTGCCGGCCGCAAGGAGCTTGACCCGGAAGCCGGACTCGGCCAGGCAGACCGCGGTGGTCAGCCCGGATACCCCGGCGCCGACGACCAGCACCTCGACCTCACTGCTGCTCATCGCTCGACCGTAGCCGGACTCGGTTGTACACGTTCAGCGCAGCCGGCCGACCGGTTGGCGATAGCCGCAAGGTTCCTCCGATTCGTCACCAGATATTGCTGTTGTGCTCCCGGCCGACGAGATGAATGGTGGAGATCGCGGTCGACGCACCTTTTCGGCTTCCGGCGAGGGTCTTGAGTATCTCGATCTTGATTTCGCGTACGCCCTTCTCCCGCACCGCCACGATCTGCATGGCCGGTTTGTCCTTGAAACGTTGGACCACCATCGACTCGGTTCCGTCTTCCCTGACGAACCGCCAGCGCACCTCGGCGATGCGTCTGTCCTGCCGGAATTCCGAGAGCCGTGTCTTCTCTCCGTTCTCCGCATAGCCGGGAACCAGCCCCACGGACGATATGTCGAACTCGATTCCGAATATGATGGACGGGGATCGCCCCTTCGCGTCCCCACGGAATCGCCAGGCGGTCTTCGGATTGTCGTCAAGTGCGCGCAGCATGTTCTTCTGTATGTCGCCGGAAGCCTCGCCGAGCCGGGCGGCATCGTCTTGAAAAGCCGTGGGATCCCCAGTCAGGCTACGCACCAGGAGGCGATCCTGCGCCTTTGCCCGATTCTCCATGTCGGGCAATACCGACAGCCATGAAAATCCGGCCGCCAAAGCCAACGAAATCCCGCTCACCTTCCATGCGATGGTGCTACTCCTGCGACGTGAACGGCGCCATGGCAACGGCACGAGAATGTACGCGGTGACCACGGCCGCCATAATGCAATAGCCGGCCGCGACACGAACGGCGACCAACGGACTTTCCATGTCCGTGTCCCACGGATGGAGCCGGCCCCATGTCGCGTCGCCCAGATAGAACGGAAGGGCATAGAAGGCGCCGTATAAGATTGCGCCCAGCAACAACAGGCCGACAATGAAGACGATAAGTCCGCCGACCGGATCGCCGAACGGAACCGAGAGGCCGGAAAGCGCGCCCCGCCCTCCGCCGAAGCGACGCTTACTCGGCGGCACATGAGGTATCACGGGGTTCGCAGGATGGTGTCGCCTAAGCATTTCGGGCGCCACATCCGTCACTGTGGTATGTCCGTTCGGCAAGTGGAAGATCACATCATAGGTCCATTCACCGAAGCCAGTAGGGTGTCGTGCGCAAACCACGCCCCTCGCGCCTTCGGGAATGTTGCCCGTCAACGTTCGGATTCCCGGATCGGTGGTCACTTGATCATGGATTTCGAAGACCATCACACGCACACTTTCCGCCAGGTACTGCGCTCAGTGAATGCGCCGACACGCAGTGACGCCCCCAGTTGACGGACACCTTTGACGGGTCACTGTGCGGCGTCACACAGCGTCGCCCATCCAGGTACATCTCGGATCGACCTTCGGTGCGGTTCGCCGATGACTTCCGGTCAGCCGCGAGTGTCCAGTTCGGCATCGACGCAGTACCAAACACCGAATCCGCCCGCTGCACGCATTTGGCGCAGGCACCTCACCTTCGCCCCGAAGAGTCATCGTGGTACGCACCGCCCCGATGACCTGCCGCGTTTGTACGATCCGCCGACAGGCCACACGATCCCACGTGCGAACCGGTCTCGACTCTATTGACGAAGTGGCCTGGGTGAATCTACGCTACCGCATGCCAAACTAGGCAAATAGTCAAGTATATCGATCGCGGCGCCTGGACCACCTTCGTACGGCCTGGCCGAACGTCAATCTGGAGGGGGCCTCGGCGTGGGAACTCGGACAGCGGCAGGCGAGGAAACGCCGATTACAACGACCCATGGACCTCACGTCGTCGTACCAGTAATTCCCGGGCGTCATACCTCCATCGACAGCAGGAGGCCGGTGCACCCGCCGTCGCGGGAACGCCTCGTCCCCGCGCCGCGCAGGCCGGCCCATCGTCCGGGCCGCGACAGCGGCATCGCCGTTGGCCGCGCCACCCCGAAAGGCCGGCTCATCGTCGTGATACCGGCACACAACGAGGAAGCCGGCATCCGCGGTGCGGTGGACGCCTTGCAGATTCAGACGTATCAACCCAGCCGTGTCATCGTGGCGGCGGACAACTGCGTCGATGAGACCGCCAAGCTGGCCTACTGGGCCGGCGCGCAGGTTCTTGTGACCCAGGGCAACAGGCACAAGAAGGCGGGCGCGCTCAACCAGGTTTTCGCTGAGCTGCTACCCCAGATGGCCGACCAGGACATGGTCATGGTCGTCGACGCGGACAGCGAACTGGACCCCGACTTCCTGAACTACGCCGTCGCGAAGCTGAACGCCGACTCCAGGATGGGGGCGGTCGGTGGCATCTTCCGAGGCAGTGCCGGTGGCGGTTTCGTGGGTCACCTGCAGCGCAACGAGTACGCCCGCTACGCCCGGGACGTAAGGCGCCTCAATGGCAGGTGCCTGGTCGTCACGGGCACCGCAGCGCTGTTCAGGGTGGCCACCCTCAAGGCTGTCAGTGAAGGCCGCCTCCGGGGCATTCTGCCGGCCGGCGACGGGAAAGGCGGCGTCTATGACACAAGTGTGCTCACCGAGGACAACGAACTGACCTTCGCCTTACTTCACCTCGGGTACAAAGTCACGAGCCCGAAGGAATGCACGCTGGTCACCGAGGTCATGCCGACCTGGCGCGCATTGTGGAAGCAGCGCGAGCGCTGGAAGCGCGGAGCTATCGAGAACTGCATTCAATACGGCCTCACACGCGTCACGTGGCGCTATTGGGGCCGGCAGTTGTTCACCATGCTCGGCGTAGTGGTCACATTTCTATATCTCGTCACATTGGTCTACTCAGCCGCCGTGGGCGGATTTGAATTCCGCCCTCTCTGGATGCTCGTCACTGCCGTGTTCGTCATGGAACGGGTGGTGACGTTGCGAAATCGCGGTTGGAAGCACATGCTTCTGGCCGCAACCATGTATGAGCTGGTGCTCGACATGTTTCTCCAATTGGTCCATGCGAAGGCGTACACGAACGCGCTTTTGCGCAGAGAGAGAAAGTGGTAGGCAATGGATGGGTACACAGGCGGCGGCCTCATCGGTGGCGGCATGGTCACCGGCGGCGGGATGGCACTGACTGGGGCGAACACGATGTGGGTCATTCTGGCCGGCTTCGCGTTCGTGGCTGTGGGGGCAGCACTGCTGCGCATCGCACCGAAGGTTCGGTTCGGCCGCAACAGGTGAGCGGCGCGTCAAGCGCACGATCGTGACGGCACAAACCATCCCATCCAGCATCAGGGTGGGATGGTCTGTGTCTGTGCCAGCATGGCTCTCCTGTGAGCCAATGTGGCTTGTTTTGGTGCCATGAGTGTGCCATCATGGCACCATGGACCTGACCTCGTACGTGAGCAACCTCGGCCGGGAATTCGCCACGCTTGCCGAAGCCGGCGGTGAGGAAGCGCGCGCACTGGTCGAACGCCTGACCGGGTCGCTCGAATCGGCGATCCGGATCACACTGCTGGACGCGCTGTCGGCCGCCGCCGACGAGATCACCCGGGACCTGGCTCCCGGTTCTGTGGAACTGCGCCTACGCGGACGCGATCCGAACTTTGTTGTGACCGCGCCGCCCTCCGAGCCGCTCGAGCTCCTGGCCAGGGACGCCGCTACGACAGTCGACGGCGCCGTCGACAGCGATCTGCTGATCGCCGAGGACGGCCCGGCTGCGCGGATCAACGTGCGCCTTCCCGAGCAGCTCAAGGCCGCGATCGAGGAGGCCGCGGCCAAGGAGGGACGCTCGGTCAACGCCTGGTTGGTCCGTGCGGCGGCGACCGCCTTGCAGAGGTCCGACCGCGACCAGCGGCCCGAGCCACGCAGCAGCGCGAAACGCAGCCAGCAGCGGTTCACCGGCTGGGTGCGCTGACCGCGCACCGCACTCTCTCTCATCCCACGTCCCCGACCTCCGGGGATGATCCGCCTACCCATGATGCGGGGACCACCATGCCCAATTACGAGACGCCCGAACCGATCTCCGTCACGCTCGAACTCAGCGTCGGCGACGTCCGGATCGCCGCGAGCGATCGGACCGACACCGTCGTTCAGGTCCGCCCGAGCGACGAAGCCGACGAGTCCGACGTGCAGGCCGCTGCGCAGGTCCGCGTCGACTTTGCGAACGGCATGCTCCGAGTCACCGGTCCGAAGCGCATGTTCGACTTCTCCCGTAAGACCAGGTCGGTCGACGTGTCCATCGAACTGCCCAGCGGTTCCCAGATATCCGCTCACATGCAGATGGGCGACCTGCGCTGTGCAGGCCGGCTCGGGGAGTGCCGGCTCAAGACCACCGGCAACGTCTGGCTCGAACGAACCGGCCCGCTGCGCCTGCACACGGGGATCGGTCACGTCACCGCCGACGGCATCGCGGGGAACGCCGAGATCTCCACCGGCTCTGGCAAGATCGAGGTCGGCAAGGTCGAGGGCACCGCGGAGGTCAAGAACTCCAACGGCGATACCACGATCGACGCGATCACCGGCGACCTGCGGGTGCGCAACGCCAACGGCGCCATCGACGTCGAGCGAGCCGGCGCCGGTGTCGACGCGAAGACCTCCAACGGCAGCATCCGCCTCGGCGAGGTGGTCCGCGGCTCGGTCGTGCTCGGTACCGCCGCGGGCAACCTGGACATCGGCATCGCCAAGGGCACCGCCGCCTGGCTCGAGGTCAACACCGGATACGGGCACGTGCGCAACCTGCTGGAGAACGCCACCCGGCCCGAAGAGGCCGACGAGACCGTCGAGGTCCGCGGCCGCACCTCCTACGGCGACATCACCATCCACCGCTCCTGATCCACTTCCGCCCCGAGGAAAGGGAAAACCCATGACCAGCAAGCAACCCCGGCCGGCGATCGCCGCGACCGGACTACGGAAATCGTTCGGCGACCAGGTCGTCCTCGACGGTCTCGATCTGTACGTGCAACAGGGAACGGTCTTCTCGCTGCTCGGGGCGAACGGCGCCGGGAAGACCACCACGGTCAAGGTCTTGTCCACCTTGCTCAGTGCCGACGCCGGCGACGTCCAGGTCGCCGGCCATGACATCGCCCGCGAGCCGGACGCCGTGCGTGCCGCGATCGGGGTCACCGGTCAGTTCTCCGCGGTGGACAACCTGCTCACCGGCGAGGAGAACCTGCTGCTGATGGCGGATCTGCATCACCTGCCCCGGCGTGACGGCCGACGGCGCGCCGCCCAGCTACTCGACCGGTTCGACCTGATGGACGCGGCCCGGAAGCCGGCCTCGACCTACTCCGGGGGCATGCGGCGACGGCTCGATCTGGCGATGACTCTGGTCGGCAGCCCGCAAGTGATCTTCCTTGACGAGCCGACCGGCGGACTCGACCCGCGCAGCCGCCGGGACATGTGGCAGATCGTCCGGGATCTGGTGGCCGGCGGCGTCACCATCTTCCTGACCACGCAGTACCTCGAGGAGGCCGACGAGCTGGCCGACCGGATCGCGGTCCTCGACCACGGTCGGGTGGTCGCCGAGGGAACCGCCGAGGAATTGAAGCGCCGCATCCCCGGTGGACACGTTCGCCTGCGGTTCGCCGACCTACACGGCCTCGACACAGCCACGCACGTACTCGGTCAGGCCTCACGCGACAACGACGCGCTCGCTCTGCGGGTGCCCAGCGATGGCAGCCTGCGCTCACTGAAGACCCTGATCGGCCGGCTCGACGATCGGGCCATCGAGGTCGACGAACTGTCCGTACACACCCCCGATCTCGACGACGTCTTCCTTGCCCTCACCGGCAACCCCACCACCAAGAAGGTGACCACGTCATGAGCATCCATGCCCTTCCCGGCCCGGCTCCCGTGAGCCTCCGTTTCCATCCGTTACGCGACTCGGCGACGATGCTGCGCCGCAACCTCAAGCGCATGCTGCGGTATCCGTCGATGACCGTGACGCTCGTCGCGATGCCCGTCGTCTTCCTGCTGCTGTTCGTCTACGTGTTCGGCGGCACGCTGGGCGCCGGACTCGGGCCGGCGGCCGGCGGACGCGCCGCGTACGCCAACTACGTGGCGCCCGCGATCATCCTGATGACCGTGACGGCCACCGTCCAGGGGACCGCGATCTCCATCGCCATGGACATGACCGAAGGCATCATCGCCCGGTTCCGCACGATGCACATCGCCCGGGTCTCGGTGCTGACCGGGCACGTCCTCGGCAGCGTGATCCAGGCGTTGTTCAGCCTGGCGATCGTGGTCGGCGTGGCGTTGCTGGTCGGCTTCCGGCCCGCCGCAGACTTGGGTGGGTGGCTGGCCACAGCCGGTTTCCTGGTGGCGGTGACCTTTGCCCTCGTCTGGTTGTCCGTCGCGCTCGGCCAGGTGAGCAAGAGCGTCGAGACAGCGAGCAACCTGCCCATGCCGCTCGTTCTGCTGCCGTTCCTCAGCAGCGGGTTCGTCCCCACCGACTCCATGCCGTCCGGCCTGCGCTGGTTCGCCGAGCACCAGCCGTTCACGCCGATCATCGAGACGTTGCGCGGCCTGCTGATGGACCAGCCGATCGGGAACAACGGGTGGATCGCGCTCACCTGGTGCGCCGTCATCGCGCTGGGCGGATACCTCTGGTCGAAGCGACTGTTCAACCGCGAGTCCTGACCAGGCACCGCCCTCGGTCTGCCGACGGATGAGCACCACCCAGGACCACGAATCGAGCTTCATCGGGAACGGACTTGGCACCGGCCAAGGCTCGTCGTCGTCCAGCTCGGCCTCCTGGCCGATGTGCGGCTACAGGCCGCGACCCTACCGGGCCGCGGCCTGCAGCAGCCTTCGACTCGCGACAATCAGGACTTGAAGGCGTCCTTGATGTCTTCGCCGGCCTGCTTGATGTTGGAGCTGGTCTGGTCGGCCTGCCCCTCGGCTTCGAGTCGTTCGTTGTCGGTGGCCTTGCCAACGCCTTCCTTGACCTTGCCGCCGAGCTCCTCGGACTTGTTGTCGATCTTGTCGTCGAGACCCATGGCATCCTCCACGTCGTCGTGTGCCAAAGAACGGTTCCGGTGGTTGATACCCGCGAAACGGCCCGGCCAATCGATCGGCGTCGCAACGGTCCGTGTGATCGTGGGTAACATAGATCGTCTGTGCCTGGGTTGACGCTTCGGAGGTGAGCGGAAGCGGGAGCCGTGCTCAGGCGGTGAACCGTGCCGTTTCGGGTCGATAAATGTCGGGTTCCAGGTAGATGACCTTCGCCGAAGGCACCGTCGCTCGGACCCTGGCCTCCGCGTCGTCGATGGTGGCGGCGATGTCCGCGCCCTCCTCCTCCGGATCCACGGCGATCTTCGCGGTGACCAGCAATTCGTCGGGGCCCAGGTGCATGGTGCGCAGATGGATGACCCGATTCACGCCAGGCGCGGACAACAGCGCTTTCTCGATCGCCGCCAGCTGCTCCGGCACCGCCGACTCACCGATGATCAAGCTCTTGGTCTCCACCGCCAGCAACACCGCGACGGTGCCCAGCAGCACGCCGATGCACAGCGTGGCGATTCCGTCGAAGACGCCGTTGCCGGTGAGCAGGCTCACCGCCACACCGACCAATGCCAGAAACAGGCCGAGCAGGGCGGCGCTGTCCTCCAGCAGGATCACCGGCAGCTCGGGGCTGCGGGTGCGGCGCACGAACCGTAACCAGGTGCGATCGCCCCGAGTGCGGTTGGCCTGCCCCACCGCGGTCCGGAGCGCGTATCCCTCCAGGCCTGCGGCGATCAGCAACACGATCACCGCCACCAGCGGTGATTCCAGCGGATGCGGTTCGGAAACCTTCTCGTAGCCCTCATACAGGGCGTACAGGCCGCCCAGGGTGAACAGCACGATCGCGACAAGGAACGCATACACATAGCGTTCTCGCGCGTAGCCGAACGGGTGCAGCCCCGACGCCGGGCGCCTTGCCCGCCGGCCACCGATCAACAACAGAACCTGATTCGCCGAGTCCGCCACCGAGTGGACCCCCTCGGCGAGCATCGATGCCGACCCGGTGATCGCCGCCGCGACGAACTTCGACACGCCGATCGCCAGGTTCGCGCCCAGCGCGGTCACTACGGCTCGAGTGCTGTCCTCACTGGCCATGTCAGTCGCTCCCCGGTAACTCGACGCATCCGCACCATTGTCTCAGCCAGTCCTACCCTGGTGTGGCCCCACTATCCTGATCACGGCCTGACGCGCCCCGGCCGGAATTCGGAGTTCGTCGCCTCGGCCAGGTTTGACCCTCCACGCCGCGCGGGAACTCCGACGGCCGCCAGTCCACACCAACAAGGAGCTGACGTGGAAGTAACCGGCATCATCACCGCCATCGTCATCGGCTTGATCATCGGCGCCCTCGGACGCCTGGTGGTCCCCGGTAAGCAGGACATCCCGATCTGGCTCACCATGCTGATCGGCGTCGTCGCCGCGCTCATCGGCACCTTCCTCGCCGCCGCCCTGGGCGTCGCCAACACCCGCGGCATCGACTGGATCGAGCTGCTCATCCAGGTCATCCTCGCCGCCATCGGCGTCGCAATCATCGCCGGGGTACGCGGCCGCCGTCCCTGACCCGTCCGGATGCCTCGCGAGCCGGGGCCGGTGCTTGAGCCCCGGGACAGGTCCCTGCAGTCTGGTCAACTGTGCTTCAAACACCGTAATGCGGGGGCCTGACGCGGCAGCGTGCCGTCCTGCTGACGGTGGTCCCAGCCCGCGGTGTGACGCAACGGGCTGGACCGCCGGTCACTGGGTCAGCGAACCTGGTCGCCCACCACATCAAGGTGCTGCACTAGGCGGTTCTGATCATGCGCACGCGCTCGGAAGGCGACCGGCGCCGCACCTACGCGTCACCTCGCCGGCGACGCCGTCGAGGTCCGCTCCGCCGGCTCCGAACCCGCCGACCAGATCAACCCGTCCGCCGTCGAGGCCAGGCGCGAGGTCGGCATCGACATCACCGACCCGACCTGACACCGACAGCATGACCAGATCTCGCTTCCGTGCGGACCGGCGACGAGGCCGTACGCCTTCGGGAAGTCCCACTGCAGTTCGTCGCTCGCTCCAGGTGGTCACCCGAGCGGTAGGCCGTCGACCCAGTCCAGCAGGATAGGCCACAGGTGGCGGTGGGCGTTTCGACCGACCAGTACGCCGACATGTTGGATCGCGACACCGATGTCGCCGCGGTAGCGCAGTATCCGCTTGCTGGTGGCTGCGGCGGCATGGTGGAACGGCAGGATGGACTCCGGCGGGATCACCCGACTGTACGGATTGACCACAGTGAACATCGGCGCAGCCAGGGTCGCCGGGCCCACCAGCCGACCCGCCACCGACAACACGCCTGAGGCGAACTCGTCCCGCCGGTAGAGCCGCTCCACGACCTCATCGAACAGCCGTCCGGGCAGCGCGAACTCGTCATGCGTCCACCGTTCGACGCGCATGTACGTGGCGAGTCGTGCCGGATCGGCGAGGCTGGCCAGAAAGTCGGCGTACCGGGCGGCATGAAACGACATGGGGGCGGCGGCCGCACTCACGAGGTTGAGAAAAGAGCCGGGAACAGCAGCGTTGCCGGCGTGCAGCCACCCGGCAGGCGGGGACTGCGCCACCAGCGGGGCGAACGCGCCGGCGTCCGGCCCGAAATGCAGCGGCGCCTCCAGCAGGGCGATCCCGCGGACGAGGCCGGGGTGGCGTGCGGCGAACACCGCGGCGAGTGTGCCGCCCAACGAATGGCCGATCAGCAGCACCCGCGACTGCCCAGTCCGCCCACGCACCACCTCGACGCAGGCGTGCAACATTCGGCCGGCGTACTCCTCGAGGCCGAGGTCGCGCCCCGCCGGCCCGGGGTCGGTCCACTCGACGACGTGGACGTCCAGGCCGTGGGCCAGAAGCCGGGCGACGGGACTGACCTGCGGCTCCAGGTCCCAGATGTACCAGCGTTTGATCGGCGCGGGCACCAGCAGCACCGCAGGAGCGCTGGTCGGCGCACCCGGGAAGTGACGCAGCCGCATACCGGGTCGCTCCGCGACGATTTCCGACGGGGTCACGCGGGGGGCCGCACCGAACGCGTCGAGCAGCCGGCCCGTGTGACGGCGGGCATCGTCCAGGTGGTCAAGCATCACCTGCATCACCCACCCGCATCGTCACGCTTCTCTCCGAGCGCCACCTTGCGCGGCGATCAGGAACGATGTCACGGCTCGGAGGAATGCGTCGGGGTCTTCCCAGAACAACAGGTGTCCCAGCCCCGGCAGGACCCGCAGTTCTGCATTGGGGATCCGACCGGCGAGGATCTCCGCGTTGCGCGGGTCCACCACCGTGTCGGCGTCACCATGCAGCACCAACGTCCGGGCGGAGATCGCCTCGAGGCCGTTCCGACAGAAGAAAGTCGTTCCGGCGGTGGCCTGCGCCGAGGTCGCCTCCGGCCGGACGGGCCGTACCGACACGTGCGCGATGAGCTGCTCGACCAGCTCGGGACGGTCTCTCACGGTGCCCACGGACAGCGCGTTCTCCACGTGCCGGCGTCGCTTGGTCTCCAGGGGTAGGAAGGGACTGGCCGCGAAGAGGGCGGCGGTCTTGGCCGGCACGGGGCAGCCGAGGGGGAACCCCGGCGTGGTGGCGGCCAACACCAGGGCGTCGACGCGATCTGGATGTTCGGCGGCGAGCTGTTGGGCGATCATGCCGCCGAGGCTGATACCCAGCACGTGAGCCTTGGCTATGCCCGCGTGGTCGAGGACAGCGACCACGTCGCGAGCCATTTCGGCCACATCGAACGGCTCGGCTGCCGGGTCGCTGGCGCCGCTGCCTCGATTGTCGATGCGGACCAGGCGGAAATGGCGCTGCAAGCCCGTTAGAACCGGCTCCCAGCCGTCGCGGTCGAAGCCCAGCCCCTGGATGAGGACCAGCCAGGGGCGACGGCGCGCAAGGACTGGCGCGTGCACGGCGTACGCGATGCGCAGCCGCCCGCTCTGCGCGAACCGCAGCCCCCGATCGTCACTCATGTGCGTCGGCCGGGCGTTGGATCGTACGGCAGCGTCTGATGTCATCCCCGTCCTGTGGTCCCGGCGCAGACGTGACAAGACCGGCGAACGCACCATCGTCGTCGGATCTCCTTCCACCTATCTCCACCGCTTTTCAGCAGTCGTCGAGACGAGGATCCGGACCATGAAAGGCAACGAACCAGATAAGCGGCGGACGAGAAGCATGCGTCCGCCGCCGGCTCCGTGAAGTATCACCGGCGCGACCTACCCGGCATCGGATCGGGCAAACCGCTTTGTGCCGACCATCGCTTTCGGTAAGGCCGGCAGCGTCAGTCGAGGTGGTCGCTCGGGCTGGTACGCAGTAGCCATGCCAGCGGCATCTTCGCGCGTTCGGCGTAGTTGTTCTCCGGAGAAAGGCTGTACAACGTCACCGTTTGGGCGTCATCCCGGTCGATGACCCAGTACTGGGAATGCCCGCCGAGGCATACTCGCCGCGTTTGATGACCTCGTCCATCGCCTCGGAGCCGGCTGGCGATCTGAGCATGCTCGGAGTCCGCGGGCAGCGTGACGGACAGAACTCCCTCGGGACTTGTCTCGTATCGGTGACCGTTCGGATCTGAGGCATTCATTGACGCCAAGTCGTCGAGCGTCACCATGGCGGGCATGTGCCAGCCGACGGCCTCCGCGCTCATGGGCTCATCGTACGAGACGGGCTGGCGGGCTTGCGGCTCCTCAACGCCGCCAAGGCCGCCGGACTCCCCACCGCTGCCCTGGCCAGAACACGTCGTCGCACCGGGGTAGCCTGCCGTGTAGTGCTCGCGTCAGGTGTTGGCGGCCGGGAGGAGCTGGGCGACTTCCAGATGCCGGCGGGCGGCGGCTTCGGGCATCGGCCGCGCCAGCAGGAAGCCCTGGGCGGCGTCGCACTGCGCAGCGCGTATATGGGCCAGCTGCTCGGTGGTCTCCACACCCTCCGCGACGACCGTGAGGCCCAGCGTGTGGCCGAGCTCAGTGACCGCCCGGATCAGCGTGCCCTGCTCGCGGTTGTCCAGATCGAGGAACGTCTTGTCGATCTTGAGAACGTCCACCTGGAGGCGCAGCAACAGGGCGATGGACGAATACCCGGCGCCGAAGTCGTCCATGGCCAGCCGTACGCCGAGGCTCTTGATCCGGGCCAGTTCCGCGACGACGCTGTCAGATTCCTCCAGCATCAGGCTCTCGGTGATCTCCAGGGTCAGGCTCGCGGGTGGCAGGCCGCTGTCCCGCAGGGCGTCGAAGAGGTGGCCGGAGAACCTTCCGGAAAGCAACTGCCGTGCCGAGACGTTGACGGTGACAGACAGGTCCTGGCTACCGGGTACGGTCTGGCGCCACTGCTGCACCGTGACGCAGGCCTGGCGCAGCACGTCGCTGCCGATCTCCCGGATCAGACCGGAGTCCTCGGCGATCGGTATGAAGACAGCCGGCGAGACGAGTCCGTCCTCGGGATGCCGCCACCGCGCCAGTGCCTCCACGGCGGTGACCCGATCCGCGGAGAGATCGACGATGGGCTGGTAGAAAACCTCGATCTCGCGATTCGCGACGGCCCGGCCAAGCTGCTGTTCCAACCGCACCCGCTGCAGGGTCTGATCACGCATGTCGTGGCGGAACACCTCGTACCTGTCCTTGCCCGCCTTCTTGGCCGCGTACATCGCGATGTCCGCGTCCGAGAGCAGATCGTCGGCGGTGTCCTGGCCGTCGAGGTGGGCGATGCCGATGCTGGCGCTGATGCTGATCTCCTGTCCGGCCACCGAGATCGGCGACATCAGGGCGTCGATCAGCCGGCGGCTCACGGCAAGCGCCTCATGGCCGGTATCGCCCGGCACCACGATGGCGAACTCATCGCCGCCCAGTCGCGCCACGGTGTCCTCGGCGCGGACGCACCTACGGAGGCGGTCGGCAATCTGCCGCAGAAGGTCGTCGCCGGCCGCGTGCCCGAGCGTGTCGTTGACGTTCTTGAAGCCGTCGAGGTCGACGAGCACGACGGACGGCCCGCTCGCTGGGTCCGCGGCGGGCTGCATGGTCGCGGTCAACTGCTGCAGGAACATGGCCCGATTGGGCAGACCGGTCAGTGCGTCGTGGAACGCCTGGTGGCTGAGCTGATCCTGAAGGGTACGCCGCTCAGACACCTCGGAGAGCAGGGCGGCATAGGCGAGGACGAGCCGGTTACGGGCACGGCGCCGCAGCAGAATCAGCCAGGAAACGGCCATGACAACGACGAGCGACACCAGTACGGCGAGCGCGTTCTCGCTGCTTCGTTTCGCCTCGAGAGACTCCCGGGTGGCGTCGTAGAAGAACTTCTCCTGCCCGTCGTACATGGCCTTGACCCGGACCTCGACCTGTCCGACCAGCACCTCGGCCGCACTCAGCGCGACCGTTCGGTCGTGGCCCTTGTCCTCCAGCCGGTGCCAGGGAAACCGGTCGAGCTCCGTCTGAATCTCTTGCAGCTGCCTCGCCTGGCTCGAGGACGCCGGGAAGAGCAACCGCACCACGGTCGCGAGCCTGCCGAGAAGACCACGGCGAATGGTGACCGCCTCGGGGTCGCCACCGGCGTTCAGTTCGATGAGCGTCAGGCGAAGTTGGATCGCCGAGAACTGGAGCTGGTGGAGATTCGTGGTGCGCTGCTGCGCGTCGGACACCTCGGCCGTCATCCGGCCGAGCAGCACCGAATTGCGCACCACGATGCCGAGGACCCCGATCGTTGCGCTGACCATCACGAGGACGAGAACCGCCTGCACGGCCTTCTGCCACTGCCGTGCCTCGTACACCGGGACCAGGTCCGTGGCGAAAGCGTCTTCCGACCGCCTCCGTCTGAACGTTCTCATCAAACAACGTCGATCGTCTTGATGCTCCAGACCCACTGGTCGGGGTTCACGCCGGCCTTGACGCCGTCCATGAACACGATGCGGGTGGGGCCACCCTTGTCGATCGGGATCGTCGAGCCATCCCCGGCTCGGGTCGCCACCATGATCCCGCCGGCGCGGACCTCGGCCAGGCTGAGGTCGACCGCGTAGTCGTCCAACGCGACGATGTGCAGTTTGACAGCGTCCGGCTTCACGCCGGCGACGGCGATCAGGTCCTGCAGCCAGACGCCGCGGAACTCCGTGTTCTCCTTGATCCACGGCTCGTACAGGCGAACCTGCCGGACGCCCAGGCGCTCGAGGGTCGGTTGGTCGAGAACCAGAGCGCCCTTCTGGTTCCCGGTAGAGATCTTGCCGGTCAGGGTCAAGACCGGCTTCTCCTCGGGCGCCGGGACGGCCTGGCCGATCGTCAGTGACGCTGGACTGATGATCTTGTCAGTGGGCGCGGTGACGGTCGGTGCCGGCGCGGCCGCCTCGTCAGCCGTGGAACCCGAGCACGCGCCGACGAATGCGATCATGGTCACCGCAGCGCTCCAGCAAAGAGCGCGTGCGCCACGACGGCAGATCTTTGAGGACATCATCGCGCCTCTTCCGGGCTCAATCGCCGCACAGTCGGTTGGGTGTCTAGCTCATGTTCGGCAGCGGCAGCCCGCAACTGAGACGATCACCGCACCACCATCACGCTTTGCGAATAATCGGCCTTAAAGACCGATTTCCGGTCAAGGTGCTGAGCTCCCAGGCACCGAACCCTTGGCGATCCCTGTGACCGCGACATTCGGTCCTTGTACTGTCCGAAAGCAGCCGGCAGCCCGCCCTGGGACGTCTCCGGGCTCAAGGGGCGGTTGGCCGGCTCGGTCTCCCGCGAGGGCGGTGGCGGTCAGCGCTCCACTGGGAACACGAGGTGGGTGACGCGGTCGCCCTGAATGCAGACCGATGGGTTGCCGAGCAGCACGTCGTCAGCCGTGAGCTTGCCGAAGAAGGGGCGGTTGCCCTCGCCCATCACGACCGGGACGAGATCGACGGCCACCTCGTCGAGCAGTCCCAGTTCGAGGCACTGTCGGGCGATGGTGCCTCCGGTGACCGCGACGACGCGGTCGCCGGCGAGCGTCTGCGCGTGAGCGACCGCGGCTGCGACTCCGTCGGTCACGAAGGTGAACGGTGCCCCGGGGTGTGCCTCGACCCAATCCGAAGGGACGCGGTGCGTCACGACCACGACGGGGACGTCCAGCGTGTGGCGACCCTGCCAGCCCTCGGCCACCTCGAACAACGTCCGGCCGCACACCAGTGCGCCGAGTGAGGACACCCACCGCCGCCAGTGTTCCGAGCTCGGCGGGGTCAGATGGACGTCGAAGTCGCCGGCGGGAGTCGGGATCTCGATCTCGCCGTTTTGCAGCCAGTCGAACAACCGTCCGATGGTGTTGTCCTGCTTGGCGACGTACCCGTCGAGAGACATGATCGCCTGCGCCACCACCTTGCCCATGGCGCCTCCCTCCTCAGGTGTGCTGCGGCCGCCCGTCCCTGGCCCAGGACCAGTTCCACGTGGTCATGATCGATCAAACTCGATCGAAGGATCTCGCGACACACCGCGTTATTCGGCGGTCTCCCGGGCTCACAGCCAGTCTTCAGCCTCGGACGTCACACAAACTGTATGTTCGCGGGTAAGGAGGACGGCCGTGAGCAGACCTACCGCCGCCGTGGTCGGGCAGCTGGCACGCGACCTCGTCCTGACTGTCGACGAACTGCCCGAGGTCGGCTCCTCCGGCGCGGCCACCAGCCGCCGTGAGCAGCTCGGCGGCAAGGGCGCCAACCAGGCGGTCGCGCTGGCGCAGTCGGGGGTGCGCCCGGCGCTGGTCGCGGTCGCCGGCGACGACGTCATCGGCGACGTGCTGCTGGCCCAGGCCAGGCAGGACGGCATCGACGTTCGTCCGGTAATCCGCCGCGCCGGCGCGCTGACCGGCCTGATCGTGGAGATCCTCGAGCCGGGCGGCGGCTACCGCTACGTCGAGCACCTGCCGTCGCCGGTGCTGCTGAGCGAGGCCGACGTGCTGAGCCGGCGGGACGTGCTGGCCGGCGCCGACGCGGTGCTCGTCCAGCTGCAGCAGCCGGCCGAGGCCACGCTGGCCGCGGCCCGGATCGGCCACGAGGCGGGACGGCTGGTCGTGCTCGACGGCAAGATCTTGGACAAGCGGATCCTGGAGTACGCCGACGTGGTGCGCGCCGACGAGAAGGAGGCCGAGGGCCTGGGCGAGGAGATCCTCGAGCACGGCCCGTCGCTGCTCGCGCTGGCCCAGTCCCAGAGCAATCTGTTCGTCTGGCGCGGCGGCCGGATCAAGGTGCCGCTTACCGGCGGCAACGTCGTCGACACCACCGGCAGCGGCGACGCGTTCGTCGCCGGGCTGACCGCCGCCTTGCTCGGCGGCCGCTCCTACGAGGAGGCCGCCCACCGCGCAACCGCCGCCTCCGGGTCCACCGTCAGCCACGTCAGCGGCCGGCCGGACCTGCGCCATGTCTGAGATCGCGCCGTCGAGCACGGTGAGACAGTGACCATCACCCGCGGCAACCAACCCGTGGCCGAGATCGGACCGGCCCGCCGACGAACCGGCTCGGACCTGCGCGCGGCCCTCGAGGGCATCCCGGCACCCGACGACCGATTCGCCGAAGACATCGCCGCAGCAGTGGCCCTGCTGGAATCCGAACATGGTGACCCGTGGGCCGACGCCTGATCCTCGACACCAACGTCCTGATCGCCTACGAGCGAGGCACGATCGACCGGTCAGCCCTCGACAACGACGAACTCGCCGTGGCACCGACACGGGTACCTCCGCGCTGTCGACGGCCCAGACAACCCGCAGAGGAGCATGACGGCTCGTTTCGCATACCGGTACAAGTGTCCGACACGATCTCGCAGCTCAATGCGCTTCTGTGGGCCGGACGTGGCACCATGCGAACCGCCCTACCGTCGTTCATGGCGAACCGCTACAAGGACGTTTGACCAGCTCACGCGGCAATGCCGTGGACGGCTTGAGCAACTGTTGATGTCGGGCGACCGGCAGCACGAAAGGCGCTCGTTACCGGCAACAGTGTTGGGTTGACGGAGATGCTGGCAGTGTAGAACATTTCGTTCTACACTGCTGTCATGGAACGCATCGGTGTCCGTGAGTTGAACCAGAACACCAGCCAAGTGCTGGCCCGCGTCAGCAGCGGTGAGACCGTCGAGATCACCGATCGTGGGCACCCTATTGCCCGGCTTGTCCCGGTGGGCGACGATACGTCGGCCCTGGCCAGGCTGGTGGCGACCGGACGTGCGGTCTCTCCTACCAGCACCGGCCCCGTTCCGCTTCCTCCGAAACTCGGTGACGAGGACGTGGACGTCGCCACGACGCTCGCCGCGATGCGCGACGAGGAGCGCTGGTGATCTACCTTGATTCCGCCGCCGTCGTCAAGCTCGTCCGGCAGGAGGCATACAGCGCCGACCTGGTCTCCTGGCTCAACGCTCACGCCGATGTGCCGCTGGTTTCCTCCGCTCTCGTTGAGGTCGAGGTGCCCAGAGCGCTACGCCGATCAGCGCCGCAAGCCCTGATAGGTGTGCCAGCAACCGTCGGGCGACTTTTCCGACTCGAGATCGACAGCACCATCCGCGCGACCGCAGCCGCATACGCCGAGCCCACCCTCCGCAGCCTCGACGCCATCCATCTCGCCACCGCCCAGGTGCTCACCTACGAATCCGGGACGACTCTGATCGCATTCGTCACCTACGACCGACGACTGCTCGACAACGCCAAGGCCGCGGGACTGCCCACAGCAAACCCAGGCCAGGATTGATCCTCCATGCGTGTGTGTCGACGACCGTCCCGCACGGTTCGTATGAAAGATCATCGTGGGCCCGGCGTATCAAAATGCGAAATCGGTTCTTACCGTCACCGGCGACCCGCTACCCGTGCAAGTGGCCAGACCACGGCGGCGGTGAACCCCGTCGCGCTGGCCCGCTAGCCGAACGTTTGACCAGGTCACGGGGCGGTGAGGAGCCGCTGGAGCGCGCTGACC
>Ga0081539_10001551_pt1 | contig 38291 bp, 36 predicted proteins | sample TabmetS4T2R2_FD_71023 | JGI IMG/M metagenome (GOLD analysis project Ga0081539, IMG submission 71023) | Tabebuia heterophylla rhizosphere microbial communities from the University of Puerto Rico - S4T2R2 | ecosystem: Host-associated > Plants > Roots > Rhizosphere ... | reverse complement strand
GACGACGATGGCGCCATCGTCGACCAGCACGTTAGTCTCGATGGCGCGCATGTTGGTGATGATGCCGGCGGAGTTGTTCGTGTCCTGCACGCTCGAGACTTCCTGGTAGATGACGAGCTTGATGGTGCCGCTCTCGCTGATCTGCGGCCGCACGCGCAGCGTCAGTCCCACATCGCGGCGCTCGACGGTCTGGAAGGGATTGACGGTCGCCGCGCCGCCCGAGGCGGGGCTGATGAACTGTCCGGTGACGAAGGGTACGTTCTGGCCGACGACGATGCGCGCTTCCTCATTGTCCAGCGTGAGGATGTTAGGCGTCGAGAGGATGTTGGCCTTCGACATCGTCTCGAGCGCGCGCGCGAGGAGCTGCAGGTTGGTCACCACGCCGACGCCGGGCAGGGTGATCTGGCCGCGCGCGACGCCGATCGCGAGGCCCTGGCCGACAGTGGCGGGATTTTGCGCCACGCCGAGGATGTTCTGCCCGGCGCCGCCGAAATTGGTGCCGACGAGCGCGCCCGTGCCACCGCTGGTGCTCGCCAGGTTGCCAAGGCCCCCCTGCCACTGGATGCCGAACTCGGCCGCCTGGTCGCTCGTCACCTCGATGATCAGGCTCTCGATGAACACCTGGGCCCGGCGCTGGTCGAGCTGATCGATGACCGCCCGCAGGTTGCGGTAGACGGGCTCGGGGGCGATGAGGATGAGCGTGTTGGTCGCGGCATCGGCCTGGATCTGCGCGCCGGCGACCTGTCCCGAGACCGGGGTGGGCGCCGCCGGGGTGCCGGTGAGCGGCCGCGCGGGCGCCGTGCCGACGGGACGCGAGCCGGTGAGCTGCGGCTGCAGCGCGGGCGGCGTGCCGGCCGGCGTCGGCGGCGTCTCCGGCGCCGCGACGCCGAGGAGGGTGCGCGCGAGCGTCGTCGCGTTGGCGTTCTTGAGATAGACGACATGGATGTTGCCGGGCGCCGTGGAGGGCTGGTCGAGCTTCTGCGCCAGCACGCGTACCAGGTTGGCCCGCGCCGGGGTCGGCGCGCGCACGAGGAGCGAATTGCTCACCGGCTCGGCGAGGATGCTGACGCGGCCCGCGTCGGGCCCGGCCTGCCCCGGCGTCTCGAGGAGCCGCGCGAGCAGCACCGCCATGTCGCTCGCGATGCTGTGCTCGAGGCGCACGACGTCCACTTCGTTGCCGGCGGGCGTGTCGATCGCGGCGATGATGCGGGCGATGCGGCGCACGTTCTCGGCGTAATCGGTGACGACGATGGTGTTGTTGCCGGCGTAGGCGTTGATCGGGTTACTCGAGGCGATGAGCGGACGCAGGATCTGCGCGATGTTCACGGCGGATTCGTAGTTGAGGCGGAACACCTGGGTGACGATCTCGTCGCCCCGGCCGGTCGGGGCGCCGGAGTGCACCGCGCCGCCCTGGAGGCGGGCATCGGCCTCGGGCACGATGCGGATGACGCCGCCCGAGTCGATGAGCGCGATGCTCTGCAGACGCAGCGCCGAGGTGAGCGCGGCGAGCGCCTGGTCGGCGGTAACCGGCTTCTCGACCACGAGCGACACCGTTCCCTTGACCCGGGGGTCGACGATGAAGGTGCGCCCGGTGAAGTCGGCCATGGCGCGCGCCACGGCCTCGATGTCCGTATTGGCGAAGTTGAGCGACAGGCGCTGCTGCGCAGCCGCAGGGCTGCACAGGGCGGCGCTCAATAAGAGCGCCGCCAGCCAGTGGCTGAGCGAGTCCTCCCGTGGTCCGCTCATATGTACCTCCTTATTTCTACGTGTCGATTGCCAGCAGTACCTTATCTCCCGAACGCATGCCAAGAAGCCCGAGTAGTCCGTTCAGCGCGGGTTGCATGTCGCGCTCGGCCGCGGCCACGCCCCTGAACCTTATATGCGAGCCCTCTATTGTCCCGCTACCGCGCATTTCCAGGGGTCCCGTGAGGGTTTTTAGCTCAAGGGAGGCCGGCCCGGCCCGTCCCGCCACGCTCAGCCTGTAGCTGCCCAACGGCACGACCGGCGAAAGCGCCGATTGTGCATCGCGCCAATCCACCTCCAGCTCGCCGTCGAAGGCGGCGCGGGTGAGCTCGGCGTCGGTCCAGCGGAGCTCCAGCACGCCCCCGGGGCGCAGGGTGTTGAACGGCGCCCCGGTGGCGGCGAGCGCCGCCGCCGGCAGCCGCGCCGAGCCCTTGGCGAAGCGCAGGCTCGAGGTGCCGAGACCGACCTCGAGCGGCTTCGCCAGCCATTCGTGCGTGGTCCGGGTCCACACACGGCCCGAGCGCAAGCCCGTGACCGCCCACTCGAGGCGGCCGGGCAGCAGCGTCGTTTCGCGCCCGTTGCTGACGCCCACCAGCGCGGAGCCCTGCCACACGGTGCCGCGCGCATCCACGAGCCGCAGCTTGGTGCGCTCGGCGAGCGCGTCGGCGAGCCATGCCGCCGGCGCACGGATGGCGACGACGGCGAGCGCGGCGACGAGCAGAACCACGGCCAGGAGCGCGCGCTTCACTGCGCGTTTGCGACCGGCGCGAGCGTCACGTCGGCATCCACCAGGCCGGGCGCGACGCGGGTCAGGCGCGCGGCGCTGATGCGAAGCGGCAGGCCGCTCGATACGTCGGTCAGCGCGGCGAGGCAGGTGGCCGCGTCGACGCGGCGAAGCGTCAGCACCAGGCGCTCGCCTTCGGGTCGCAGCGCCGTCGCCGGGAGGTTGCGCTCGGCGAGAAGCTTGGCGGCCGCGGCGCGCATCTGCTCCGCGTTATCGAAGCGCACCGCGTGCTCCTTCAGGCGTCGCGCCTCGAGGCGCAACGCCTCGACCTGCGCCGCCTGCGCGCGAAGGAGCGGCAGCTCCCTCGCCAGGCGCTCGCGGGTGCGCCACGCCGGCTCGATGGCGAGGAGGTAGAGCGCCGCGGCGAGCGCCAGCGCCGCCGCGGCGGCGGTGCCCATGCGCTCGCGGCGCCCGAGGCCGAGCCACCATTCGCGAAGCGCCTGCATCACGGGCGGTCCTCCTTCGCGCGCACGCTCAGCGTGTTCTCCGCGAGCCGCGCGGTGAGGCCGGCGGCGGAGGCCTGCTCGAGGATCTGCTCGCGCGCCTTGGGCGCGGCGAGCGCGCGTGGGTCGAAGTCGACGCGCAGCGCCTGGTCGCGAAATTCGACCATGCGCACCGTGTCCGGCGCGAGCGGCAGAGCGCGCGCGAGCGTGGCCGCGAGCGGCAGGAATTCGCGCGCATCGCCGGTGCCGGCGCCGACGCGCAGGTCGGCCACGGCGCGGCTGAGCTGCTTCAGCGGATCGAGCACCACCGTAGCCGAGGGAAGGGTGTCGCGCACGGCCGCCGTCATCTGCGCGCGAAGCGAGCGCTCCTCGTGTCGCATGAGCGCGGCTTCGATGTTGAGCCCGGCGATCCAGACGAGCGCGCAGAGCGCCGCGAGCGCCGCCGGCACGCGCCAGGCCTGCCAGGAGACAAGGCGCGGGGCGAGCTCGTACTGCAGGAGCTCGAGGGCGAAGGGCTCGGCGCGGCCACGGGGCGCCTCGACTGCGACGACCGGCACGCCGAGCGCCTCGCTCCAGGCCGCGCTATCGCACGCGCCTTCGACTTCGAGCGCCTGCGGCCGGGCGTCGCCCGCCTGCTCGAGCGCGAGGCGCAGCTCCACCGGCGGCTCGCCGCCGGCCGCCGCCGAGCAGGCGAGCCCGGCCAGCGGCGCCGTGCGAAGACACGAGTACGCGGCGCCGAGCCGCAGCCGCCAGCGGCCGGGCGTCAGCGCGAGCGTCAGCTGCTCGGGCGTGGCGCCCGCGGGCACGAGGCTCGCGCGTCGCAGGAGCTCGAGCGCGCGCTGTACGAGCGTGCGCTCGAGCGCGGCGAGCGTGGTGCGTGCGCCGCCGACCGCCCGGGCGGCGACGACGTATGCCGACTCGAGCTCGGTGAGCAGATGCGGTTCGGCGAGCGCCGGCAGCGCGGCGCGCAGCCGCGCCCCGGTGAGCGGCGGCAGCGTGGCCTCGACCAGCAGCACGTCGGGCGCGGCGATCACCAGCTCGGTGCGCGGCAGGCGCGGCAGCTCGGCGAGCACCGCGCGGCCGCGGCGCACGATGGTGCGCTCGGCGTCGAGCAGCTCGTAGTCGAGCGCGCTCTCGGCGCCGAGCTCGGCGAGCGGGCAGAGAAGGAGCCGCAGCGTCCTCAAGCGTCTTCCTTGCGCCAGAGCACTTCCAGCCGGTTCGGCTGGCGGCGCACGAGCGCCCGGGCGCTCAAGCGCGCGGGGCCGTAGGTCACGGTGCCTTCGATGGCGAAATAGCGCGTCGCCACCGCGAGGCCGGCTTCTGTGGCGAGCGGCGATACCTGGCGCAGGCGCTGCACGGCGTCGGCCACATCCTTGAAGTGCGCGCGATCGCGGCCGTCGACCAGGCGTTTCGCATCGACCAGGGAGAGATCGGCGACGCGCGCTGCGAGGAGCTCCGCCGGCGCGGTATTGACGTTGAGCGGGGTCGGCTCGGGCAGCACGGTGACGAGCGGCCGCAGGCGCTCCAGCGCCGGCGGCTCGAGGCCCACCTGCAGGAGCTCGTCCGCGAACGCCCGGCCGAGATCCGCCTCGGTGCGCCGCTCCGCAAGCGCGGCGAGGGTGCGGCTCGCGATCAGGTCGGCGAAACGCGTGTCGATGCGAACGAGGCCGAGCAGGCGCCGCAGCACCTCGAGCTCGTCACGATTCACGCCGTCCGTGCCGGCCAGGTTTCGCAGGTTGAACTTGCCCTGCTCGTCCTCGATCGTGCCGGCGATATACGCGGGCGCTCGACCGTCGTTTTCGTTCAGGCGCGTGTCGGCGAGCGGCACCGCCCACGGCTCGCCGCGATGGTCGACGGTGGACGTGCGCGCGTCCTCCTGCAGGATGACGCCGGCCCAGTCGATGGCGCCGCGAAGCAGCCAGCGCGCCTGCGCGAGAGCGCGCTCGTTCTCGGTCTCGCGCATGAGCGCACTCTGCTGCCAGAGGGCGCCGGCGACGAGGGTGGTGACGGCGGCGACCACCAGCATCGCCATGATCACCGCGCTGCCGCGCTCGGCTTTCACAGCTCGAACACCTTGACGTAGCGCGCCCCGTTTGCGTCCTCGAGGGTGATCTCGAGGGCGGCGGCGCGCGCGAACGGCCGCACCGGCTGCTCGCGTCCCGGCTCGAGCCAGAAGCCGCCGGTGTGCACGCGGATCTTCAGGCGGGCGACGCCGGGCAGGAGCAGCACCTCGCCGCCCGGCGTGCGCCGCACGAGCCCGTGGCTGCTTCGCTGGTAGTGCACCGGCATGATGCGGCTCGCGCCGGAAGGCTCGGGCAGCGCGCGCAGCACTTCGAGCTCGGCGCCTTCGGCGACCGGCAGCACGACGAGCGCGAGCGGCAGCTCGGGCGCCGTCGCGCGGGCCGGCGCGGCGACGTCGGGCAGGCGCTCGGCGACATCGCGTTCAATCTGCGCGAAGGCGCGCATCATGCGCGTGAGCTCGACCGTCTCCCCCTCGATGCCCGCGCGCTGCTGGGCGACGAAGGCGAGCCCGCGCCAGCAGACCACGCCCATGAGGCCCATGAGCGTGATCGCCACGAGCATCTCGATCAGGGTGAAGCCCGCCGGGCGGCGCGCGCGGCTCATCGGCGCTGCGGCAGGATGCCCACCAGCTCGACGAGCTGCGTGGGCGCCTCGGGGCTGGCGTAGACGCGCACTTCGATACGCCGAAAAAGCGGGTTGGGGGTGCTCTTCACCTCTTCCACGCAGTGCAGCGGCGTGCGGCCCTGCGGGCAGGCGCTGGTTCGCGTGCCGAGCGCCGGAAAGGCGCCGGCCGAGCGGAGCTCGGCGATGCGGTTGTCGGCCGAGAGCTGGGCGAGGAGGCGCAGTCTCAGCTCCGCGTTCGTCTGCGCCATCGCCCCCGCCGCACGTATCGCGGCGAGGAGCGCCACGGCGACAATCGCCAGCGCGACGAGAACTTCGATCAGCGTGAAGCCGCGCACTCGGCACCCTCGCATCCCACGCGGGCGTTGCCCAGCGCGTCGACCACGAGGCGCAGTACCGGCCCGGCGGTGGCGATTTCGACCTGCGCCGGCTCGCGCAGCGGCTCGCGCCCAAAGACGAGCTCGGCGCGCTGCACGCGGCGCACTTCGAGCGGCCAGCGCCGCTCGCGCGCCAGCTCCTCCGGCAGCGGCGGGGCGCCCGCGTAGCCGAGCGCGCGGAAGCGATATCCGGCGAGGTCGGCCTGCCACAGCACCGGCCGGCCGCTCACGCGCGCGTCGCTCTGCGCCATGCGAAAGAGCGCCGCCAGGCGATCGCCTTCCTCGGCGAGGCGGCGCTCGTCATTGCCGCGAAGCGAGAGCGTGAGCACGCCCGCGGCGATGCCGATGACCGCGATCACGACCAAGAGCTCGATCAGCGTGTAGCCGCGGCTTGCCATGCGCTAGAGCTGCCAGGAGCCGACGTCCAGATCCGCGCCGGTGCCGCCCGGCTGGCCGTCGGCGCCCAAGGAGAAGACGTCCACCTCGCCGTGCACGCCGGGATTCAGGTACTGGTAGGGATTTCCCCAGGGATCCTTGGGCAGCTTGTCGAGGTAGGGCTTCCAGTTGGGCGGCGCCGGCTGGCTCTGGGGCTGGCTCACCAGCGCCTGCAGACCCTGCTCGTTGGTCGGATAACGGCCGTTGTCCAGGCGATAGAGCTTGAGCGACTGCATGATCGTGGCGATGTCGTGCTTCGCCGCGGCGGCGCGCGCCTCCTCGGTGCGGCCGATGACGCGCGGTACGATCAGCACCGCGAGGATGCCGAGGATCACCACGACGACCATCACCTCCACGAGGGTGAATCCCCCGTGCCGTTGCGTATGCACTAAGTATTTCCTCCTTATGGAGATTATGCTCCCGTCGTGTCCTCGCCCCTGAGCATCCGCATCGCCACCGTCCTAGTCTCCCTGGCCCTCGTCGCCAGCTTGACGGAATGGGCGCTGAAGCTCGCAGCGCGGCGCTCCCCGAGCGAGCCGCTGGTCGTGCTGCCGGCCGGTGAGCTCGAGCCGCGCGCGCGGCAGGTCGACATCGCGCCGCTCGCCCGGCTCCTCGGCGCCGCGGCGTCCTCGGAGCTCGCCGGCATGCGCGCCCTCGGCATCATGGCGGACGGCGCCACGGGGCGCGGCATCGCGGTGATCGCTGTCGAGGGCCAGCCGCCGCGCGCCTATCGCACTGGCGACTACGTCGCCTCCGGCATTCAGGTCAAGGAGGTACGCAAGGACCGCGTGCTCCTCAGCCGCGCCGGCGTCGTCCAGGAGCTTCGCCTGCCGACCAAGACGGCGCCGGCCGCGCCGACTGCCGCGCCCCTCGCCGCGCCGCCCGCAGCACCGCCCGCAGCACCGCCCGCCGCACCGCCCAAGGCGCGCTGAATTACCGCGCGTACTTCTCGACGCGCGACACGAACTCGCCGTAGCCGAGCAAGTCCTCGAGCGCGGGTGCCGCGGCAGGCGGCGTGCCCTCCGCCTTGAAGCGCTCGATGGCGGCATTCAGCGCCGCGTATTGCGCCAGCGTCGAGAAGGCGTAGTAGAGGACGATGGCGGCATGCCGGTGTTCTGCCAGCGTGCGGCCGGCCATGTCGACGACCATCGCGGGCCGCGCAATGCGCTTACGCACCGCCGCCAGCTCCTCGGGGCCCACCAAGGTCGGGAACACCATGTCGGCGCCCGCCTCGACGTAGAGCGCGAGCCGCCGGATCGTTTCCGCGAGGTCGCCATGCGCCCAGAAAGCGTCGGAGCGCGCGACGATCAGAAAGTCCGCATCGTGACGCGCCTCGACCGCCGCGCGTATGCGCGCCGCGGCCTCCTCGGCCGGACGCAGGCGCTGCTCGACGGCCGCGTGCTTGCCAAAGGCGTGGTCTTCAATATGGATCGCGGCGACGCCTGCCTGCTCGAACGCCTCTACCGTGCGCCAGATGTTCGCGGCGTCGTGGAAGCCACCCTCGGCGTCGGCGATCACCGGTACGTCGACCGCGTTGACGATGGTGCGCGCCTGCTCCACGAGCTCCGGCAGCGCGAGCGCGCCGGTATCGGGCAGCGCGAAGCGGCTGGCGGCAGTCGCGTAGCTGCCGATGTAAACACACTCGTAGCCGTGCGAGGCGATGATCCTTGCCGAGAGCGCATCGGTCGCGCCGAGCGCCGCGATCGTCCGCCCGCTCGCGATGAGCTGGCGCAGGCGCTGCCGGCGCTCCTGCCAGGCTTTCAAACCCGCAGCAGGTCGTGCGCCAGGTAACGGCTGCGGAAGGTCTCGAAGTCGACCTCGTCGGCCGCTTCGAGCTCGCGCTGCTGGAGGATCGACTCCTGCGCGAGCCGCGTGAAGCGCTCGCGCACTTCGCGCGGCAGCTCCAAGTGCTGGAGCATCGCCTTGTGCGCGGTCGACTCGATGAGCGCGAAGCGCACGAACGAGTTGTCGTGATTGCGCGCCATCGCGTGCAGCACGCGCGCCGAGGGCGTAGTGCTCGCATCGCGCACGCGGGCGAGCATGGCGTCGTAGGCATCGCTGTACGCGGCACCGCCGAAGCGCCGGTCGAGGAACGGCGGGATCAGCTCGCATTGCGCGATGACCTCCATCGCCCAGTCGGCGAGGCGCACTTCCTCGCCGTCACGTTCCAGCATCAGCCCAGGCTCGCGCCCGCCCACCGCAACCTTCTGCATATTGCGCCGCACTTCCGCGATCTCGCGCGGGTTGTCGGCTGGACTGTCGCTCAACAGGCAGTGGAGGAGAAAAACATCCAGGAATCGGCACGTCTGCGCCGTGATGCCGATCGGCGCGAACGGATCGAGGTCCATGAGCCGTACTTCGACGTATTCGACGCCGCGCGCTCGCAGCGCGTGCAGAGGCCGCTCGCCGCGCTTGATGCGGCGCTTGGGCCGCACCGTGCTGTAGAACTCGTTCTCGATCTGCAGGAGCGAGGTGGCGAGCTGGCGATAATCATCGTCGGTACGCAGGCCGATCTTCTCGTACGGTGGATAGGGCACCGTCAGCGCCTCGTAGAGCGAGGCGGTGTAGTCGCGCAGGTTGTTGTAGCTCACGCAGAGCGACGCCTGCGCATCGCTCTGATAGCCGAGGCGCCCCATGCGAAGCGACGTGGCGTGCGGCGCGTAGTGTGTTCCGCGCGTTAACTCGGTGAGCTCATGCTCGCGTCCGGCGATGAAGCTCGAGCACACCGCGGGCGAGGCGCCGAAGAGGTAAAGGAGCAGCCACGACTGCCGGCGGAAATTGCGGATCAGGCCGAAGTACTGGTCATCGGTGACGCCGGGCAGCGAGAAGTTGTAATGGATGCCGGAGATCGCCTGCATGCGCCGGCCGTAGCGGTGCGCAAGTCCCAGGCGATAGACCGTCTTCGCGCGGCCGACATTGGAGGTGCCGTAGCGGCCGATCGGAATCAAGTGGTCGGCGGGCAGGTTGCACGGCATGCTCGCGCACCAGAGGACCTCCTCGCCGATGTGCTTGTAGACCACCTGGTGGATCTGCGTGAGCTCTTCCAGGCAGCGCTCGACGCTCGTATGCGCGCCGGTGATGAGCTCGAGCTGCGACTCGGAAAAATCGGTCGTGATATGCGGATGCGTGAGCGCCGAGCCGAGCGCGGCCGGGTGCAGCGTCTGCGCGAGCGAGCCATCCGGCCGCACGCGCACGCTCTCCTTCTCGATGCCGCGACGGATGCCTTGCAGCGCGTCGCTCGATAGCGTGCGCAGTCGTTCCTGGACGCTCATGAGGGAAGGCGAAGCGTAGCAGAGCCGAAATCGGGGTCAGAGCCCTATTTCATCGCGCACGCCGCAGGACGCACGCTGTCGGCGAAATAGGGCTCTGACCCCGATTTCGAGAACTGGACGCATATACAGTATAGTCCGCGCGTGGAGGTTGCGGACAAGTTCAAAAAACTGAACGCCGCGCAGCGCGCGGCGGCGTGCCATGGCGCGGGGCCGCTCCTGATCATCGCCGGCGCCGGCACGGGCAAGACCAACACGCTCGCCCACCGCGTCGCGCATCTCATCGCCGAGGGCGCGAATCCGCAGCGCATCCTGCTGCTCACTTTCTCGCGCCGCGCAGCGCTCGAGATGACTCGGCGCGCGAGCCGCATCGTCAGCGAGATCGCGACTGCGGTGCGGCTTCCCTGGTCGGGCACGTTCCATTCGATAGCGAATCGCTTCATCCGGCGCTACGCGGCGAGCTTGGGGCTCTCGCCCCAGTTCAGTGTCCTCGACCGCGGCGACGCCGCCGATCTCATGGACCTCGTGCGGCACGACCTCGGATTCTCCAAGTCGGAGCGCCGCTTCCCCCGCAAGGACACGTGCCTCGCGATCTATTCGCATCGAGTCAACACCCAGGGCGCGCTCGCCGATACGCTCTCGGCCTATTTTCCCTGGTGCGCCGAATGGGAAGCCGAGCTCACGCGCCTCTATCGCACGTATGTCGAGCGCAAGCTCGCCAACCAGGCGCTCGATTACGACGACCTCCTCCTTTTCTGGCACGCGATGCTTGCCGAGGAGCGCCTGGCGCGCGAGATCGGGGCCGGCTTCGATCACATCCTGGTCGATGAATACCAGGACACGAATGTGCTCCAGGCGGAAATCCTGCGGCGCCTGCGCCCGGATGGGCGGGGCCTCACGGTCGTCGGCGACGACGCGCAGGCGATCTACTCCTTTCGCGCCGCGACCGTCGAGAACATTCGCGGCTTCGCCGCCACCTACGGCGCTGAGACCGTCACGCTCGCGGAGAACTACCGCTCGACGCAGCCAATCCTCGACGCGGCGAACGCCTTGATTGGCAAAGCGCTGCGTTCGGTGAAAGGCAGCGGCGCGAAGCCGCGCTACGTCACCGTCGCCGACGACGCCGGACAGGCGAACTACGTGGTGACCCAGGTGCTGCAGCACCGCGAGCAGGGCACGGCGCTCAAGCGCCAGGCGGTGCTTTTCCGTAGTTCACATCACAGCGATGTGCTCGAGCTCGAGCTCGTGCGCCGAAATGTTCCGTATGTGAAGTACGGCGGCCTCAAGTTTCTGGAAGCCGCCCACGTCAAGGATTTGCTGTCCGTGCTGCGCTGGGCGGACAACCCGAAGAACCGCATCGCTGCGTTTCGCGCGCTGCAGCTCGTGCCCGGCGTGGGACCCGCGACGGCGCAGAGCGCATATACGCGCTTCGAGATTGGCGGCTGGTCGTCGCTTGCGAGCACGGACGCGTTGCTCGCCGAGCTGCTCGGTGCCCTGGCGGCGCCGGAGGCGCCGTGGGCGGGGCAGCTGCAGCGGGTGCGCGAATGGTATGAGCCGCATCTCGAGCGCATCTATGAACAGGCGCAGGTCAGAGCCGCGGATCTCGAGCAGCTCCAGCGCATCGCCGGCAGCTTCGCCACGCGCGAACGCTTTCTGAGCGAGCTCGCGCTCGATCCGCCCGCCGCGACCGGCGATCTCTCCGGCGCGCCGCAGCTCGACGAAGACTATCTCGTGCTCTCCACCGTGCATTCGGCGAAGGGGCAGGAGTGGGACGCGGTGTATGTGCTGAATGTGAGCGACGGCAGCTTTCCGTCGGAATTCTCAACCGGCAGCGCGGCGCTTATCGAGGAAGAGCGACGGCTCCTCTACGTCGCCATGACGCGCGCCAAGGCGAGCCTCGATCTCATCGCGCCGCTCAAGTACTACGTGACGCAGCAGTCGCGCATGGGCGATCGGCATGTGTACGGCGCGAAAAGCCGCTTCCTAACGAGCACGGTGATGGCGTGTCTCGAGCCGCGCACCTGGGACGAAATTCCGGCGGTCGACGTGGCGACGAAGCTCCGCGCCATGTGGTGATTTCGACCAGTGGACGCAGCCCGACAAATATTTTTCGCGGCGAAAACCGTTCGTCGGATTAGCGTGTAGTGCATAGTGCGCGCGCGCTCGCGTGCGCCGCGCGTATGCCACTGATCCGTAAGCGACTGCCACTCGTCTGTCGCGAGCCCCCGACAGCGACTACAACCTCACACCGGTCGAAATTTCAGTCTTCCCGACTGTCGTAATCCTCGCTACAGTCCGTAGCGTTTCGTAGTCATAACGACTAGGGAGGATGGGCGATGGGAGGACGGGGAATCGTGCGCGCGCTGGTGCTTGTCAGCGCGCTCGTGGCAAGCCTCGGCGCAGTCGCCGTGCAGGCGCAGGACAGCTCCTACTATGGTCCGCGTCTCATCGAAGAGCGCGCGCGCATCCCGGCGCAGAACGGACGCACGATCGCGGCGACCATCCTCCGGCCCGATGCGCAGGGTCCGTTCGGCGCCGTCATCCTCAACCATGGCGTCTCGGCTTCCGCGCGTGAGAGAGCGCGTGAGTCCTCCGATCTGCTGATCAACGCGGCCGCCGTCTTCGCGCGTCGCGGCTATGTCGTGGTGATGCCGCTGCGTCGCGGCTTCGGCGCGACCGGCGGCGAGATGGCCGAGGATCCGGGCTCCTGCAGCAACCCCGACTACCGCACCGCTGAAGCGAACGCCGCCGACGACGTGATGGCGGCGTACGACTATGCGCGCGCGCTGCCTTATGTCGACGGCAACCGCATGTTGCTCGCCGGCCAGTCGGCGGGCGGCATGGTGGCGCTCTACACCGCCGGCACGCGCCAGCCGCAGGGCCTGCAGGCCGTGCTCGCGTTTGCTGCCGGACGCGGCGGCGACCCGGACATCAATCCCGGCATTCCCTGCGCCATCGAACCGGTGGCGCGCATTTTCGACATGGTCGGCAAATCGATTCGCGTGCCGGTACTGATGAACTATGCCGAGAACGACCTCTTCTTCAGCCCGAAGGTGTCGCGCCAGTGGTACGAGCGCCTCTCGGCGACCTGGTCCGACGCCGAATACGCGCTGCAGCCCGCTTTCGGCAAGGACGGCCACTACCTCTTCGGCGACACGCTCGGCGTGCGCTACTGGCTGCCGACCGTCGAGACGTTCCTCGCCCGCCACAACATCGTCTTCACCCGCCTCGATGCCACCGATCCGGACCGCGCACCGCTCCTCGCGCTCGATCGCGTGCCGAACATCAAGAGCGACGCCTGCAAGAGCCTCTATCGCGCCTTCCTCGAGTCGCCCGGCCCGCGTGCCTACGCGGTGAGCGGCGACGGACGCTGCGGCTTCGCCGGCGGCCTGCAGGACGCGCGCGATGTGGCGATGAAGCAGTGCGGCAACGTCGCCAAGTCGAACTGCATGCTCTACGCGGTCGATGACGCGGTCATCTGGAAGGACACCATCGCCGGCCAGGGCGCAGCGACGCCGGCGCGCTAACCATGCATTTCTCCATCGTCCACGAACGCGAGCCCGACGGGCGCTGGTCGGCGCAGGTGCCCGAGATGCCCGAGGTCGTCGCCTACGGCGCCACCAAGGAAGAGGCGACCGAGAAGGCCGAGATCCTCGCGCTCATCGCGCTTGCCGAGGAACGCTTTCACCGCGGTCGCGGCAAATCGGGCCGCACGACCTGATTCCGTACTAAGTACAGAATTAAAAACCCCGCCGCAGCGGGGTTTTGTTTTTATACGGGAGCCGGCTCTATGTCCCGCGGCCGTGGCGGCGCGGGCTCCTTCGGCTTCTCTTCCTTCGCGCGGCGCTCACGCTCCTGACGCTCGAGCTCCCGGCGCGCTTCCTCGGCACGGCGTAGCTGGTACCAGTCATACTCGTAGCACATAGGCACCTCCTTAGGTCCGCCCGGCTATCCTACGCCTCGCGATGGCGGCAATTCCATCCCCCGCGCCCGACGACAAAGAGAACCCGCTGCGCGAAGACCGGCGCCTGCTCGGGCGTCTCCTCGGCGAGGTAATCCGCGCCCAGTCAGGCGAGGATGCGCTCACTCGCATCGAGCGCATTCGCCAGGCCGCCGTCGCCTTCCGCCGCGAGAACGCGAGCGAAGCCGAGCTCGAGCGGCTGCTGAACGCGCTCGACCTCGACCAGACGATGGATGTAGTGCGCGCCTTCAGCTTCTTCTCGCACCTCCTCAACATCGCCGAGGACGAGCAGCAGCATCGCCGCCGTCGCGCGCACGCCGAGGCGGGCTCGCCGCGCCGCGCCGGGAGCCTCTCGCACGCGCTGGATGAAGTTCGGCACGTCGGCTACGAAAGCCTGATGCAATGGTTCGCGCGTGCGCACGTGGCGCCGGTGCTGACCGCGCATCCGACGGAGGTGCAGCGCCAGAGCATCCTCGATACCGAGCGCGAGATCGCGCGCCTCATTTCGCAGCCGGCGAGCGCCGAGCGCGACGAAGCGATCCACGCCGAGGTGCTGCGCCTGTGGCTCACCTCGATGCTGCGCACCGCCAAGCTCCAGGCGGCCGACGAGGTGACGAACGGCATCAACTATTTCCGCCTCACCTTCCTCGCCGAGCTGCCGCGGCTCTACGCCGAGTTCGAGCACGCGCTGAAGGACCGCTTTTCGCTCGCCGAGCTCCCCTTCCTGCCGCCGTTCCTCACCGTCGGCAGCTGGATCGGCGGTGATCGCGACGGCAATCCGTATGTCGATGCGACGGTGCTGCGCACGGCGCAGATGCTGCATGCGCGCCTGCTCTTCCCCCACTACCTCGAGGAAGTGAACCTCCTAGGCCGGGCGCTCGGCCTCTCGGCGCGCATGGCGCCGGTGCCCGCCGCGGTCCAGCTGCTCGCCGAGCGCTCGGGCGATCGCTCGCCGCACCGCCAGGACGAGCCGTACCGGCGCGCGCTCACCGGTATCTACGCGCGCGTCGCGGCGACCATGGAGGCGCTCGCCGAGCAGCGCGCGAGCCCGCCGCCGATCGGCAAAGGCACTCCCTATACGAGCGCCGAGGAACTGGCGGCCGAGCTGGAGCTGATCGCCCAGGCGCTGAAATCGCACGGCGCCGGGCTGCTCGCGATCGGCCGCCTGCGCGCGCTCCAGCGCAAGGTGTCGCTCTTTGGCTTTCATCTCGCGCCGCTCGATTTGCGCCAGAGTTCGGATATGCACGAAGCGACGGTGGACGAGCTCCTCGCGCGCGCCGGCCAGGGCGGTTATCGGCTGCTTGATGAGCCGGGGCGCATTGCGCTCCTCGCACGCGAGCTCGCGAGCCCGCGGCCGCTGCGCTCGGCCTACGTCGAGTACTCGGCGCTCGTGCAGAAGGAGCTCGCGGTGCTCGACGCCGCGGCCGAAGGCCGGCGCCGCTATGGCGCGCGCTCAGTGCCGCGCTACGTCATCTCGCATTGCGACTCGGTCTCCGATCTGCTCGAAGTCGGCGTGCTGCTGCGCGAGGCGGGACTTCTCAAGCCGCACGCCGCGGCGCCGCTCGAGCTCGACATCGTGCCGCTCTACGAGTCGATCGCCGACCTCGAGAATTGCGGCCGCGTGATGAGCGCGGCGCTCGAGCTGCCGCTCTACCGGCGCTGGGTCGAAGGCCGCGGCCACGAGCAGGAGGTGATGCTTGGCTACTCCGACAGCAACAAGGACGGCGGCTACCTCACGTCCAACTGGTCGCTCTACAAGGCGGCCGAACGGCTGCGCGACGTCGGAGCCGCGCGCGGCGTGCGCGTGCGGCTTTTCCACGGCCGTGGTGGCACGATCGGCCGCGGCGGCGGGCCGAGCTACGAGGCGGTGCTGGCGCAGCCCCCCGGCACGGTCGACGGCGCGCTCAGGCTCACCGAGCAGGGCGAGGTGATCGCGAGCAAGTACGCCGATCCCGAAAGCGGCCGCCGCAATCTGGAGACCTTGGCGGCGGCGACGCTCGAGGCAAGCCTCGCGCGCCGCGCGCCGCGTGAGCGCGAGAAGCGCCACGCCGAGATCATGGAGGCGCTCTCCGGGCGCGCTTATGCGGCGTATCGCGCGCTGGTGAAGGAGACGCCCGGCTTCATCGACTACTGGCGCGCCTCGACGCCGATCGCCGAGCTCTCGCAGCTCAACATCGGCAGCCGCCCAGCGTCGCGCCGCGCGACGCAGACCATCGAGGACATCCGCGCCATCCCGTGGGTGTTCAGCTGGAGCCAGTCGCGCCTCATGCTGCCCGGCTGGTACGGCTTCGGCGCGGCGGTCGAGGGCTGGATCGAATCGCGCGGCGGCGCGCTCGAAGAGCTGCGCGAGATGCACGCCTCGTGGCCGTTCTTCCGCAGCGTGCTCTCCAACATGGACATGGTGCTCGCGAAGACAGACCTCGCCATCGCTTCGCGCTACGCCGAGCTCGTGCCCGACGCGAGGCTGCGCGCGAGCGTCTTCGAGCGCATCGACGCCGAATGGCAGCGCACGCGCCGCTGGCTCTTCGCCATCACCGGGCACCAGGAACTGCTCGAGGAAAATCGGACGCTCGCGCGCTCGATCCGCAACCGCTTCCCGTACCTCGATCCGCTGAACCACCTGCAGGTCGAGCTCCTGCGCCGCCACCGCGCCGAGGGCGGCGACGAGCGCCTGCTGCGCGCGATCCACCTCACCATCAACGGCGTCGCCGCCGGCCTGCGAAACAGCGGCTAGCTCGGGGGACGCGCGTCTGGCCAATGCGCGAACTATTTCTTCTTCAGCAGCTTCTGCAGCTCGGCGAGCGGACGGTGCTTCGCGGGAGCTGGATCGCTCTGCTTCGCGCTGCCACCGGCCGCGGCATCGACGATGCGTGCGTGCTCGTTCTCGTGGCAGTAGATGCAGAGCAGCTCCCAGTTCGAGCCATCCGGCGGATTGTGGTGGTGATTGCCGTCCTTGTGATGCACCGTGAGCTCGCGCAGCCGCTTGCCCGAAAACTCGCGCGCACAACGCGCGCAGATGTGCGGCAGGATCTTTAGCGCCTGAGAGCGGTAATCCACGAGATCGGGCTCCGTCCCCGAATTAGCTGCCGGAGATAGTGCGCTTCGCCCATTCGAGGACGATCGCGAGTCGGGGCGGCAGGAGCTCTTCCGCCTCGTCATAGGTGACCCAGCGGTATTCGTGGTGCTCGGGGCGGCCGAGCTCCTTGGAGACGGGCAGCTCGATTTCCACTTCATCGGTCTCGCCGAGGTAGTAGCGCGCGATCTTGTTGCCGGAGTAGGGCAGCGTCTCCCGGTATTCCTCGCCGAACGGGAAATCGACCCCGCCGAGGCCGGTCTCTTCCTTCAGCTCGCGCTTTGCCGCGGCGAGCTGGTCCTCGCCCGGATCGACCAGGCCCTTCGGGAAATCCCAGTTGGCATACGCGCGCAGGATGAGGAAGTAGATGCCGTTGCCGGTGCGGCGGAAGACGACCACGCCGGCTGCGCGCGGCGGCGCCTTGGTTTTCATCGCGGCATGCTACAAAAAAATCGGGGCTCGCGGCCCCGATTGTTACTGCGTCGTTAAATGCTCGCCGCCCGAGCGGGCCTTAGCCAGAGGAGGAGGAGAGGCGTTCGGAGCTCGGACGGCGAGGCAAGGCGAAATCAGTGCGCACCGCGCGGCGTATGAAACGGGCGGACGATCGCGTTCTTCAGTCGCAGCAGTGCATCGACCAGACCGACGATCTCGAGTTCCACGCGTTCCGCACGCTGCAGATCCCCACGGTAGCGCGCGGGCAGCCGTGCCGCGGCATCGCGCCAGAAGTTGGTCTTAAACTCTCGTTGGCGGTTTTTCATGCAGCGAAGATAGGGCCGCGCAAGCGCCCATTCAAACGATGAAATCTCACTCCTGGCATAAGAAAAACTCATCGTGATTTATCGACTTCCGCCCTTGAACGCGTTGCGGGTATTCGAGGCCGCCGCGCGCCATCTCTCGTTCAAGGAAGCGGCGAATGAGCTCTCGATCACGCAGGCGGCGGTGAGCCACCAGATCAAGAGCCTCGAGGACTACCTCGGCGTGCAGCTCTTCAAGCGCGCCGGTCGCGGCGTGCAGCTCACGGAAGCCGCGCGCGCCGCGCTGCCGCGGCTGCGCGAGGGCTTCGATGCACTCGCGGCAGCGGTAGAAACCATTCACCTTCGTGCGGACGAGACGGACCTGGAGATCACCGCGCCGCCCGTATTCACCGCCCGCTGGCTGATGCCGCGGCTCGCCGACTTCGCGCGTCGCGAACCGAAGATCGACGTGCGCGTCGTCTCCTCGAGCAAGATGGTCGACGCGGGCGCGCTCGACACCGCGGTGCTCGCGGGTACGTTGGATCTTCGCAGCGACACCTCGGGTGTCGAGATCCATCTCGGCGCCGGCGACTATCCCGGCTATCGCGCCGATCGCCTGTTCGGCGTCGCTACCGTCGCCGTGGCGAATCCGGAGCTGGTGAAGGGCACGACGCCGATCCGCGAGCCCGCCGACCTCGCTCGCCATACGCTCCTTCACGACGACGCGATGGATCTCGTCGCCCACGGCCACGCGTGGCAGAAATGGCTCGAAGTCGCGGGCGTCGCCGACAAGGTCGATGGAACCCGCGGCCCGCACTTTTCCTCCAACATCCTTTCGCTGGAAGCCGCGTCGCAGCAGCTCGGCGTCGCGCTCGCGCTGCGGCCGCTTATCGACGCCGACCTCAAATCAGGGCGCCTTTGCGCGCCGTTCGAAATCGAGATGAAGCCGCGCTCGGCCTATTACCTTGTCTGCCCCGAGGTCATTGCCGAGCGGCCGGCGGTCGTCGCCTTTCGCAAGTGGCTGCTTGAACAGGCGCAGGCAAGCGCTAAGTAGCTCGTTTGGAGCGTTTCTTGCACCGGTCTTGAATCAGGCGGCTCACGCCGCCACATAGCCCCGGTGAGATCGCGAGAACTATCCAACTGGATGTGGAGCGAAGCGCTCTCGATGCTCGAGCGCGCCGAGCGCCTGCAGCGCCGCTTCTTCCAGCACGCCCCCGCCGCCTGGGAGCCGCCGGTCGACATAGCCGAAACCGAAGAGCATCTGCGTGTGCAGGTGGCGCTCCCCGGCGTCTCCGCTGACTCGATCACGGTGTCGGCCGACTCTGGCGGGATCACCGTTTCCGCTGCGCGCGCGTTCCCGTGCAGCGGTGACACGCTCACCATCCATCGCATCGAGATTCCCTACGGCCGCTTCGAGCGCCAGATCGCACTTCCGCTCGGTGATCCGTACGCGCCGCTCGAGCTCGTCGAGAAGACGCTGCGAGACGGCGTGCTGACCCTGGTCTTCAAGAAGAAGGAAGGCGAATGAACCCACGAGTGCTGGCGCAGGACAACCCGCCGGCCGCGCAGGCTCCCACGGAGCGAGCGCGCGGCGGCACGATGAAGCCGCTGCCCGAAGACGCGCTGATCCTCATCCCGATGAGGAACACGGTGCTCTTCCCCGGCGTGATCTCGCCGATCACGGTCGGCCGGCCGAGCTCGGTCGCCGCGGCGCAGGAGGCCGTGCGCTCGGAGCGCAAAGTCGGCTTCCTCTTGCAGAAGGATCCGCAGAAGAACGAGGTCAAGCCGGACGACTTGTACTGGGTCGGCACCGCCGGTCAGGTCGTGCGCTACATCACCGGCGGCGAAGGTGCGCACCACATGGTGGTGCAGGGCCAGAGCCGCTTTCGCGCGCTCGAGTTCCTCGAGGGCTGGCCGTTCCTCGTCGCGCGCGTCCAATACATCGAGGCGCCCGATACAGAAGCGGACAAGCTGCCCCAGGACATCGAAGCGCGCTTCCTGCAGCTGAAGAGCCAGGCGGTCGAGGCGATCCAGCTGCTGCCGAATGCGCCCGAAGAGCTCGCGGTCGTCGTGCAGGGCGTGTCGTCGCCCGCGCTCCTTGCCGACATGGTCGGCAACCTGCTCGACGTCAAGCTGGAAGACAAGCAGGCGCTGCTGGAGACGTTCGACCTGCGCACGCGGCTCGACAAGGTGCTCGCCATGCTCTCCGAGCGCGTCGGCGTGCTGCGCATCTCGAAGGAGATCGGCGAGAAGACCAAGAAAGAGTTCGATACGCGCCAGCGCGAGCATGTGCTGCGCGAGCAGCTGCGCCAGATCCAGAAGGAGCTCGGCGAGGACGAGGACACCGGTGCCGAGCTCGCGGAGCTGAAAAAGCAGATCGACGAAGCCGGCATGCCGGAGGACGTGCACAAGCACGCCACCAAGGAACTGAAGCGCCTGCAGCGCATGGGCGAAGGCTCAGCCGAAGGCTCGATGCTGCGCACCTACCTCGAGTGGCTCGCCGAAATTCCGTGGAAGGACGAGCCGCAGAAGCCGATCGATATCGCCGAAGCGAGGAAAGTGCTCGACGAGGATCACTACGGGCTGGAGAAGATCAAGCGCCGCATTCTCGAGCATCTCGCCGTTCGAAAATTGAACCCGACCGGAAAGAGCCCGATCCTGTGCTTCGTCGGTCCGCCGGGAGTCGGCAAGACCTCGCTCGGCCAGTCGATCGCGCGCGCCACCGGACGCAAGTTCCAGAGGATCGCGCTCGGCGGCGTGCACGACGAGGCGGAGATCCGCGGCCACCGGCGCACCTACATCGGCGCGCTGCCCGGCAACGTGATCCAGGCGCTGCGCCGCGCCGAGTCCAAGAACGCAGTGCTGATGTTCGACGAGATCGACAAGCTCGGCCAGGGCGGCTTCCATGGCGATCCGTCGAGCGCGCTGCTCGAGGTCCTCGACCCCGAGCAGAACAGCCGTTTCCGCGACAATTACCTCGGCGTCGACTTCGATCTGTCGAAGGTGCTGTTCATTACCACGGCGAACATGCTCGACACGATCCCGGGGCCGCTGCGTGACCGCATGGAGATCATCCAGCTGCCGGGCTACACCGAAGAGGAAAAGCTGGAAATCGCCAAGCGCTACCTGGTGAAGCGCCAGCTCGAGGCCAATGGCCTCGCGAGCGCCGACAAGGCGATCGAGAATTTCGCGCTCTCCGACGAAGTGCTGCGCACCATCATCCGCGACTACACGCGCGAGGCGGGCGTGCGCAATCTGGAAAGAGAAATTGGCGCCGTGCTGCGCCATGTCGCCATGCAGGTGGCCGAAGGCCGCGCGGAGAAGGTGAAGGTGGAGGTCGCCGACCTGCACACGATCCTCGGCGCGCGGCGCTTCGAGAACGAAGTGGCGCAGCGCACCTCGGTGCCGGGCGTGGCGACCGGCCTCGCCTGGACGCCGGTCGGCGGCGACATCCTCTTCATCGAGGCGTCGAAGGTCCCGGGCAACGGCAAGCTCATCCTCACGGGGCAGCTCGGCGACGTGATGAAGGAGTCGGCGCAGGCAGCGCTGACCCTCGCGCGCTCGTTCGTCGCCGACGCGCTCGAGAAGACGGATGTGCACATCCACGTGCCGGCCGGAGCCACGCCGAAGGACGGGCCGAGTGCGGGCGTGGCCATGTTCCTCGCCATCGTGTCGCTGCTACTGGATGTTCCGGTGCGCTCCGACGTCGCCATGACCGGCGAGATTTCGCTCCGCGGCCTCGTGCTGCCGATCGGCGGTGTGAAGGAAAAGACCCTCGCCGCGCTGCGCGCCGGCATCAAGACGGTGATGCTGCCGAAGAGAAACGAGAAGGACTTGGAGGACGTGCCGGCGGAGGCGAAGTCGAAGCTCGAGTTCGTGTTCCTCGAGCGCGTCGAGGACGCGATCCGGACCGCGATCGGCGAGCTGCCGAAGCGGGAAAGGAAAGCCGCCTAGTTCGGGGTCAGGCACCGAATCGGTCGATTCGGTGCTGTTCTATTCCGGGGTGCTTACTTCTGGACGCGGGTCGGCGCGGCGCCGGTCGCGGGCCGCGCGTCGGCCGGCGCAGCCGCCACCTTCACGGCGAGCGGCCGCACGGTGCGGCCCTCGGGGCGGATTGGCAGGCGGTCGATCATCTGCAGCAGCGCACGGCGCTTCGCTTCACGACGACGGGAGATCAGCAACGGACTTTCCTTTCCGAGAAAGCACTTGGCGGCCGCCGAGGCGTGGATCCACAGCGGAGGGAAGGCGAACACGGGTTCCAGCGGGTGTTTCCTGCTGCGCGGCCGGCCGGATATTGCGTTGAACACGAGCGGCATCGATTCTACCGGCCGCGATCCCCAACAGGCATCTAGCGCCGCGGCAAAGCCGCCGCGGTGGGAAAACTGAACACAATCAGTTACATCTAGGCGCGAGGCGGTGCTTACAATTGCGGCGGATGAAATTTGGTCTCACTTGGCTGTGGTCGGCGACGCTCCTCGGTGCGTGCCTCCTCGCCGGCTGCTCCACCAACCCGATCACAGGCCGCAGCCAGCTCATCGGCCTCGTCTCCGAGGGCGAGGCGATCCAGGGCTCGGCCAAGGCTTACCAGCAGATGATGGGCGATCTCGACAAGAAGCAAAAGATCGAGAAGCCGGGCGAGAAGGACAGCCCCCGGGTACAGAAGGTCCAGGAAATCACCGACCGCCTGATCGCGCAGGCGATCAAGTTCCGGCCTGACTCCCGCGGTTGGCGCTGGGAAGTGAAGGTGATCAACGATCCGAAGACGGTGAATGCCTTCTGCATGGCCGGCGGCAAGATGGCCATCTACACCGGCATGTGGGAGCAGCTCAAGGTGACCGACGATGAGATCGCTCAAGTCATGGGCCACGAGATCAGCCACGCGCTTCTCGATCACACGCGCGAGCGCATGTCGATGGCGCGCACCACGAGCCTCGGCGTGCAGATCCTCGGCGCCGCGACCGGCGTCGGCAATCTCGGCGGGCAGGCGATGGACGCCGCGGCGCAGATCGCCGTCACGCTGCCCAACAGCCGCGAGAGCGAGGCGGAAGCCGACGCGGTCGGCACGCAGCTCGCCGCACGCGCGGGCTACGATCCCAAGGCCGCGGTCACGCTGTGGGAGAAGATGGCGAAGCTGGGTGGCGGCCGCTTGGAGTTCCTGTCGACCCACCCGTCGCCCGAGAACCGCGCCGCCAAGCTGAAGGAGCTCGCCGCGCAGCTCGAACCCGTATACGCGGCTGCGAAGGCGAATCCGCCCGTGGCGCAGCGCTATGTGAACCTGCCGGTCGTGCAGCTCGGCGGCCGCAACGAGCGCGCGGTCGAGCCGCCGCTCGGTGCCAACGAGCGCGTCGTGAAGCCGGCGCCCGCGTCCTCCAACTGAAATAGTCCATTCGTCGCGACGCCAACTCGCGACGTCGAACGCGCGCCACCAAATCCCGCTGGTGCCAGCGACATCACCACGCCGCTCGGCGCGATAGCGCGCGAAGCCGCAGAAAGAGGGCACGACCGCTAGCCGCGCCCTCCGGTACGACCCGCTACGTTCGCGAACAGACGGCGACTACGCTGTTTGGCGCTACCTGGGCGGGCGACTCAGGACGTCGGGCCGCCGCTCGTGAATCCGCCAACAAGGTGCTCGCGCACCTTCTCGACGTCCGGTTCTCGCACCAGTAGCGAAGCTCGCGCTCGTTTGGGACGTCTATCCCGCTGTTCCATCACCGGTCTACCTGCAAGCCGCGTTCCGGATTGCACACGAAGCGCGGCGCCATTCGATCACTGCTTGGAAGCGGCGACCCCGGATGGAATCGCAGTTGCGCATGTTGGCAACTAATGTGGGCGATACCTCGATCACCCGGACCCTGGAACGCGCGCTTCGCGCCATGGGGAGCGTTCAGCGCCTGGCCGAGTACCTGGCCGTGTCGCCGGCGCAGCTCGAGGATTGGCTCCGCGGGCGCGGCACGGCGCCGAACGCCGTTTACCTGCGCGCGCTCGACCTTGTCGCGAGCGGCCCGTTCATCTCCTCGCATCGCGAGGATTCGCCGGGCAAGTGACCGCGCCCGTCGTGGCGCACACTCGTTTGCTTGCGGGAATAAAAAGAGGGCACGCCCGCTAGACGTGCCCTCCGGTACTGCGTGCTACTTGGCGATCAGACGGCGACTACACCTTGTTTGGCACTACCGTGGACCGGCTGCGCTTTCCAGTCGGTCTCTCGGACGGCGCTGATAACAGCGTGACGGCCGCCATCAGACTCTTGTAGGTGATGACCTACAGGAGTCAGCATCATGCGACCAACAGCGTTGTAGCGCTATAGGCTACCCCGCGGACGGCATAGTCCGTCCGGACTAGCAGGGGAAGCTACTCGGCCTTCGCGCCGGTCTCGCGCACCACTTTCGCCCACTTCGCGACTTCCGAGCGCACATAGTCGCCGGTCTGCGCGAGCGGCGCCGCGGTCGCCTCGAAAGCGAGGGCATCGAGCCGCGCGCGCAGGTCGGCGCTGCCGACGGCCTTCAGCACCGCGTCATTCAGCTTCTGTGCGAGCTCACGCGACGTGCCCGCGGGCGCGAAGATACCGACCCAGGTGTAGTCCTCCATGCCCGAATAGCCGAGCTCGTTCAACGTCGGCACCTCGGGAAGCTGCGGCAGGCGCTTTGCCGAAGATACGGCAAGCGCGCGGAGCTTCCCGCTGCGGATGTTGGCCATCGGTCCGGAACCCGCCATGCAGCCGATCGGCGGCTCGCCCGCCAGCAGTCCCGCAACCGCGGGGCCGGCGCCCTTGAAGGGCACATGGGTCGCGTCCGTTTTCCAGCGCAGGTGGAAGAGATTCTCTGCCGTGAGATGGGGCGTCGTGCCGGCGCCCGGCGAGGCGAAGGCGGTCTTGCCTTTCTGCATCGCCGCCTTCAGCTCCTCGAGCGTGCGCGCGGGAAAGGACGCGTTTACGAGCACGATGTTCGCCTGCTGCGCTACGACCGCGAGCGCGAGCAGATCCTTCGCCGGGTCGTAGCCCGGGTTGCTGAAAAGCGTCGGATTCACCGCATACGCCGATGAATGGGCAAGGAGCGTGTAGCCGTCGGGTGCGGACTTCGCCACCTCGGCCGTCGCCACGTTGCCGCTCGCGCCGACCTTGTTCTCCACGATCACCGGCTGGCCGAGCGTCTCGCTCATCTTCGGCGCGACGAGCCGCGCGATGATGTCCACCGGCCCGCCGGGCGGGAAGGCGACCAGCATGTGGATCGGCTTCGCTGGATAAGCCTGCGCGGACGCAACCGTGCTCATGACGGCCGCGCAAATGGCTGCCAGTGCTCTCACGATCTTTCTCCTCCTCATGACGACACCGCGACCGGCGCGATCGCCTCGATGTCCGTGACGACGTCGATCAGCGCCGGCCGGCCGGCGGCGAGCGCCTCGCGCAGCGCGCCGGCGAAATCGGCGGCGCGCTCGACGCGCAGCCCGAGCGCGCCGATGTCGTTCGCGACGCGGGCGAAATCCACCATGCGGTAAGTCCAGAGCTCGCGCGCCTTCGGCGTCTGCGTACCGCCATAGGCGCGGTCGAAGCCGCGCTTTGACTGGTTGCCGCTCGCGTTGTTGTTCACCACGGTCACGGCCCGGATGTTCCAGCGCACCGCGGTCTCCAGTTCGGCCACGTGATACCAGAGCCCGGCATCGCCGGTGAAGGTCACCACCGGCCGCTCGGGCGCTGCGCATTTCGCCCCCAGCCCCGCCGGGAATGCCCAGCCGAGATGACCGGCGCTCCTCATGAAGCTGTGCTTTGCGCTTCGCACGTCGTACATGCCGCCCATCCACATCCCGGCGTGGCCGGTATCGGAAAGCACGATCGCATCCTCGGGCACATGGCGTGAGAGCTCGGCGCAGATGCGCTCCGGTCGGATCGGCGCCGCGTCGGACTCGAGTACCGCGCGATATTTCGCGCGCCACTCTTCGCAAATTTTCTTGACCTGCTGCAGCCAGGGCGAGCGCCGCGCCGCGCTCGAGCGGTCGCATTGGGCGAGCATCTGCGCGAGCGCGACCTTGGCGTCGGCGAGCACGCCGGCTTTCAGCGGATAGTTGCGGCCGATGTGCTCCGGCTCGATGTCGATCTGCAGCGCCGGCGTGCCGATCTTCGGCACCGCCCACACGTGTGTCGTCATGCCGCCGGCGGCCGTGCCGATGAAGCAGACGAGGTCGGCCGCCGCTACCACGCGGTTTGCGCTCTCGCGCGAATAGCTCCCGACCACGCCGACCGAGAGCGGATGCGTGCCGGGGATGCAATCCTTGGCGTTGAGCGAGGTCGCGACCGGGATTTGCAGCGCCTCGGCGAGTTGCACGAGCTCCGCGCCGGCGCCCGAGGCACGCACGCCGCCGCCAGCGACGATCACCGGCCGTTCGGCGCGCTGCAGCTCGTCCAGTAATTTTTTTAGATCGCGCGGGTCGGGCAGCGGCCGATACGGCGGCACGCGCGCGAACTGCGCCTCGACGAGCGGCTCGAGCTCGGCTTCTTCCTGGTCGATCTGTCCCTCGTTGCCGCGGAACTGCAGATGCACCGGTCCCGGCGCGCCCGAGGTGGCGACGCGAAACGCCTGGCGCACCATGTCGGGAAAGCGCTCGACCGCATCCACTGTCGCATTCCACTTTGTCACCGGCTCGAAGGCCGGCACATCGTCGATCTCCTGATACACCTTGCGGAACTTGCTCTTCGGGTCCCGCCCGCCGGTGAACGCGATGACGGGCGAATGTGCGAGATACGCGTCGCGCAACCCCGCCGCGAGGTTCAGCGCGCCCACCACCTGCGCCATGCAGATGCCGGGCTTGCCGCTCGCGCGCGCATAACCGTCGGCCATGTACGCCGCCGCCTTTTCGCCGTGGCAGTGGATGCGGCTGATCTGCGTGCGCCGCTCCATCTCCGCGAAGGTCCGCCGCAGCACCGCCGGCACCATGAAGACATGCGTGACGCCGTAGCCGGCGAGCATGTCGGCGAGGCACTGCGCGCCGGTCATCATGACGTCCCTCTCCCCTTTTTACTTTATGGCCAGAGGATTGGTGGGCGACCCCACGGCGCCGGTGATCGGCAGCGCCGGCGCGACGAACAGGAATTCGTAGACGCCATCGGCGGCGCAGTCTTCCGCGAGATCCTTCAGGTAGAAGATCTCGCCCATGGTCATGCCCATCATCGGGATGGTGATCCAGTGCCACGGCTGGTTGATGCCCGGCTCGGTCTCGTTCGGCCGCACCTCACACCCCCACGTATCGCTCGCCAGGGCGGCAAGCTCGGTGCGCTTGATCCAGTCGAGCGTCTCGAAGCCGAAGCCCGGCGCATCGCCGCCGGGATAACCGTCCCAGCTGCCCGCTTCGAGCTTCGCTTCCATCTGCCCGGTGCGCACGACGACGAAGTCGCCGCGGCGCATTTCCACTTTCTGCGCTTTGGCGGTGCGCTCGAGGTCGGCGCAGGTGATGGCATAGCCGTCGTCGAGCCAGCGCTTGCCGAGCGTGCGCGCGACATCGAGGAACACGCCGCGGCCGACCATCTTGTTCTTGGTCTTCTCGATACCGCACTTCTGCGCGCCGTTCGAGGTCACCTCGCGGCAGTCGTAGCCGTTCCACATGTGGTTCTCGTAGAACACGTGGCCGAGGCCGTCCCACTGCGTGCCGCACTGGAGCGGCATCACCACCATGTCGTCGGCGGCGCGGATGCCGCGGTGGTCGAGCACGCCGGAATAAGCGTCGGTACCCGTGCGCAGCATCGTGTGAATCGGATTGGTGCGACCCATCGCCGGGTATTTGCTCTTCGCGCCCTGCGGACCGGTGTGATCGAAGTTGAGCGCGAGCGAGATCACCTTGCCTTTGCGCACCAGGCGCGCGGCAGCGACGATGTCCTCCGGCCGCGTGTAGTTCAGCGTGCCGATCTCGTCGTTCGCGCCCCATTTCCCCCAGTTCTTGTACTTCTCGGCGGCTTCACGCAAATCCTGGCGGGTAAGCTTGCGGGTCGTCATGGCGGCGGGGTCCAGAAAGGCAGGAGCGGTAGCGTATCAGGCGCTCGCGCTCGGCGCAGTCACGGCGGCGCTCTGGTTTCTCATATCGAACACCGCCGCGAACCTCGAGGCGCGGCGCATCGCCAGCGGCTTCGGTTTCCTCGCGCGCGAGGCCGGCTTCGAGATCGGCGAATCGTTTTTCCTGCGCTACAGCGCCGGCGACAGCTACCTGCGCGCGCTCGCCGTCGGTCTCACGAACACGCTCATGGTCGCGGCGCTCGGCATCGTCGGCGCCACCGCGCTCGGCACCCTGATCGGCCTCGCGCGGCTCGCGCACAACGCGCTCCTGCAGACGCTGGCACGGGCCTACGTCGAGTTCCTGCGGAACGTGCCGCTCCTGGTGCAGCTATTCTTCTGGTATGCGCTCATCACCGAGGCGCTGCCGCATCCGCGCCTGGCGCATGAGCTGCTGCCGGGACTCTTCGTCACCAACCGCGGCATCTTCTTTCCGCTGCCGGGCAGCGTGCCGCACCTCGAAGGATTCAACTTCACCGGCGGCGCGGCGCTGACGCCGGAATTCGCGGCGCTGCTCATCGGCCTCGTGGCCTACACGGCCGCGTTCATCGCCGAGATCGTGCGCGCCGGTGTGCTCGCTGTCGAGCGCGGGCAGCTTGATGCCGCGCACGCGCTCGGCCTTACGCCAGGGCAGACGACGCGCCTCGTCGTGCTGCCGCAGGCGCTGCGCGTCATCGTGCCGCCGCTCACCAGCCAGTATCTGAATCTGGCGAAGAACAGCTCGCTCGCGGTGGCCATCGGCTTTCCCGACCTGGTCTCCATTGCCAACACCACCATCAACCAGACCGGGCAGGCGATCGAGGGCGTGGCGATCATCATGGCCGTCTACCTGACCGTGAGCCTCTCGATCTCGGCGTTCATGAACTGGTACAACGCGCGCGTCGCGCTGCGATGAATCGCGCGCTCACCATCGTGCTCGCCTTCCTCGTCGCGGCGGCGCTCGTGCCGTTCGCGCAATGGGCGCTCGTCGATGCCGTGTGGCGGCCCGACCCCGACGCCTGCCGCGCGGCGCACGGCGCCTGCTGGGGCTTCATCGTCGAGAAGCACCGCTTCATTCTCTTCGGCACCTATCCGTACGACGAGCAATGGCGGCCCGCGGTTGCAACCATCCTTCTGCTCGCGCTCTGGATCGCGAGCGCCGTGCGCGGCTTCTGGCGAGCGTGGCTCGCCGCGCTTTGGGCGGCCGGGCTCGGCGTCATCGGCGTGCTGATGTGGGGCGGCCTGTTCGGGTTGCCGTATGTGGAGAACGAGCGCTGGGGCGGGCTGATCCTCACGCTCCTGCTGACGACCATTGGCCTGGCGGCGGCGTTTCCATTGTCGATCGCGCTCGCGCTCGGGCGGCGCTCGGACCTGCCGGCGATCCGCGCGCTTTGCATCGTCTACATCGAGCTGATCCGCGGCGTGCCGCTCGTCTCGCTCCTCTTCATGGCGTCGGTGATGCTGCCGCTTTTCCTGCCCGGCGGCATGACGATCGACAAGCTGGCGCGCGCGCAGATCGCGCTCGTCCTCTTTGCCGCCGCGTATCTCGCCGAGGTCGTGCGCGGCGGCCTGCAGGCGATCCCGCGCGGCCAGTACGACGCCGCGGCCGCCGTGGGCCTCGACTACTGGAGCGCGATGCGCGCGGTGATCCTGCCGCAGGCGCTGCGCATCGCCGTGCCGCCGCTCGTCAACACGTGCATCGGTTTCTTCAAAGATACGTCGCTGGTGCTGATCATCGGCCTCTTCGATTTGCTCTCGACGATCAAGGTGGCGTTGACCGAGCCGGCATGGACCGGCTTCGGTGTCGAGGCGTATCTCTTCGCCGCGCTTGTGTACTTCGTCTTCTGCTTCGCCATGTCGCGCTACAGCCAGCGCTTCGAGCGCGAGCGGCCGGTGAAAGATGTCGTGCTGCGCGAGCCGGCTTGAATTCGGGCTCCGTCCCCGAATTAAAGTTGTTCTGACCCCATTTTTTGTACGCCGGCGCGGGTCATGTCGTCCCAGGCCTTGGCGTAGGAGCCTTGCAGATCGATGGCGCGGCAGGCGTCTTCGATGACGGTGACGTCGAAGCCGGCGGCGCGGCCGTCGAGCGCGGTCCAGGCGACGCAGAAGTCGGTGGCGAGGCCGCACACGTACAGATGCTGTAACCCGCGGTCGCGCAGATAGCCGGCGAGGCCGGTGCTGGTCTGGCGGTCGGCTTCCATGAAGGCCGAATAGCTGTCGATCTCGCGGTGGTGGCCTTTGCGGATGAGGAGCTGTCCGTGCGGGATGTCGAGGTTCGCGTGCAGCCCGGCGCCGTGCGTGCCTTGCACGCAGTGGGGCGGCCACAGCACTTGCTCGCCATAGGGCAGGCGGATTGTCTCGAACGGCTGGCGCCCGGGGTGGCTGCTCGCGAAGGAGATGTGGTCGCGCGGGTGCCAGTCCTGCGTCATCACGACGTTCTCGAAGCGCGCGCCGAGGCGGTTCACGAGCGGGACGATTTCGTCGCCGCGCGGTACGGCGAGCGCGCCGCCCGGCACGAAGTCGTGCTGCACGTCGACGACGATCAGGACGCTTTTTTCGGCTCGCGTACGAGTTCTACCAGGGTGCGAAGCGCCGCCGTGTAGGAGCGCCAGCCCAGCCCCTGCACCGTGCCTTTCACGGCCGGCGAGATGATCGAATGGTGCCGCCACTCTTCGCGCGTCGCGAGATTCGAAAGGTGCACTTCGATCACCGGAAAGGGCATTGCCTTGATGCAGTCGTGCAGCGACACGCTGTATTGCGTGAGGCCGCCCGGATTGATGATGCCGCCCGCGGCCTGGTCCATGTGCTGGTGAAAGGCGTCGATCAACGCGCCCTCGTGATTGGACTGCACGATGGTCACCTGCACATCGAGCTTGGCGGCGAGGGCGCGGATGCGCTCGTTGATCTGCTCGAGCGTCGTCGAGCCGTAGATGTGCGGCTCGCGGCGGCCGAAGAGATTCAGGTTCGGCCCGTGCAGGATCAGGATCTTCTCAGGCGCGTCGTGACGCGGCATTCCAGTTCCTCTCGAGATTGGCGATCAGCGCGGGGCTGAAATGGCAGTGCGCCTGCTCGCGTGCATAGACTGACATGTAGCGGCGGAAGCTGTCGAGCGGCTCCTCGACGATGCGAAACGCGCGGCGGTTGCCGCAGGCGCTGACGACGCCCGACCCCGTGAGCCTTTCCACCGTGCGCGCGATGGCGGCCTCCATCTCGGGCGCCGGCACGATCTCGTCGCAGATCATGCGTCCTTCGGGGCTCGCGCAGTCGATGCGCCGCTCGGCCAGCACCGCCTGCCGCGCGATGCGGGCGCCGACAAATCGGTTGAGCCGCAGGTTGGCGGCGCCGGGGATGATGCCCTCCTTGCGCGCCGGCAGCGTCATGTACGCGTCCGCGGCCGCAAGCACGTAGTCGAGCGTCAGCACCGTCTGGCAGTGTCCGCCGATGGCGAAGCCTTCGATCGCACCGATCCACAGCTTCTCGGTGCAGTCGACCTCAGGAGAAACGTCGGGCCGGGCGAGCCCGCGGTAGAGCTTGTTGACGAGGCCCAGGTCGCGAAGGATGTACCAGAGGTAGCGGATCTTTCCCTGGTAGAGGTGCGTGAGGTTGATGCCGGCGCCGAAAAGGCGTCTTCCGGCATAGCGCGGATGCGTGACCATGCCACCGCGCAGCACGCAGATCTCTGTCTGCCGGTCGAGAAGCGCGATGTCGATGGCTATCTCAAGGGGCTCGAGCGTCGACTCGTCCTCGGCGTTGAGGAAGCGCGGATTGTTCATCGTCACCACCGCCGCTCTTCCCTCGCGCTGCACGCGAGCGCCGCCGAGGTCGAGCTCGCCGCGCCGCTCGAATTCAGCGAGGCGCGCCCGCGCGTGCGGATGCGGCAGGAGCATCGCGTGACAGAGATGGGTGCCCGCCACCGGATCGGCGAGCACCGCGGAAACGAGCAGACCCTGGTCGACCTCGAGGCCGCGCTTGTCCTTCTGCAGCCGCGGCGCTTCTTCGGCGAGCGCGACGTCGCTCGGTAACAGTTCGGGAAAGGCGGCCGCGGCGCGGCGGCAGAGCTCGTCGACGCGCACAAATTGCCGCCGGCTCTCGGTCACGCGGTCGTAGATGTCGATCGCGTGCAGGCGCAGGTACTGCTCACGCGCGACGCGGTCGGAGCTCGGCGGCGGCGGCGGTAACGGCATGGCCGGATTATGACGCCGCCGGGTCCTGGCGGTAGAAGCGCGCGAGCTGATCGTAGACGGCCGGATAGCGCCGTTTCGTCTCGCGCGGCTCGCGGAAGAAGGCTTCGCTCACCACGGCGAAGAATTCCGACGGATGTTCGGCGGCATACGGATCGAGCCACGTGTCCTTGCCGCGTTCCACCGCGTCGCAGAAGCCCTCGTAGGCCTCCTCGAATACCGCGAGCCACGCGCGCCGATCCATGCCGGCGTGCAGCGGCGGCACGCCGTCGGCGTCGCCATTCAGCATGTCGAGCTTGTGCGCGAACTCGTGGATGACGACGTTGATCGCCGGGTCGTGCGCCGCCGCATCCCAGGACAGCACCACGGGCCCGCCGGGCATCGCTTCGCCGGCGAGATCGTCCTCCCATTCGTGCACCACGCCGTCCTCGTCGATCTCGCGCCGGCGTACGCGAAAGTCGCCCGGATAGACCACGACGCCGTGCCAGCCGGCGTACCAGTCGAGGCCGAGCTCGAGGATGGGCAGGCACGCCTGCGCGGCGATGGAGACGCGCATCAGGTCGGTCACTTCGAGCTCATGCGCGCCGACGAGCTGTTTCTCGGCGAGAAAGAGGAGCGCGAGCTGGCGCAGCTTCGCGCTACGCGGCAGGAAGGTGAGCGGGCGCGTCGCGCGCTCCCAGAGCCCATCGTCGATCCGGTGCTTGGCGAGCACCCGGCGGCGGCGCCATTCGGTGAGCCAGCCCATGGTCCGTAAAATAGCGCATGGTCTCGGTTGTCCAGCTGCATCCACAAAGCGCGGCAGGCGCGCTCGACGCGCTCGCCGAAGGCCTGGCGCCGGCCGAGCGGATGCGCCTCGCGGCCGCACTCGAGTTCGCCGAGCCGCTCTACGCCGGGCAGGTGCTCTCGACCGGCGAGCCGACCTGGGCGCATGCGCTGGGGCTGGCGGCGAACCTGGCGGCGATCGAGCTCGATGCGCCAGGCCGCATCGCGGGGCTGCTGTTCGCGGCACCGAAGCAGGTCGAGCTGGACAGGATCCGCCGGGAGTTCGGCGACGAGATCGCGAACCTCGCTGGCGGCGTGGAAAAGCTCTACCAGCTGCGGCTCGCGACGCGCGCGAGCCCCATCGAGCAGAACGAGGTCCTGCGCAAGATGGTCCTCGGCATGGTCGAGGACGTGCGCGTGGTGCTGATACGCCTCGCAAGCCGCACGCAGACGCTGCGCTGGTTCGCGCGCCAAAAGGATCAAAGCGCGCAGCCGGAGCGCGCCGCCTATGCGCGCGAGAGCCTCGACATCTATTCGCCGCTCGCCAATCGCCTTGGCGTCTTCCAGCTCAAGTGGGAGATGGAGGACCTGTCGTTCCGCTTTCTCGAGCCCGAGCTCTACAAGCGCATCGCCGGAATGCTCGACGCGAAGCGGCTCGAGCGCGAGCACTACATCCGCCGCGCGATCGGGGAGCTCGGGGGCGAGCTCGGGGCGGCGGGCGTCAAGGCCGAGATCCATGGACGGCCGAAGCACATCTATTCCATCTGGAACAAGATGCGCGCGAAATCGCTCGACTTCAGCCAGGTCTACGACGTGCGTGCGCTGCGCGTCATCGTGCCGTCGGTGAAGGACTGCTACACGGCGCTAGGGGTCGTGCACAACCTCTGGCAGCCCATCCCGAAGGAATTCGATGACTACATCTCGCGGCCGAAGGGCAACCTCTACCAGTCGCTGCACACCGCGGTGATCGGCCCGGAAGGCAAGACCGTGGAGGTGCAAATCCGCACCGAGGAGATGCACCGCCACGCCGAGTTCGGCGTCGCGGCGCATTGGCGCTACAAGGAAGGCGGCAAGCCCACGCGGGGGGAGAGCGCGTTCGAGCAGAAGATCGCCTGGCTGCGTGAGCTCCTCGCCTGGCGCGACGAGGTCGCCGACTGGGCGAGCACCACCAAGCAGGCGCGCCTCGACGACACGGTTTACGTCCTGACGCCGCAAGGCAAGGTCATCGACCTGCCGGCGGGCGCGACGCCGATCGATTTTGCGTACGCCCTGCACAGCGATCTCGGTCACCGCTGCCGCGGCGCGCGCGTCGACGGGCACATCGTGCCTCTGGATAGCGCTCTCAAGAGCGGCCAGCGCGTCGAGATCATTACCGCGAAAACCGGCGGGCCGTCGCGCGACTGGCTGAATCCCGAGCGCGGCTTCGTAAAAAGCGCGCGCGCCCGCCAGAAGATCCGGCAATGGTTCAACGCCAAGGCGCACGCCGAGACCGTGGCGACGGGACGCGCAGTGGTCGAGAAGGAGCTAAAGCGCGAGGGCGCCGCGCACGCGAGCCTCGAGGCGCTGGCGACGCGGCTCGGCTTCAAGAAGCCGGAAGATCTTTTCATCGCCGTAGCGCGCGACGAGATCAACCTGCGCCAGCTCCAGACCGCCCTGCGCGAGTTCGGGGACGCGCATCTGCCAAATGCGCGAACTGGTTCGGGGACGGAGCCCGAACTCCCCCGCGGACGCGCGCCAAAGAAGCCGCAGGCCGCGAAGCGCGGCGGCGTGCTCGCCGTCGGCGGCGTCGACCGCCTGATGACGCAGCTCGCCAAATGCTGCAAGCCGGTGCCGCCCGATCCGATCCGTGGCTTCGTCACGCGCGGTAAGGGCGTTTCTGTGCACCGCGAGGACTGCCCGAGCTTGAAGCGCCTCGCCGAGGCGGAGCCCGAGCGCCTGATCGACGCGCAATGGGGCGACGCCGTGGGCGCCTATACCGTAGACATGGTCGTCACGGCGACCGATCGTAGGGGGCTTTTGCGCGATATCGGCGACGCCCTTGCGCGCGAGAAGATCAACGTCACCGCGGTGCGCACGCAAACCCGCGACGAGCTCGCCTTCATGCGCTTCACCTTCGACGTCGCCGACCTCGGCCAACTCAAGCGCGCCTTCGCCATCGTGCGCGAGCTAAAGGGCGTGATCCGCGTCGCGCGCGGCTAGGTCGGCGCTTGGGCGGGCTTGAGAACCGGCGCCGGCGCCGGGGCGCGCACTTCGCCGCTGCCGCCGCTCGCGAGCGCGGCTAGCACCTCTTCCTGCGCCGAGCGGCCCTTGGCGCCGCGACGTGGACGCTGGCGCTCGTAGTTGCCGTCTGAGTGCATCACCCAGGCGTGCGTGTTGTCCTCGAGGTAGGGCAGCAGGCCCTCCCGGATCACGCGTTTCTTGAGGTTCTGATCGAGCACCGGGAAGCAGAGCTCGATGCGCCGGAAGAAGTTGCGCGCCATCCAGTCGGCGCTCGCGAGGTACACGTCCTCGGCGCCGCCGTTCTCGAAGTAGAAGACGCGCGAGTGCTCGAGGAAGCGCCCGACGATTGAGCGCACGCGGATGTTGTCCGAGAGTCCCTCGATGCCAGGACGCAGCGCGCAGACGCCGCGCACGATGAGATCGATCTTCACGCCAGCGGTCGAAGCTGCGTAGAGCTCCTCGATGATCTGCGGCTCGAGGAGCGCGTTCATCTTTGCCATGATGCGCGCGGGCTTGCCTTCGGCGGCGAGCTTCGTTTCGTTGCGGATCGCGCCGATGATGCGCCGGTGCAGCGTGAAGGGCGATTGCCAGACGTGCTTCAGGCGCACGGCGCGGCCGAGCCCCGTCAGCTGCTGGAAGACTTCCGCGACATCGGCACAGAGGTCCTCGTGCGCGGTGAAAAGGCCGAAGTCGGTGTATTGCCGCGCGGTCGCCGGGTGGTAGTTGCCGGTCGCGAGGTGCGCATAGCGCTTGAGGGTCTTCTCCTCCCGGCGCACGATCAGCGACATCTTGGCGTGAGTCTTGTGGCCGACCACGCCGTAGACGACGTGCGCGCCGACTTCTTCGAGGCGCGCCGCCCAGTTCAGGTTCGCTTCCTCGTCGAAGCGCGCCATCAGCTCGACCACCACGGTCACTTCTTTTCCCTTGCGCGCCGCGTCGATCAGGATCTCCATCAGTTCGGAGTCGGTGCCGGTGCGGTACACGGTCTGCTTGATCGCGATGACGTTCGGGTCGTCCGCGGTGGTGCGGATGAAATCGATCACCGGCAGGAACGACTGGAAGGGATGGTGCAGCAGCACGTCCTGCTTCTTCAGCACGTCGAAGAGCTCCGGCGCGTTGAGTGGCTGCGGCAGCCCGGGCGTGAACGTCGCGTACTTGAGCGCCGGGCGATCGACCTGGTCGTGCACCTCGCGCAAGCGGTACAGGTTCACCGGCCCCTCGACGCGATACAGGTCCGCCTCGCGCAGCGCGAACTGCTGCAGGAGGAACTCGACCATGCCGGGCGAGGCGTTGTCGGCGACCTCCAGCCGCACGGCGTCGCCGAAGTGCCGGTGCAGGAGCTCGCCCTGCAGCGCCGTGTGCAGGTTCTGGATCTCTTCCTCGTCCACGAAGAGATCCGAGTTGCGCGTGACGCGGAACTGGTAGCAGCCGATGACGTTCATGCCGGTGAATAGCTCACCGACGTGCGCATGCAGGATCGAGGAGAGGAAAACGAACGCGTATTCGGCACCGGCGTGCGATTGCGGCAGGCGGATGAGCCGCGGCAGCGCGCGCGGCGCCTGCACGATCGCGGCGCGCGAGCTGCGCCCAAAAGCATCGCGGCCCTGCAGCTCGACGGCGAAGTTGAGGCTCTTGTTCAGCACCCGCGGGAAGGGATGTGCCGGGTCGAGGCCGATCGGCGTCAGCACCGGCAGGAGCTCGCGGAAGTAGTAATCGCGGATCCACTGGCGCTGCTGCGGCGTCCATTCCTCGCGCTTTGGAAAGACGACGCCTTCGCGCGCGAGCGACGGCAGCACCGTCTCGTTGAGAAGCTTGTACTGGTCGGCGACCAGGGCATGCGCCTCGCGGCTCACCGCGTCGAACACTTCGGCCGCGCTCCTCGCATCCGGGCCGGCGTCGTGCAGGCCGAGCTTGATGCTCTCCTTGAGTCCCGCGACGCGGATCTCGAAGAACTCGTCGAGATTGGACGAGACGATGGTGATGAAGCGCAGCCGCTCGAGCAGCGGCACCGCCTCGTCCGCCGCCTGCGCCAGCACGCGCCGGTTGAACGCGAGGATGCCGAGCTCGCGATTGACGAATTGCGCGGGAGTAGGGATTCGGCGGTTCATCGGACGACCGACTGCTCGCAAAATTCTAACCCGGGCAGGTGATGCGCCGGCGCGAAGCCGAATGTGACAACGCGGTTACCGGATGCTACGGTTGGCGCATGGCGCGTCACGGAACTCTCGCTGCGGTCGACCTTGGCTCGAACAGTTTCCACCTCGAGATCGGCCGCGTGGTCGATCGCCAGATCTACCCGCTCGATGCAGTGCGCGAAGTGGTGCGCCTGGGCGGCGGCCTCACCGCCGACAAGCGCATCGATCGCGCCACGCAAGCGACGGCACTCGATGCGCTCGCCAAGTTCGCCGAGCGGCTGCGCGGCTTCCCGCGGCAGGGCGTGCGCGCGGTGGGCACGAATGCGTTGCGGATAGCGAAGAATGCCTCGCAGTTCCTGCGCGAAGCGCGCACGGTGCTCGGCTTTCCGATCGAGGTGATCTCCGGCCGCGAAGAAGCGCGCCTCATCTATCTCGGCGTGGCGCATGCGCTGCCGGTCTCGGCCGAGCGGCGCCTGGTGGTGGACATCGGCGGCGGCTCGACCGAGTTCATCATCGGCACGGGCCTCGAGCCGCAGCTCACCGAGTCGCTCTACATGGGCTGCTTGAGTTACAGCCTGAAATACTTCCGCGACGGCAAGATCGACAAGCCGGCGATGAAGGCGGCGGAGCTCGCCGCGCGCCAGGAGCTTGCCGGCATCCTGCAGGCCTATCGCGCTGCGGGCTGGAACGAGGCCGTCGGCTCATCGGGCACGGCGCGCTCGATGGAGAACATCCTGCGCGAGAACGGCTTCGCCGCCGAGGGCCTGACGCGCGACGGTCTCGAGCGACTGCGCGCGCTCCTCATCAAGCACGAACGCGCCGATGCCGATCGCATCGCCGGGCTGCGCGCCAACCGGGCACCGGTGCTGCCCGGCGGTATCGCGATCATGAACGCGGTGTTCGATGAGCTCGGTATCGAAGAGATGAAGGTGTCGGAGGGAGCGCTGCGGCACGGCGTGCTCTATGACCTGCTCGGGCGTGTCGAGCACCGCGACATGCGCGAGGTGACGGTCGCGCAGTTCATGCGCCGCTACCACGTCGATGATGCGCACGCCGAGCGCCTGAAGAGCCTGGCGCTCACGATCTACGACGCGCTCACGCCGGGCGCCGAACGCGATGATGACGCCGACCGGCAGCTCCTCGACTGGAGCGCGCGCCTCGCGGACATTGGCCTCACGATCGAGCACGCGCAGTACCACAAGCATTCCGCGTACGTTCTCTCGCACGCCGACATGCCGGGCTTTTCGCGCATGGAGCAGGTGCGCCTTGCGCGCATCGTCCTTGCCCACCGCGGCAAGCTGCGCAAGATGCAGGACGCCGGGCTCGACGGTGCGGACTGGAAGCTCGTGTTCGCGCTGCGCATGGCGGCGCTCATTCTGCGTAGCCGTATCGACGCGAAACTCCCGTTCCTGCGCGTGGCTGCCGACGCCGGCGGTTTCGCGATCGATCTACCGCAATCCTGGCTCGAGGAGAACCCGCTCTCGGCCGCGGCGCTTGAGTCCGAGACCGATCACTGGAAGT
>Ga0081539_10001550_pt1 | contig 38292 bp, 33 predicted proteins | sample TabmetS4T2R2_FD_71023 | JGI IMG/M metagenome (GOLD analysis project Ga0081539, IMG submission 71023) | Tabebuia heterophylla rhizosphere microbial communities from the University of Puerto Rico - S4T2R2 | ecosystem: Host-associated > Plants > Roots > Rhizosphere ... | reverse complement strand
CGAATTGAGTACCCAAGTAAGACCTTGGGATTACGCTAATTTGGCCACCGGTGAACCGCGGTGGGATCAAGCTACGCCCTGTTCCCAGGAGGATCGATTATGAAGGAAGTGAACATTGTTTCCTCTAGGAGCGCTTCACCCGATTCCAGATTTCGTCCAGGGTGAACAATTCGACCTCGCCAAGTTTCAAGCCGCGTTTTTCCAGTTCGCCTTCCATTTCGTGAAAACGCGCGATGAATTTTTCCGTGGCCGCGGCCAGAAGCGTTTCGGCGTCGAGCCCGTTCTTGCGCGCGAGGTTTACGACCGCAAAAAACAGATCGCCGATTTCCCCGGCAATCGCGTCTCTCCTGCCCGACGTGATCGCTTCCTTTGCCTCGTCGAGTTCTTCCTCGACTTTCCCGACCACCTCGCGCAGCTCGCTCCAATCGAACCCGACCCGGGCCGCCTTAGTTTGCGCTTTTTGGGCCCGCATCAGAGCCGGTATTGCTTTAGTCAGACCGCTGAGATGGCCCTGCTCGACTGATTTTTTCTCGGCTCGTTTGATTGCGTCCCATTGCTTGAGGACGGCGCCGGTGTCGCGGGCCTCGCTCTGACCAAAAACGTGGGGGTGTCGCCTAACGAGTTTGTCTGCAATCTCCTGACTTACCTGCTCAATCGTGAAACGGCCTTCTTCGCTCGCGATCTGCGAGTGCATCACCACGTGGAGAAGAAGATCGCCCAGTTCCTCGCGGAGGTTCAAGTCATCCTTTTGCCGGATCGCATCTGCCACTTCGTAGGCCTCCTCGAGCAGGCCCGGGACTAACGACTCATGGGTTTGTTCGCGGTCCCACGGGCAACCGCCAGGTGCGCGCAGGCGCTCGACGATTTCGCAAAGGCGGGAGAAGTTTTCGTGAATCGTAAAGCGAGAATCGTGAATCGGATCCGCCATCGTCAACAATAGACCGATTTACGCTTCACAATGTAACGATTCACGGCGCTAAATCCGCCAGAGCGAGCGGTGACTCCCGAACTCGGTCACCTCCCCGGAAGTCTTGCGCCCGACATAGATCGCGATCCCGATGACGGTGACGAGGGTGCCGACAAAGATCACGGCGACGAACCAGGAGGAGATGTAACCGACCTGCAGCTCCTGATAAAAGGCGCCGACGCTCTCGATCGGCTGCCGCGCGTGAAGAAAAATTTTCATCACCCAGGCGATCATGATGAGGAGAAAGATGAAGACGTAGTTGCGCTTCAGACGGCGCCCGACCGCTTCGAGCATACTGATCTTGAACGAGGGCAGGATGAGATCTTCGCAGACCAGCTTTTTCCATTCGCCCTGCAAAAGATGGCGGTTTTCCATCACCATCGGGACGAGGAAATGCGCCTCGAGCATCCGCACCCGGGCGCGGAAGGCATCGTAAAAACGATAACGCCGCGCTTCGATCCAGAGCATGATCCAGACGATCGCGAGATTGAAAAAAAAGATGAGATGCGGCACGCCGATATTGGAGAAGGCGATTGTGATGATGGCAGTGCTGCTCGTGACCGCCCAGTTCGTCGTCGTGTCAAGCCGGGTCCGCCAGACCATGATCCGGCCCAGCTCGCCCCGATAGAAATGCGACATGGCGTTGACGTAGCCCGGATCGTAGAGGCTCGTCTGGTGCGAGACGGTCACTTCGTTCGTCGGTCCGGTTGATTCCGATTGGCTTGTCACCTTGGGCGAATGATTCGACATCGCGACGCGACGCGTCAATCTATTCCATGTTTTCACCCCTGCTCGAAAGTCTGCTCGATCCGCACCACCTCCTCCTCGACCTGCCCGGCGGGAGCGGGAGCGAAGCGATCCGGCAGATCGTGCAGTTGCTCGGCGAGCGCGGGGAGTTGTCCAGCTCGAATGAATTTTTCGAGGCGGTGATGGATCGGGAAGCGAAAAGCTCGACCGTGGCGAACGGCGGGGTCGCGTTTCCTCATGCTCGCACCCAATTAGTCGAACAACTTTTGCTTGGAATCGGGCGCAGCCGTGAGGGGGTGATGTTTCCCGGAAACGAAAAGCGCGTCCACCTGATTTTCGTCATCGCCGTGCCGCAGCAAATGGTGAACGACTACCTGATCTGTGTCGGTTCGCTCGCCCGCCGGCTGAAGAACGACGCGACGCGGAAGGCGCTGATGGACGCCGCGACCGCGGGAGACTTCATCGAGCAGCTGCGCGGGAGTTGAAGTTATAACCGGGGGCATTGGCCCCGGTCGTCGCGGCGCGGGCGGAATCAGCGCGGGGGAGTTTCTTCTACCGGAGCGATGACCATCGACTCGTTAGGGGAAGAGAACCGTTCCCGGTAGTACCAGCGGTGCAGCCGTGCCGGCGAACAGCCGCACTTGTAGAGCGCAATAAAAAGCCCGTTCTCGAGCGACGTGCGCCAGGCGCCCCGCGCGCAGTGCCGCCGCCCCGAGGAGATGATGGGCGGGTCGAGCACCACTATCTTCCCAGCTCCCCGCAGCCGGCGCGAGAATTCCATATCTTCCATCAACGGAATTGAGGCGAAGCCGCCGAGCGCGCAAAAGACTTCCCGCCTAACGAAGATCGATTGGTCGCCAAAACAATTACCGCCATACCGGCTCATCACACGGGCGACCGGTTCCAGCGGGCGCAGCCAGGAATGCCGATCATCGAACCTGCGATGGAACGCGCCGCCGATGATCGCCTGATCAGCCAGAGCGCGGCGGAGCGACCCGAGATGCTCGGCGCTCAGAACGGAATCGGCGTGATGAAAAATAAAGACATCGCCGGTCGCATGCTCCGCTCCCAGGTTCATCTGCGCGCCACGGTTCGGAGCAGCGAAAGGCAAATAAAAGCCGCCGCTTGCGCGCACGATCTGGGCCGTCGCCGGATCGGGCGCAGCCTCGACGACGATGACCTCGTGCAATTCCTCCAGTCGAATGAGCGCAGGCACGAGTTGTCGCAGGTTTTGGCCTTCGTTCCAGGCGGGAACAATCACGCTCAACCGCAGCTCCGCGGCCCGGGGTTGGTTCACTTGGATTTATTCAGGAGTCGGGCCCGGGCCCGATCGAGCGCGCGTCGCTCGCTCGGCGTCAGGCTGCCAATGCCAGACTTGGAGATTTTGTCGAGCACCGGATCGATCGCGTCGTAGATGTCCTCGGGCTCGACCACCCGCCGGGTCGACGGAGGCGGGACGACGCGGAGGGAACGTTTCGAGCGCAGACGGGCAGCCCAGTCGCTCAACCAGCCGAGTTCCGGACCGGCGCCGCGAAATTGCACAAAAGCAACGGCGAGGGCCACGCTCAGCCAGAGGACGAGCATATCGGACCAGCCGTGTGAAACGAGCAGTTGCAGGGTAGCGACCGCCACGAGCACCACGGCGACCCATTTTGCAGTGATGCGAAGGAAGAGTTCGGCGTTCGGATAAATCGCCGCAAAGGCAATGAAGATGCCGAAGTGAATCGGGCTCGATCCCGCCAGACCGGTCCGGTGCCACAAACCCCAGAGCGTCAGGAGCAACGAGGGAATCAAAAGGAGCACGGCATACAGCACAAGAAAGGCACGACGGCCGAGAAAGCGTTCCACTTCCCGGCCAAAGACGAACAGCATGTACATCTCCACCACGAACCAGATCAGCCCGGAGGGCCAATGCGCAAAGGGATAGGTAACGATTTGCCAAAAGCGCCCGGCAAAGAGCACCTGCGAGCTGTCGAAGGCGAAAAAGCCAAGGATGGCGCCCTCCCCGACGGCGAGGAGGAGACAGCTCACGATCATGCAGAAGACGTGAATGATGACCAAAAGCGCGGGGGCGTGGATCGGGTAACGTCCCACCCAAAAGATCGGCTGGTAATCATCCGATCTGGTCACGCCAAACATATCGACATTAAACGGCTCGCCGCGCGGAAGCGCAAGCCAGCGGGGTCCAGGCCCGGCACTTTTTTCTTGGCCCGGCGCGCGAAACGGTCAAATTGAAGATTCACCGCGGTGCGGGCCCTGCGGCGCCTAACGACCAATGGAAAACATCGCTCCAGCCATCTCGCCACCGGCGGGCCTGGGAAACAACAAACCCGCCAACCAGGCAGTGCTCGACTGGGTGCACGAAGTCCAGGCCTTGACCCGCCCGGAAAACATTTTTTGGTGCGACGGTTCGGAGGAGGAAAACGATTATCTCCTTTCCGAAGCCGTCCGGCAGGGCATCCTGCTCGGGCTCAACCAGGAGAGGCATCCCGGCTGTTACCTGCATCGTTCCAACCCTAACGATGTCGCGCGGGTCGAACAGTTTACCCTCATCTGCACCCCGACGGAGGAGGAAGCCGGACCGACCAATCACTGGGCGGTGCCGGCCGAGACCTATCGCAAGCTGCACGAGATGCTCAAGGGCGCGATCCGGGGGCGAACAATGTTTGTCGTTCCCTACCTGATGGGGCCGCCTGGTTTCCCTCTGGCCAAGATCGGGTACGAGATCACCGACTCGATCTACGTCGTCCTGAGCATGCGGATCATGACGCGAATGGGCGCGATCGCGGCCGAGCGTCTCGGGGAGAAGCGAGACGCGCAATTCAATCGGGGGGTGCATTCGCTCCTCGATGTCGATCCCTCGCGGCGCTGGATCTGTCATTTCCCGCAGGACAACACGATCATTTCGGTCGGCTCCGGTTACGGCGGCAACGTTTTGCTGAGCAAGAAATGCCTCGCCCTGCGGATCGCTTCCTACCTCGCGCGCAAGGAAGGCTGGCTCGCCGAGCACATGCTCATCCTCGGGATCGAGTCGCCCGAGGGGAAAAAGCATTACGTCGCAGCCGCTTTCCCGAGCGCCTGTGGGAAGACCAACTTCGCCATGCTCGTTCCGCCGCCGCACTTTGCCGGTTGGAAAGTGACGACCATCGGGGACGACATCGCTTGGATGGAAGTACGGAGCGACGGCCGGCTCTATGCGATTAATCCCGAGAACGGCTATTTCGGTGTGGTCCCGGGGACGAGCCACAAATCGAACCCGAACGCGATGCGCGCGATCGAGCGCGACACGCTCTTTACAAATGTCGCCCTAACCAAGGAAGGCGACCCGTGGTGGGAAGGCAAGGATGGCGATCCCCCTCACGAGGCGCTCGATTGGGAAGGCAATCCCTGGACGCCCGATTCGAAGAAAAAGGCCGCCCACCCCAACAGTCGATTTGCCACCCCGATGCGAAACAACCCAGTCCTCGACCCAAAGGTGGAAGACCCGGCCGGTGTCCCCATCAGCGCGATTATTTTCGGGGGCCGCCGAAGCAATACCATGCCCCTGGTTTTTCAGGCGGACGACTGGACCCATGGCGTTTACACCGGCGCCACCATGGCCTCGGAGACCACCGCGGCGGCGACCGGCGCGGTGGGACAGGTGCGGCGCGATCCGATGGCGATGCTGCCCTTTTGTGGTTATAACATGGGCGATTACTTCCGTCACTGGATCGAAACTGGAAAACGGCTGCAGAATCCGCCCCGCATCTTTCACGTCAACTGGTTCCGTAAAGATGCGACGGGCAAATTTCTCTGGCCTGGGTTCGGGGAAAACCTGCGCGTCTTGAAGTGGATCATCGAGCGCTGCGAAGGGAAGGCAGGTGCCCAGGAGACAGCGATCGGCGCCATCCCGCGGCCGGAGGATCTCGACCTTGCTGAACTGGAAGGCGTTTCACCCGCGATGTTGCAAGAGCTCCTGGCGGTGAATCGGAAAGAATGGGAACCGGAGCTCGAGGGGCAAAAAGAATTTCTGCAATCGCTCGGGACGGCAATACCCCAGGAGCTGCTCGCGGAATATGAGAAAGTTGCGAAGCGCCTGAGCCGTTAGGCGGCTCCGGACGCGTGGAAGCGCGTTCCCTGCGGGAGGGGCATGCTTGCGCATATCTTGAGGGCTAGCCTAGACCACTAATCTGCGCCTCTTACTCCTGCTCTTCCTCTTGCTTCTCCCTCCCAGGGCGCCCAATCGAGCAGGAGCAGGCGCAGAAAGAGAGCAGGAGCAGGAGGTAGAGGACGGGCGGGTGCCGCGCGGTTTTTCAACAGCTTTCCCCCGGGATCAATAGGCGCTGGGTGGCGGAACCAAGATTTGGGCCAGGGTGCGCAGAAGGATGCCCAGCTCCAAAGTCAGATTCCAGTTTTCCAGGTATTCGATGTCGCAGGCCACGCGATTCTGGATGTCCTTGCTCGTTTGCGCTTCGCCACGGAAACCACGCACCTGCGCCAGCCCGGTGATGCCCGGTTTCACGAAGGTGCGCACCTGATAGTTCGCCATGAGTTGCGAAAATTGCTCGTTATGCTCGATCAAATGCGGGCGGGGCCCGACCACGCTCATCTCGCCCCGAAGCACGTTCCAAAACTGCGGCACTTCATCAATGCTCAATTTGCGGAACCAGCGGCCTAACGGATAGACGCGCTGGTCTTCGGTCGTCGCCTGTCGCGCCAGATCGGTGTTCAACGGGTGCATGGTGCGGAACTTCCAGATGTCGAATCGCCGGTTCTGCATCCCGGCCCGGGTCTGTTTGTGAAAGAGCGGTCCGGGCGATTGCAGGCGCTGGGCCAGCCAGACGATGAGCGCGAGGGGCGGGAAAAGAAAAACGATGATGAAGAGGGAGAGCAGCAAGTCGATCGCCCGTTTCACCCCGCGATTGAACGGATTCTCCAGCGGCTCTTCCCGCAGACCGACGAAGCGATGGCCGTCATCGTCGAAATGGGTCACGGGATGCCCGAGTTTCTCCTCCAGATCGCTCACGATCATGAGCCGCACTCCGAGCTGATCGCAGGTCGCGATTAGTTGCCGGTTGGTTTCGTTGAACTGGGGAAACTCGAGCATGATCACCTGGGTCACGTTGTTTTCCTGCACCGCGCTGCGAAAGCGATCGAACCCGCCGAGGATAGGAATGTTTTCCTCGGTGCAGTCGAGCGGTTGCTCACAGATGATGCCGACGGTCCGCAGCCCCATCTCGGCCTTGCGTCGGAGCCAGCGGCGAAGCGCCCGGGCTTTGGCGGGCGAACCGACGAGCAGCGTTTTTTCTTCCCGGCGAAAGACTCTTCTCGCGAGAAACTCGGGCAGGAAATGATGGGAAAAAAGAAGCGCGATGTAAAGCCAGGGAAGAAAATTGAAAAAGAACAAGCGCGAGATAAAGGCGTCCTTCGCCGCAATCAGGTAAAAAATCAGCACGCCGACGCTGGCAAAGGTCTGGCGCAGGGCGAGCCGGTGTTGGCGCAGAAATTCGCTTTGGAGAAAATAGCGCTTCGAGCCTTCCCGGCTCAGCGATTCGCCGAGCAGCCCGATGACGAGGCACGCGCAGTAAATGCTGTAACGGCGCCAGGTGAATTCGTTTTCGCGCGTGGTGTAGGAATGCACCATGATCCAGACGCCGAACCAGAAGAGCGCGGCCACGATGGCGATCTGGCAAATCAGAAAAACGCGATAGAGTCCCTGGGTTCGCTGCGTGACCATGGCGACGGCTTATCGATTTGGAACAGGGCGACGCGCGACGCAAGAATTTGGTCGCGCAGGAGGGGAAAGGCTGATTCGCTGCATTTGAACAGGCATTTTTTGCTAAAGCGCCTTCATTCCACCGCAATTAGACAAATGATGCAACCTTCCGAAAAGCATCCGCCCTGGCCGCCCGGGCTAAGCAGCGGCCCGGCCGCCACTCTGACCGCGGCCATCTTGCCGGTGCTCGTGACCATCGCGGTCTTTCTCGGCGGCGCGACTCAACGTTGGAGCGAAGGAATCGTCCTCGGGTTTTTTGGTCTGCTCCTGGTCGTTAGGCCAGTGCGCATTTCTCTCGGTCCGGTCTTAAACACGGCTGCCCTTCTTTTTCTTGCTCTGGCTCTCGCGGCCTTTCTTCCGGCTCGCTGGCTTTCTCTACCGCCCTGGCGCATTGCCCTGAGCAAAGATTTCGGCGTTCTCCTGCCGGCGACGATCTCGGCTCAGCCCTGGATGACGCTCGACAGTTTTCTTCTTCTCCTCGCCGGGTTGGCCTGGGTCTATTACATCAGCACCTTCGATGCGCCGATGCGCGACATTCGCCTCTCGGCCCGCATCTTTGCCGCAGGGATTGTCGCCATCTCCGCGCTCAGCATTTTTTTGTATCTCCGCCACAAGGCTCTGCCCTTCTGGCATAATCCCGCCGGTTTTGGTCCGTTCCCAAACCGGAACCAGACCGGCGACCTGTTCGGCATCTCGGCCCTCGTCGTGCTCGCGTGCATGGAGGACGATTTTCGCCGGCGCCACAAACGCTGGCTGCTTTGGCTGCCCGGGCTGGGTCTCCTCATCGCTGCGCTCGTGATTGATCTCTCGCGCTCTGGCATCATCATTTTGGTTATCGGCGCGGCGGCGTGGCTTTCGCGGTTCGCCTTTCGCCGCTGGGGAACGCCCGGGATCGCGATCGCTGGCTCTTTCCTCCTCGTTCTCTTTGCCGGGCTGCTCCTCTTTGGCGGAGAAACCATCGCCCGCTTCGATCCTCGCATCGGCAACGAACGACCGGTCACGTCGGATTTTCGCTGGCTCATCTTTCACGACACTCTCGCCATGATCCGCTCCTCGCCGTGGTGCGGCCTGGGGCTGGGGAATTTTGAAAGCGTCTTCGCGCTCTTTCGTCAGGCTTCGCGCGGCATCACCCGCTCGCTCCATCCCGAGAGCGACTGGCTCTGGGTCTGGGCAGAGATGGGTTGGCTGGCGGTCGTTCTGCTTGGCTTAGCAATCGTCGTCTTCGTCAGGCGGGTGTTTCCGCTCAAGGACGGGACGAACCAGCGTCTGCGGTATGCCTTCCTCGTCGCCGCCCTCCTTTTCGCGCTCCACGGTTGTGTCGATGTCTCGGGGCACCGGCTCGGCTCGTTTCTCGCCGGCACTTTTCTCCTCGGCCTGGCGCAGGCGCGCCCGGTTTCCTGTCAGCTTAGCCGCTGGTCGCCGATCCTGTTCCGACTTCTGGGAGTCTTGCTCGTGGTGCTGAGCGCGGCGTGGATCATCGGCTGGCAACGGATGTTGCCGATCCCGGGACAAGTCGGTCTCGAGAGGGCAAAGAAGGAAATCCTGGTCGCCAATCGTGGACACCGATTTTCCGATGCGGTCAGCTTGGCCGATCGGGCGTTGCAATGGGCTCCGCTCGACTGGCAGCTTTATTATCTGCGCGCTGTTTCCCGGATCGGCTTGCGGCAGGATCTGCGCGAGGCTCTGGCGGATTTTCGACGGGCGCGATTTCTCGAGCCCAGCTCCTACGCGCTGCCATTCGAGGAAGGAAACGCCTGGCTCGGCTGGCAGCCGACCCTTGCCCTTACCGCCTGGCGCGAAGCACTGCTGCGCCCGGGCGCGGACGAGGCGCGGCTTTTCGAAAAGATGCTCGATGCGGCCCTCGACTACGACATCAAAACGCTCGATGGCCTTGGCGAGGTCGCCGCGGCTCGCCCCGAGCTGACCCTTCTTTACTTCAAGCGGGTGAGCCCGGCGCAGTTCGACGAGACGATGCGACGCGTCCTGGCGCGCGACCCGTCCTTGCAAACCTTTTCGCCCTCGCAAAAGCGCGAGCTCTTTGCCCTCTGGTCGCGGCAGAACCCGATCAACCCGATGCTCCGCGCGCTCGATGCTCACCCCGAATGGCTGGAATTTGCGTGGGCGGGAGTGGCGCGCGATCGCGCCAGCCGAGGCGAATTCGAAAACGCCTGGAAACTCGTCAGGCAATACGCACGACCCCCCGCTCTGCCCAAATTCGCTCCGACGGACATCCCAATTCCCGAGCTGGAGCGAAAGGTTTATGCCACGCCGGGCGACTATGCCGCAGCCTACGCGCTTTATCGCGCTCAGGTGGCCGCGGGCAAAGGCGAAGACGCCCTTGCCACACTGCGCCACGTCACGGAGCAGCCGGGGGCGCCTGCCTATTTCGATTTTCTCGAAGCAGAAGCCTGGGCTGAGAAAGAGGAATGGGAACGCGCCTGGCGCGCCTGGGAAAAATCCGAACGGATAGAGCGTCGTTAGGCCCGAAACCACCAAAGGGCGAGGCCAAGGAGAGCCGCGCCGATCACGACCGGGATCACATCCCACTTCCAGCGGAGCATTCCGATGAAAGCGACGAGACAAATAGCGAGCGCCACCCAGTCAATATGATGACCCTCGGGAAAGATCGCGTTGCGGGCAAACCAGACCGCCAGATTCAAGACCACGCCCACGACCGCGGCCGTGATCGTCGAAAGTGCGCTGGTCAGGGCCGCATTCCCGCGCAATTGCTCGATATGCGGCGCGCCGAGAAAGATCCAGAGGAAGCACGGGACGAACGTGACCCAGGTGGTGAGCAGGGCTCCGATGGTCGCGGCGACGATTGGAGAGAGTGCTCCCGGCTGATTCCAGCCCCCCAGAAACCCGACGAACTGCACCACCATGATGAGCGGTCCCGGCGTCGTCTCGGCCAGCCCCAGCCCATCCATCATTTGCCCCGGCCGAAGCCAGCCGTAATGGAAGAGCGCCTGCTGTGCGACGTAGGGCAGGACCGCGTAGGCCCCGCCGAATGTAACCACCGCCGCTTTACTGAAAAAGACTCCCTCTTTGAAAAGCGTTCCATCCCATCCTTGCCACAGTCCGGCTCCGATTGTCGGCAACCACCAGAGCGACAGACCGAGAATCAGAATGCAAATCGCGCGCGACCACGAAGGCTGCGTATGCGACGCCGTAGAATCGTCACCGATAATCGAATCATCACCGCTTCCTGCGTGACCCGCCGCAACGGCGAATTTGGTTTTCCAAAAACGTCCCCCGGCCAGACCACTCAACCCCGCGGCCACGATGATGGCGGGAAATGGCACTTTGAAGAAATAGATCGCGATGAAGGCGAGCCCGGCGATCGCCCACATGATCTCGTTCTTCAAGGCCTTGCGGCCAATCCGGATCACCGCCACCGCGACGATCGCCATGACCGCCGGCTTCAGCCCGTAAAAAAGCGCCGCAACCGTGGCGAGATTCCCATAAGCCGCGTAGACGAAGCTCAGACCCCAGAGAACAAATACCGATGGCAAAACGAAAAGTGCGCCCGCCACAATCCCGCCCCAGGTCTTGTGCAAAAGCCAGCCGACATAGGTTGCCAGTTGTTGCGCTTCCGGCCCGGGCAGCAGCATGCAGTAGTTGAGCGCATGGAGAAAACGCGCCTGGCTGATCCATTTTCGCTTTTCCACCAGCTCCGTTTGCATGATTGCGATCTGCCCGGCCGGGCCGCCGAAGGAGATGAACCCGAGCTTGAGCCAAAACCGGAAAGCCTCACCAAAGGTTGGTGCGACGCGCTGAGTTTGCTGGGCTGGCTTCGCTTCGAAATTCATCGACGCTGGAGAAATGAGTAGAGCGCGTCAAAACATTCAAAGCCGCGCCGCAAAATTTCTTTGTCTGGCAAACCTTCCTTGCCCCAACCTTTAAGGATCCGATCGAGCCCGATCGCTTCGACCCGTAGAAAACGATCATCGTCCAGATCGGCGTCGTGAATCATTTCGCCAATCCTTGCGACCGCCTTATCGGAAATGGCAAATCGCTTGAGCAAGGTTTCGAACGTGCAGTCGTTGCCGTGATGCGAAAACTCTGCATCCAGCATATCGAAGGGGATGGCCTTGGGAACCGCCTCCGCTTTCGGTGCAAAAACGAATCTCGGTTTGCGATCGATAAATTTTGCGATCAACCAGGCGGAGCCCACGCGATCGATCTCGGGGCGCGGACGGGTGAGCCAGGTCTTTCCCTGGTAATCTTTTGCGTTTAACAGCCCGAGCCGTTGCCCTCGCTTCGGCCCCTCAACCCGGCGAAGCAGCATTGCCACTTCGTGACCGCGCGGGCTGTCGAAGAAATCTATCGTGCGGATTTCGCGAAATTGCTTCGTCAGTCGCTCAAGTTCGGAGGCAGCTTGTTCCACGGCGATCTGCTTGCGTCGCGCGATGAAATTCTGGAGCGATCGGCGCAGCTCGGCGTAATCTTTACCTCGGGCCTCATTGAAGAGCGCGATCACCTTCTCGGGGGTCAGGCCCTCGATCTCCTGAGCTCGCACCAGCGTTGAATCACCGCCATAATCCCGGATCTGTTGAGCGAGCCATTGAAATTGCTCGTACTGGGACGGCTCGTCCGGCAGCAGATAGGTCGAGGTTTTGATCTGGACCGCGCCCATCTTTTTGAGCCGCCGCCAAACGGACACACGCTCGGTATTGCGATTTGTCGGCAGGGTAAAGAGCAGGAGCAGCCAGGTCGTCGCGGGCACCTCGCTACATAGCCTTGGGAAATACCTGTTTCAAAGCTGATTTGATGTTACATCACACCTCGCTATCTCTGTTTCTACCACGCCCCGGTCCTACAGGGCCTGTTGCGAGCTTGCCCTTGCACTTCGCCCGTCAGCATGAAAGGATGCGCGCGGTGAAGCGGACCGGCTTCCATCTTCTCGTTATTTCCGGCCTGTGCGGGGCCTTGCTCTTCGCGCTCGCTCTTGCCGCGTCTCCTCACCTGCACGCTCATCTCCACGCCGTTGGTGGCGGGGCGGGACACGAATGCGTCGCGAATCTACTCGCGTCCGGCAAATGCGAATTCACTCCTCGACCCACGATTTCCCTTGTGCCGGACCCGATTCCGCTCGCGCCGATATTTTCCATTCCAGACATCCCTCGTCCTGCTCTCCGGTTCTTTGCTCTTCTCGAGCACGCGCCGCCAGTCCTCGCCTAACGACTGGATGAGACGCCCTCGTCGGGCGCGGGAGGATGGGCGCGAGCGTTCCGCGCCAGATTCGAAATCCAGCCGAGGAGAACGCATTCCCTGTGTGTGAAGCAACCTGCGGCTGGACGGCCGAGGAACGAGACGGAGCTGATGTGTGAAGAAATTCTTAGCGAGCGCGACGCTGGCGGGCGTCGCGACGACGATTGCGTGGGGGCAAAGCCCGAGCCCGACCCCCTCGCCTAACGAGATCGAATCCCTGCGCCAACAAGTCCAGAGTCTCACTCAAACCGTCCAGGCCTTGCAGGAACAGGTCAAAGCGCAAGAGGAAGCGCTCGCGAAACTGGGCTCGGCGCCCTTGCCGTCGCCTGCGCCTGCAACCGGCGCGGCCAGCCCTTCGCCGATTCCTTCCGCCGCCGCGCCGGCTTTTCCAACCGAGGACGAATCGGTCGTGGCGAGCAGCGCGCAGCCGACCCCGATTGCGGGAGCTACCGCGACACCTGCTCCAGCCACGGTGGCAGCGAGCGCGACCTTCCCGACCACCGACACGTCAGTAGTCGCGCCAACCGATTCCATTTCGACAACCGGGGCCGGCACGGCTTTAACCCAGCCGATCGGAATCGGAAACAGCCGGAATTACATGAACATTTCGCTCGATGGATTGTTCACGGGCGGATATTCGAGCGAGCGCGATTTCGACCGGCTCGAACCACATGGTCACGATCCGAACCAGCGAGGGTTCACGGTGCAAAATGTCGAGCTGACCTTTCAAGGCGCGGTCGATCCCTATTTCGAAGCATTCTCCACGCTCATTTTTCTCCTGGATAAGAATGCTGAAACCGAGGTGGAGCTGGAGGAAGCGTGGATGCAAACCACCTCGCTGCCATTTGGGTTGCAATTGAAAGGCGGGCAATTCCTCAGCCCGTTCGGGCGAATCAATCAAATCCATCCGCACGCCTTCGACTTCGCGGATGCGCCGCTCATTCTCGGTCGCTTACTCGGGCCCGACGGCCTGCGCGGGGCCGGCGGGCAACTTTCCTGGACAGCACCGCTTCCATGGTACTCACAGTTGACTTTGGCAGTGCAGAATGGCCGTGGCGAAACCGCCTGGCCCTTTCGCAACCCGGGCGAAGAGGGAATTTTTTTCGGACGCATGACGACCGATCGCGAGCTGCGCGGCTTGGAAGATTTGGTCTGGATCCCGCGTCTCGAAAATTCGTTTAACCTGAGCGACACGCAAACGGTCCTCTTCGGCGTGTCCGGCGCTTTCGGCTCGAACGACACTGGCGGAAACACCCGCACGCAAATTTACGGGGCCGATCTTTTCTATAAATGGAAAAGCGCGCGGGCCGAAGGCGGTTTCCCGTTCGTGAAATGGCAAAGCGAGTTCATCTATCGCCGCTTCGAGGCCGGTCGCGGGATGGAGGAGACGTTTCCGGTCGCGGAAACCTTTCATGATTGGGGGATCTACTCGCAGGTGCTCTGGGGTTTTAAGAAAGGCTGGGTCGCCGGCGTGCGTGGCGATTATCTCCAGATGACCGACTCGGCTTTCACCGACGATCTCGCGCGCGAGCCGCGCTCCCGTGTGAGCGCAAACCTGACTTGGTTCCCGACTGAGTTTTCCAAAATCCGATTGCAGTACAACCACGATTTCCTCGGCGGCACTCAGTTTTTCGGGGGCGAAGACGCCGATTCGGTTTTCCTCCAGTTCGAGTTCATCCTGGGCGCGCACGCCGCGCACAAATTCTAGATCGAGATGAAAAAACATTTCCTCGTTTTCCCGGCGTTTCTCGCCGCGTTAATCGCTTCCGCCGAGGCCAAACTCAATGTCGTCGCGACCCTGCCTGATTTCGGCGCCGTCGCGCGTGAGATCGGGGGCGACAAGGTTGCCGTGACCGTGATGGCGAAACCGACCGAGGATTCGCACTTCGTCGACGCGCGTCCCAGTTTTGTCGTGCAACTGCGCACGGCCGATGTGCTCATTGACGGCGGCGCGGAACTCGAACTCGGTTGGCTGCCGCCGCTCTTGCAAAATGCGCGCAATCCAAAAATCGAGGTTGGAAAACCGGGCCGGGTCCAGGCGGCGCAAGGTATTCGTTTAATGGGCGCGCCCACGACGCTGACGCGCGCGGCCGGCGACGTCCACGCGCTGGGCAATCCGCATTTCATGATCGACCCGATCATTGCCAAAGCGGTGGCGCTGCACATCGCGCAGGCGTTCTCCGCGGTTGATCCGGCAAACGCCGCCTTTTACGATGCGAATTACAAGAAATTCGAAGCCACGATCAACGCCAAGCTCCAAGAATGGGGTGCGACCTTGCTCCCGTTCAAAGGCCAGCCCATCGCCGCCTATCACGAATCGTGGGTTTATCTCGCTCATCGTTTCGGCTTCAGGATCGACATCTTTCTCGAGCCGAAACCGGGTATCCCGCCTTCGCCCTCCCATCTCGCGAGGGTTATAGAAAAAATGAAGGCCGCGCAGGTGAAGGCGATTTTGGTCGAGCCGTATCATAATCGCAAAATCGCCGAGAAAGTCGCCGCGTCGACCGGGGCGAGGGTGGTCGATCTGGCGCAATTTCCCGGCGCGCTCCCGGAGACAGACACCTACGTGAAGCTGATCGACGCACTGGTGAGCCGAATCGCGGCGGCAATGAGATAAGCGTGAACGCATAGATCGTGAATCGAGAATCGAGAATCGAGAATCGTGAAGAACGAGCGTCGAGTAATGCAAAACGATTCACGGTTCACGATGCACGATTCACATTTTTCCTAACATGTGGGAGGTGATGTTCTGGCCGATCTTGGCCTGCGTTCTCTTGCCCTGGCTGCTCGTCTATCTCGGCCTGCACGTTGTGCAGCGCGGCATCATTTTCATCGACATCGCCATGGCACAAATGGCTTCGTTAGGCATTTGCCTCGCGGTGTTGCTCCAGCTCGATCTGGAAAGCTGGACCACATTTGCCATCGCGCTCGGGTTCACCCTGGCCGGCGCCGCCATTTTTTCCGTCACCGGAAAACGCCGCAGCGACGTGCCACAGGAAGCGGTCATCGGGATCGCTTATGTCGTGGCCGCGGCGGCTGCCGTCCTGATGCTCAGTCGCGCCGCCGAAGGGGACGAAAAAATCAAACAAATGCTGGTCGGAAACATTCTCCTCGTCACCCCCATCGAGGTGTGGAAATGCTTCGCCCTCTTTCTCGGTGTCGGCATTGTCCATTTTGTTTTGCGCCGCTCATTCCTCCTCGTTTCCTTCGATCGCGATCGCGCCTACGAGCAGGGCTTGCGCGTGCGCTGGTGGGATTTTCTTTTTTACGCCGCTTTTGGCCTGGTCGTGACCAGTTTTGTGCGCATCGCCGGTGTCCTGCTCGTCTTCAGCTATCTCATTGTGCCGGCGGTTTGCGGGATCAATCTTGCGAAGAGACTTAGCGCTCGGCTCCTGATCGGTTGGCTGATCGCATTGCTCGGCGGAATTGGCGGACTGTTCTCTTCCTTTTGGGCGGATCTTCCTTCGGGTGCCGCGATCGTTTGCACCTTTGGCGCGCTCCTCATCTTGGTCTCGGTTTTCGGGCTTCTGCGAGGCGCGCAGCCCAACCCAGGGAAAAAGCCGTTGAATATTCCATCGTCGCACTAACGCAGCGAAAAAAGTCCGGCGTGAAAGCGCTGTTCATCTTCGCCGCGACGAATGCGCGCATCGAAATCGCCCCCGCTGCCAGGCAAAGCTGGCGCAAGTCGTAGAATCCGCCACTCGAAAAGAAACGCGAGGGATGCCAATTGCGGATGGCAAAGCTGATGCGGAGCTAAACGGGGCACGCCCCGAGCCGATCCGAACGCCCTGACCCTCGCGATTTGCGATTCAATGGCATGCGATGTGCAGATTGACCTTAACAGCGCGAGCCCATCGCGACACAATCTTCTATGAACGACTCGCACCCACTTGTGGCCGGAGGCGGCGACCCAGGCCGCGAGAAGGCTCTGGCCGCCGCGGCAAGCGATCTGAATAACCTTCTCCAGATTATTTCCGGCGCCGTCGCGAGCCTGGAGGAAACCTGCCGCGACCTGCCCGGCTCGGGAAAGCCGCTCGCCATGCTGCGCGCCAGCGTCGATCGCGCGGCGCACGTCACCGAGCAGCTCGCGACCGAAGTGGGCGGGACGGAGCAGAAAATTTTGCTCCACCCGGCGTTTGCTTCGTCGGTCGAAAAAAGGCGAAGCCCAACCCTCCGGGTGGCACACCGCATTTTGGTAGTCGATGACGAACCGATGGCCCTGGAACTTTCCAAACGCATCCTGACCCAGGCCGGCTTTGTCGTCACGACCGCCGGGTCCGGCGCCGAAGCCCTCGAGTGGGTTGGCCGCGATTCTCACCGCTTTGATCTTTATCTGATCGATCTGAACATGCCGGCGATGGATGGCGAAGAAACCTTCCTCCGCCTCCGCGGCCTCGATCCGAAAGCCCTCGTCCTTCTCAACACCGGCTTTATCGAGCGCCACCGGCTCGAGCGAATGATGGCCCATGGTTTGAGCGGTTTTATCCGACGCCCGTATCGTCCGGAAGATTTGACCGGTCAGGTTTCCTCGATTCTCGCGAAGAGAAAAAACCCGCAGATCAGCGCGAACCCTTCCGCCTAACGAGTCCTTCCGGGGCGGAACCGCGGCGGTTGCCAAAGTCGGTCTCCTCCCGGAAGAGTGAATCGTGAAGGACCTGGCCGAATACCTGCGCGAGGGAGAGCGCATCCTCATCTTTACCGGCGCGGGAATTTCGACCCGGAGCGGCATTCCGGATTTTCGCGGGCCGGAGGGAGTGTGGACGAGGCGCCAGCCTGTTTACTACGAGGATTTCATGCGCTCGGAAGCGGCCCGGATCGAGCACTGGGATTACAAGCTGGAAGGCTGGGAGGCGTTCCGAAAGGCCCAGCCTAACGAAGTGCATCACGCTATTGTCAGGTTGGAGGAGACGGGCAAGCTCGAGATGGTCGTGACGCAAAACATCGACGGCCTCCATAGTCGGGCCGGGACGAATCCGGAGCGCCTGGTCGAGCTGCATGGCACCAATTCGTTAGTCGAATGCCAGAGCTGCCAATGGCGCGGCGATCCGCAGCCGCACTTTGATTTCTTTCGCGAACATCGCGCCACCCCGCTTTGTCAATGTGGTGGATTTCTGAAACCGGCGACGATCAGCTTCGGGCAAAGCCTCCAGCCTAACGAACTCGCCAGGGCCGAACGTGCCGCGCTCGCCGCCGACCTCGTGATCGCGCTCGGTTCGACCCTCTCGGTTTATCCCGCGGCCGCCTTCCCTCTCCTCGCCGCCCGCCGTGGCGTGCCCTATATCATCATCAATCGCGGCGCAACCGAGCACGACGCCGATCGCGGCGTTTCGCTCCGATTGGAAGGCGAGGTCGGCGAGATCTTCCCACCCGCCGTCGAGCGGGCGCTGGTGTAGCCGGGGGGCTTGACCCGGCGGTCTGCAATTTCCGCAGCGGTTCGCCTTTTCGTCCTGCCAAATTTCCGCTCTCGGTCGCCTCGCGCTAGGGTTGTCTCGATTATGTCTGGCTTCCGACCGTTAGGCTGGTTTTTTTTCTCGTTAGGCTGCCTCGTCTCTTCCCTCCCGGGCGCGGAACCTGAGTTCCGGGGCGCTTGGGTCGCGACGGTTTACAATCTCGATTGGCCCTCGAAGCCCGGCCTGCCACCCGAAATCCAAAAAGCGCAACTCCGCGCAATTCTCGATCGTGCGGCTGAGTTGCACCTCAACGCTATTCTCCTTCAGGTGCGGCCGGCGAGCGACGCGCTCTATGCTTCGCGCTTCGAGCCGTGGTCGGAATTTCTCAGCGGCACAGCCGGCGTCTCTCCGGGATATGACCCGCTTAGTTTTGCGATTGTCGAAGCGCATCTGCGTGGCCTCGAGCTGCACGCCTGGGTCAATCCATTCCGCGCGGGGATAAGCGCGAGCCGGCGATTGCCCGCCAACCATGTTGCGAAAAAACACCCGGAATGGGTCCGACGTTTTGGGAAGCAGCTCTGGATCGATCCGGGAAATCCCGAGGCGCGCGATTACGTCATCAGCGTCATCAACGATCTCGTCGGACGCTACGACGTCGATGGGGTGCATCTGGACGATTATTTTTATCCGTATCCGCTGCGCTCGGGGGAGGCGACTTTTCCCGACGATGCGACCTGGGCGCGCTTCGGGCGGAAGAGCGGAATGAGCCGGGCCGATTGGCGGCGGGAAAACATCAACGACTTCGTGCGCTCGCTCTACCGCGCGGTAAAGGCGACCAGGCCGCGAGCGCGTTTTGGGATCAGCCCATTCGGCATCTGGCGGCCCGGGGTGCCGGCGGGCACGAGGGCGGGCTTGGATGCTTACGCGCAGCTCTTCGCCGACTCCCGCAAATGGCTGGCCCAGGGTTGGGTCGATTACCTCGCGCCGCAGCTTTACTGGAGCATCGAACCGGGGGAGCAAAGTTTTCCGGTTTTATTGAATTGGTGGCGGGCACAGAGCCGCGGCAAACCGGTCTGGCCAGGGATTGCGACCGAGCGGATCGGCTCGAAGCGACCGGCCCCGGAGATCGTTAGGCAGATCGAATTGACCCGCCGCGGCACTTCGTCGCCGGGGCAAATCCACTGGAGCATGAAAGCGCTCATGCGCGACCAGGGTGGGATCGATGAAGTGCTCCGGAGCGGTCCGTATGCGGAGAAGGCGGTCCTGCCGGCCCGGTGAGCCTAACGAGGCGCGGAGCTTCCGAGCAGCTGGCGCAGGACGAACTGGAGAATTCCGCCGTGACGGTAGTAGTCGATTTCGATCGGGGTATCGATCCGCAGCTTGAGCGGGACGCTCTGGGTCTCGCTGTTGGCACGCCTGATTTCCAGGGTCAGGTTTTGGCCGGGCTGGATGGAATCGGAAAGCCCGGTCACGCTGTAGGTCTCGGAGCCGTTCAAGCCTAACGACTGAACGCTCGCCCCCTCGATGAACTGCAAGGGGAGCACCCCCATCCCGACCAGATTGGAACGATGGATCCGCTCGAAGCTGGCTGCGACCACCGCTTTCACCCCTAACAATCGCGTCCCTTTCGCCGCCCAGTCGCGGCTCGAACCGGTGCCGTATTCCTGGCCGGCCAGAATGATGAGCGGCGTTTTCGTTTCCGCATACTTCATCGCGGCGTCGAAAATCGCCATCTCTTCGCCCTCCTTGCTTTGGCCCCCAAAATACTTCGTCACGCCGCCTTCCACGCCGGGCACCATGAGGTTTTTGATCCGGACATTGGCAAAGGTCCCGCGGGTCATAACCAGGTCGTTCCCGCGCCGGCTGCCGTAGCTGTTGAAATCTGCCGGTTTGATTCCCCGCGAAGTGAGATACTGGCCGGCGGGCGAAGTGGCCTTGATCGCGCCCGCGGGCGAGATGTGATCGGTCGTCACCGAGTCGCCAAAGATGCCTAACGGCCGCGCGTCGCGGATATCTTCGATCCGGCCCGGTTCCATCGAGAAATCGACGAAGAAGGGCGGGTCGTGGATGTAATCGCTTGCTTCATCCCACTGATAAACTTCGCCGGTGGTCGAGGAAATTTCGTTCCACTTCGGGTTCTGATCGGCAAAGTCGCGATAGAGCTGGCGGAAAACCTCGGGCTTGAGGGCCGATTGCATCATGCGCTTGATTTCGCCTAACGACGGCCAAAGATCCCGCAGATAAACCTCGCGACCCTCCCGGTCTCGGGCGAGCGGGTCCTGCGCGAGATCGAGATCGACCCGGCCGGCGAGGGCAAAGGCGACGACGAGCGGGGGCGACATCAGGAAGTTGGCCTTGATATTTTGGTGGACGCGCGCTTCGAAGTTGCGGTTGCCGGACAAAACGGAAGCGGCGACCAGGTCGTAATCGGCGATCGCCTTCTCGATCTTAGGGTGGAGCGGCCCGGAGTTGCCGATGCAGGTGGTGCAACCGTAACCGACAATGTTGAAGCCGAGCTGGTCGAGATATTTTTGCAGGCCGCTTTTCTCCAGATAATCGGAGACGACGCGCGAGCCTGGGGCGAGCGAAGTTTTGACCGCCGGATCGATCGTGAGACCGCGCTCGACCGCTTTCTTCGCCAGAAGGCCGGCGGCCAGCATGACGCTTGGGTTGCTCGTGTTCGTGCAACTGGTGATGGCGGCGATGAGCACGCTGCCGTGCCCGATCTCGCTCCGGCCGCGCTGAAAAACCTCGGCGCCCTCGGCTTCGATTTCCTCGCCCGGATCGGGCGCCGGCCGGTTGGTCACCATCTCGAGCTTGTTGCGTTCTTCCCCCGGATCGATGTCGTCGTTCGGGCGATCGGTCGAGGCCATTTCCTCGGTCACCGGGGCGGAACCGTTGAGTTGAACGAGATGGCGCTGTTCGAGTTCCTCGGGCGCTTTTCCATAGCCGCCTTCCGGCAGCGGTTTGGTAAGAAGGGAACGGAAGGTTTGGCCCAGCTCGGGAAGGTTGATCCGATCCTGCGGACGTTTCGGTCCGGCGACACTTGGCTGCACTTCAGCGAGGTTGAGCTCGAGGTCGACGCTGTAATCGATCGCGCCTTTTTTCGGCATGCCGAACATTTTCTGAGCGCGGAAATAGGCTTCAAAAGCCGCGCATTGTTCCTCGGTGCGGCCGGTTGAGCGGAGGTAAGCGACCGACTCGCCATCGACCGGGAAATATCCCATGGTCGCGCCGTATTCGGGCGACATGTTGCCGATCGTGGCTCGATCGGGGAGCGGAAGCGAAGCGGCGCCCTCGCCATAAAACTCGACGAATTTGCCGACCACTTTCTGCGCACGGAGCATCTGGGTAATGTGGAGGGCGAGATCGGTCGCGGTCACCCCTTCGCGGAGCGAGCCGGTCATGTGCACGCCGACCACTTCGGGAGTGAGAAAATAAACCGGCTGACCCAGCATGCCGGCTTCGGCTTCAATCCCGCCCACGCCCCAGCCGACGACGCCAAGGCCGTTAATCATGGTGGTATGAGAGTCGGTTCCGACAAGCGTGTCGGGATAATAGATCGGTGATCGGTGATCGGTGATCGGTGATTGGAGGACGCCTTTGGCCAGATACTCGAGATTTACCTGATGCACGATGCCGATGCCAGGGGGGACAAGCCCGAAGGTCTTGAAAGCTTGCTGGCCCCATTTCAAGAATTCATAACGCTCGCGGTTGCGCCTGAATTCCATGTCCATGTTAAGCCGCAAAGCCAGAGCAGAACCGGCAAAATCGACCTGCACCGAATGGTCGACCACGAGATCGACCGGAACCAGCGGCTCGATGATCCGCGGATCGCGCCCGAGCCGCTGCACCGCGCTGCGCATCGCGGCGAGATCGACCACGAGGGGGACGCCGGTAAAATCCTGGAGAACGATCCGCGCGACGACGAACGGAATTTCGGCGTTGGCGGGCGCTTTCGCGTTCCAGTTTGCGAGGGTCTCGACATCTTTGCGGGTGACCTTTTTCCCGTCGCAATTCCGCAAGACCGATTCGAGGACGATGCGAATGCTGACCGGGAGCCGCGAGACGGGACCGACGCCTTTCTCCTCGAGGGCGGGCAGGGAATGGAAAAACGCTTCCGCGTCCGTCCCGGGGTCGAACTTTTGCAGCGTGTTGAACTCGTTAGTCACAATGGTTATGTCTTTTTCCTCTGCGCCCAAGCTTCCAGCGCTAAAGGATTGTCGCCGCCGATTCCATAGACCTCGCAATTGAAGTCGCTGTATTCGCGTAAGCCGTTCCCGACCCCGCACATTTCCTCCGTGCAGGTGACGGTGAAAGCCGTGGGAAAGAAAAGGAGCAGGGTGTTTTTCTTTCCGAAATCCTCGCTCAGGCGAATGGGGCGCGGTCCATCCGGGGCTTTAGTGGGGAGAACGAAATTCGGTGCTTTGCTGCCGAGCGTGAGTGCCATGATGATGAGCGAGAGAAGGTCACTATAGAAACACGCCTAGCGGGGTCAAAAGGTTTGCCGTTCAACCTCGCGGGACCGCGCCGCCGCCCAGGATAACAAAATGGAAAAAGGCGTGGCCGCCGCGCGAGCGTCAGGCACCGTCGCCGGCGAGAGGTGCTGCGCTCGAAAGGCGTTTGCGTGATCCGCCCGACTTTTCTGGTTTACCCGACTTGGCAACCGGCCCCATCTGTTTTCCATTCGGCGTATCGGCGGTGAAAATGACGCGGCTCGGATTGCCTTTGAACTTGGGCAGTTTGGGAAGTGAGTCGGGAATGATCTTCACCAGCGCGCCGATCTGGATCTGGGCATATACTTCCTGGACATCCTTCGAGGCCATGCGGATGCACCCGTAGCTGGCGGGCCGACCGATGAATTTCTCCTGCGGCGTGCCGTGGATGTAGATGCAGCGCTCAAACGCATTCGAGTTGGTTCGCTCCAGCCCGCGCAGCCAGATAATCCGGGTGACGATCGGGTCGCGCCCCGGAGCGTTCGGCACCAAAATTTCACCGGTAAACCGGCGATTATGGAAGACCGCGCCAGTCGGAGCGTGATCGCCAATCTTTTGTGCGACCTGCAACCAGCCCAACGGGGTCGCCATGCTCCCGCGGCGATCGCCGATCCCGAATCGGGAGGTGGAGACCGGGTAGGTTCCGACCCGCTGGCCGTTTTGCACGACCATCAGCTTTTGGTCCCGCACACTGATAATGACGCGGGGCGGGACCGGTGTTTCGGTTCCTCCAAAGGAGGCCAGAGCGGAAGATGCGAGGAAAGTGAGGGCGAAAAGGCTGCTACGGAAAAACATTGGCGCTTCGATTACTAGAAGATTGGCTTCATGTCACGCGGGAAATGCAACTTCTCGCGGGGCAGACAGGTTCCAGCGCGGAAGCCACTGCGCCAGCGAACAAAGCGCGACGTAGAGAAAGCCGCACTGGATGATGATGAGAAAAGGCAGGGTGAGATATTGCCGTTGGCTGATCGCGTTCCAAAGGAAGTAGCTGAAATAAATCGCGAACCCGATCTCGACCAGGGCCAGGAGAGACTTGAGCGGCATGTAACGGCAGGAACGCCAGCGCTGGGCCCGGCTTTCGATTCCGTATTTCGGGGTGCGCTGAAATTCGGAGCGATGATTGAAGACCGCCTCGAGCACGGCGCGCGAGTTATTGACCGAAAGGCCCACCCCCAGAGCGATCAGGGCCGGAAGGAGCAGGATTTCCTTCAGCCAGCTCCGGGGGTGCAATTCGCGCTGCACACAAATGTAGAAGACCGCGACTGAAACGGAAGCGGCGAGAAAAATCGGAATATCGATCACGAACATCCGCGACCAGGTCGATTGCGGACCGCCGCTCGAAGGCTGCAGCAAGACGCAAAGGCATGCGAGAAGAAGAAAAGCAAAATTGGACGTCAGATGGGCCGTCGCTTCGATCTTAACCGATAAAGGCAACGTGCTGCGCCAGACCTGCGGCAGAATTTTCTTGCAGGTCTGGATCGACCCCTTGGTCCAGCGATGCTGTTGCGATTTGAAGCCGTTCATATCGACGGGCAATTCCGCCGGCGTCACCACATCCTTGAGGAAAACAAATTTCCAGCCGGCGAGCTGCGCCCGATAGCTGAGGTCGAGGTCTTCAGTAAGCGTGTCGTGTTGCCAGCCACCCGACTGCTCGATGCAAGATTTGCGCCAGAGGCCGGCCGTGCCGTTGAAATTGAAAAAACGACCGCTCCGGCTGCGGGCCACCTGTTCGATGAGGAGATGACCGTCGAGCAGGATCGCCTGCAGCCGGGTGAGGAGCGAGTAACTGCGATTGAGGTGTCCCCAGCGGGTCTGAATCATCCCCACCCGGGGGTCGGTGAAAAAATGGACCGTCGCCTTGAGCAGCTCCGGCCGGGGCACGAAATCGGCGTCCAGGATGCAAACGAAATCGCCGCGCGCGCGGGCCAGCCCGCTCTCGAGGGCGCCCGCCTTGAATCCGACCCGGTTGGTTCGCTGAATCAGCTCGACATCAAAGCCGCGCGCCACCAGGCGATCGACGCAGGTGCGGGTCAGTTCCCGGGTTTCGTCGGTTGAATCATCGAGCACCTGAACCTGCAACCGTTCCTGCGGATAGTCGAATTCGCTTACCGCTTTGAGGAGCCGTTCCACGACGTAGATCTCGTTGAAAATCGGCAGTTGCACCGTGATCACCGGCAGGTCGTTGAACCGGCTGAGCGGCTGTGGCGCGCGCCGGCGGTGCTTCAAAAACAAATAGACGAGAAAGTAACGATGCAGCCCGTAGGCCGAGAGACACACCAAGACGGCGAGATAACAACACGTCCAGATTAGATCCACACCGCTTCCTCCCACATGGCAATGTTCAGGCGAGGCCGTTGCTTAAGACCACAGCGGCGACATGATGCCGTTTCCGCTGGAGGCGTCAAATCAAAATCTCCCGGTTCCAGAATCCAATCGTGCGAGGCTGACTCTCCGAGCGGCCAGCAAATCAAGGTTGGCGCAGCATTTTCTCCGCTTCTTCGGGACGCGAGCTCCCTTGAGTGAGGGCCGAGAGTTCTTCGCGCGAAAGATGAGCGGGTGCGCGAGACGATAGAATCCGGATCAGACTGTAGCGTTCCATCCCGGAGGTCGTACCGAGAAGTTGCTCCATTTCTTGGTAGGAAAGCTCTCCGGCAAGTCGCCGGGCGAGCAGTTCAATCGCGTCATTGCGGCGGCTCGCGTTGTTGATCAGCGTCAGAAGTTGATCGACGGAAATTTCGCCTGGCAAGCGCTGCGACAGGAGTTGGATCAAGCCGTAACGTTCCATACCGGAAGTCGGCCCAAGGATCTGCAACACTTCTGCTACCGGCAGCGGATTTGGCAGATGTGGAAAGAGTAACTGGATGGTATCGTTCCGCCGGCTGGTATTGTTGATCAGAGTGAGGAGTTGATTGACGGAGATTTCGCTCGGCAGGCGCTCGGCGCAGAATCGAATCAGGCCGTAGCGTTCCAACCCGGAAGTCGAGCCGAGGATGCGCAGGACCTCTGCGATCGTTAGCGGATTCGGCAGGCGCGGAAAGAGCAAGCTGATGGCATCACTTCGCCGGCTGGTATTGCTGGTAAGAGCGAGGAGTTGATCTACCGAGAGGGCACCCCGTAGGCGTTGGGAAAGTAGGCGAATCAACCCATAACGTTCCATCCCGGAAGTCGTGTCGAGAATGCGCATGACATCGGCCACCGGAATTTCAGCCGGCAATCGAGGGAACAACATTTCAATCGCATCGCTGCGCCGGCTCGTTCCATCGATAAGAGCGAGCAGATCGTCCACCGAGATCTGTCCGGGGAGGCGGGCTTCGTTTTGGCGGATCGCGAGGTAGCGGGCCATGCCGTTCGCGTTGCCCAAGATCGCGAGCACTTCGGCGACGGAAGGCTGCACCTGCACTGTCGGGGTGACAGATTCATTTTCTGGAGGAGCGGATGTCATCGCGGCGGTCGGCGACAGTGTGCTCGGAAGGCTCGCCGCGGGCGTCGGTGTCTCCGCTGGAGGCGCTGGGCTCGGCGATGGGATGAAGGTCGCCGAGGGGATTGGTGTTGCCAACGTCGGCGACGCTACCGGCGGCGGATTGATCGCAGGCGGCGCCGGCGTTGGTGGGGGTGCGCTGCTTCTGTTGAAATACCATACCGCCACACCGCCCCCGGCGACACAAAGCACCAGGGGAAGCGCAACGATCAGCCATTTACCCGAACTCGATCGCTTCGGAAGCGGCGCGGCCCTTCTTGGCGTGGGAAGTTTTTCCCTTGCCTCGCCTTCATCTGGACTGAGCGAGCGGATCGAGTCGGCGAGGCGATCGAGGTATTGCTCCATCGGCGGCTTCCACGCGTCGATCCAATGGGCATCGGAAATGAAAAGCTCGAGCGAGCGCGACGGCTGCACTTCGCGCACGCGGACCGGCAGAGTCGGCTTGCCGTAACTCACCGCGCGCTCGATTTCCCGCTCGACGAATTTGGAATTGTTCGCGCTCTCCGAAAGAATCAGGATGACGGCGTTCGCTTCCTGAATCGCGGTGACAATTTCTTCGCCATAACGGTGTCCCGGCCGGACATCGCGCGGCGCGACCCAGCAACGGATATTGCGTTGTTCAAGGAAATCGCAGATGCGCTCCGCCACTTCATGGTCCTCGCTGGCGTGGGAAATGAAAGCGGTTGGCATTTGCTGATCGGAACAACGGGTTGACTGGCTAAAGAGTTAGCCAATCCTGGCCGGTCGTGTCCAGAATTAGCGAAGGATCTTGCCCTAACGATCTCGCGGTGAAACGCGCTAATCCTGAAAAAACTTTAGGATCTCCTGCCGCTCCACGGCCACCTGCTGCGCGCTCATGGAGTGTTCCGCGTGGCGCAGTTCTGCTACTGCCTTTTTGATCGGAGCAGCGGCGGCGGCATTCGGCTTCGTCCCAGTAAACAACGCTCCGCGTCAGCGCCGACTCGAAGTCCTGATCAGAAGTCGGTTTTGTTTGCTGCACTGCCATTTGCTTCAAAATCCATTCCGCCTCAGCTGGTATGAGCGCATACAAGACGGCGCTCGCCGAACCTCCGCCGCGGGCTTCGAGTAGCTGAGTCAGGATTCGAGAAAGCTCCGCGCGATATCGCTCCATCGCGGAGAAGCGGGAATGGTTAATCTCCTTCTCTAGCTCCGCATATTTCTTCGCGAGGACCGGCGCGACCTGTTTCCAAAGCATCGAATTTTCCGAATACAGCTCGCGCATCCGCTCATCCTGGCGGACGTCCTCGCCGAGGCCGGCGAACTTGTCGAAAATCTCGCTCGGCGAGATCGTGAATCCCGTCTCGCTCCAATATTCTTTCTTTGCCAGCGCGATCGCGTGCGACACGTACTCCGCCGCCGCACCTCCGTTTGGTCGGCTGGATTTCGCCGCTTCCTTTTCTTTCGCAGTTGCGACCGAAGTCAGCAGCACTGCCAAAAACAGAACCGTAACGGTGCGATTGATGCTGCTCAGAATTGTCATCGGTCAACTTCACCCATGACGATGTCCACGCTCCCAAGAATGACCATGACGTCGGCCACGGTGTGGCCCAGGCACATGTCTTCGAGAATCGTCAGGTTGATGAAACTCGGCGGACGGACGCGATAGCGGTAGGGATTCCCGCTGCCGTCGCTGATCAGATAAAAACCGAGCTCGCCCTTGGGCGCCTCGATCCGGCCGTAAGCTTCGCCGACCGGCGGTTTGAAGGCGCGCAGTTTCACCTTCGGATTTTGAATCGGACCTTCGGGTAGGTCGTTCATCGCCTGCTTGAGAATGGTCAGGCTTTCGCGCAATTCGAGCACCCGCATCATGAGTCGATCGTAGGTGTCGCCATGCTCCCCTAACGGTACTCGAAACTTGAAGCGCGGATAAATCCCGTAGCCGTCGACCTTGCGCAGGTCGTAATTCACGCCGGAAGCACGCAGCATCGGGCCGGTGATGCCGGCGCTGATTGCCAGCTCGGGCGAAAGCTTTCCCACCTCCTGGGTCCGGGCCATGAGAATCTCGTTCGCGGTGATCAGCCCTTCGAATTCGTCGAGGAAACGCGGGAAACCGTCGACGATTTTGCGCGCCTGCTCGAGCCAGCCCGGCGGCAGATCGACCCGGCAACCGCCGAAGCGCATGTAGTCGCACATCATCCGCGAGCCGCTGAGCGCTTCGAATAAATCGAGAATGCGTTCGCGTTCGCGAAAGGCATACATGAGCGGTGTGCCCCAGGCGCCCATGTCGCTGAGGAGGAAGCCTAACAATGAGGTGTGATTCACCAGCCGGGTCATCTCCGCGAGGATGACGCGGAGATATTCGGCCCGCTCGGGAACTTCAATCCCGGCGAGTTTTTCCACACTGAGGGCGTAGGCCCAGTTGTTCGTCATCGAACAGATGTAATCGAGCCGGTCGGTGTAGGGCATCGAGGCGAGATAGCTCGCGTTCTCGCCGATCTTTTCGTGGTTGCGATGGAGATAACCAAAGACCGGCTTGAGCTTGCGCACGATCTCGCCATCGAGCGCGACATTCATCCGGAAAACGCCGTGGGTGGAAGGATGCTGCGGGCCTAACGAGACCTCGAGCAGCTCGCCCTCGAGACGCGATGCCATCGCGGGGGACGGGGCTTGTTCGAGTTCCTGGAAGCCGGTGGTCATGGTTTTAAATTACCTGCTTTGAGAAGTCGTTCTTGGAGGGGCGGATTAGTTGGTCGGGCAGTCGCGCAATAAGATCGACACAGTCTTCGAGGCCCCGTTAGCGACGGCAAGGTCTTGCATCCCGTCGCCATTGAAGTCGCCCACCGCTATCCCGTTGGGCTGCTCGCCAGCCCTCAAGTTCATCGGAGCGCTGAAATTGCCCGTCCCGTCACCCAACAAGATCGAGACAACGCTTTGGTTGCTGCTAACGGCAAGGTCTTGCTGGCCATCGCCATTGAAATCGCCCACAGCTACCGCGGTATCCTGAGCACCAGCGGGGAAATCTGTGGGAGGACTGAAGTTGCCCGCACCATCCCCCAACAAGATGGAGACGGTTGCCGGGACGTTATAACTTCCTGTGGCGAGGTCCTGCTTGCCGTCGCCGTTGAAATCGCCCACCGCGACTGACACCGGATAAGTCGCGGGAAAGATTGTCGGATCACTTAACCTGCCGGTGCCATTTCCCAGCAAGATCGACACGCCACTTGTCAGGCGGGTGGTCGCGGCGACATCTGGCTTGCCATCGCTATTGAAATCACCCACTGCGATATGGGTGCCATTGTCGCCGGCCTCAAAAATTCTGGCCGAACCGAACTTCCCCTTTCCGTTGCCCAACAAAATCGCGACCTTGGTCGGGTAAACGCTGAGACCCACCGCGAGGTCTTGCCTGCCGTCGCCATTGAGATCGCTCACTGCGATTGAGCCAGCTCCAAAATCAGTCTCGAAGAACGTGGGGGGGCCAAAACCCCCACCGCCATTCAACAAGATCGCCACGTTAGCTGAGGAGTTGCCAGCAGCGAGGTCTTGCCTGCCGTCACCATCAAAATCGCCAACCGCTACTGCCATCGCATTAAAGCCGGCGTAAAAGAGTTTCGGACGCTTGCTGAAATTTCCGGTCCCATCACCGAAGAAGATCCCTACGAAGGCGACTCTGCCGATGTCGCCAACCGCTAGGTCTTGGTTGCCATCGCCATCAAAATCGCCTACCGCGATCGAATTAGGATAATTGCCAAAAGTGTAATTGATCGCGCTCGCGAAGCTAACCGGAAGACAAGTCTCCGGTGTCGTTACGGTCACGATGAATGTTGTCGTCGCCGTCGCGCCAGCTCTGTCGAAAGCTGTGACCGTTACCGTGTAACTCCCCGCTGGATACGCATCCGTTACCCGCACAACGCCCGTCGTCCGATCGGCTGCGAAGCTGCCTTTGAAGTCGGTTGAGGTCGAAACGGTGATGCTGGTGGTGTCGGTGGGCGCGGCATCAGGCGTCGCCGTCGTGTTCCCGCTCAAGGAAAGAGACGTATCCGGATAGTTGCCCAAGACCGGCGTGGCCACCGCCGCGCTGCCGAGCAAGGTCGCAAAGGTGAAGATCAAACCGATCGAGAAATTGATCTGGCGCGCCCGCGCGACGGACCGAATCCGAGTTCTGAGTTGAATTTGGTTATGCATATTTGGCTCCTTCCCCCTTTTCCCGCTGATTGTTCCTCCAAATTGGAGGTCTGAGGGCGAGGGCGAACTCTGCGGCAGAAGCAGTCCATATCGCCCCAGACTTTATTTCGGCTGAGTTAGACCTTTCCATCGGAATTTTGTCAAGACTATTGCGAGCGCAAACGTGCGCAAGACAAGCGCCTCCTGCTCCGCTAAAGTCGCGGGCGTTTCATGGAAACCGAATACAAGGTTCGGCTCGAGATTTTCGAAGGCCCACTTGATCTGCTCCTTTACCTGATCAAGCGCGACGAGATCGACATTTACGACATCTCGCTCGAACGCATCACGCAGCAATACCTCGAATATCTTCAGGCCTTCAAAGAGCTGAATATCGAGGTCGCGGGCGAGTTCGTCGTCATGGCGGCCAATCTCATCTATCTCAAAAGCCGCAGTCTTCTTCCCGCCGATCAGCAGCCGCCCGAGGAGGAGGCCGAGGAGGACGATCCGCGCTGGGAGCTCATCCGGCAGTTGATCGAATACAAAAAATTTAAGGAAGCCGCGGCGCAATTGCAGACGCGCGCGCTGGAACAGCAAAAAATCTTTTCCCGGATTAGCGATGGCGCGGTGCCGGAGATCGCGCCGCTCCATCTGGGCGAGGTCGGGATTTTCCAGCTGATCAACGCCTTCCAGAACGTGATCAAACGGCTCGAGGCGCGGGAGGATCTTGAGGAACTGTTCGGAGAAAATTTCACCGTTTCGGACAAGATCGAGCGAATTCTGGAAACGATGGCCAACGGCAAGCCGGTAAAGTTTTCCGAGTTGTTCGCCCGGATGGCGTCGCGGCTCGAAGTGGTCGTGACCTTCCTCGCCCTCCTCGAACTGATTCGGCTGAAACAGGTCCGGGCGATTCAGCCTAACGAATTCGACGAAATTGAGATTGCCCCGGTGCCATTGTAGCCGGCCGCGGTGAGGCCGGCCAAGCGGGTGCGGGCTGCAATTGTAGCCGGCGGCGGTCACACCGGCCGAGGAGATACGTCTCAAGCCGGGCAAAGCCTCCCGGCTGCAACTGTCGCGCGAGGCCGGGGCGGTCTAGGCTTGCGAGCGATGGCACGAATTCTCATTGCCGGGTGCGGTTATATCGGCGCGGCTGCTGCCGACCTCTTCCACGCCGCGGGCTGGGAAGTGGAAGGCTGGACTCATTCTGCTGAATCCGCGACTCGTTTGCAGTCAAAGCCCTATCCGCTGCGCGCGGTCGATATCACCGACGCTGAGTCGGTCAGGAAAGCAGCTGCCGATTTCGCGGTTGTGATTCATTGCGCCAGCTCGAGCGGCGGCGGAGCGGAGAATTATCGCCGTCTTTATTTGGAAGGGGCGCGCCATCTTCTGCGCGAACTGAAGCCGCTACGGCTCGTCTATACGAGTAGCACGTCGGTTTACGCGCAGATCGATGGTGAGTGGGTTGATGAAACCAGTCCAGCCGAGCCGCAGCACGAGACGGGACAGATTTTGCGCCAAACCGAAGAGCTCATCACGCAGAAAGGCGGCTTGGTCGTGCGGCTCGCCGGCATTTACGGTCCGGGCCGGTCCGCGCTTCTGCGCAAATTTCTTAGCGGCGAGGCGCGGCTGGAAAATGGCGGCGGGCGTTATCAGAATCAGGCACATCGCGACGACATCGCGGCCGGCCTTTTTCACCTCGCGAGTTTGCCTGACAATCCCGGGATCGTAAACCTGGCCGATAACCAACCGTTCACCCAATTGCACTGTTATGCCTGGCTGGCCAAAAAGCTGAACCGCCCGCTGCCGGCAGAATTTGCCCTGACCGGCGAGCGGAAACGCGGGACAAGCAACAAGCGCGTATCCAATCGCAAGCTGCGCGCCCTCGGCTGGACTCCGCGCTTCCCGAATTTCCAGGTCGGGATGGAGAACTCAGTCCTGCCCGCCTATCCCGCGCTCGGTGCTTGAGGATCCTCAGCGGGAGGCGAACCAGCAAACCCGTCTTTGAAAACGACCTCGTTGCGGCAGGCCCACCACACGCTGGTCAAGACTGAGGCGATGACAACAATGAAAGCAAAGACCGTGAGCATGGAGGGACTGTTTCTCCCGGTTGCCGTAAAGCAGCGACCGTGCCGCAGCACGCGTTCCGAGGTAGGACTGTCGCGACCGCAAGAATTGCCGTACAAGATCGTAACAGCGCCTGTTGTGTTGGAAAACACCGCCCCCGTTAACGGCAACAATTAGCAGGCCAGGTACAGCGGCGGGAACGGGAATGACCTCACGCTCACAGTCCTGCCTTGAGAAATCAAACCACGGATTACACGGATAGCACGGATGTTATGGCCGAGGGCGGTAACCGCGGCCGCTCGGAAAGGACAAGCCGCCGCGCGCCCGTGGACCTGCGGAGAAACAGGTCCCTCCGAATCAGCCTAACGACGGCTCGATCAACCCAAAATCGCCGCTCTTGCGCCGATAAAGAACATTCACCCGCGAGCTGCGCGCGTTCATGAAAACCAAAAATTGCCGGGTGGACATCTCCAGTTGCAGGACTGCTTCGTCGACGAACATCGGTTTGACCGGATAACGCTCCGTCCGCACCACCGCGTGTTCGTGGTGGTCGTCCTCTTCGACCGGCTCGGGATGCAGGACTTGTTCTTCCAAGTGCCGCACCTCGTCCTTGCGCGGACGGTGCCGGCGGAGGAGGCGCGTCTTGTACTTGCGCATCCGGCGCGCGATTTTGTCAGTCACGAAATCGATCGCGGCGTAAAGGTCGTTGGTTTCCTCGCGCGCTTCGATCGTGATGTGATTGGAACAGATGAGAATGATCTCCGCCCAATGCCGGTATTTCTCCACCCCGACGATGACGTGCGCTTCGATGATCTTGGGGTAATCAAGATGCAGCCCCTCGATCTTGCGCGTCGCGTAATCGTTGATCGCCGGGGTAATGGCGACGTGGCGGCCGGTGACTTTGACGTGCGGGTTGGTGTTGGCGGTTTGCATGCGAGTCCTTTCGTTGGTTTACATGTGAAAGCGTTCCCCGAGATAAAGCTGGCGGCTGATCGGGTCGTTGATCAGGAAATCCTTTGTCCCTTCGCTCACCACCCGACCTTCGTCGATCAGATAGGCGCGATCGACGATCGAAAGAGTTTCACGCACGTTGTGGTCGGTAATGAGAATGGCCAGGCCGCTCTTGCGCAGGTTGACCACGAGTTGTTGCACATCGTAGACCGCGATCGGGTCCACCCCGCTGAACGGCTCGTCGAGCATGAGCAGCTTCGGGCTGGTGACGAGGGAGCGCGCGATGGTAAGCCGGCGTTTTTCCCCGCCGCTCAAGGTAAGGGCGATGTTCTTCGCGATCCGGTCGATCCCGAACTGGTGGAGCAGTTCGTCACAGCGCTGCCGCCGTTCCCGTTTGCTCATCGGCAGAGTCTGAAGAATGGCGAGAATGTTTTGTTCCACCGTCATTTTGCGGAAAATCGATTCCTCCTGCGGCAGGTAACCCATCCCGAGCCGGGCCCGTTTGTACATCGGGTAATCGGTCACATCCCTCCCGGAGAAAACGACTCGCCCCTGGTTTGGCCTGACCAGCCCGACGATCATGTAGAAGGTGGTCGTCTTGCCCGCGCCGTTTTTCCCGAGTAACCCGACAATCTCTCCCTGGCTGACCTCGAGCTTGATCCCATTCACGACCGCGCGCCCGCCGTAGATCTTGACCAGATCGTCGGTCCGCAAGACCTCCGCATGGTCCTCGGGAGAGACCGGCGGTTGGATAGCTGCGGCTGGCGCGCTCGAAGTCATCATGGAGTTGGGGTGGGAGTTGCGCTTCGAGCGGAGCTGCTCCCGCCGGGCCCGGGCGAGGCGCCCTCTTTCTTTTCCTGCCGAATCTCGGTCCGGCTTGGTCCATGCGTGGTCAGACGGCCGTCCGGGTTCAGGATCATGACGGTGTCGGGACTGGTGGCGACGTGCGTGTCGAGCCCCTGCTGCACGCGCGGGCTCCCGGTAAGAACAACGTTACCATCGGAGGAAGTGTATACCGCTTTTTCCGAAAGGCCGATCGCTTTGCTCGGCGGCTTGCCTTTTTCCCCCGGCTTCTCCCGCACCACCCCAACGTGGCCCTCCGCAACGGCCTTTTCCAGGCCTTCGCCTTCATCCTTATGAATGTAAGCCGTCAGTTTGTCGGACTGAATGTTGAAACGCGGATCGAAGACGCGGACGTGGCCAGTGAAAATGCCGATGCGCTTTTCCGTGTCGAAGGAGGCTTCATCGGCATAAATTTCGGTTGTGATCGGCCCTTCCTTCGTTTCGGTCGCGGCCAGTGCCGGGGTCGGCCGCGCTTTGGCCGGGCGCGAAGGTTGCGGAGTGCGCACCGAGTCCTGCGCACCGGAATGGCCCGCAGTGAGCAACGCGAAGAAGAAAGCGACGGGAAGAATCTTGCTCATCGCTTCGGCTTGGCGCCGCTGATTTCTTTTTGATTGAAAATGGTCATGTGGACGTTGCCCGTCATCGTTCCCTGGTGGGTGCCGGTGTTGAAGCGCATGGCGTCGCCGGCAATCTCGAAATCGGCTCGCTTGATCGTCGCCCGCTCTTGCGATTCGAGAATGTGAGTCTCGAGATTAAGGATGGCATGAGCCATCGCGATGTCGAAATCGGGCTGCTCTTTCTGATCGAAAGTCTGCATTTTCAACTCGGTAAAACGGACGCGGTTTTCATCAATCCGCGCCGCCGTGCCGGCCTCAAAACGGCCGACCAGGCGGCCCCGCAGATCGTAATCGGGAAAGACGATCCCTTTCGCCTCGTGGCCAATTGTGAGCGGGATGTTCTTCAACCCGATCGCCTCGGACGCTTGCCCGGGACTGGGAGTCGGGCTTGTCTTGCGATGTTTTTTGCCCCCGCCTAAGGCCAGGGAACTGCCGAGCAAAAAACAGAGAAAACCTGAGCGCGCGCCGCGGACCCAGCGCGCGCTACGAGACGGCAGCATGCACCTTTTTTAACATGCGCAGGTGCTTCGGCAAATCCTTTAGCGGAACCTGATTTGGCCCATCGGAGAGGGCGCGCGCGGGGTTCTCGTGTACCTCCATAAAGATGCCGTCGCAGCCCGCCGCCAGCGCTGCCCGGGCGAGGACAGGGGCGAGGGCGGCGTCGCCGGAAGTGGCATTGCCCGCGCCGCCCGGTCGCTGCACGGAATGGGTCGCGTCGAAAACGACGTGATAACCGGCCTGACGAATCCAGGCGAGCGAACGCATGTCGGCGACCAGGTTGTTGTAGCCGAAGGTCGTGCCGCGCTCGGTGAAAAAGAATTTCTTCCCGCCGAACGCTTCCAGCTTCTCCGCGATGTTGCGCACCTCCCACGGGGCGAGGAACTGGCCCTTTTTCACATTCACCACTCGGCCTGTCTCTGCCGCGGCCCGGATCAAATCGGTCTGACGGCAAAGGAAGGCCGGAATCTGCAGGACATCGATGAACTCGGCCGCGATTTCCGCTTCCCCAGGCGAATGCACGTCGGTTGTCACCGGCATTCCGATCTCGCGGCCGATTTCGCCTAACAATTGGCAACCCTCCCGCACCCCGATCCCGCGAAACGAGCGCACCGAGGTGCGGTTCGCCTTGTCGTAGGAAGCCTTGAAGATAAAGGGCAAATCTTCCGCCGCGCAGATCTTGGCGAGCTTCCGCGCCATCCGCCTGGCGAACCCCTCCGACTCGATGACGCACGGGCCGAGAATGAAGGCCGGCGTGCGTCCGCCAAGCATCACCGAACCAATTGTTAGACGCCGCATTATGAGGCCCACGGGCGATTCATTTACTCGTTGCCGGCGATGCTCGCGAGCGACGTGGAGCACCCGAAAAATGACTGCGCGATTACCATCGAGCCGATAAAAAACCTTATAGGGGAAGCGGCGTGTCAGGAGTCGTCGGAAACCGCGGTAATATTCGGGATACGATTCCGCCCGCTGCCCAGGGATGCGATCGCACGCCCAAATTCATCGATCCACTCACCCCCGAGGCCGTGGCGCTGCTTTGCGTACCATCGAAAGATCGTCGCGACATCCTGCTCGGCCCGCGGTCAGAGAGTGACATGCCATCTCACTCGGGCGAGGCCGGGCGCAAGCGGTCCCTGACAGTTTTCCAGTCCGACCCGACATTTGGATTCTGCTCGTAGTCCGTTAGCTCGTGGTCGAGAATGATTTTTTCCTCTTCGCTCGGCCCCGAGTTGGTTTGAAGAAGCACGCGTTCATCGATCTTCCAGAGTTTTTCGAGCACTTCACGACGCTCCTCGCTACTCAAGTTCAGCAATTCCTCCAAGATCTCAGCCTTGCTCACGGGTCAGAGTTTACTCCCGCCGCTGCTGGCAGACAACATCGGACCGATTATCGTCGAGATCTGGCGGCGGAACCGCTGGTCCATCTACGGATCAGCAGTTTCCAACCACCGCCGGGAATGCAAACAACAAGGTGAGACGCTAAAAAATCGTCGATTCTCCTGGTCTCGTTCGCTGCCGCTCACGCACAATTGCCCTTTTTCTTTTATGACACACGACCCAAGTTTGATTGGTTTGCCCTTCGGCATTTCTGCCGAAGAAGCCGCCGCGCAGTTCGATCTTCTCCAACAGAAACTCGTCCCGCTCTGGCGCTCGATTGAATGCTTCAACAACGACGAGCAAACCATCGTCGTCGTGCCTTCCATCTCGCTTGAAATGGCCGCGACCGGCTTGGAAGTCCAGGGCTACGAAGAGCGCTTCCTCTTTCTCCTCTTCCTTCTCGCCCAACCGCGCGCCCGGCTCGCCTACGTCACTTCGCAGGCGATTCATCCGAGCGTGATCGAGTATTACCTCGGGCTGCTTCCCGGTGTGATTCGCAGCCACGCGATGCGGCGTCTCACCCTCTTCTCGCCTTATGACGATTCGCCGCGCCCGCTTAGCCTGAAGCTGCTCGAGCGTCCGCGGCTCCTGGAACGGATCGCAGCCGAGATTGCCAACAAAGACCGCGCTCATCTCGTCTGCTACAACACCACTTACCTCGAGCGAAACCTCGCGCTGCGTCTCGGCATCCCCCTCTACGGCGCTGATCCGCGCCATTTCTCCTTCGGAACCAAGACCGGCTGCCGGCAACTCTTCGCCCAGGCGGGAATCAATCATCCTCTCGGCGTTGACAACCTTCAGAGCATCGACGAGGCGATCGCCGCGATCGCAAGGATAAGAAAGGCGCGACCAGCCATGCGCCAGGCGATCGTGAAACTCAACGAAGGCGTCTCCGGCGAAGGCAACGCCCTCGTCGATCTTTCCGAGCTGCCCGATGGTCCATCCGAGAAGGCGATCGCCGAACGGGTTCGTGCGATGAGTTTCGAAAAAGCGAACACCCGCTTCGAGGATTACGCGAACAAGTTCCGCGAGCGCGGCGGCGTGGTCGAGGAACGGGTCGGGGTCGGCGCGGCGGAAGTGCGCAGCCCGAGTGTGCAACTGCGCGTGACCCCCCTGGGCGACGTCGAGCTGCTCTCCACCCACGACCAGATGCTGGGCGGGCCGAGCGGGCAAAGTTATCTCGGCTGTATTTTCCCGGCCGACCCGGCCTACGCGGCCGCGATCACCCGCGACGCCGCGAAAGTGGGCGAACTGTTGCGCGACGCGGGAGTGATCGGCCGGTTCGCGCTCGATTTTGTCGTCACTCGGGAGAAGGACGGCGCGCCGTGGGAGACCTACGCGATCGAGATCAACCTGCGCAAGGGCGGAACAACTCACCCATTTCTCACCCTGCAATTTCTCACCGGCGGTTCTTACCATCCGGAGGAAGCGGTCTTCCGCGCGCCTAACGGGCAAAGAAAATTTCTGGTGGCGAGCGATCACCTGGAATCCTCCGCCTACCGCGGTTACACCCCGGATGATCTCTTCGACCTCATAATTCGTCGCGGACTCCATTTCGGACAAACCCGGCAGACCGGGATCGTCTTCCACATGCTGAGCGCGCTCGGCAGCCGGGGCCGCCTGGGTCTCACCGCCGTCGGCAACACCCCGGAAGAAGCGAGAGAAATCTTCGACCAGGCCGAGACCGTGTTGAACGAAGAAGCGCGCTTCAACCATTTGGATGGCGCGTAGCGCCCCCGCGGGATATCTCGACCCGCACAAAAAGCACGTCTCTGCG
>Ga0081539_10001549_pt1 | contig 38322 bp, 39 predicted proteins | sample TabmetS4T2R2_FD_71023 | JGI IMG/M metagenome (GOLD analysis project Ga0081539, IMG submission 71023) | Tabebuia heterophylla rhizosphere microbial communities from the University of Puerto Rico - S4T2R2 | ecosystem: Host-associated > Plants > Roots > Rhizosphere ... | reverse complement strand
CAGAGCGGGCCGAAACCCACTTGCCCCCAACGGCAACGCGTCGTCATGTTCGGTCGACTGCTAGCCGCCGGCGCTGCGGATCGCGGACAACGCCTCCGCCAACGTGAACCGTCCTGCGAGTAGCGCGCTTCCGGCGATCGCGCCCTCACAGCCGAGATCGCGCAACATGAGCAGGTCGTCGACGGACGCAACCCCACCCGCCGCGACCACGGGCAATCCGACCGGGACGATCTGCTCGAGCAGGGCGACGTCCGGTCCCGCAAGCGACCCGTCGCGCACCGTGCTCGTGACGAGCAGACGCTGGACGCCGAGTGACGCACAGCGCCGGACGAGGTCAACCGCCGTCGTCTCCGACGATCGTGTCCAGCCGTCGACGGCGACTCGACCGTCGCGGACGTCGATCGCGACGACGAGCGCCCCTCCGAAACGCGCGACGGCAGGCTCGAGGAAGCCTGGCTCCAGCGCCGCCGTGCCGACCATGACGCGGTCCGCACCGTTCGTGAGCGCCGCCTCGATCGCCTCCGTCGTGCGATACCCGCCGCCGACCTGCAGCGGAATGCCCGTCACGCTCGCCACACGCCCGACGAGGTCGAATGACGGGACGCCGCCGAAAGCACCGTCGAGATCCACGAGGTGCAGGCGCGTCGCTCCTTCGGTCGCATACCGGCGGGCGAGCGACTCCGGATCGCCCCCCTCCAGCGTGACCGCGTCCCTGCGCCCCTGCGAGAGGCGGACGACGCGACCGTCCAGCACGTCGATTGCAGGAAGCACCTCGAACTCGCGTGTTAGCACGATAGCATGCTAACATGATTCGGAGGCAACGAAGAGCTCAGAGGCAACGGAGCGATGACGACAGGGCGTGACACGAGACAGAACGCAGCTGCGCAGCCAGGGCGGCCCGTGCGGGCATCGCGACAGGCGCGGCAGCCGGTCGAGCCGATTCCGGGGCTCGATGCGCTCGCGGACGCGATCCTCGTGCTGCGGACGCGAGACGAGGTACGGCGTTTCCTTCGCGACCTCTGCACGTTCCCGGAGCTCGAGGCGCTTGCGCACCGGTGGCAAACCGCGTTGCTCCTCGAGCGAGGCTTGCCGTACGTCGAGATCGCCGAGCGCGTGCCGACGTCGACCGCAACCGTCACACGCGTCGCCCAATGGCTCCGCCACGGTGCCGGCGGCTACCGCATCGCGCTCGACCGGCTGAACGCGAAGGCTCGTCGATGAGCGCGACCTTCCCGCGAGCCGGCGAGAACGGCCGCCTGATGCTCGCCGTCCCGGCCAAGGGACGCATGGCCGAGCCCGCGCTCAGGCTGTGCGCGGACGCCGGGCTCTCGTTCGAGGTTACGGAGCGCTCGCTCGTCGTGCCGTGCGCGAACGCGCCGGTCGATCTCCTGCTCGTGCGCCCGAGCGACATCCCCGAGTACGCCCAGGACGGCGTCGTGGACGTCGGAATCACGGGCGCGAACCTCGTCGCCGAGGCGGAGGCAGACGTCGTCACGCTGGCCGAGCTCGGCTTCGCGCGCTGCACGCTCGACGCGGCCGTTCCGGTCGACGGCTCGCAGACGGACATCGCAGATCTCAACGGCCTCCGTGTCGCGACCGCGTATCCGGTCTCGACGAAGCGCCTGCTCGAGGAGCGCGGCGTCGACTGCGAGCTCGTCCCCGTGTCCGGCTCCGTCGAGGCGACACCGCGCCTCGGCCTCGCCGACGCGATCGTCGACCTCGTGTCGACGGGGTCGACGATGAGCGCGAACGGCCTCCGGCGGATCGGCGAGCTTCTGTCGTCCCAGGCCGTCCTGGTCGGGGGCCGAGCAGCAATCGACCGGAGGCGGGATCTGGTCGACCGGCTCGAGCTGATGCTCTCCGGCGTCGTCGCGGCGCGCCGAAGGCGCTACGTGATGATGAACGCCCACGTCGACGACCTTCCCGCGATCCGGTCGTTGCTCCCGGGAATGGGCGCGCCGTCGGTGCTCCAGCTCGCCGCCGAGGGCGAGATCGCGGTGCACGCGGCTGTCGACGCGGACGAGGTCTGGAGCCTGCTGCCGGTGCTCAAGGGAGCGGGTGCGACGTCGATCCTCGTCCTCCCGATCGAGAGGCTCGTCGCGTGAGGAGCGGCGTCGAGGACGCCTTCGAGGTCGTCGCCCCGATCGTCGCGGACGTCCGTGAGCGCGGCGACGCTGCGCTGCTCGACTGGACGTCGCGCTTCGACGGCCCGCGAGCCGACGGTCTCCGCGTTCCGCCCGAGGCGATCGCCGCCGCGGAGGTCGACGCGGACGTGCTGGAGGCGCTTCGCCGCATGGTCGCAGCCGTTCGCGCCTTCAGCGAAGCGCAGCGACCCGCCGACACGCGCGTGGAGGCCACGCCGGGCATCGTCTCGGAACGGCGCTGGATACCGCTCGACGCGGTTGGGGTTTGCGTGCCCGGAGGGCGCGCGCCGTTACCGTCGTCGTTGGTCATGACCGCCGTGCCCGCGAGGGTCGCGGGCGTTCGGCGGATCGCCGTGGTCACGCCCACGCCCGCGCCCGCGACCCTCGTCGCCGCGCGCGTGCTCGAGATCGACGAGGTGTACGCCGTCGGTGGCGCGCAGGCGGTCGCCGCGCTCGCCTACGGCACCGAGACGGTTCCCCGCGTCGACGCGATCGTCGGCCCGGGGAACCGGTACGTCACTGCGGCCAAGCTCCTTGTCTCCGGTCGCGTCCGGATCGACCTTCCCGCCGGCCCGAGCGAGGTCGTCGTGATCGCCGACGCGACGGCCGATCCCGAGCTGGTCGCCGGCGACCTTCTCGCCCAGGCCGAGCACGGCGACGACAGCGACGCCCTGCTGCTGACGGACGACGAGAGGCTGGCGGACGCCATTCGCGGACTTGTTGCTAAGAAAGACAACATACGCATCGAGACGGTCGCGTCGCTCGATCAGGCGGTCGACCGCTCCGAGGCCTACGCACCGGAGCACCTCGAGCTCCACGTGGCCGACCCGGATCAGCTCCTGTCACGGATCCGGAATGCCGGGTCGGTCTTTGTCGGCTGCTCGTCGGTCGTCGGGGACTATGCCGCCGGAGCGACGCACGTCCTTCCGACCGGCGGTCTCGCGCGCTCGACGGGCGGGCTCGGGCTCGAGGCGTTCCTCAAGCCGCTGCAGGTCGTCACCGCGACGGCCGAGGGCGTGCGCCGAGCGGCAGAGGTCGTCGGGCCGCTCGCGCGCGCCGAGGGACTGCCGCTCCACGCGGCGGCGGTTGCGGCGTGAGCTCCGCCCGCGATCGTGCGCAGCCGGTCGGCGAGGGCTTCGCGCCGTACGCCTGGGCGCCCTCCGTCGCGGAGGTCGCCGCGCAGCACGGCCTCCCGCCGCAGGCGATCCTGAAGCTCGACCAGAACACGCCGCCGCTGCCCGGCGTGCCGCAGATCCCGCTCGCGCTGAGCCTGGCGTCGATTCACACGTATCCCGACGGCACGTACCGCGAGCTCTGCGAGGCTGCGGCCGCATACACGGGAACGAAGCCGGAGAACGTCGTCGTCGGCGCCGGGGCAGACGACCTCATCCTGCTGCTCGGGCAGGTGTTCATCGGGCCGGGGAGTCGTGCGGCGGTCGATCCGCCGACGTATCCGGTGTACCGCATCGCGACGACGATCCGCGGCGGCGAGATCACAGGGCCCGACGGACCGGCCGACGTGTACTGGGTCTGCAACCCGAACAACCCGCTCGGCACGTGGATCGATCCCGAGCCGATCGTCGAGCGAGCCCGGGCGACCGACGGCATCGTCGTCGTCGACGAAGCGTACGTCGAGTTCGGGGCCCGGTCGTGTGCCCCGTGGGTCGACGAGCTCGAGAACCTCGTCGTGATCCGCACGATGTCGAAAGCCTTCGGCTTTGCCGGGCTGCGAGTCGGCTACGCGCTCGCGCACCCGGAGACGGCGGCGCTGCTGACCGAGCGCAGACCGCCTGCGCCCATCTCCGGGTTCGCTGCGGCAATCGCCGCAGCGGCGCTGCGGGAGCCGCGCCTCGGCGACGTCGACGCCACGATTTCCGAGCGCGAACGCGTGCGCGAGGCGCTCGTCGCGGCCGGATACGAGTCCTGGCCCACGGCCACGAACTTCGTGTACGTCAAGACCGACGAGCCGCTCGGACAGCGGCTCGAGGCGGAGGGAATCGTCGTCCGGATCTATCGCGACGGGATTCGCGTCACGCTCGGCAGGCCGGCCGAGAACGACCGGTTCCTCGCGGTGCTCGGTATCGAGCCCGGCCGTTCGGGCGGTCGCGAGGCCATGGTGCTGCGCACGACCACCGAGACCGCTCTCCGGCTGACGCTTGCGCTCGACGGCAGCGGACGGACCCGCGTCGAGACGGGCATCGGCTTCCTCGACCACCTGCTCACGCTGCTCGGCTTCCACGCGGGCTTCGACCTCGAGCTGCTGGCCGCCGGCGATCTCGTCGTCGACGACCACCACACGGTCGAGGACGTCCACGCGGCGCTCGGCTCAGCGCTGAGCCAAGCCCTCGGCGCGCGCGAGGGCCTCGCGCGGTACGGCTCGGCCGTCGTGCCGATGGACGAGGCGCGCGCCACCGCAGCCGTCGATCTGGTTCGCCGCCCGCACGCGGAGATCGATCTCGCCTTCGGCGGCGACCGCGTGGGGTCGCTGGCGATCTCGCTCGTGCGCCATGCGCTCGAGCGGTTCGCGATCGAGGCCGGCTGCACGGTCCACGTCGATGCTGCGGGGAGCGATGACCACCACGTCGCCGAGGCGGCGTACAAGGCACTCGGGCAGGCTCTCCGGCAGGCGGTCGCGTCCGGCGGAGCAGGGATCCGCTCGACGAAGGGGGCGGCGTGAAGGTCGCGATCGCCGACTACGGCGCGGGCAACCTGCGCTCGCTTTCCTCGGCGCTCGTCCGCGCCGGCGTCGAGCCCTTCGTGACCACCGATCCGCACGTCGTCCGAGACGCGCCGCTCGCGCTCATCGCGGGTGTCGGTCATGTGGAGAGCGCGGCCGCCGGGCTCGCCCGCCACGGGCTCGACGACGCGTTGCGCGAGCGCGTCGCCGACGGCAGGCCGGTCGCGGGGATCTGCGTGGGCATGCAGCTCCTCTTCGGAGAGAGCGACGAGGGCGGCGAAGGGCTCGGCCTCCTGTCCGGGCCCGTCCGGCGTCTCGCTGCCCGTCGCGTGCCGCACATGGGCTGGAACACCCTCGCTGCGACGCGGCCGAGCTCCCTGCTGGAGGGCCTCGACGGCGCAGACGTCTACTTCGCGCACAGCTACGCGGCCCAGCCCGCCCACCCGCGAGTCGCCGTCGCGACCGTCGACCACGACGGCCCGATCGTCGCTGCCGTCGAGTCCGGCGTGACGGCGGGCGTGCAGTTCCACCCCGAGCGGAGCGGCCGCGCGGGCGCGCAGGTCTTCGACAACCTCGTGCGATGGTCAAGAAGCGCGTGATTCCGTGTCTCGACGTCGCGGGCGGCCGCGTCGTGAAGGGAGTCAACTTCGAGAACCTCCGCGAGATGGGCGAGCCGGTCGAGCTCGCGCGCCGGTACTCCGAGCTCGGCGCCGACGAGCTCGTCTTCCTCGACATCACCGCGACCCTCGAGGGACGCGGCCCGATCCTCGACGTGATCGGGCGCGCCGCAGAGGAGCTGACGATCCCGTTCACCGCAGGCGGCGGCGTCACGGGGGTCGACGACGCGCGCGCGCTCCTGCTCGCGGGGGCCGACAAGGTGGCGGTCAACCGGGCGGCGTTCGACGACCCCGGAATCCTCGGTGCGCTCGCGGCCGAGTTCGGCTCGCAGGCAGTCGTCGCGGCGATCGACGCGCGCAAGGGCGAGGTCGTCACCCACGCCGGGCGGCAGCCGCGTGGTCGCGACGCCGTCGACTGGGCTCGCGAGGCCGTGGAGCGCGGCGCAGGCGAGATCCTGCTGACGTCGATCGACGCGGACGGGACACGCGCGGGCTACGACCTCGAGCTGACCGGGGCCGTCGCCGACGCTGTCGCCGTCCCGGTGATCGCGTCGGGCGGCGCGGGGGAGACGCGCCACCTCGCCGAGGCATTCGAGGTGGGCGCCGAGGCGGCGCTCGTCGCCTCGATCGTCCACGAGCGACCGGAGCGTCTGCCGGAGCTCAAGACCGAGCTCGAAGAGGCGGGATGGCCGATCAGGTCCTGACGCCTGTGATCGTGCAGGACGCGGCCACGGAGCGCGTGCTGATGCTCGCCTACGCGAACGACGAGGCACTTCGGCGCACGCGAGAGACGGGCGAGGCGTGGTTCTGGAGCCGCTCGCGGAACGAGCTCTGGCACAAGGGAGCGACATCGGGCAACACAATGGCGATCGAGGAGATCCGCGACGACTGCGACGGCGACGCGCTCCTCTATCGCGTGCACCCGAACGGCCCCGCGTGCCACACCGGCGCCGAGTCGTGCTTCGCGCCGTGGCTGTGGCGCGTGGTAGCCGACCGGGCGGCAACGCGTCCCGCGGGCTCCTACGTCGCCGGGCTGCTGGAGGGTGGTCCGGCCGCTGCCGCGCGCAAGGTGGGCGAAGAGGGAGTGGAGGCGGCGCTGGCGGCGATCGGCGAGTCCGACGAGCGCCTCGTCGAGGAGCTGGCCGACCTCTGGTTCCACAGCTACGTCCTGCTCGCGGCACGCGGGCTGCAGCCGTCGGCCGTCGAGGACGAGTTGCGGCGCCGGCATATCGCTTCGTGATCGGCGCGGGCGTCCACCACGAGCTCGGCGCCGTCGAGGTGGTGACGCGGTGATCACGACGAGGTGAACCAGCCACGCGGGCAAAAAGGCTTCACCAACCACCCCCAGGGGCACCCCCGGTGTCCCTGAAGTCACGGTATCGCGGAAACCGTGACGCGTGTGAGTCGACTTCGTGCCGACTTCGCGTCGCGCTTGAGAGGCCCTCTCGAGGCCGACGCGTCGCCAGGCCGGTCGTCCGGAGCCCACGCCAGGCGCTACGCGACTAGACGTTCCACTCGCCCGCAAGCAGCCGCGGCAGCGCGTCGTCGAGCATGCGCAGAGTCATGCCCCAGAGCACGTGGCCGTCCACGTCGATCCCGTCGACGATCAGTGGCTGGGGGAACCGGAGCGACGAGAACGGCAGTCGCCCGCGCGCATCGGGATCCGCAAGCGCTCGGGCCGACGGCGTGAGGATCCCGACGATCTCCGTCTCCTGCATGCGCCAGGGCGTGTCGGCGGGGACGCGGGCGACGAACGGGTGCACGCGCCAGCCGGTCCGCTGCGTGTCGAGCGGCGGCAGCTCCGCGACGATCTCGACCGTCTCGCGTGGAAGCCCGACCTCCTCCTCGGCCTCCCTGAGGGCGGTCGCGAGAAGATCCGCATCGCCGGCTTCCGGCTTCCCGCCGGGGAGACCGAGCTGGCCGCCGTGCATCCCGCCGTCGTCGGCGCGGACGACGAGCACGACGCGCAGCTCGCCGTCCGCGTCGCGGTAGACCGGGAGGAGCACCGCGGCCGTCCGCAGCTCGGTGCTCACGAGATCTCGTGCCGCAGGAGGTCGTCGATCGTCTCGCGCCCTCGGATCACCGTGGCGACGCCGTCGCCCACGAGCACGGCAGCCGGCCGCGTGACGCCGTTGTAGTTCGACGCCATCGCGAGCGTGTACGCACCCGTCGCGGGAACGGCGAGCAGATCGCCGCGCCGCGGGGACGGGAGTGCGACGTCGTCGATCAGCACGTCACCCGACTCGCAGTGCATCCCCGCGACGCTGACGACCTCGTCGACCGGCTCGTCGGCACGCGTGGCGGACAGCGCCGTGTAGCGCGCGTCGTAGAGCTGCGGCCGCGGGTTGTCCGACATGCCTCCGTCCACCGCGACCCAGGTGCGCTCGGGAAGCCGCTTCACGCTGCCGACCCGGTAGAGCGTCACTCCCGCACGACCGACGAGGCAGCGCCCGGGCTCGAGCCACACCTCCGGCTGCGGCAGGCCCGCCTCGACGAACGCCAGCCGGGCCGTCGTCGCCGCACTCCGGGCGAGCTCGCCAGCGTCGGGCACCTCGTCGTCGGGGTGATGGCGGATCCCGAAGCCCCCGCCGAGGTCGGCGACCTGCGCGACCCAGCCGAGGTCGTCGCGGCAACGGGCGACGAACGCCGCGAGCCGTACGATCGTCTCGGCCTGGGCGTCGAAGTCCTGCAGCTGGGAGCCCACATGGACGTGCACGCCGACGACGTTCAGGTCGCGGTCGAGCGCATCCGCGACGAGCGCCCGAGCCTGGTCGGGCGGAAGCCCGAACTTCGATCCGTGGTGACCTGTCCTGATCGCCTCGTGCGTGTCGGCGTCGACGCCGAGCGTGACGCGAACGAGCACGTCCGAGACGCCGGCCGCTGCGGCGAGACGAGCCTCGTCCGGGGCATCGAGGACGACGGGTGCGCCGATCGTCGCCGCGTCGGCGAGGAACGCCTCGTCCTTGTTGTTGCCGTGGACGACGAGCTCGTCCCCGTCGAGGCCCGCCGCCTTGGCATAGGCGAGCTCGCCGGCCGAGGCGACGTCGGCGCCGATGCCCTCCTCCCGTAGCAGGCGGAGCAGCGCGACATTGGGCAGCGCCTTCGTCCCGAAGTACACGCGACCGTCGCCGACCGCCTCGCGCAACGCCCGGACGCGTGCTCGAAGCGTCGCCTCGCACAGGACGACGAGCGGCGTGCCGTACTCCTGGGCGAGCTCCGCGGCGCTCACGCCGCCAAGGGTCAGGTCGGTGGCTTCGAGCGCCGCCGTGTCGGGGAAAATCGCTAGCACCGGCCGATCGTGCCTGTTAGCATGAGATTCGTGCAGCAGCTTCTCACGTAGTCCAGGGAGGAAACGCGGCCCCGCCGCGCCGACTCCCCTGAGCCTCTCGACCGAGAGGCTTTTTCGTTTCAAGAGGGGTACATCACACGTCCATGGCACACGAGATCGAGCGATACGAACCCGCGAAGGTCGAGGCGAAGTGGCAGGGCATCTGGGCCGACGAGGACGCGTTCACGGTCCCGAACCCGGAGACGCCAGACACGGCCGACGAGCGCTCGACGTACGTGCTCGAGATGCTGCCGTACCCCTCGGGCGAGCTCCACATGGGGCACGTCTTCAACTACACCCTCGGCGACGTCTTCACCCACGTCCGGCGCCGGCAGGGCTACACGGTGCTGCGACCGATGGGCTATGACGCGTTCGGTCTGCCCGCCGAGAACTCCGCGATCCGCGAAGGCGGACACCCACGCGACATCGTCCGCCGGAACATCGAGTCGATCCGACGCCAGATGAAGCGGATGGGATGGGCGATCGACTGGTCGCGCGAGGTCTCGACCGCCGAGCCGGAGTACTACCGCTGGACGCAGTGGCTGTTCCTGCGCTTCTTCGAGCGTGGATTGGCGTACCGGCGCGAGGCGCCCGTCAAGTGGTGCCCCAAGGACCAGACCGTTCTCGCGAACGAGCAGGTGATCGACGGGCGCTGCGAGCGGTGCGGGACGGAGGTCGAGTCGAAGAAGCTGACGCAGTGGTTCTTCAAGATCACCGACTACGCCGACCAGCTGCTCGACGAGATGCAGCTGCTCGAGTCGTGGCCCGAGCGCGTGCTGACGATGCAGCGGAACTGGATCGGCCGCTCGGAGGGCGCACGCGTGACCTTCACCGTCGAAGAGAACGGCGACGAGCTCCCCGTCTTCACGACGCGGCCCGACACGTTGTTCGGCGCGACGTTCTTCGTGCTCGCGCCGGAGCATCCGCTCGTCCCGCAGCTGACCGCCGGGACGGAGCACGAGCAGGAGGTCGCAGACTATGTCCGCCACGCGTCCGCGCGATCGGCGGTCGAGCGCGAGACGAAGGAGAAGGACGGCGTCTTCACGGGAAGCCACGCCGTCAATCCCGTCAACGGCGAGTCGATCCCGATCTGGGTCGCCGACTACGTGCTGATGGAGTACGGCACGGGCGCGATCATGGCCGTGCCCGCGCACGACGAGCGCGACCATGCGTTCGCCGAGAGGTACGGCCTGGAGATCCGGCAGGTCGTCGCTCCGGCCGACGGCTCGGAGCCGGCCGAGGCTGGCGCGTACGTCGCGCACACCGACGACGAGGTGCTCGTCAACTCCGGCGAGTTCAGCGAACTCTCGGCACCCGAAGGGAAGCGCGCGATCACGGCGTGGCTCGAGGAGCGCGATCTCGGCGAGGCCGCGATCGGCTACCGCCTGCGCGACTGGCTGCTGTCACGGCAGCGGTACTGGGGTTGCCCGATCCCTGTTGTCCACTGTGACAACTGCGGCGCGATTGCGGTCCCTGACGAACAGCTGCCTGTCCTGCTGCCGGAGGTCGAGGACTATCTGCCCAAGGGGAGGTCGCCCCTGGCCACCGCGGAGGACTGGGTGGCGACGACGTGCGCGCAGTGCGGCGGGCCGGCGCGGCGCGAGACGGACACGATGGACACCTTCGTCGACTCCTCCTGGTACTTCCTTCGCTACGCCGACGCGCGCAACGACGACGAGGCGTGGGACCAGCAGATCGTCGACTTCTGGCTGCCGGTCAAGCAGTACATCGGCGGCATCGAGCACGCCGTCCTGCATCTGCTGTACGCGCGATTCTTCACCAAGGTGCTGAACGACATCGATCTGCTCGGTTTTCGCGAGCCGTTCTCGCGCCTGTTCACACAGGGAATGATCTACCGGCACGGCGCGAAGATGTCGAAGTCGAAGGGCAACGTCGTCGCCCCCGACGAGGCGATCGAGCGCTTCGGGGCGGATGCGCTTCGCCTGTACATCCTCTACATGGGGCCTGCCGAGCAGGACAAGGAATGGCATGACGCGGGCATCGAGGGAACCGCCCGGCTGGTCGACCGCATCTGGCGCCTGGCGCTCGAGGTCGCGGCCCGCGGGCCGGTCGACGCCCCGGCCGACGGCGAGCTGATTCGGGCGGCGCACCGGACGATCGACCGCGTCTCCGACGACATCCTGCGCCGCTTCCAGTTCCACACGCCGATCGCGGCACTGTTCGAGCTGGTCAACGACGTCTACCGCGTCAAGGACGACCCGTCGCGCGCGGGGGAGGTCAGATTCGCCACCGAGACGGTGCTGTCGTTGATCCAGCCGTACGCGCCGCACGTCGCCGAGGAGCTGTGGGAACGTCTCGGCCACTCACGCCTCTGGCAGGAGCCGTGGCCCGAGGCCGATCAGGCGCTGGTCAGCACGGACACGGTCGAGATCGTCGTACAGGTGAACGGCAAGCTGCGCGACCGACTGCAGGTGGCCGCCGGGACGCCGGAGGACGAGCTCGTCGAGCTGGCGCTCGCGTCGGAGCGCGTGCGCGCGCATGTGAGCGGTGAGCCCGAGCGGACGATCGTCGTGCCGGACCGGCTCGTGAACGTCGTCGTCGGCTAGCTGGCGCGCTCGGGCGGGCTGTCGAGCGGCGCCCGTTGTGGGGGCGCGCCACCAGCGCGCACTTGGCACACATTCGGCACGAAGCCGGCACACACTCGTGACGGTTCGAGGGCGATGCTCGAACCGTGATCTCCCTCACGCGCGTGCAGCTGTTTCTCGTGCTGGTGCCGCTGCTCGCGCTGCTGACCGTGGCGGGCTCCCGGCTCGCAGGCGTCGGCGCGAACGAGGGGCCGCAGGCGGCGGCGAGACTCGAGCGGCTCGGCGGCGATGGGGACGGTGTGGGCGGAGCCGCTGCCCCACGGCTGATCGTCCACGTCGTCGGCGCCGTTCGAAGACCGGGCCTGCTCCGGATGAAAGTGGGCTCGCGCGTCGCGGACGCGCTCGCCCGCGCGGGCGGCCCGACGCGAAAGGCCGACCTCACGGCCGTGAACCTCGCCGCGCCGCTCGCGGACGGTCAGCAGGTCGTCGTGCCCGCGCGGCTGCCGCCCGGGTCCGCGCCCGGTGCGGCCGTCGCGACCGGTGGGAAGGTGAGCCTCGCGGTGGCGACCGTCGACCAGCTCGACGAGCTTCCCGGAATCGGCCCGGTCACCGCGCAGAAGATCGTCGATTGGCGGACGTCGCACGGCCCCTTCCGCTCGGTCGAGGATCTCGACGACGTCCCCGGGATCGGCTCCGCGAAGATCGAGCAGCTTCGCGACCTGGTGACGCCGTGAGGTCGTCCTGGTCGGCACGCGTCGTTCACGGCAACTGGCCGGCCCTGCTGGCGGTCGCGGCGTGCGTCGGCATTGCCGCGTCGGTGTGGGTGCGGCCCCCACCGGCGTTGCTCGCGAGCGTCGCGACCTGTGCGGTCCTCGGGGCGCTCGGCGCGCACAGCGAGCGCCGGCTGGTCTTCGGCGGCGTGGCGCTCGCCTGCGCGGGGCTGTGGTGGGGCTCGCTGCGCGGGGACGCGCTGGACGCAAGCGTGCTCGCCTCTCGTCTCGGCGAGTCGGCGTCGGCCCGAGTCGTCGTGACAGGCCCTGCGAAACGAACGCCGTTCGCCCTGCGTGTGCCCGCCGACGTGCTGCGCTTCGGCACGACGAACCTGGACGAGCGCGTGCTGCTGGAGCTACCGCCCGAGCGGGCGCCGCCGCAGGGCTCGATCCTCGAGCTGCGCGCGCGGCCGGTCGAGCCGCGTGGGCCCGAGACCGGCTTCGACGAACGCGGGTGGCTCGCACGGCGCGGCGTCCACGTCGTGCTGCGCGGCAAGCCTCCGCGGATCGTCGGCCGGCGGGGTGGGATCGGTGGCGTCGCCGACCGGCTGCGCGCGCACGTCGAGAGGACGCTCGCCCGCGGCGCGACAGGAGAGCGCGGGCGGGTGCTCGCCGGGATCGTGCTCGGGGACGAGAGCGGCATCGATCGCGGGCTCCGCGACGCGTTCAAGGCGAGCGGCCTCACGCACCTGCTCGCCGTATCGGGTCAGAACATCGCGATCACGGCGATCGGCGTGACGACAGCGGCACGCATCGCCGGCATCGGCCGGCTCGCCGGCGAGACGCTCGCGATCGTCGCCGTGCTCGCGTACGCGCTCGCGGTCGGGTGGCAGCCGTCCGTCGTCCGCGCAGCCGTCGCCGGCACGCTCGCGTCGCTCGCGTGGATCGTCGCGCGCCCGCGCGACCGCTGGCACGCGCTCGCGATCGGCGCGCTCGTGCTGCTCGCCTGGATGCCGGCGTCCGGCCTCGAGCCGGGGTTCCAGCTGTCGTTCGCCGCCGTCGGGGCGATCTTCGTGACGGTTCCGCGCGTCTCCCGCGTGCCGGAGGGCTACCCGGTGCCGCGGAAGCCGTGGGACGTCTTCGTCGTGGCGGTCGCGTGCGGGGTGGTCACTGCGCCGATCCTCTGGCTCCACTTCGGCACGATCGCGATCTGGACGGTGCCCGCGAACGTCGCGGCCGAGCCCGCAATGCCGCCGCTGATCGGACTCGCCCTCGCCGCGGCCGCGATCGAGCCGGTGTTCCCGGGAGCTGCGACCGCGCTCGCGTGGCTTGCGGGCTGGTGCGCCGCCTGGATCGCGCTCGTCGCCCGCGTTGTCGCGAGCTGGCCCTCGGCTCAGGTCGAGTCGCCGCTCGTGCTCGTCGTGCTCGGCGGGGCGATCGCGGCCGCCGTGCTGATCCGTCGAGCACCGGCGTACCGACGCGGCGCGTGGATCGCCGTACTCCTGTCGGGCGCCCTCGCGGTCGGCGCGGTCGGCTGCGCGCTCCGGCCGGCTCCGTCCTGGGAGCCGCCTCGGGGACTCCGCGTGACGTTCCTCGACGTCGGGCAGGGCGATTCCGCGCTGCTCGAGGCGCCGGGCGGCGCGATCCTCGTCGACCAGGGTCCGCCGGAGGCGGACGTCGCGGGCCAGCTTCGCCAGCTCGGCGTCAGGTCGCTCACCGCTGTCGTTCTGACCCACCCGCAGCGAGACCACATCGGCGGCGCGGCCGACGTCCTGCGGCGGCTGCGTGTCGGGACGGTCGTCGACCCGGGGCTCGCAGCCGCGCCCGCGTCGCCGGACGAGACCGCGGCGCTGACGGCCGCGCGGACGCGGCAGGTGCCGGTCGTCGTCGTCCGCGCGGGAGAGGTCTATCGCTTCGGCCGACTCCGGGTCCGCGTCCTCTGGCCAGACGGCCCCGGGCTCGAAAGCGAGGATCCGAACCAGAACGCGGTCGTGCTGCTCGCGACGTACGGGTCGACCGACGTCCTGCTCACGGCGGACGCCGAGAGCGACGTGACCCTGCGGCTCCCACTGCGCGAGGTCGAGGTGCTGAAGGTGGGGCATCACGGTTCCGAGGACCCAGGCCTGCCCGACCTGCTGCGCATCCTGCGTCCGCGTATCGCGGTGATCTCGGTGGGCGAGGGGAACGACTACGGGCATCCGCGACCCGAGACGCTCGCCGCGCTCGCGGCACAACCCGGGCTCGAGCTGTTTCGGACCGACGTGGACGGACCCGTCGTGGTCGAGTCGGACGGCCGAAGACTGACCGTGCGGTCGCAGCGGTAGGGTGGAGCGGGTGGCAACGGCCGAGCTCAAGCCCGTCTATCTGATCTCGGGCAACGATCGGCCCAAGGTCGAGCTCGCGCTCGCGCGGCTGCGCGTGAGATTCGACGCCGGCTCGATCGAGCGGCTCGTCGCCGGTGGCAAGGAGGGCGCCTCCGGCGAAGACGTGGTCGCTGCGTGCAACGCGGGGACGTTGCTCCTCGGTGAGCGGCTCGTCCTCGTCACCGAGGTCGACGGCCGCCGCGACGACCGCGGAAGGCTCGCGGGCGGGTGGAAGGCCGGAGACGCCGAGGCCGTCGCCGACTACCTGCGCGCCCCCGCGCCGGGCACGGTCCTGTGCCTCGTCGGCGAGGAGGTGAAGAAGGACTCCCCGCTCGCGAAGGCATGTGCAAAGGCGGGCGACGTGCTCGTGTGGGAGGTCGACAAGCGCGGCCTCCCGGGCTGGGTCGCCGAGCGGTTCCGCGAGCGCGGCGTGAAGATCGAGCGCGATGCCTGTGCCGCGCTCGTCGAGATCGTCGGCGAGGACAAGCTCGCCCTCGCGCTCGAGATCGACAAGCTCGCGAGCTGGGCCGACGGCGAGCCGCTCGGCGTCGAGGAGGTGCAGCGACTCGCGACGCCGTTCGCCGACGAGCCGCCCTGGGCACTGACGGACGCCTGGGGGAAGCGCGACGTCGCGACGGTGCTCGCCGTCGTCGAGACGATGCTCGACCAGAGCCCGCGTCCACGGCGCGAGGAGGCGGCGGCGCTGAGCGCGCGCCTCGCGGCGCACCTCGCGAAGCTCACGCGCATGAAGGCGCTCCTCGACTCGGGCCTTTCCACCAAGGAGGCTGCGGCGAAGCTCGGCATCAAGGACTTTCCCGGCCAGAAGCTCGCGAGGCAGGCAGAGAAGTTCTCGCCCGAGGAGCTCGACGACGCGACCCTGCGCCTCGCCGAGCTCGACCACGCAGTGAAGGGCGGGAGCAAGCTTGCGCCCGACCTCGAGCTCCAGCTCGCCGCCGCGGACGTGTCCCGCCCGCCGCGCTAGCGGCCGACGACCGGGGCTGCCTTACCGGCCGGCGCTAGGAACCGCGGACGACGCGCTCGGCCTGCGACTTCTTGCGGGCGGCGGCGTTCTTGTGGAGCGCACCACGGGCGGCGGCCCGGTCGATCGTGCGCACGAGCTCCTTGTGCTCGGCGGCGACGGTGGCATCGTCGCCGTCGGCGACCGCGTTCTCGAGCCGCCTCGCCAGCGTCTTGATCGTCGAGCGGTAGCGGAGATTCTCGAGCCGCTGACGGGCGGCGATGCCGACGCGCTTCTTCTGCTGCCTGATGTTCGCCATAGGTCAGGAGTGCGCGGCCCATTCGGCCCGCGGGCCGCGTGATGGTACCAGAGGCACTTCCGACAATTTCACGAAACTCCCTTCATGACCGAGGTCGATCCGACACTCGATCCCGCCGTCGTCGAGGACCGCGCACACCGTCGGCGCCTCGCCCGCTCGACCGCGGTGTTCGGCGCGGCGACCGCGCTCTCGCGGGTCCTCGGGCTCGTCCGCGAGATGGTCGCCGCGTATGCGTTCGGCGCGGCGGGCCGCGTCAACGCGTTCACGGTCGCCTTTCAGATCCCGAACCTCTTCCGTGCCCTGGTTGCCGACATGGCGCTGTCGGGCGCTTTCGTCCCCGTGTTCAGCGAGCTGCTCGAGAAGGGCGAGCGGGCACGCGCGTGGCGGGTCGCGTCGACGATCTTCTGGCTCGTCTTGCTCGTCACGACGGGGCTGACCGCCCTGTTCGTCCTCCTAGCGCCGTGGATCGTCGAGCTGTTCGGGACGCCCGGTGGCGACGTCGACCTCGCGGTCGGGCTGTCGCGGCTGCTGTTCCCGATCGTCGTCCTGCTCGCGCTGTCCGGGATCGTCGTCGGGTTGCTCAACGCCTACGACCACTTCACCGTCCCGGCGCTGACGCCGGTGGCGTGGAACCTCGTGATCATTCTCGGCCTCGCCCTCGGCGTGCCGTGGGCCGACGGGACCTCGGCCGAGCTCTACGTCTACGCGGGCTCGATCGTCGTCGCGACGCTCGTGCAGCTCCTGCTGCCCGTGCCCTGGCTGCGCGGGCTCGACGGGCGGCTGCGCCTCGTGCTCGACTGGCGCGACCCCGCGGTGCGCCGCTTCTTCGTCTTGATGCTCCCCGTCACGCTGACGCTCGGGCTCATCAACGTCTCGACGCTGATCGGGACGCTGTTCGCGTCACGGCTGATCGACCCGGAGCTCGCGCCGCGCGCGATCGACCTCGCGTTCCGGCTGTACATGCTGCCGCAGGGCATGTTCTCCGTGGCGGTGGCGACCGTGCTGTTCCCGACCCTGTCACGACTCGCCGCCCGCGCCGACCTGACGGGATTCGCCCGAACGGTCGAAACGGGCATCCGCCAGATCGGGTTCCTGCTCATTCCGGCCGGCCTCGTGTCGGCTGTGCTCGCGGAGCCGATCACGAGGCTCGTCTACGAGCGAGGCGAGTTCACACCCGACCAGACACCGGTCGTCGCCGGCGCGCTTGCCGCCTTCACCGTCGGCCTCGTGTTCAACGGGTGGATGCTCTTGCTCAACCGCGCGTTCTACGGCTTGCAGTCCAACTGGATCCCAACGATCGTCGCGCTCGGCAACCTCGCGCTCAACGTCGCCCTGTTCGCGGCGTTCTACAGCCTCGGTGTGTGGGGGCTGCCGCTCGCCACCTCGCTCTCCAACCTCGCCGGCGCCGTTGCGCTCCTCGTTCTCATGTGGCGGCGCGTGGGCCGCCTCGAGGCGGCCCCGACGCTCGTCGCGCTGACGCGAATACTCGTGGCTTCGGTGATCGCGTCCGGAGTCGCCGTGCTCGTCTGGTGGGGCCTCGACGAGGCGCTCGGCCGGTCCACGGTGGGGCAGATCGTGTCTGTGGGCCTAGCGCTCGCCGGTGCGAGCGCCGCATATCTCGGCGCGTGTCGGGTCTTCGGGGTGCGCGAGCTGGGCTCGCTGCTCGAGCTCCGTCGCCGATAGGTCGCCGCGAGACGCGCGAGATCGAGCAAACCGGCACCACGGCTACGATCGACGCCGATCAGCCATGGACCAGAGCCGGATCCGCAACTTCTCGATCATCGCCCACATCGACCACGGGAAGTCGACGCTCGCGGACCGGATCCTCCAGCTGACCGAGACCGTCTCCGAGCGCGAGATGCGCGACCAGCTGCTCGACTCGATGGAGCTCGAGCGCGAGCGGGGGATCACGATCAAGGCTCAGGCCGTGCGCGTCCAATGGAAGGGCCACGAGCTCAACCTGATCGACACGCCAGGCCACGTCGACTTCACGTACGAGGTGTCGCGGTCGCTGCAGGCGTGCGAGGGCGCGGTGCTCGTCGTCGACGCCGCGCAGGGCATCGAGGCGCAGACGCTCGCGAACGCGTATCTCGCGATCGAGAACGAGCTCGAGATCGTTCCCGTCGTCAACAAGATCGACCTCCCGTCGGCTGACCCGGCGGGAACGGCCGCGGAAGTCGTCGAGCTGCTCGGGGGGTCGACCGACGGCGTGGTGCGGATCTCGGCCAAGACCGGCACGAACGTCGACCAGGTGCTCGACGCGATCGTGGAGCGCATCCCGGCCCCCGAAGGCGAGCCGGCTGCGCCGCCGCGCGCGCTCGTCTTCGACTCGTCGTACGACCAGTACCGGGGCGTGATCGCCTTCGTCCGGGTCGTCGACGGCCGGCTCTCGACCGGCACCGGCCTGCGGGCGATGGCCATGGGCACCGACTTCGACGCCGAGGAGCTCGGCTTCATGTCCCCGCAGCGCGTTCCCGTGGAGTCGCTCGAGGCCGGCGAGGTCGGGTACGTCGTGACCGGCCTCAAGGACGTCTCTCGGCTCCGCGTCGGCGACACGCTCACGACCCGCAAGGGCGGCGCGACGACGCCGCTGCCGGGCTACAAGGACGTCAAGCCGATGGTGTTCGCCGGGCTGTTCCCGACCGACTCCGACGACTATCCCGAGCTCCGCGACGCGCTCGAGAAGCTCAAGCTGAACGACGCCGCGCTCTTCTACGAACCCGAGACGTCGCAGGCGCTGGGCTTCGGCTTTCGCTGCGGCTTCCTCGGCCTGCTCCACATGGAGATCGTCCGCGAGCGGCTCGAGCGCGAGTTCGACCTCGACCTGCTCGTCACCGCGCCGAACGTCGCCTACCAGGTGAAGGGGAAGAACGGCGACTGGCTCGAGGTCCACAACCCGGCCGACATGCCGCGCGACGCCGAGGCCGTCCAGGAGCCCTACGTTCGCGCGCAGGTGATCGTCCCGAAGGACTACGTCGGCTCCGTGATGGAGCTCTGCACCGAGCGGCGCGGCCGGTTCGACCACATGGAGTACCTCTCCGAGAGCCGCGTGCTGCTGACGTACGAGCTGCCCCTGGGCGAGATCGTGCTCGACTTCTACGACCAGCTGAAGTCCCGCACGCGCGGCTACGCGAGCTTCGACTACGACCTCGCGGGCTTCCGCGACGGCGATCTCTCCCGGGTCGACGTGCTCGTGGGTGGCGAACAGGTCGACGCCCTGTCCCTCATCGCGCATCGCGACGCGGCGTACGAACGAGGGAAGCTCCTCGTCGAGCGGCTGCGCGAGGAGATTCCGCGGCAGATGTTCGACGTCCCGATCCAGGCCGCGATCGGCTCGCGCGTGATCGCCCGCGAGACGGTCAAGGCCAAGCGGAAGGACGTGCTCGCGAAGTGCTACGGCGGCGACATCACGCGCAAGCGAAAGCTCCTCGAGAAGCAGAAGAAGGGCAAGAAGCGCATGAAGCAGGTGGGAGGGATCGAGGTGCCGCAGGAGGCGTTCCTCGCGGTGCTCAACCTGGACGGTGAAAGGAAGCGGTGACCCGTCCCGGCCACGGAGCCGTGCGGCACCTATACGTCCACCTGCCGTTCTGCGCCCATCGCTGCGGGTATTGCGACTTCGTCACGGCGGTTGGGCGTGCAGACGAGCACGCGGCGTACGTCGACGCGCTGCTCGTGGAGCTCCAGCTCGAACGGCCCCGGCTGGCCGACGACGTCGAGACCGTCTTCCTGGGCGGCGGCACGCCGACGTTCACCGAGCCGACGTCGCTGGCCCGCCTGCTCGACAGGCTCCCCGACGCCGAGGAGCTCACCGTCGAGGCGAATCCCGAGACCGTCACGCAAGCGCTCGCCGCGCTGCTCGGCGAGCACGGCGTGACCCGCATCTCGCTCGGCGCGCAATCGTTCCGGCCTCGGTTGCTCGAGGTGTTGGAGCGGCAGGCGAGACCCGAGGACGTCCGACGCGCGGTGCACACTCTCCGTGATGCCGGTTTTGACAACATCTCGCTCGATCTCGTCTACGGCATACCGGGCCAGAGCGCCGCCGATCTCGAAGCGGACCTCGCGGAGGCCCTCGCGCTCGAGCCGGAGCACCTCTCCTGCTACGAGCTCGAGGCAAAGCCCGGGACGCGGTTCACCCACGCGCACGGCGAAGAGCTCCGGCGTCAGTCGGAGGCGATGGAGGACTACTTCGAGCGCGTCGTCGAGACGCTGACGGGCGGCGGCTACCGCTGGTACGAGACGGCGAACTTCTGTCGTGAGGGCCGCGACCGCGAGCTCCGCGCACAGCACAATCTGGCGATCTGGCGCGGTGCCGACTATCTCGGGGTCGGGGTCGGCGCGGTGTCGACCGTCGCCGGGGAGCGACGACGGAACCTCCCGTCCGTCGGCCGCTACGTCGCGGCGCTCGCAGCCGGCCATGCACCGCCACGCGAGGTCGAGGCGCTCGACGACGCGACGCGGGCCGTCGAGCGGCTGATGCTCGGACTGCGGCTCGACGAGCCGTTCGACGTCGAGCGGCTGAACGGCACGGTCGACCGTCTAGAGCTGGAGCGGCTGGTCGACGGCGGCCTCGTCGAGCGGCGGGGAAACGACTCGATCACGCTCACGCGCCGCGGTCGGCTGCTCGGCGGGGCGGTCACCGCCGCGCTGCTCGGGTAGCGGGCGTGACCGGTGGCGCGCGGCGGCGGCGCGACGGAGCGCGTGGCCGGCGGCGTCGCGGCCAGGGCGAGGCCGACGGCTAGCATCGAGGCGTGGGTGCTGCGAGCGGCGAACGGAACGGCGCGAGCAGGCGCAGGCGCCTGCTGGTCGGCGGGCTGTTCGTGGCGACGCTCGCCGTGCTGGCCGGGGTGCTCGTGCACGTCGCCCTGACCGGGAGCCTCGACCTCACGTTCCTCGGCTGGAATCTGTTCCTCGCGTGGATGCCGCTGGTTCTCGCGATCGGGCTGTACGACGACGATCGCGGCGGCGCGACGCTCGGACGCCTCGTCCTGGTGGGCTCGCTCTGGCTCCTGTTCCTCCCGAACGCGCCGTACATCGTCACGGACCTCAAGTGGGTCGACGTCGGCGGTCGCTGGTTGTGGTTCGACGCCGCCCTGATCGGCGGCGGAGCCGCGATCGGACTCGCGCTCGGCTTCGTCTCGCTGTACCTCGTCCAGACCGTCGCCTGCCGCCGCTTCGGGCCGATCGCCGGCTGGGGGCTCGCCTGGGCCGCGCTCGTCCTGAGCGGCATCGGCGTCTACCTGGGCCGATACGAGCGCTGGAACTCCTGGGACGTCTTCACCCAGCCCACGAAAATCGTCGGCGAGCTCGTGTCGGCCGCGCTCGACCCCCTTGCCCACGGGAGGCCGCTCGCGCTGGCAACGTCCTTCGCGGTCGTGTGGTGCGCGGGGTACGCGCTCTTCTACGGCGCGTTCCGCCGTCAGCTCGAGCGCATCGTCGCGCGCTGACGCAAACGACACGCCTCGACGGCGGGCGGCGTCCGTACGATTCGAGGAACCATGGAGCTGAGCCCGCGCAAGCGCGAGATCCTGCGGCGGGTGGTCGAGGAGTACGTCGCGACCGGCCAGCCCGTCGGCTCGAGGGCGCTCGTCGAGCGCTCGGGACTCGACGTGTCCTCGTCGACCGTCCGCAGCGAGCTGTCGGAGCTCGAGGCCGTCGGCCTCCTCACGCACCCGCACACCTCCGCGGGCCGCGTTCCCACGGAGAGCGGGTACCGGGTCTACGCCGAGGAGCTCGTGAGCGCGATCGAGGGTCGCCCCGGGCCGTTCCCGATCGACCTCACCGCGATGCGAAACGAGCTCGAGGAGGGCCTGCGGCAGACGACCGAGGCCCTGTCGGACGCCACGCACCTGCTCGCCCTCGTCTCCGCACCCGCCCTCGAGGCGGCCGCGGTCCGCCACGTCGAGGTCCTGCAGCTCCAGCCGAGGGTCGTGATCGTCGTCGTGATCACGGCATCCGGGAGCGTCTCGAAGCACGTCTTCGAGCTCGACGAGGTCGTCGATCCCGGTCTCGTCGAGTGGGCGCGCGCGTATCTCGGCGAGACGATCGTCGGCAAGCGCGCGAGTGCGAACACCGTTCGGCGCGCGTTCGAGGATCCGGGCCTCTCGCTCCGGGAGCGCGCGTTCCTCGACGCCGTCCGGCCGGCCTTCACCGATGTCGTCGCGCAAGCCACGGATCTCTACGTCGGCGGCGCGGCCGGGCTGCTCGGCGACGCGCGGGGAGCGGAGCTGGAGGCGTGCCACCGCCTGCTCGAGGTGCTCGAGCGACGGGCGGCGGTGCTCGCGCTGCTGCAGGAGGCGCTCGACCCGAAACGCACCGTCGTCCGCGTCGGCCCGGAGCTCGAGGGCGAAGAGCTGCGCGGGGCCTCGTACGTCGGCACGACCTACGGCCTCGTGAACCGACCCCTTGGCGCCGTGGGCCTGTTCGGTCCGCTGCGCATGGACTACGAGAAGGCGATCCGCTCCGTCCGCGCCGCCGCCTTCGAGCTCTCGCGGCTCGTCGAAGAGGTCTACGGAGCGCACTGATGGCCGCGACGCGCGACGACTACTACGCGCTGCTCGAGGTCTCGCGCGACGCGAGCCACGCGGAGATCAAACGATCCTTCCGGCGCCTCGCGCGCGAGCTCCACCCAGACGTGAGCGGCGAGCCGGGCGCCGAGCAGCGGTTCCGCGCCGTTGCCGAAGCGTACGAGGTGCTCTCGGATCCCGACCGCCGGGCGACGTACGACCGGTTCGGCCACGCCGGGCTGCGCAACCGCGGGTTCTCGCCGATGGACGCCGACTTCGGCAGCCTCGCGGACGTCTTCGCAGCGTTCTTCGGCGAGACGCTGTTCGGTGCCGGAGCGCCCGCCGGGCCGCGTCCGACGCGGGGTCCCGACGTGGGCGCACACGTCGAGATCGAGCTTGCGCAGGCGCTGACCGGAGCGACGCTCGAGCTGGGCGTACGCGTCGCGCGCACCTGCTCCGCATGCGCCGGCACAGGAGCCGCGCCCGGGACCTCGCCTGTCACGTGCCACGGCTGCAACGGCGCCGGCCGTGTCCAGCAGGTCACCCGCACCGTGCTCGGGCAGATGGTGCGGACGGGTACGTGCCCTCGCTGCGACGGCGTCGGCACGATCGTCGAGACGCCCTGCGAGCGCTGCGAGGGGGACGGCCGGACGCTCGAGGACACGCCGCTCGACCTCGAGATCCCCGCGGGCATCCACGACGGGCAGCGGATACGTGTCCGCGGCGCGGGTCACGCCGGAGCGCTCGGCGGCCCCTCGGGAGACGTCTACGTCACGGTTCGCGTGCTTCCGCTCGAGGGCGTCGACCGCGACGGGGACGATCTACGCGTCCGGGCGACGGTCACCATGACCGAGGCGGCGATCGGCACCACCGTCACCGTGCCCACCCCCGAAGGGCCGCTGGAGGTGGAGCTCGCGCCGGGAACGCAGCCCGGCACGGTGCATGCCATCCGCGGGCGTGGCATGCCGTCGCTCGAGAGCGGGCGACGCGGGGACCTGCTCGTCGGGGTCGACGTCCGCGTCCCGACGCGGCTCACCGGCGAGCAGCGCGCCGACCTTCTGCGGCTCGAGTCGGAGCTCGGGACCGAGGCGTACCGCGACGACGACGACGGCTTCATCGGACGGCTGAAGAGCGCTTTCCGGTGACCGCGGGCGGGCGCACCGCCCTCGTCGTGGTGATGCGAGAGGCCGAGGGCATCCTCGCGCCGTGGCGCCGACGGCATCTCAGCAGCACCGTCGAACGCGGGATTCCTGCGCATGTGACCATTCTCTTCCCGTTCGTCGCGGCGCGCGATCTCGACTCCGGGCTCGTGGCGAGGATCCGCGAGCTGTATGACTCCATCGCGCCCTTTCGCTGCGAGCTCACATCAATCGGGTCGTTCCCCGGTTATGCCTGGCTCGGGCCCGAGCCGGTCGACCGCTTCCTCGACCTGATGGAGATCGCGTTTCGCGCCTTCCCGGACTTGCCGCCGTACGGCGAGGCCGACCTCGACCCGATTCCGCACTGCACCGTCGGTGCAGCCGACGAGCCCGAGCGGCTCGCCGAGATCGTCGCCGAGGTGCGCGACGGCCTCGGGCCGGAGCTGCCGATCTCGTGCAACGTGGAAGAGGTCACGATCCTCGAGGAGCTCGAGGACGAGACGTGGCGCGAGCGTGAGTCGGTCCCGCTGGGGGGCTCGGGTTGACGGCCCTCTGGCGCGTCTCGGTTCGGGCGCACGGCGACGACGCCGAGCCGCTCCGCGCGCGGCTCCTCGCGCTCGCGCCCGACGGGTTCGAGGAGCTCGACTTCGGCGGCGCGGTCGAGCTCGCGGTCTACGTGCCGGATACGGATGTCGACGACACGATGCGAGCCCTGCCCGACGCGGTCGCACAACCCGTGGCCGAGGGCTGGGAGGACGGCTGGCGGGCATTCCACGAGCCGGTAGAGGTCGGCGGTCTCTGGATCGGCCCGCCCTGGGATGCTCCGCCGGATCCGGCCCGCGCGATCGTGATCGATCCCGGTCGCGCGTTCGGCACCGGTGGGCACCCGACGACGCGGCTCTCCGTCGAGCTCCTGGCCGCGAGCGCCGTCCGCGGCTCGCTGCTCGACGTCGGGTGCGGCTCGGGGGTGCTCGCGATCGCGGGCGCCCGCCTCGGCTTCGCACCCGTGCGGGCCGTGGACATCGATCCCGTCGCCGTCGAGACGACGCTCGCGAACGCGAGGGTGAACGGAGTCGCGCTCGACGCGTACGTCGCCGACGGGACTCGCGACGATGTCGGTCGGGCCGACGTCGTGACGGCGAACGTGCTGCTCCGACCCGTCGAGAAGCTCCTCGAGCGACTCGACGCCGGCGCGGTGATCACCTCGGGTTACCTCTCCGGGGAACGGCCGCGAGCTTCGGGGTGGGAGCACGTCGACCGGCGCGAAGGGGACGGCTGGGCCGCCGACGCGTGGGCCCGTCCGGCGTAGCGCCGCCCGTTTTCGCGGTTTCACCGTCTAAGCTCATGGGCCCCCGATGGCGACGTTCTCGACGCGCTTCCTCGGCTGCAAGGTCTCGTTCGCCGACGCCCAGGCGATCCGTGAGCGGCTGCTCGCGGACGGTCACGAAGCGGTGGCCGAGGGCGGGGAAATCCAGGTCGTCAACACGTGCTGTGTCACGCACGAGGCCGTGTCGAAGTCGCGCCAGGCTGCCGCTCGCGCGGCGCGGAGCGCGCGTGCCGTGTACGTCACCGGCTGCGCGTCGAACCTCGACGGCGCGTTCGACGGCTCGGCGCCGAACGTCGTCGTGACCGGGCGCACCGGCGACGACGCCGCGGCGTTCGTGGCCGGCGACGTCGGCGCGATCGGCTGCGCCAACGCCGAGCACCGGCTCGAGCGCGTTCGCGCGTTCGTCAAGATCCAGGACGGCTGCTCGTTCTCGTGCGCGTTCTGCGTGATCCCGCTCGTTCGCGGTGCGACGCGAAGCCGGGCGGCGGCGGCGGTGCTGAGCGAGGTGGAGCGCCGCGTCGCGCAGGGGCATCGCGAGATCGTCCTCACCGGCGTCAACCTCGGGTGCTTCCGCGACCGGGCCGCCGGGTTCACGCTCGCGCGCCTCGTCCGCGAGGCCGGTGGCGTGCCGGGGCTCGAGAGACTGCGGCTGTCGTCGATCGAGGTCAACCACGTCGACGACGAGCTCGTCGCCGCGCTCGTCGAGACGCCGACGGTCTCGCCGCACCTTCACGTGCCGCTCCAGTCCGGCGACGACGGCGTGCTCCGCGCGATGGGCCGCCGGTACACGGTCGCGCAGTTCACTCGCCGGCTCGCGCCGGTCGCCGGTCTCAACCTGACGACCGACGTGATCGTCGGCTTCCCGACCGAGGACGACGCGGCATTTGAGCGCACGCTCGCGCTCGTCGAGGAGCTGCGCATGACGAAGGTCCACGTCTTCCCGTACTCGCCTCGCCCCGGCACGCGAACCGCCGCGGCCGACACGGTGTCGCCGGCGGTGAAGCGCGACCGCGGAGCACGGTTGCGGGCGCTCTCCGACGAGCTCTGCCGCCGCCGCTGGCGGGAGCGAGTCGGAACCACCGACCGTGTGCTCGTCGACCGTCCCGGGCGCGGGTACGCCGACGACTACACGCCGTGGCTCCTGGACGCGCCCACGGGCGCCTTCGTGTCGGCCCGCGCGATCGGCGTCGGCGACGAGGGGGTGCGCGCCGTTGCCGCCTGACCACCCGGACTGCCTCTTCTGCCAGCTCGTGCGGGAAGGCGATCACGTCCACCGCGCCGACGGCTTCGTCGCGATCCGCGACATCGTGCCGAAGGCGCCGGTCCATCTCCTCGTCCTGCCGGAGCGTCACGTCGACACCTTCCGCGAGGTGGGCGAGTTCGACGCCGACGAAGCCAAGCGGATGCTCGAGTTCGTGGCGGACACGGCGCGACGGGCGGGTCTCGAGGACTACCGCGTGATCGTCAACGTCGGCCCGGGTGGCGGGCAGACCGTGTTCCACCTTCACTGGCACGTCCTCGGGGGCGATAGCCTGCCCGGGTTCGGATGACGCTGATCGCCGAGATCGAGGGAGAGCTCCAGGACGCGCGCCGCGCCAGGGACGACGCGCGCCGCGATGCCCTCGCGCTGGTCCTCAACGCCCTCAAGGCGGCCGAGAAGGACCTCCAGCGCGCGCTGTCCGAGGAGGAGTCGCTCCAGGTGCTCCAGCGCGAGCGGAAGAAGCGCGTGGAGGCGATGGAGGCGTTCGAGGCCGCGGGCCGGGAGGAGCAGGCCGACCGCGAGGAGTTCGAGCTTGACGTGATCGAGGAGTTCATGCCCGACCAGCTCACCGAGGACGAGCTCGAGGAGATCGTCGACGACGTGATCGCCGAGGTCGGCGCGACATCGATCCGCGATCTCGGGCGCGTGATGGCCGACGTGATGCCGCGCGTCTCCGGTCGCGCAGACGGCTCGGTCGTGAGTCAGCTCGTGCGCGAGAAGCTCGCCTGAGCGACCTCGTGAGATGGGCTCGGGCGCTCCAGGCGATCGCCCAGAACGGCCTCACGTACACGGACGGCCCGTACGACCGCGAGCGGTACCTCGCGGTGCAGCAGATCGCCGCTGAGCTCGCCGCGGGGGTGACGGGCGAGGACGCCGAGGAGCTGCTGGCGCGATTCGGCGACGAGACGGGCTATCGCACGCCCAAGGTCGACGTCCGCGGCGCCGTGCTCGACGACGGCCGTCTCCTGCTCGTCCGCGAGCCGGAGAGCGACGGGTGGTGTCTCCCGGGCGGATGGGCCGACGTGGGGGAGACGCCGTCGCGAGCGGTCGAGAAGGAGGTCAGCGAGGAAGCCGGTCTGGACGTGCGCGCCGTGCGACTCCTCGGCGTGTTCGACCGCGACTTCCGGGGGCGGGTGCGGTGGCCGGCGCACGTCTACAAGCTCTACGTGCTCTGCGAGAGCTCCGGCGGCGAGCCTGTCGCCGACGGTCTCGAGACCGTGGCGGCCGAGTTCTTCGCCCTCGATGCGCTGCCGCCGCTCTCTCTGAAGACGCCGCCGGACCAGCTCGAGCGTGCGCTCGCCGTCGCGCTCGACGCCGCGCTTCCGGCGGCGCTCGACTGACCGACCACCGCGGGCGAGTGCCGACGAGCGCTCGACCTACACTGGGCGCATGCAGGAAGTCTTGACCGTCCCGAACGACGTGGCCGCCGAGCTCGCCGGCGTCGCCGACGGCGTCCTCGACACGCTGCGCGAGCGGCTCGGCTGCTCGATCTCCCTGCGCGGCAACCGGCTGACGCTCGCGGGTGATGACGAGCGCGTCGCCGAGGCGCGCGCCGTGGTCGACGAGCTCGTCGAGCTCGTCGAGGGCGGACACGCGATCGGCCCCGACACCGTCGGCGCCGTCGTCGCGGCCCTCGACCAGTCGGAGGACATCCGCGACGTGTTCGACGACGTCGTCTGGCGCCACCGCGGGAAGAAGATCGCGCCGAAGACCGTGACGCAGAAGAGGTACGTCGACGCGATCCGCGGCTCGACCGTCACGTTCGGCATCGGCCCCGCGGGCACCGGCAAGACGTACCTCGCGATCGCGCTCGCCGTGAAGGCGCTCTCCGAGCGCGAGGTCGGGCGGATCATCTTGACGCGCCCCGCCGTCGAAGCGGGTGAGCGGCTGGGGTTCCTTCCCGGCGACGTGCTCGCCAAGGTCGACCCGTACATGCGGCCGCTGTTCGACGCGCTCTACGACACGATGGACGCCGACCGGCTTAACGCCTTCATCGACCGCGGAACGGTCGAGGTCGCGCCGCTGGCCTTCATGCGCGGACGGACGCTCAACGACTCGTTCGTGATCCTCGACGAGGCGCAGAACACGACCCCGGAGCAGATGCAGATGTTCCTGACGCGGCTCGGGTTCGGCTCGAGAATGGTCGTCACAGGCGACGTGACGCAGATCGACCTGCCGCGCGAGCAGGCGTCGGGCCTGATCCACGTGCGGGACATCCTGCGGTCGCTGGACGGGATCGGATTCGTCGAGTTCGGCCACGAGGACGTCGTGCGGCACAAGCTCGTCCAGCGCATCGTGGAGGCGTACAAGCGCCACGCCGAGGAGACCGGCTCCGCGCGCCAACGGTGATGATCGAGGTCGAGGTCTCGAACAGGAGCGGCTCGTTCGTCGACGAGGCCGGCGCGGTCGCCATGGCACGAGACGTGCTCGCGGCAGAGGGGGTGCGCGACGGCGAGCTCGGGATCGCGTTCGTCGCCCCCGACGAGATGCGTGCGTTGAAGCGCGAGCACCTCGGGATCGACGAGGCGACGGACGTCCTGTCGTTCCCGATCGACGGGAACGAGCCGCTCCCCGTGGGCGAGCCGCGCGCGCTCGGCGACGTCGTCGTCTGCCCGCAGGTCGTGGGCAGTAACTGGCGTGCGCCGCTCGTGCACGGTCTCCTGCACCTGGTGGGGCACGATCACGGGCCGGCGATGGAGGCGCGCGAGCGCGCGCACCGGCCGTGATCGCTCCGCGCCGCGCGCCCTCGATCCTCGAGAGCTTCAACTTCGCAATCGAGGGGATCATCCACGTGCTCCGCACGCAGCGGAACATGCGGATCCACTTCGCGATCGGCGTCGGGGTGCTCGTCGCGGCGCTCGCATTCGACGTGTCGCGGCTCGAGCTGATCGCGCTGCTCATCGCGATCGCCTTCGTGCTGATCGCGGAGATGCTGAACACGGCGATCGAGGCCGCGGTCGACGTCGCGTCGACGTCGTTCGACCCGATGGCGAAGCTCGCGAAGGACATCGGCGCCGGCGCGGTGCTGATCGCAGCGGTCAACGCGATCGCGGTCGGCTACCTCGTCTTCTCGGGCCAGGTCGCGGACGAGAGCTCGCGGCTCCTGGACAAGCTCTCGCAGGCGCCCGCCGAGCTCACGCTCGTCGCGCTCGTGATCACGACGGCGATCGTGATTGCGATGAAGGCGCTGTCCGGACGCGGATCGCCGCTGCGCGGCGGCTGGCCCTCAGGACACGCCGCGGTGGCGTTCGCCGGCTGGATGGCGGTGACGCTCGTGCTCGACGACACCGACCATCGGTTCCTCGTGTCCTCGCTGTCGTTGATCATGGCGCTCCTCGTCGCGCAGACGCGGGTCGAGGCCGGTGTGCACTCCACGCTCGAGGTCGCCTCGGGTGGCATCCTCGGCGCGCTCGTGACGCTCGCGGTCTTCCAGGGGTTCTCCACATGACCGACGGCGAGCTCCTCGCCGCCGCCGACGCGATCGCCGCGCGCGCGTACGCGCCCTACTCGAGCTTCCGCGTCGGGTGCGCGGTCCTGTGCAGCGACGGACGCGTGATCGAGGGCGTCAACGTCGAGAATGCGGCATATCCGCTGGGCGTGTGCGCGGAGCGAACGGCGTTGTCGCGCGCGATCGTGGAGGGCTATCGCCCGGGCGACTTCGTGGTCGCGGCGATCACCGCCTCACCGTGCGGCGGCTGCCGCCAATGGCTCGCGGAGATGAAGGTGCCACGCGTCGTCTTCCGGAACGGCGGCCGCGTCGTCGAGATGACGACCGATGAGCTCCTCCCCGAGCAGTTCGTGCTGTGACGTTCGCGTCGCCCTGGCTGTGGAGGAACCGGCGCGCTTTCGGCCCCGAGGCGACACCCACATGGCACGGTTTCCACGTTACGCTCGACGCGTGGGGTGGAGGCCGGTGGCCCAGTGGCTTGGCCCGGCTGTACATGTCCGTTTCGGCCAGGTCACCGCGGGCCATGGGGGCGGCGTCGACGTGAAGAGCGGGGTCGTCGCCGTCGCAGGACGGCCCAACGTCGGCAAGTCGACCCTCGTCAACGCGTTGACGGGCGAGAAGGTCGCGATCACGTCGATCGTCCCGAACACGACCCGTCGCCGCATCTTCGGCGTGGCGAGCGGCGACGACTGGCAGCTCGTCCTCGTCGACCTCCCGGGCTTCCAACGCCCCATGGACGCCCTCACCGAGCGCATGCAGCAGACGGTCGTCGGCTCGTTCGAGGACGTCGACGCCGTGCTCCTCGTGGTTTCCGCACGTGATCGCATCGGCGCCGGCGACAGGTACGTCGCCCGCCACGTGTTCTCGCTCGGCGTGCCGGTCGTGATCGCGCTCAACAAGATCGACCGCCTCAAGCACGGCCACGTCGCGTCGCAGATGAAGCAGGCGGCGACGCTCGGCGACTTCCACGCCCTCCATCCCGTGAGCGCGAAGGTGCGGGACGGCATCGACGAGCTCCGCGGTGACCTCGTCCACCTGCTGCCGGAGGGCCCGGCGCTGTTCCCGCGCGAGCAGAGCACCGACCTGACCGTCGAGGAACGGATCGCCGAGGTGATCCGCGAGAAGGCGCTCCACCTGACACGAGACGAGGTGCCGCACGCGTTGACGGTTGATATCCAGGAGCTCGACGAAAAGGTCGTGCGCGCAGTCGTCCTCGTCGAGACCGAGTCGCAGAAAGGGATCCTCGTCGGCAAGCGCGGATCGATGATCCGCGAGATCGGCACCCGCGCCCGACCGGAGGTCGAGGCGCTGGTCGGACATCCCGTGTTCCTCGAGCTCACGGTCAAGGTGCGCCGACGCTGGCGCCGCGACCCGAAGGCGCTGGAGCGACTCGGTCTCTAGGGCCTGTCGACGCGCTGACGGTCGGGGGCGACGCGCGGGATTACCTGCTAGACCCGATTCGCGTCCATCACCTCGTCGGCGTCCACCCGATCCGCGAGCGTGCGCGCCACCTTCAGCCAGAGCTCGGGCATTGCGTCGAGCAGCCTGACGAAGTCCTTCCCGGTGATCACGAGCACGCGCAACGGCGTCGCCGCGACGACCGTTGCCGTGCGCGGCGACCGGGAGAGGAGTGCGATCTCGCCGACGAAGCTTCCGCCGCCGAGGCGAGCGACTCGGCGCCCCCGGCGGCGGACGTCGACCTCGCCGTCGACGACGACGAAGAACTCGTTGCCGGGCTCGCCCTCGCGCATCAGCTCCGTCCCCTCCGCGAGCGAGCGCTCCGCCGCGAGCGCGGCGATCCGTCGCAGATCCCGCTTCGAGCACAGCTCGAAGAGCGGCAGGTTCCTGATCAGGTCGACCCTGGTGTCGGCGCGGAGCAGCACAGGGGCCACACTCTAGACTGGGCTCATGAGCCAGACGCTCGCACTCCCGCGCTCGGTCGAGCTTCCCGGCGGCGGGCGCCTGCCGCGCATCGGCTCGGTCGACGCGGTGGCGCTCGAGGCCCGCGCAGCGGAGCTCGCGAAGCGGTCGATCAAGCGGGAGTCCAAGATCTACGCGCTCGAGCTCGCGATCCGGATGATCGACCTGACGACGCTCGAAGGCGCCGACACTCCCGGAAAGATCCGCGCGCTGTGCGCGAAGGCGATGCACCCCGACCCCGAGGAGCCGGTGCCGTCCGTCGCCGCCGTGTGCGTCTATCCGAGCCTCGTGGGCGTTGCGCGACGAGCGCTCGACGGGAGCGGCGTCAAGGTGGCGTCCGTCGCAACCGCGTTCCCCTCGGGCCAGGCGTCGATCGACGTGAAGCTGGCCGACGTTCGCGCCGCTGTGGAGGCCGGCGCGGACGAGATCGACATGGTTATCGACCGCGGCGCATTCCTTTCCGGGCGCATCGGGCAGGTGTACGAGGAGGTCGTCGCGGTCAAGGACGCGTGCGGCGACGCCCATCTGAAGGTGATCCTCGAGACGGGCGAGCTGGGCACGTACGACGCGGTGCGGAAGGCGTCGCTCGTCGCGATCGCAGGCGGCGCCGACTTCATCAAGACGTCGACCGGCAAGGTGACGCCTGCCGCGACGTTGCCCGTGACGCTGTGCATGCTCGAGGTGATCCGGGACGTCTACGACGAGACGGGGCTCGTGATCGGCATGAAGCCCGCCGGCGGGATCCGCACGGCCAAGCAGGCGATCCAGTACCTCTGCGTGCTCCACGAGACGCTCGGGGGCGAGTGGATGACGCCGGACCTCTTCCGCTTCGGCGCGTCGTCGCTGCTCAACGACGTTCTGCTCCAGCTCCGCAAGCAGCGCACCGGGATCTACCGGTCGCCGGACGAGTTCACGCTCGACTGATGGGCGCCGTCGAGAAGCAGCGCACGCAGCTCCCGGCGAGGGACGGCTGGGAGTACGCGCCCGCGCCCGAGTCCCGTGAGATCGTCTCGTTCAAGGATCGCTACGGCCTGTTCATCGGCGGCAAGGAGGTGACCCCGCGCTCCCGGTCGTGGTTCACGTCCGTCTCGCCGTCGACCGAGGAGCCGCTCGCCGAGGTCGCGCAGGCGGGGGCGAAGGACGTCGCGCTCGCGGTCGACGCGGCGCGGGGCGCGTTTGCCGACTGGAGCAGCTGGAAGCCCTCCGAGCGCGCGAAGGTCCTGTTCCGGATCGCGCGCGTTCTCCAGGAGCGCTCGCGCGAGCTCGCAGTCGCCGAGTCGCTCGACGGCGGGAAGCCGATCAAGGAGTCACGCGACGTCGACCTGCCGCTCGCCGCGGCGCACTTCTTCTACTACGCAGGGTGGGCGGACAAGCTCGAGTACGCCTTTCCCAACCGCCGTCCGCGGCCGCTCGGCGTCGCCGCGCAGATCGTGCCGTGGAACTTCCCGCTGCTGATGCTCGCGTGGAAGATCGCTCCGGCGCTCGCGTGCGGCAACACGGTCGTCCTGAAGCCCGCGGAGACGACGCCGCTGACGGCGATGCTGTTCGCAGACGTGTGCCGGCAGGCGGAGGTGCCGCCGGGTGTCGTGAACATCGTCACCGGGGATGGCTCCACCGGCGCGCATCTCGTTCGCAACCACGGGATCGACAAGGTCGCGTTCACGGGGTCGACCGAGGTCGGGAAGGCGATCCAGCGCGAGCTCGCCGGCCGCGGGATCCCCCTCACGCTGGAGCTGGGCGGGAAGGCCGCCAACATCGTGTTCGAGGACAGCGCGCTCGACCAGGCCGTCGAGGGGATCGTCAACGGCATCTACTTCAACCAGGGTCATGTCTGCTGCGCGGGCTCGCGCCTGCTCGTCCAGGAGTCGATCCACGACCAGCTCGTCCGGAAGCTCAAGCGCCGGATGGCGACCTTGCGTGTCGGCGATCCGCTCGACAAGAACACCGACGTCGGCGCGATCAACTCGAAGGCGCAGCTCGAGCGCATCGAGGAGCTCGTGGCGAGTGGGACCGAGGAGGGCGCGGAGATCTATCAGCCGCCGTGCCGGCTTCCCGAGAAGGGCTGGTGGTTCGTGCCGACGGTGTTCACGAACGTTGCGCAGAGTCATCGGATCGCGCGCGAAGAGATCTTCGGCCCGGTGCTGAGCGTGCTGACGTTCCGCACGCCCGACGAGGCGGTCGAGAAGGCGAACAACACGATGTACGGCCTCTCCGCCGGGGTCTGGACCGAGAAGGGGTCGCGCATCCTCTGGATGGCGGACCGGCTCCGGGCGGGTGTCGTGTGGGGCAATACGTTCAACCGGTTCGATCCGTCGTCGCCGTTCGGCGGCTACAAGGAGTCGGGGTTCGGCCGCGAGGGCGGTCGCCACGGGCTCGAGGCGTATCTGAGGTTCGAATGAGCGTTCGGCTGCCCGTGAAGAAGACCTACAAGCTGTTCATCGGCGGTGCGTTCCCGCGCTCGGAGTCCGGTCGGACGCTCGAGCTCGAGGGCCACAACGTTGCGCGGGCGTCGCGGAAGGACGTGCGTGACGCGGTCGTCGCGGCGCGGAAGGGCTTCGCCGACTGGAGCGGCGCGACGGCGTACAACCGCGGGCAGGTGCTCTACCGCCTCGCCGAGACGATGGAGACGAGGGCGAGCGCGCTCGCTGCGGTCTGCAGCGGGCGGCGCGAGGTCGCGCGGGCGGTCGACCGTGTGGTCTGGTACGCGGGGTGGGCGGATAAGCTCGCGCAGGTACTCGGCTCGTCGAACCCGGTCGCCGGGCCCTACTTCAACTTCACGTCGCCGGAGCCGACGGGCGTCGTCGCGGTGATCGCCCCGGACGAGCCGGCGCTCGACGGGCTCGTGGCGCGTGTCGTACCGGCGATGGTGGGAGGCAACGCGGTCGTCGTCGTCGCCTCCGAGAAACACCCGCTCGCGGCGATCGAGCTGGCCGAGTCGATCGCGACATCGGACGTGCCGGCGGGCGCGTTCAACGTCCTCACCGGTCTGAGGGCGGAGCTTGCACCGGTGCTCGCCGCGCACATGGACGTCAACGCCATCGACGTGACCGGAGCCGGAGTCGACGGGGATGCGGCCGCGCTCGAGGCGCTCGCGGCCGAGAACGTCAAGCGGGTCGTGCGGGCGCGCGAGGAGCAGAGCCCCTACGAGATCGAGTCGTTCCTGGAGATGAAGACCGTCTGGCACCCGATCGGGCGCTGACCGGGCTGGCGCCGTTCGCTGCGAGCGGCTTTCTTCTGGGGCACCCCAACCCACCACCCACTTTCCATTCTAATCGCTTCGTTGCCTGATTGAGCAACGGGAGTGCGCCAACTGTGTGCCGACTTCGTGACGTCGAGCGGTCGGCCCGAGAGCATTCGCTCAGGCCGTATCGAGCAGCCGATCCACCGCTGCTCCGACCAGACCGAGCCGCGCCTCGAGCGGGCCTTCGACGAGTACCCACGGGCTGCCGCTCGAGCGCGCGCGCTCCAGGTACCGCCCGTGCATCCACCGCCGCTGCTCCTCGAACTCGCGAATCCCGTCGTGGCGCCACGGCACGTCGAGCCCGCAGACGACGAACAGGTCGTACGGGCGCTCGACGAGCTCCTCGAAACCCGTTGCCGGCGTTCCGAGATAGACCTCGTGGAAGACGCTGGTCGTGAATGCGTCCGTGTCGGAGAACAGCACGCGATGCGCGAGCGTGGCGAGGAAGTCCTCGTACCAGCACTGGATACGCGCGATGTGCGTGAACTCCCAACTCGTCCACTCGGCGCCTTCCGGTCGACCGAGCTCGGTGTACGGCCGCCCGTACTCGGGGTTCCAGACCGTCTCGTAGCGCCCGGCGAGCGCCTCCGCGAGCGACGACTTCCCCGTCGACTCTGCCCCCAGCACACACACCCGCCTGACCCCGTCCACGGCGGGCGAGCCTACGGGATCGAGCACCCCGGCCCGCAGGAACCGTTCGACTACCATCCGCCTCCGTGACTCACCGACGCTTGAGCGAGGCGATCGCGGAGGGGGACGGCATCTCGCTGCTGGTCGAAGTGCGAGACGCGGACGCCGCGTCGCGCGCCGAGGAGAGCGGTGCTGAGGGCCTCGTCTCGCGGGCGGGGGCGGCGGGGCTGCGCCCGCACACCGCGCTCCCGGTCCTCGCGTACGGCCCCGAGCCGGACGCCGCGGCCGCGGACGCCGCGGACGCGGTCGTGCTCGGGGCCGACGACGAGGACGTCCTGTCCCGCAACGCCGACCGGTGCCGTGAGCTCGGGCTCGAGATCGTCGTGCGCGTCTCGGACGACGACGAGCTCGAGCGCGTGCTCGAGCACGTCGACCCCGAGATCCTGCTGCTCACCGCCGAGCGGGCGGAGGACGAGCAGGAGCCTCTCGACCGCGTCCTCGAGCTGCTGCAAGACGTGCCGGCTGGGAAGCTCGCGATCGGGGAGCTCGCGGACGCCTCCCGCGCGGACGTCGAGGAGCTCGAGCGCGCGGGGGTCGACGCCGTCCTCGTGACCGGCGACGTCCGAGCGCTCGTCGGCGACGCGGTTCCGGACGTCTAGCGACAGACCCGTGCGGCGAATCGCCGGGTCGGTGCGGACCGCGGAGCTCGTCGCGCTCGCCGCGGTGCTCGGCGTCGCGGCGACGCTGCGCATCGTCGGCTCGCGTTCCGGGCTCCCGCTGCCGCTCCTCAACCCCGACGAGGCGAACATCGTTCCTCGCGCCTGGGACGTGGTGCACGGCGGAGGCCTCGACCCGGGCTGGTACGACTACCCGAGCCTCCTGTTCCTCGTCCTCGCCCCGTCGCAGATCGGGCTCGGAGAGCCGTCCTACGGCTGGGCGCGGGTCGTCGCGGTGGCCATCGGACTGCTCGGCGTCGCCGCCGCATGGTGGCTCGGACGCGCGGCGTACGGGACCGCGGCGGGGCTCGCGGGAGCGGTCGGCGTCGCGGTCGCGACCACCCACGTGGCGTACTCGCGGATGGCGGTCACGGACGTGCTCATGACGCTCGGTGTCACGGTCGCTCTCGCGCTGCTCGCGTCCGGCAGGCTCGAATGGGCGGGTGTCGCCGTGGGCCTTGCCGCCTCGGCGAAGTACCCGGGGGCGGCGTTGGCGGCGCCGCTGCTCGTCGCCGGCTGGGGCCAGTGGCGACGGCTCGCACGGTCCTTCGTTCTTGCCGCTGGCGCGTTCGCCGCGACCAGCCCGTTCGTCCTGATCCACGCCGGCGCGGCCTGGGAGGACTTCCACCGTGTCCAGTCGCTTGCGCAGGACGGATGGCTCGGGTTCGAGCACGACCCGATCACGCCGCTCGCGTTCGCCGATCGGCTCTGGGGGGCGATCGGCCCGCTCGCCCTCGTCGCGGTGGCCGGCCTCGTGCTCGCCGTGCGGGCGCGAGATCGCGCGGACCGGATCCTCCTCACGTTCGCGGCCGTGTACGCCTTGTCGCTGCTGCCGGTGCAGGCCCACTTCGACCGCTACGTCCTGCCGCTCGTGCCGGTCCTCGCGGTGCTCGCCGGCCGCCGGCCCGCGATCGCAGCGGCTGCGCTCGCCGCTTCGATCGTACCGCTCTGGTGGGCGATAGCCGACGCGCGGTCGCTCACCGGGCGCGACCCGCGTCTCGACGCGGCCGCTTGGATCGAGCGGACGATCCCGGCCGGGGACCGCATCGCCGCCGACCCGTCCACGCTGCCGCTCCGGGGGCACGACGTCCTGCGGTTCACTCTTCCGGGGCCGGAGCGCCCCGTCGATTCGCGCCGCGACCTCGACCGCCTCCGCGCCGAGGGCGTCCGCTGGCTCGTCGTCGGAGGGCTCGTCACCGATCGCGTCCTTCGCGCCGCCGGCGACTACGCGCACGAGGCCGCGTTCTACCGGGCGCTGGAGCGGCGACGCCCGGCCTTCGCAACACGTCCACCGCGAGGACGCCGCGCGCGGCCGTGGCTGCGGGTGTACCGCATCTAGTCTTGCCGCATGGCGCGCCGCGCACCCGGGATCGACGGCATCGCCCTCGGCGCCGCGGTGTTCCTGTCCGGCGGGACGCTGCTCGGCGTCGAGATCGCCGCGAGTCGCGTCCTCGCACCCACCTTCGGAAGCTCGCTGTACGTCTGGGGGGCGCTGATCGGCGTCGTGCTCACCGGCCTCTCCATCGGCTACTGGGCGGGCGGGGTCGTCGCCGACCGCTGGCCGTCGCCGTACCTGTTCGTCGGGGCGATCGCGGTGGGCGCCGCGCTCGTGCTCGCGATCCCGTTCGCGGACGGGTGGGTGGTCGAGCAGGTCGTCGCCTGGGACCCGGGCGCGAGGCTCGACCCGCTGATCGCCGCGACGGCGCTCTTCGGTCCGATGAGCGTCGTCCTCGCATCCGTCTCGCCGATCGCCGTCAGGCTCGCCGCGCATTCGATCGACCGGCTCGGGCGCACCGCCGGTCGGCTGTTCGCGATCTCCACCGCCGGCAGCATCGCCGGCACCTTCGCCACCGCGTTCTGGCTCGTCCCGGAGTACGGAACCGACCAGGTGCTCGCCGTCGGCGCGGTGGTGCTGCTCACCGCCGCGTCCGCCGTGGCCCTGCTCGAGCGCCTGTGGCTGCCCGGAGGCCTCCTCGTCGTCGCCGCCGTCGGAGGGCTCTTCGTCGTCGGTGGCCTCGCGCCGGACAAGGAGGGCCGCGTCCTCCAGGGCTCCTCGGCGAGGAACTGGTCGCCGCTGTACCGCGAGCGCACCGTGCGGACCCCACGCAAGCTCGATCCGGCCGAGGTCGGCCTGGACGGCGCCGGTCTCGTCGTTCGCGCCGCGCGGGACACGCGCTACCACCGCCTGCTCGTCGTCGACGACGAGACCTCGCGCTACCTCCGGTTCGACAGCTCCTTCCAGAGCGGCATGTACCTGGGGAACCCGTTCCGCACGCGGTTCCTGTACACGGACTACATGCAGCTCGGGCTCGCCTACAACCCGCGTGCGAAGAGGATCCTGGTCATCGGGCTCGGCGGCGGCTCGACTCAGAAGCGCGTGTGGAAGGCGTTCCGCGACGTCGAAGTGACGACCGTCGAGCTCGACCCCGACGTCGTCGAGACCGCGTACCGATGGTTCGCGCTGCCCCGGGACTC
>Ga0081539_10001548_pt1 | contig 38363 bp, 40 predicted proteins | sample TabmetS4T2R2_FD_71023 | JGI IMG/M metagenome (GOLD analysis project Ga0081539, IMG submission 71023) | Tabebuia heterophylla rhizosphere microbial communities from the University of Puerto Rico - S4T2R2 | ecosystem: Host-associated > Plants > Roots > Rhizosphere ... | reverse complement strand
AGTCGATGCGCGTCATCAGCATGTTCGGCACCTCCCACAGGATGGCGATGCCGGTGAAGTCCTTGCCCGCGTCGAACGGCAGCTTGGTGTAGAGCGTCGGCGCGATGGCGTGCGCAGCGATCGTGTAGAGGCCGATCGTGTAGCCGTCGGGTGCCGAGCGCGCGATCGCCTCGGCGCCGACCACGCCACCCGAGCCGCTCTTGTTGTCGATGATGAACTGCTGGTTGGTGAGCTTCTCGAGCTCGTGGCAGACGATGCGCGAGAGCGTATCGGTCGGACCGCCGGCCGGGAACACCACGATGTACTTGACAGGCTTGTTCGGCCACTCGTCGGCCGCGCGGGCGACGCCGCTGGCTAGCATCGGTGCGGCCAACGCGCCACCCGACAAGATGAGCGCGCGGCGGCGCGGCAGGATCACTCTTTTCATTGTTGCAAAAACCTCCACTGAACCTTTTCTTGGCGGCGGAGTTTATAGGAGCGGTGCCCGCGTGCAGCAGCGCAATGCGGGCGAAAATGAGGCGTGACGCAACGTTTCACCTCCAACCGAGTTGACGAAAAATGGAATCGAAGCTCGTCTGGCAGAACGCCGGTGAACGCACCTACGTGCTCGTCCTCGACGCTGGGGAGGAGGCCTTCGCCGCCATCACCGCCTTTGCCGCCGCCACCAGGCTCGACGCCGCCTCATTGACGGCGATCGGCGCCTTCGAACGCGCGACCGTCGGCTGGTTCGATCTCGTCAAGAAAACCTACAAGCCGATCGAGATCGAGAGCCAGTGCGAGGGGCTGAGCCTTCTGGGCGACATCGCCATGGGCGACGATGGCAAGCCCAGCCTGCACATGCACGCCGTGCTGGGCATGAGCGACGGCACGACGCGCGGCGGCCATTTCCTGAGCGGCATCGTGCGGCCGACCTTGGAAGTTACCATCGTCGAGACGCCGGCCCGTCTGCGCCGCCGCAAGCGACCCGAGCTCGGCCTGGCGCTGATCGATTTGTCGCAAGGGTAAAGGTCCCTCATCGCGAGCGCAGCGAGGGACCTTTAATGCCGCGGTAAGGACGTCTACCGTAGCGGCCTCACCGAACACCCGGAGCCCCCGTGACCAATCGCGCGCACGTCCTGCTGTGGACCGACCAGACTGCCACCTATCTCGACGCCATCAACGCGGCGGGCCTTGCCGATCGCGTGGCCGTCGAGACCCTGCCGCGCAAGGACAAGCCATCGGCCGAGCAGCTCGCGCGCACCGAGGCGCTGATGGCGGGCGGCGTGCCGCCGGGCCTGCTGCCCAGCATGCCCAAGCTGCGCTGGGCGCAGGCGATGAGCGCGGGTGTCGAAGGCTGGCTGTCGCTGCCCGATCTGCCGGTGGGCCTCACGCTCACCTGCGCGCGTGGCACGCACACCGAGTCGATGCCCGAGAACATCATCGGCGCGCTGTTCCATGTCGCCAAACCCTACCGAACGGTCTCTGACTACCAGAAGCAGTCGAAGTGGGTGAACACCGTGGCCCAGCCGCTGACCGGCAAGACGCTCGGCATCCTGGGGCTGGGTGCCATCGGTGCGGAGGTGGCGCGCATCGCCGCCGCGCTCGGCATGCGCGTGATCGGCACCAAGCGGCGCGTGGCGGCCATGCCGAACGTCGCCGAGGTGCTGCCCGCCTCGCGCACCGACGAGGTGCTGGAGCAGTCGGACTTCGTGCTGCTGTTGCTGCCGGCCACACCCGAGACCGACAACTTCATCAACGCGGCCCGGCTCGCCAGGATGAAGCCGTCGGCCTGGCTGCTGAATTTTGGCCGTGGCCACATCATCAAGGACGACGACCTTATCGCCGCCGTGAAGGCCAAGAAGATCGCCGGCGCGCTGCTCGACGTGTTCCGCCAGGAGCCGCTGCCGTCGGAGCATCCGTTCTGGACCACCGAAGGGATCATCGTCCTGCCGCATATCGGCGGTCCACATCCGCAGCGCGATCGCTTCGTCGCCCGCCCGTTCGTCGACAATCTCGGTCGCTTCCTCGACGGCGCGCCGCTCAAGGAGGTCGTCGACCGCTCGGCCGGCTACTGACCTATTCCGTGCGCTTGAACCAGAAGGTGTCGGCCTGCCGCGGCATGCCGATGCGTTCGTAGAAGCCCACCGATTCGGGCATCGAAGCCAGGACCAGGCTGACGCGCGGTCCGATCAGTCGGCGTGTCTCGTCTAAAAGGCCTTTGCCGACGCCCAGGCCCTGGGCCGAGGAGGAGACCGCGAGCTCGGAGAGATAGCAGCACCACGAGAAGTCGGTGATCGAGCGCGCAACGCCGACCAGGCGGCGATCGACACGATCGAGCCGTGCCGTCACGACAAGGTCGGCCTGGTCGAGCATCTGCTGCATGCGCGGCCGATCGCCGGTCGGTCGCGTGGCGCCGAGACCGGACTCGAGCAGCACGCGACAGAATTCGTCGACGTCGAGACGGGGTTCGCAGCCGTAGACGACGGCAGGGGAAGGCGGCATGGCTCTTCTCTAAAGGACAAGGACGCCCTTGTCGCCGGCAAGACGGAATCGACGCGGTCGGCTACAATCGCCAGTCGTGCTGATCATCATCTCCACGGTCTTCGGCCTGATCGGTGCCAGCCTGGGCTGGTGGAAGGACACGCGAGTGCTCTACCGGCGGCCGGGCTCGAAATGGACGACCGACCTCATCCCCAAGGAGAAGATCCGTTCGTCGGTGCTGGCGCGGCGGCGGCGCAAGCGGCTGATCACGACGGTCGAGTTCGCCGTCTATGGCGTAGCCTTCGGCGCGGCCCTGTTCTGGACCCTGCAACGCTTCGTCAAGTGAGCGGCTCGAGGAACACCTTCACGGCGGCTACCGCGTCGGCGAGGCCGACGCGATCGATCGCGACACCCGGCGGGAAGGCGCCCAGCAGGCGGCTGGGCAGGCGCGAATCCAGCATGACGAACACGCCGCGATCGTCGGCGCGGCGGATCAGGCGCCCGTAGGCCTGCTTCAGCCGCAGGCGCGCCAGCATGTCGTCGTAGGCGTTGGCGCCGGCGCCCGCTTCTTTCCATGACGCCTTGCGGGCGCGGTGCAGGATGTCGGGGCGCGGCCAAGGCACGCGATCGAACACGATCAGGCGCAGCGAGCGGCCCGGCACGTCGACGCCGTCGCGCACTGCGTCGGTGCCGAGAAGGCAGGAATGCTCCTCGGCGCGGAAGATATCGACCAGCGTCGCGGCATCCATGCCGCCGACATGCTGGGCGTAGAGCGGCAGCCCCGCTTCCTCGAGCGCCGGGGCGATGCGCTGGTGCACCGCGCGCAGGCGGCCGATGGCGGTGAACAGGCCGAGCGCGCCGCCGCCCGACGCCCGGAACAGCTCGCGATAGGCCGCGGCGACCTGGTCGGCGTCGTCGCGCTTGACGTCGCGCACGATCAGCACGCGGGTCGCCTGGGCGTAGTCGAAGGGCGAGGCCATGGCGGCGCGGATCGCCGGCGCCTGAAGATGGCGCGTGCCGGTGCGGGCCTCGGCCACCATCCAGTCGGCCAGCGATTCGGCCAGCTCGTCGTTGGCCGCGGCCGGCACGCCCAGCGAATCGCGCAGGGTCGCCGAGGTGATGACCGCGCCGTGCGAGGGGACGATCACCGAGTTCACGAATGGCTCGGTGGGATCGAGGTAGTGGCGGTACATGCCGACATCGATCTCGCGGTTCTGGCTCTTCTCGATGGCGAACCAGTCGACGAAGGCGGGATCGGTCTCATTGTGCAGGCCACGCAGCATGGCGCGCCAGGCTTCGAGGGTCAGCTCGCAGCGGTTGGCGAGCGAGCGCGCCACGCCCTCGATGCGCGAGCGCTGGCTCGACTCGAGCCTGTCGGCCTCGGCCTCGAGCTTGGTGCGCAGCGCCTGGCGCAGGCGGCGCACCGGCGTCAGCATCTGCTCCAGCGCCTCGCGCAGCCGGTCCGCCGCCTCGATCAGGCCGGGGTTGAGCGGACGCACGTCGCATTCCTGGCCAAAACCCTGGTCCTCGCCCGACGCCCGCGCGCGCACCTGCTGGCGAACCAGAGCCAGGAACTCCTCGGCCGGACCGAGCACGGTGCCGTCGGCGAGCCTGGTCTGCCAGTTGGTCGAGGGCAGTTGCTGCGCGAGGTCGAGCAGCCGGCGCAGCGCCCTGTGGGCTTCGAGGTCGTCGCCCAGAAGGTCGGCGAGGCGCCGTTCGAGGCCACGCGCGCGGCTGCCGCGGCGGCCTTCGGCGCCCAAAAGCCAGCGCCTGAGGTCCGAAGCTTCGATGCCGCTCAAATGTGCGCCGAAGGCGCCGTCGGCGGCGTCGAACAGGTGATGGCCCTCGTCGAACACGTAGCGCAGCGGCCGTGTGGCGTCGTCCAAACCGCCCATCGCCGCCTGCACCATGACCAGCGCGTGATTGGCGATCACGATGTCGGCCTGCCGCGCGCGGCGGATGGTGCGTTCGACGAAGCACTTCCGGTAGTGCTCGCAAGCCGAATAGATGCATTCGCCGCGCCGGTCGGCGAGCCGCGTGATGCGGCCGCGGCCCAAAAGGTCGAGCAGCCAGGCCGGCAGGTCGCCCCCCACCATGTCGCCGTCGCGGCTGTTGAGCGCCCAGCGTGCCAGCAGGCCCAACCCGACGGCGTTCTCGGGCGCGAGGCCCGTGCGCAGCACCGCTTCCTGGAAGTTCAGCAGGCAGAGATAGTTCTCGCGGCCCTTGCGGATCACCACCTTGCGCCGCTTCTCGGCCGAATCGCGGTGCAGGCGGTCGAGCTCATTGTCGATCTGGCGCTGCAGGTTGCGGGTGTAGGTGGCAATCCAGACCGGCGCGCCGTTCTTCTCCGCCCACAGGCTCGCCGGCGCGACATAGCCCAGGGTCTTGCCGACGCCGGTGCCGGCCTCGACCAGCACGACATTGGGCTGGTCCTCGCGCTCGCGCGGCGCGAAGGCCTGGGCGGCGGCCGAGGCGTAGTCGCTCTGGGTCGGCCGCGCCTCGGCGATGTTGGCGCCGGCCGAGACCATCTGCGCGAGCCTGAGGCGCGCCTCGCGCGGCTCGACCGGCTGGCTGGAGGGCGGCGGCGCCGGCGGCGGCTCCTCCCATTGCGGCAGGCTCTTCCAGATGTCGAGGCCGGCGCCCGGCCGGAGTTTCTTGCCGGCGGGGTCGATGCCGAGCGCGGCCAGGACGGCGTTGCCCCACGGCCATTGCCCGCGCGCCATGGCGAGCGCGGTCTCGGCAAGCTCGCGTGAGGCCAGTGCCGCCATGTCCTCGAGTTGGTCGAGCAGCACGGCCGCTACCTGCGGCAGGGCGGCGACCTCTTCCTCGGGTGTCGCCGGCACCGCAAGATCGACCGCCTCGCAGAGGCCGCGCGGTGTGGGGAGGCAGAACTTCGCCGGCCGCACGAAGGCGAAGAGTTCCAGCAGGTCGAGGGCCGGCAGGTCGTCCAGGCCAAGCCGCGCCGCTACCGCCGGTGCGTGGCAGACCAGCGGCGGATGGGCGGCCGCGCGCATCGCGGCATCGGCCACCTTCACCCGCTCGATCGTACCGTCGGGCGCACGCCACAGCGCGCCGCGCGCGGTCGCGACGAGGACCGTCCAGTTGTGGGAAGGCAACACCATCAACAGGCCGATAGCATACACTGTCAGGCAAATGACGCTCAGTCGTCGTCTCTTCCTGTTCACCTTGATGGCAGGAACAGCATTTCCGGCGCGGGCCGCCGATCCCGACGTCGTCATCGTCGGGGCAGGGGTCGCGGGCCTGGCCGCTGGCCGGACCCTGATGGCGGCCAACAAGAGCGTGCTGGTGGTCGAGGCGCGCGAGCGCATCGGCGGCCGTGCCGTCACTGACAGCACCACTTTCGGATTTCCCTGCGATCTCGGCGCCCAATGGATCGAGGCGGGCCGCAGCAACCCGGCCATGGCGATCCTGAAGGAGATGAACGTGCGGCCGGTGCCCGACCGCCAGGAGCAGGCGATCTATATCGGCGGCACCGAGGCGCCCAAGGAGGAATACGCACGCTTCGAGAAGATCGCCATCGATGCCTCGCGCAAGCTGGTCGAGGCCCTGAAGAAGGCGCCCGACGTGCCGGTCGGCCGCGTGCTGGTGGCGCAGGATCCGCTGGAGCGGCTGGCCTATGCCATGGTCGGGCCCCTGGAATCGGGTGTCGAGCTCGGCGAGCTGTCGGCGCGCGACTTCATGCGCCAGCCCGAGACCGAGCCGCAATACTCGGTGGCCGAGGGCCTTGGTGCGCTGGTCGCGCGCTGGGGCGCCAAGGTGCCGGTGAAGCTCGGCACGCGGGTGGTGCGGGTCGATTCGACGGGACCGCAGGTGCTGGTCGTCACCACCAACGGCCAGTTGTCGGCCAAGGCCGTCATCGTGACGGTGCCGACCGGCGTGCTGGCCGCCGGCCCGTTCGGCTTCGCCCCGCAGCTCAGCGCGGCCAGGCGCGAGGCGATCGCCCAGCTGCCGATGGCGCTCTACAACAAGATCGCCCTGTCGTTCGGCCGCAAGGTGATCGACGCACCGGCCGGCCGCAGCGTGCTCGGCCTCAACCGCAAGCAGGAGTCGTTCGACGCCATCGTGCGGCCCTACAACCGCGACGCCGCCATCGTGTTCGTGGGCGGCGCCCAGGCGCGGCAACTCGAGGAGGAGGGCACGGGCGCGGCCTTGGGCTTTGCCATGTCGGCCCTGGCCGAGATCTACGGCAACGAACTGCGCGGGCTGGTGGCGCGCTCGTCGGTCACGCGCTGGGGCAAGGATCCGTTCGCCCGCGGCTCGTGGTCGATGGCGACGCCGGGCAACGCCGACAAGCGGCAGGTGCTGGCCCAGCCGCACCACGACCGCGTCTTCTTCGCCGGCGAGGCGACCGATCCGGTGTGGGCGACGCGCGTCGGCGGCGCCTACGTCTCGGGCGTGCGCGCGGCGCGAGAGGCGCTGGCCGTCCTGGGTGCGAAGCGCTGACTGGCGAGCGACAGCAGCGCCGCCAGCACCAGTCCCGCCGCCGCGAGGAGCGAGGGCCAGACGAGGCTGCCGGTGGCATCGTAGACGACCCCGGCGAAGACCGGACCGATGATCTGGCCGAGACTGAAGGCTGCCGTCATGAGCGCGATGCGGCCGCGCGGATCGCCCTCGCCCGCCTCGCGCGCGCCGATCAGGCCGAGCGCCGTCAGGCCCATGAAGGTGCCGCCCAGGAAGAGGGCGGCGATCACCACGCCCAGAGTCTGCAGCCAGAGTACGCTCGCCAGAACGCCGGCCGCCTCGACCAGGCTCGCCACGGCGAAGGCCGGCAGGATGCCGATGCGCCGGCCGAGCGCGCCCCACAACACGACCGACGGCGCCGCGCCGACGCCGACCAGCACCCACGCGTAAGGCTCGAGATGGCGGATGGCGGGCGAGCCGCGCACGATGTCGATCAGGAATGTCGCGGTGATGATGTAGCCGATGCCGAACAGGAAATAGGCAACGGCGAGCATGATGAACGCCGACGAGAGTCTTGTGCGCGGAGCGCGGCCGGCGGTCGGCGACGGCGCGGCGTCGGCCGGCACGATCACCACGACGGCAAGCGCTGCGAGCATGGCGAGGGCGGCGCTTGCGAGCCACATCTGGCGCCAGTCGCTAAGCGTCGCGACCAGGGCCGCCGATGCGGCGATGCCGATCCCGACGCCCGAGAAGTGCAGCGCCGACAAGCCGCTGCGGCCCGTGGCGGCCAGCCGATCGAGCACCAGGGCGGAGCTGAAGATCAGGCAGAAGGCGCTGGCGATGCCGGCCAGCAGCCGCAGCAGCAGGAAGAACGCCAGCGATGTCGTGGCGGCCATCGCGGCGAGGCAGATCGCGTTCAACGCCAGGCCCGCCAGCAGCCAGGCGCGGCGCGAGCCGGGCAGGCGCACTGCCGCCAGCAGGGCGCCCGCGAGGTAGCCCACGAAATTGGCCGAGGCGATCAGGCCCGCTTCGGCCTTGCTGAGCGACAGCGCCTCGACCATGGGCGGCAGGATGGGGGTGTAGACGAAGCGGCCGATTCCGATGCCGGCGGCCATCGCGAAAAGGCCGCCAATGGCCAGGGTGAGAGGGCTTTTGTTCATTGTGGCGCGGCATGGAGTATACCCTGAGCGAAGCCGAAGGGGGCCTCTGGCCGCATTGACGCAAATCGCCGTCGCACCTAGTTTGGCCGGTTCCATGTCCCAGATCGATCGTTCCCTCGCCGAGGCCGCGCGCGCGTGGCCATTCGAAGAAGCCCGCAAGCTGGTCGCCCGCATCGGTGGCAAAGCGCCGGCCAAGGGATACGTGCTGTTCGAGACCGGCTACGGCCCGTCGGGCCTGCCGCATATCGGCACCTTCGGCGAGGTCGTGCGCACCACCATGGTGCGCCAGGCCTTCAAGCGGCTGAGCGACGTGCCGACGCGGCTGTTCTGCTTCTCCGACGACATGGACGGGCTGCGCAAGGTGCCCGACAACGTGCCGAACAAGGAGATGCTGGCGGCCAATCTCGGCAAGCCGTTGACCTCGGTGCCCGACCCGTTCAGCAACGACCATCCGAGCTTCGGCGCCGCCAACAACGCACGCCTACGCGCGTTCCTCGATTCGTTCGGCTTCGAGTACGAGTTCCAGTCGGCGACCGACTGGTACAAGTCGGGCCGCTTCGACGCGATGCTTTTAGCCATGCTGCAGCACTACGACGAAGTGCAGGCCATCATGCTGCCGACGCTCGGCGAGGAGCGGCGCGCGACCTACTCGATCTTCCTGCCGATCTCGCCCAAGACCGGCCGCGTGCTGCAGGTGCCGGTGATCAAGACCGACGCCAGTGCGGGCACCATCGTCTATCGCGACGAGGACGGCACCCTGGTCGAGACGCCGGTGACCGGCGGCAACGTCAAGCTGCAGTGGAAGGCCGACTGGGCCGGCCGCTGGTTCGCGCTCGGCGTCGACTACGAGATGTACGGCAAGGATCTCATCCCGTCGGCCGAGCTCTCGGCGCGGATCGTGAAGATCCTAGGCGGCACGCCGCCGGAAGGCTTCAACTTCGAGCTCTTCCTCGACGAGGAAGGCAAGAAGATCTCCAAGTCCAAGGGCAACGGCCTCTCGGTCGAGGAATGGCTGCGCTACGCGCCGCCCGAATCGCTCGCGCTCTACATGCAGCAGCAGCCGCGGCGCGCCAAGCGTCTGTACTTCGACGTCATCCCGCGCGCCGTCGACGACTATCTCGCGGCGGTCGAGAAGCTGCCGGTCGAGGAGCCGGCCAAGGCGCTGGAGAACGCCGCCTGGCACATCCACGACGGCCGGGCGCCGGACAACAGCGTGCCGGGCGTCAATTTCGGCATGCTGCTCAATCTCGCGAGCGTGGCGCACACCGACAGCAAGGACGTGCTGTGGCAGTACCTGCGCCGCTACGTGCCGGGCGCCACGCCGGAGAACGCGCCCTATCTCGACCGCCTGCTGACCGGCGCGGTGGCCTACTACCAGGACTTCGTGAAGGCATCGAAGAAGTTCCGCCTGCCCGCCGGCAAGGAGCGGGAAGCGTTGCAGGATCTTGCCGACACGCTGGCCAGGCTGCCGGAGGACTCGACGGCCGAGTTCATCCAGAACGAGGTCTACGAGGCGGGCAAGCGCCACTTCGCGCAGGCCGAGCTGCGCCAGTGGTTCAAGACGCTCTACGAGGTCCTCCTGGGCAGCGAGCAGGGCCCGCGCATGGGCGCCTTCATCAAGCTCTACGGCCGCGACAACGTCGTGAAGCTGATCGAGCGCGCGCTGGCCGGCGAGGATCTGAGCCGTGCAGCGTAAACTGGCGGCCTGATGGATCAGGTCGTCTTCGACTACCTCAACCCCAAGGTTCCCGCGGGCCTTCGGCTCGTCGACGTGCCGCTGGTGCGCGTCACCGAAGACTCGATCAAGGGCTACGGCGAGATCGCCCGCACCCGCGACCATCGCATCGAGATCGTGCCGTGGCCGCTCGCCGGTTGGCGCAGGCTCGATGCCGGCACCGGCATCGACGGCGGCACGACCGAGGGCATCTTCGCCTGCGAATGGCGCGGCAACGAGCTTGTGGGACGCAACGAAGCGGTCGGCGGCCACTATGTCATCGGCTTCCGCGAGCGGCCGGAGCAGGCCAAGGCCGGCGTGGCGCTGGCCGGCGATCGCGTGCTGCTGTGGCATTGCAACTACCATCCCGACGGCGGCCAGCTCTTCTTCCCGCTCGACGGTCAGCCGTTCGTCGTGCCCGTCGCCAAGCCGGGGGATGACCTCAAGGCCGAAGACTTCATCGCGCTGTGGTCCGACGGCAGCTTCGGCATCTACATCCATCCCGGCATCTGGCACGAAGGCGTCTTCCCGGTCAGTCCGACCGGGCGCTTCTTCGACAAGCAGGGCAGGGTGCACGCGCGGGTGAGCTGCGATCTCGCCAACGAACTCGGCGTGCTGCTCAACGTGCCGCTGCCGCCTCCTTCGTGACGCTGCCGACGTAGGCCAGCACCAGGCGCACCAGCTCGTCCTCGTAGGGGCGGCTCTTGAAGAACGGCTGCTCCTCCAGGACGGCGGCGCGCAGAACGCCGATGACGGCGCGCGACATCACGAACATCTGGAGCGGCGTCATCGTGGCAAAGACCGCCTCGGGCGCCGCGCCGACTCGATGCTGGGCGATGAAGGCTATGATCGGCAGCATCAGCTCGGCATGGTGGCCTTGGCTCAGGACTGCCTCCATCACCGCCTTGCGCGCGCGCTGGCGGCCGCGGAAGGCGTGGATCGCCGCCCGCACCATGGCGCGCACCCGGCCCTCCGGCGTGGGATCGATCTCGCCGCTCAAGGCGCGGCCGATGTCGGCCAGGCCGAGCCCGACCTGCTGGCGGGCGAGCGCCAGCAGGATCGCGTTCTTGTCGGCGAAGTACTGATAGAGCGTGCCGATGCTGACGCCGGCGCGCTCGGCCACGGCGTTGGTCGTGAAGCCGGCGAGGCCGCCGGCTTCGAGAATCTGAGCAGCGCCTTCCAGGATCGCCGCCGCGGTCTCGGTCGCGCGCGTTTGGCGGGGAATTCGCCGTTTTATTTCAGCAGCTTGGCGGCGTGTCGTCATGGCGGGGCGGGCTTGGCAAAGGCGAGTACGAGAACATGAGCATCGCTCATATATTGTCCGGCAGGCTAACCGCAAGGAGTCTCCCGTGGCCGACCTTTCCGGGATCTATCTCGTCGTCCTGCCACTCGTGCTGACGGCGGCCCTGGTCGAGGGAATATGGCTCTCGCGCACCCGGAAGGAAGGCTACGACTGGTGGGCCTCGGCCTGCTCGCTCGCCGACCTGGCGGGCCGCCAGCTGCTGCGCTTCGTGCCGCTCGCCATCATCGCCCCGTGGATGGCGGTGGCATGGGACTATCGCTTCTTCACCCAGTCGCTCGACAATGTCGGCTCGATCCTGCTGCTCTTCTTCGGGCTGGAATTCTTCTACTACTGGTATCACCGCTTCAGCCACACCACGCGCTGGTTCTGGGCCGGGCATTCGCCGCATCATTCGCCCAACCAGCTCAATCTGTCGGCCGCCTATCGCCTGGGCTGGTTCGGCCGGCTGACCGGCTCGACGCTGTTCTTCACGCCGCTGGTGCTGCTGGGCTTCACGCCGACGGTCGTGCTGTCGGCGCTAGTGCTGAACCTGCTCTACCAGTTCTGGCTGCACGCCGACTGGGTCCCGCGGCTGGGCTGGCTGGAAGGCATCTTCAACACGCCGTCCAATCATCGCGTCCATCACGCGCGCAATCCCGAGTATCTCGACGCCAACTTCGGCGGCGTGCTGGTGATCTTCGACCGCCTGTTCGGAACCTACATCCCCGAGCGCGACGACGTGGCGTGCGACTACGGCACCATCACGCCTACCGTCTCCTCGCGCAATCCGCTGGTCCTCAACTTCTCGCCGTGGATCGGCCTCTTCAAGGACCTGCGCTCGGCGCGCTCGCTGCACGAGGCCTGGATGTACACCTTCGGCCCGCCGGGCTGGCGTGCGGACGGCGAAGGCCTGACCACGGCGGAGATCCGCCGCCGCGCCGGCCTGGTCAAGAGCGGCAATCAGCCGTCTCAGCCGGTCATGACGTAATCTGCCGCCGGCAGGCGGCAGAGGAGACTACCCAAGGAGACGTGGTGATCTAGTAGCGGGGTGTCGTCGCGGCACCCACGCCGGCGCCGACCGCGGTGCCGACCAGGGCACCCGGCAGGATGCCGATCGGCGTGAGCGCGCCGATGATGGCGCCCGAGCCGGCGCCGATGCCGCCGCCGGTGACGGCGCGCTGGCCCCAGGTATCGCCGCAGGCCGTGGTGCCGAGGAGGACGGCGCCGAGGACCAGATATTTCATCATGTGAAGAGACCCCGTTTGGACGTTGCACCTAGCTTTACGTATCGACGGCGGATTCGTGCTGTGGCTTAACTGTGACCGTGAGTAATGACATCGAAGTCTGGCTGCTGTTCGCGCCGTTCTGGATATTGGGAATCGCCGCGCTGATCGGCGGCCTGTACCACATGGCCCATGCCTGGTTGGTCACACGGCGCGCCCAGGCGGCCGGCCATGTGCGCAAGGCTGCGGGCTTTTCCAAAGGCCTGGCGTGGCACGAACTGACCGATCACGGGCGCCATCATCTCAAGCGGGCGTTCCTGTGGCTGGGCGCCTTTTTCGCGCTGACATTGTTGGGAATCGGGGCAGGAGCTGCGGTGGGGCTGCTGCTCGGCCGCTAAAATCAGTCGGCGACCAGCGCGACCACTTCATAGTCACTGGGGTCGGACGACGCGACCAGCAGCTGCGGATCACAGGCTGTCAGCACAATCGCCGAAAGTCCTAGGGATATCAGGCACTTACGCCACATGATGCTCTCCCTCAGCCCGATATAACGTCGGGCTGGCCGCTTGGTTGCCGAGATTTTGCCGGCTTTCAGATCCGGGCGATCCGGCGCCGGACCTTCGCCAGGAAGGCCTCGCGAGAGGCGGGCGTGGAAGCGTCCATGCCGTAGTGGGCGAGATAGAACGACTGGGCGTCCTTGGCGCACAACGGCTTCATGCCGCGCATCAGGACCTTGCGGCCGGCGTCGCCTGCGAACACGCGCACGATCCACCATGACGATCCGTAGCTCGTGACCACGCCGAACAGCTTGATGTTGTGCAGGTTCGGCCTGAGATGGCCGTCCTCCGCGTCGTAGACGAAGGCGGTCCCCGGTCCCCACACGCGATCGACCCAGCCCTTGAGCATGGCCGGCATGGAGAACCACCAGTGCGGAAAGCACAGGATCAGGCCGTCGACCTGTTTCAGGATCTCGACGTAACGGGCGACGGCGCTCGCGTCGTAGTCGTTGCTCATGTAGGTGCGCCGTTCCTCGACCGTCATCGCCGGCGCGAAGCCCTCGCGATAGAGGTCGGTCGCGACGACGCCATGGCCGTTCTTCTCCAAGGTGTCGATGACGGCACGGAACAGCGCGTGGTCAAAGCTGTCGGTGAGGGGATGGCAGCACACGACCTGGATTTTCATCCGCCAGCAACGAGATGGCGCCTGTTTCCGTTCCGAAAGGAGCATGCGCGGCGCCGTCCACCATATCGACCTCACGGTCATCGACCTTCGAACGTCGACGCCGTTCTATGACAAAGTCCTGGGCTTCCTCGGCTACGGCAAAACTCGCGAAGACGACGTCGGCTCGAACTGGGAGCTGCGCGACAACAGACGGCTGATCTGCGAAGTCGACATCAGGCCCGCGCGTTCCGACCGCGTTCACGACCGCTACACGGCGGGACTGCATCATCTCGCCTGGCACGCCGACAGCCGCGCCGACGTCGATCGGCTCCATGACCTGTTGCTGGCGATGGGTGCCCGCATCCTCGATGCCCCGGCCGACTATCCCCAATATGGCGCCGGCTACTACGCCGTGTTCTTCGCCGATCCGGACGGGCTCAAGCTTGAGTTCGTGCACTGGCCGTGATCCGGCTAAAATGACGGCATGCTGAAACACTTCGACCACGTCACCGTGGCCGTGACCGATCCTGCTGCCGCCATCGGCTTCTTCGCCCTTTTAGGCTTCGCGCTCGACAAGGACGTAGTGATCGAGGGCCCTGTGATGGACCAGTACATGGGCATCGCCGGCCTGAAAGCCCGCCACATCACCCTGACATTGAAGGACGCCACGCCGCGGCTGGAAGTGCAGCTTCTTCATTTCCTTGCGCCGACGGTGAAGTCCGAGGGCGACATCGCCCGGCTCGACCGCATCGGCTTCAATCACATCTGCTTTGCCGTGACCGATGTCGACTCCCTGATCGCCAAGGTGACCGCGGCGGGCGTGCGCCTGCGCAACCGGCCGATGACCTTCCACGACCGCAAGCTGGTGTTCCTCGAGGGGCCGGAAGGCATCACCGTCGAGCTGGCGGAGTGGAAGTAGCCGGCATGCCGATGGACTTCCGGATGAAGCGCCGCATCGCCTACATGCGGCGCAACCGTTGCGGCGTGCTGCTGGTGGCGCTCTGCCTGTTCGTGCTCATCAATCCGTTGGTGGCAGGATCGTTCGGTGCGGTGTTCCTCGCACTCGGACTGGTCGTCATCCTGATGCTCGCCATGTGGGCCTTGCGGGCCCGGCGCGGGACACTGCTTGCGCTCGGCCTGCTTGCCCTGTTCACCGTCAACGCCGTGGCGGTCGACCGGCTGGGCGAGCACTGGCTGCGGCCGGCGACGCTGCTCGTCACCGCGATGTTCCTCGGCTCCGTGACGGCGGGCTTGCTCTATTACGTGCTCGACTGGCGGCCGATCACCACCGACAAGGTGTTCGGCGCGGTCGCCGCCTATGTGCTGATCGCCTTTACCTTCGCCAGCCTGTTCGGCCTGCTGCAGCAGCTCCAGCCGCATTCCTTCCATGCCTCGCCCGTGCACGCGCCGGACGAACACCTGGACTGGCCGACCATGATGTACTTCTCCTTCACCGTGCTGACCTCGACCGGCTTCGGCGAGATCACGCCGGTCACCAGGATGGCGCGCAGCCTGATCATCATCGAGCAGGTGCTGGGCGTGATGTACGTGGCCTTCCTGGTCGCCCGGCTGGCCAATCTCTACCGCAACACCGGCAGGCACCGGCCCTGAGTCCCCGCACCGGCAGGTGCATGCACTGCCGTCAGCGGCGCGAGGGGTTTCCGCCCTTTCCGCCCTTTCCGCCGGTACTTTGCGTATGGAGTGGACCCCTTGGGTGAGACAGAGCCGGAGCCCGTCCCTGTCCAGAGGCAAAGCAGCTGGACGGGACGCGCCGTGTCTGCGGCTCCTTTGATTTCGGATCGACGATGCATAGAGCGGGAACGCGGTGGAGCCGCGCAACATGCCGCAATAATATAACTCAAGTACCGCAATGTCAATAACTGTGGTGGACTTTTGAGGCTCCGTAGAGAGCTGTGTCTGGCGGGCCGTCACGGTTCGGTCGACCGGAAGGCTTCCTGCTCCAGCAGCCTGCGGCAGTGCGCATGCAGGCGCGGCGTGTCGGCCGCGGTGTCGACCTTGAGGCCACGCGCCAGACGCTCGGCGATGAAGGCGGTGACGTCGGCCTGGGTGAGGCGGCCGAGCAGCAGGTAGTCCTGCCCCGGTTTGGTCATCGCCTCGACCGCGGCCAGCGCCTGCGTCATCTGCGCCATGCAGTCGTCGATCCACGGCTGATGGACCTTTTCCGCTGGATGGTGATTGCGCTCGTAGGCGGCGTGCAGGCCCTTGTCGCAGGCGCCCATCATCAGCGCCGCGACACGCAGCACGGCGCGCCGGTCGGCGCCGGCCGGCGGCGTCAGCGCCCGCTCGCCGCCGACGACCTCGTCGAGATGGTCGATGATCGCGGCGCTGTCGACCAGGGTCTCGCCGTCGTCGAGGACCAGGGCCGGGATGCGGCCCAGGGGATTGGCGGTCCGTACCTCGGCGCGATTGCCGAAGCCGGAAAGGTCGCGCTGCTCGTAAGGCAGGCCGTAGGCCTTGAGCGTGACGGCAACCCGGCGCGTGTACGGCGAGCGGTTGACTCCGATCAGCAGCATCCAAATCCCCTACGCCGGAAATCGTGACTTGCCGTTACCCGTCCGGTCGTCGATCACGGCTGGCGACAGGCGCCAGCACCACTATGGGACATCCGCGCCGTTCAAAGGAAGCCGATGTCGGTCGAACCGGTCCAATCCGCGGCGCTGCTCTCCCTCGGCCATGCCGTGCCGCCGCATCGCCTGCTGCAGTCCGATGCCGCGGCGGCGGCGCGCCGGATCTTCGCCCATCGCTATGCCGCCTTCGAGCGCATGGCGCCGGTGTTCGAGACGGCCGGCATCCGGACGCGCTACACGGTGAAGCCGATCGACTGGTATTTCTCCGACCTCGATTGGCCGGAACGTAACGCCGCCTATCTCGCCGGTGCGCAGGAGCTGTTCGTCGCGGCCGCCAGCCGCGCGCTGGCCGATGCCGGCTGCGAGGCACGCGACGTCGACACCATCGTCACCATCTCCTCGACGGGCATCGCCACGCCCAGCCTCGAGGCGCGCGTCGCCGGCCGCATGGGTTTTCGCTCCGACGTCGAGCGCGTGCCGGTGTTCGGCCTGGGCTGCGCGGGCGGCGTCTCCGGCCTCGCGATTGCCGATCGCCTGGCGCGGGCCCGGCCGGGCTCGACCGTGCTGCTGGTGGCGGTCGAGATCTGCACCGCCGCCTTCCGCATGGATCAGCTCACCAGCGCCAACATGGTGGCGACGGCGCTGTTCGGCGACGGCGCGGCGGCCTGCGTCGTACGCACCGGTGAGACGGGCCCTGAGGCGAGGGGCTTGGCGCGCATCGAGGGTGCCGGCGAGCATCTGTGGCCCGACAGCCTCGACATCATGGGCTGGAAGGTCGACCCGACCGGGCTCGGCGTGATCTTCGACCGTGCCATCCCGCCGTTCGCCGAGGAGCATGTCGGCGTCGCGGTCAATGGCATCCTGGCGCGCATCGGCGTCGAGCGTGCCTCGGTCGACCGCTTCACCTGCCATCCCGGCGGCGCCAAGGTGATCACGGCGCTGGAGGCGACGCTGCGTCTCGACCAGGGCACGCTCGACCACGAGCGCGCCGTGCTGGAAGAGTACGGCAACATGTCGGCGCCAACCGTGCTGTTCGTGCTCGACCGGTTGGCGAAGCAGGGCCTGCCCAAGCGCACCGTGCTGACGGCGCTGGGGCCGGGCTTCACCTGCAGCTGCCTGTCGCTCGCCCAGGCGGCGTGATGCTGCTGGCGGGGGCCGTCCTCGGCCTGGTGACCCTGCAGCGTCTCGGCGAGCTCGTCCTGTCCCGGCGCAACACCGAGCGCCTGCTGGCCCAGGGGGCGCGCGAAGTCGCCCCCGGCCATTATCCGCTGATCGTGGCCTTGCACGCCGCGTGGCTCGCAGGCCTCTGGTATCTCGCCGTGTGGCGCGCCGACGTTGGCGTCAGCTGGAGCTGGCTGGCGTTGTTCGTCATCCTTCAGGGCCTGCGCGTCTGGGTGATCGCCACGCTGGGGCGGCGCTGGACGACGCGCATCCTCGTGCTGCCCGGCGCACCACTGGTAAGAGAGGGACCGTACCGCTTCGTGTCGCATCCCAACTACTTGATCGTCGCCGCCGAGATCCTGGTGCTGCCGCTCTGCTTTGGCCTGGTGTGGTACGGCATCGTGTTCTCAGGTCTGAATGCGTTGGTGCTGTGGATCCGCATCCGCGCGGAAGCGGCCGCGTTGCGGCAATGACCGAAGAGCGGGGAGCAGGCGCCGGCACCTGGGTCGGCTTCTCGGCCATGACGCTCGGCATGTTCATGGCCGTGCTCGACATCCAGATCGTGGTCACCTCGCTGCCCGAGATCAGCGAGGCGTTGTCGATCGCGCCCGACCGCATGAGCTGGGTGCAGACGGCCTATCTCATCGCCGAGGTGATCGCGATCCCGCTGACCGGTCTTTTGACGCGCGTGCTCAGTCTGCGCTGGTTGTTCGTCGGCGCGCTCTGCCTGTTCACCGTGGCTTCGGCCGCCTGCGCGGCCAGCGGCGGCTTCGAGATCCTCGTCGTCGCGCGCGTGGTCCAGGGTTTCGCCGGCGGCGTGTTGATACCGTCGGTGTTCTCCGCCGTGTTCCTGCTGTTTCCCTTCCGCCAGCAGGGCGTGGCGACGACGCTGGCCGGCGTCATGGCCGTGCTGGCGCCGACGGTGGGCCCGCTGGTCGGCGGCTGGATCACCCAGACCTGGTCCTGGCACTGGCTGTTCCTGGTCAACGTCCCGCCCGGCATCGTCGCCGCGGCGGTGGCCGCTCGCTTCCTGCCGCGCGAGGCGGGCGAGTTCACCCACGCCCGCACCATCGACGTCGCGGGCCTGGTGCTGATGGCCGTGGCGCTGGCCGCGCTCGAGATCGGGCTCAAGGACGCGCCCAGGCACGGCTGGGATTCTCTGCGGGTGCTCGGCCTGCTTGCGCTGTCGCTGCTGGCAGGCTTCGCCTTCGTGCGCCGCAGCCTCGGCCGCTCCCAGCCGGTCGTCGACCTGACGGCGCTTGCCGACCGCAACTTCGCGATCGGCTGCTTTCTCTCCTTTGCCCTGGGCATCGGCCTCTACGGCTCGGTCTACCTGATGCCGGTGTTCCTCGCCTTTGCCCGCGAGCACGGCCCGCTCGAGATCGGCCGCATCATGCTGGTCACCGGCGTGGCCCAGCTCGTGACCGCCCCCATCGCCGTCGAGCTCGAACGCCGCGTCGATGGACGGATATTGATGCTTGGCGGCTTCGCGCTGTTCGCCGTCGGCCTCGGGCTCAGCGCCTTCCAGACCTGGGAGACCGACTTCGACGGGATGCTGCTGCCGCAGATCCTGCGCGGCTCGGCCATCATGTTCTGCCTGCTGCCGCCGACGCGGCTGGCGCTCGGCCAGTTCCCGCCCGGGCGCGTCGCCGACGCCAGCGGTCTCTTCAACCTGATGCGCAATCTCGGCGGCGCCATCGGCCTCGCCCTGATCGACACCGTGATCTACGGCCGCGCGCCGATCCTCGCCGAGGAAATTGGCCAGCGCCTGAAGCGCGGCGACGTCTCGGTGTCGCCGCTGGTCGGCATCCCGCCCGAGACCGTGGCAACGGCCGCGTCCCGCACAATCGATGCAGCGTTGATCGAGACGGTGCGACCGCTGGTCGAGCGCGCCGGTCTGGTGAGCGCCATCAACGAGGCCTGGGCGATGCTGGCGGCGATCACCGCGCTGGCGCTGTTGGCGTTGCCGTTCGTGAGGAAGCAGAACCTCCAGTCATCCTGAGCGCAGCGAAGGATCTGATGCCGGCTGCAAGCGGCGACGAGGTCCTTCGCTTCGCTCAGGACAACAAAAGCTCAGATCACCCGCTGCGTCCGCGCGTACGCCATGTACAGCTCATGCGCCTGGCGGCCGATCGGGCCGGGCTGCAGGTCGCGGCTTTCGTAGCGGCTGACCGGCTGAACCTTGCCGGCATTGCCGGTGGTGAACATCTCGTCGCAATCGTCGAGATCGGCCGTGGTCACCGTGCGCTCGTCCACCGTGACGCCGGCATTGCGCAGGAGCTTGACCACGCGGTTGCGCGTGATGCCGGCAAGGAAGCTGCCGTTGGGCACGGGCGTCGACACCTTGCCGCCCTTGGCGAGGAAGATGTTGGAGCTGCAGGTCTCGGCCACGTTGCCCAGCGCATCGAGCACGATGCCGTTCTGGAAGCCGCGTCCCAGCATCTCGGCGACGCCGCGGCTCGAGTTGGGATAGAGGCAGGAGGCTTTCGCGTCGGTCGGCGCGCTCTCCGGCGTCGGCCGGCGGATCGAGCGGCAGAGGCCGAGCGTCAGCGGCGTGCCCGCCCGCATCGGCGCGTGATAGACGCAGAGCAGGAACTGCGTGGAATCGCCGTCGACCGAGATCGGGCCCTGGCCACCCTTGGTCGCCCAGAACATCGGCCGCACGTAGAGCTCGGCCTTGGGCCCGAAGCGGCGGACCGCCTCATGCATCAAATCGAGGATTTCCTTGGCCGTCTTGGTCGGCTTGAGACCAAGCGCGCGCGCCGAGCGCACGACGCGTTCCGCATGGAGGTCGAGATCGGGACCGCAGCCCTCGAAGGCGCGGCCGCCGTCGAAGACCATCGAGCCCAGCCAGAAGGCGTGGTCGCGCGGCCCCAGGATGGCGGGATTGCCCTCGTGCCAGGTGCCGTTCCAGTAGGTGAGCGTGTCCATTTCGCCTTCTGATCCTTGGTCGGAAGCCGGCGCTTCTAGCAGACCGGGTCCCGTGGGGGAACCTGACCATGGCCAAAAAACGGCCGAATGAGCGCGAGAATTCCTCCGGTCTGCCCGGAAACGCCTCAGGGGTCGGCCGCGTAATACCTTTCACCAGCGCGTTGCCCGTCAGTTGGGTCGCGCAGAAGGAGGCAAGTCATGTTGAAGCGTATGGCGATCACGTCCCTTGCCGCCGCCGCATTCTTCTCGACGGCGACGGTCGTTACGGCGCCGTTCACACCGGCTGACGCACAGGTGAGCATCACGTTCGGCTCGCCGCCGCCGCCGCCCCGCTACGAGGTCGTGCCGGCGCCGCGTGCTGGCTACGTCTGGTCGCCGGGTCACTACGAGCTGATCAACGACCAGTACGTCTGGCGTCCGGGTCAGTGGCTGACCGAGCGTCCGGGTTACCGCTACGTGGCGCCCAGCTGGGCGCAGGTCGGCAACCAGTGGCGCTACGTGCCGAGCCGCTGGGACCGCAACGGCGACGGCATCCCTGACCGCTATCAGGCGCAGCGCCCCTACGACCACCGCTACGACAAGCATCGCGGGCCGTGGGGCGATCGCGATCACGACGGCATCCCGAATGCCTTCGACAATTGGGACAACCGTCGCCGGTAATCGCGCCCAAGGATCACGCGTAGAGTAGCGTACGGAAAGGCGGGCTCGCGAAAGCGGGCCCGCTTTTTCTTTGGGCCTTGGTCACGCCTATCATGGGCCGTGCGCACGAATCGATCTCAGCGCCGCCATCCATGCCATTCGCAGCAAGTGCGCGACTTAGCCTCTGTTGGGGCGCGCCACTTCCAGTGGCGCGTCATATCATGCTCTTCCGGACCGCGCGCATCTTGAGCGCCTGATGAGCTATGAGCGAGCCGGCGGCTCGCGGTCCGGAAGACCCATGACGCGCCACTGGAGTGGCGCGCCCCCAGCGGGTACCCTTCCGGCTTCTCGGAGGAAATGACAATGGCGGCACCCCTCACCATCCGGCTGCATCCGGCCGACAACGTCGTCGTGGCGCGCATGGACATCCTGCCCGGCACCAAGGTCGAGGGCGAGGTTGCCGCCGCCACGCGCGTGCCGCCGGGCCACAAGATCCTGACCCGAGCGGTCAAGCAGGGCGAGGCGCTGCGCAAGTACAACCAGATCATCGGCTTCGCCACCGAGGACATGACGCCCGGCACGCACATCCACACGCACAACTGCGTCATGGGCGATTTCGAGCGCGACTATGCCTTCTGCGCCGACGCCCACGCGACGGACTACATTACGCCGGCCGCCACCTTCATGGGCTATCGCCGCCCCGACGGCCGCGCGGCGACGCGCAACTTCATCGGCATCGTCACCACGGTGAACTGCTCGGCCGCGACCAGCCGCATGATCGCAAGTAAGCTGGAGCCGCTGCTCGCCCAGTATCCCAATATCGACGGTGTCGTGCCGCTGACGCATGGCGGGGGCTGCGGCATGGCGGCGTCGGGCCTCGAGATGGACGTGCTGCGCCGCACGCTCGCGGGCTACACGCGCCATCCCAACATGGCGGCCGTCGTGGTGCTGGGTCTCGGCTGCGAGACCAACCAGATCGCCGGCCTCATGAATGCCGAAGGATTGAAGGAAGGGCCGAAGCTCATTCCCATGGCCATCCAGGATGAGGGTGGCGTCTCCAAGACCGTGATGCGCGCCGTCGGCTTCCTGAAGGAGCTGCTGCCCGAGGCCAACAACGTCAAGCGCGAGCCGATCCCGGCCAGCGAACTGATCCTGGCCCTGCAGTGCGGCGGATCGGACGGATATTCCGGCATCTCGGCCAATCCCGCGCTGGGGGCCGCGGTCGATCTGCTGGTGCGCCATGGCGGAACGGCGGTGCTGTCGGAGACACCGGAAATCTACGGCGCCGAGCATCTGCTGACCCGTCGCGCGGTAAGCCGCGAGGTCGGCGAGAAGATCGTGCGACGCATCAAGTGGTGGGAAGATCATTGCGCACGCACCGGCGGCGAGATGAACAACAATCCGTCGCCCGGCAACAAGGCGGGCGGCCTCACCACTATTCTGGAAAAGTCCCTGGGTGCAGTTGCGAAGGGCGGCACGACCAACCTGGTCGATGTGTACGAATACGCACAGCCCATCACCGCCAAGGGTTTCGTCTACATGGATTCACCGGGCTACGACCCGGTCTCGGCCACCGGGCAGGTCGCTGGCGGCGCCAATGTGCTCTGCTTCACCACTGGCCGCGGCAGCGTCTTCGGTTGTAAACCTACCCCATCGCTCAAGCTTGCGACGAATAGCTCCCTCTATCGGCGCATGACTGACGACATGGACATCAATTGCGGCACCATCGTCGACGGCGAGGAGACTATTCAGGACAACGGAAAGCGCATTTTCGACCTGATTTTGCGCACGGCGTCGGGTCAGAAGACCAAGTCCGAGGCGCTGGGCATTGGCGACGACGAATTCGAGCCCTGGAAGATCGGTGCCACAATGTGAACATCGTTTAGGCAACCAACTTGACTTGGCGGCGTTATTTGCCGATATGCGGCCCTACGACTTACGAACTTGGCCATGCCTTGGCGGCCCAGCCACTTGCGGCTACGGACTCACCCCACGCGCTAATTCCCAAATTCTTCGAGTTGTCGCGGACCGTTGCAACGAGCGCGCGGGCTGCGCGTGTATTTGTCTAGGCTAGCTTTGCCGAGGAGAGAGAGTGATGGCTACTGGTACGGTCAAGTGGTTCAACGCCACCAAGGGTTTCGGGTTCATCCAGCCGAGCGACGGCGGCAAGGATGTGTTCGTGCACATTAGCGCGGTCGAGCGTTCGGGCCTGAACGGCCTCAACGAGGGCCAGAAGATCAGCTACGAGATCGCCACCGAACGTGGCCGTTCGGCGGCCGTGAACCTCAAGGCGGCCGACTGACCATTTGAAGATCGTCCCCCTCGTCGAACGTCCCCAGCTCGTCGACCAGGTCGCGGCCTTGGGGCTTCGCCGAGTGGGGGCATCTCAATCCCGGCCAGACGCTGCACTCGCGCACGGCCGAGATCCACGAGAGGATGAACAGCGATCGCGTGCCGATCGTGCTCGTCGCCCTCGATGACGCCGACACGCTGGTCGGCATTGCTTCCCTTCTGTTCGACGATCTCGAGGGTGATCCGCGCCGGCTCTGCGCCCGGCTCGGCTGGCGCGCCCTTGAGCGCCGCGACTATCGCGGCGAATATATCCAGGTGATGGATAAGGTGTAGCGAGGCACGATGCCAAGGCAGCGGGTGCTGTCATCCCGAGCGTAGCGAGGGACCTTTCCTGCGGCTTTAAAGGTTCCTCGCTGCGCTCGGGATGACAGCGTCTTCGCGATTGGCGTCGTGCGATGAGGGAGGACGTTGATGGCGGAGGACTTTCACTATCTCTCGCTCGACGAAGTCGCGCGGCGACTCAAAGCGCGCAAGCTTTCGTCGGTCGAGGCGACCGAGGCGCTGCTCGATCGCATCGCCAGGCTCGAACCCGCGCTCAAGAGCTACGCCACCGTCACGCCCGAGCGCGCACTTGACGACGCCAAGCGCCTCGATGCCGAAACCGCTGCGGGCAAGTCCCGCGGTCCACTGCATGGCGTTCCGATCGCGGTAAAGGATCTCTGCGATACCGAAGGCGTGCCGACGGCTGCCGGCATGGCGATCCGCCGCGGTCATGTGCCGGCCAAGGACGCGACAGTGGTGACCCGCCTGAAGCAGGCGGGTGCGGTGATCGTGGGCAAGCTGCAGATGACCGAGGGCGCCTATGGCCTGCATCATCCGTCGGTCGAGCCGCCGATAAACCCGTTCAACGCCGCCTACTGGACCGGCGTGTCATCCTCCGGCTCGGGCGTGGCGACCGCGGCCGGCCTCTGCTTTGCCTCGCTGGGCTCCGACACCGGTGGCTCGATCCGTTTCCCCTCGGCCATGAACGGCCTGAGCGGCCTCAAGCCGACCTGGGGCCGCGTCAGCCGGGCGGGAGTCTTTCCGCTGGCCGAATCGCTGGATCATGTCGGGCCGATGTGCCGCAGCGCACTGGATTCCGCCATCGTCCTCGGCGTCATCGCCGGCGCCGATGCCGACGACCCGACGGCAGCGCCGCAACCCGTGCCGGACTATGTCGGCGCCATCGGTGCCGGCGTGAAGGGCAAGCGCATCGGGATGCCGAAGAACCTGATCGGCGCCGATGCCGATTGCCAACGCGCGCTCGATGGTGCGTCGGCGGTGTTGCAACGGCAGGGTGCGCAGCTGGTCGAGGTCATGATGCCGGACCTCGATGAGGCGACGGTGCAATGGCTGGCGCAGTGCGGCGTCGAAGCGGCCTTGGCGCATGAGGCGACCTTTCCGTCGCGGCGCGCCGAGTACGGCGCCGAGTTCGCGGCCCTGCTCGACCTTGGCCGCGGCTTGTCAGGCCTCGAGCTCAGCCGCATGCAGCGGACACGCGCGCGTGTCACCGGCGAGATCGACCGGCTGCTGGCGTCGATCGACCTGCTGCTGCTGCCGGCGATGGCGGTGGCCGCCCCCTCGCTGGCGGCCATGAAGGCGCGCACGCCGCAGACCATCGCATCGCGGTTGCGCTACACCGCGCCGCTCGACATGAGCGGCCATCCGACGCTCACCCTGCCGGGCGGGATGACGGCCGACGGCGTGCCGGCCGGCTTTCAGATCGTCGGCCGCCGGTTCGATGAGGCGGCAATCCTGGCTGCCGGCCACGCCTTCCAGCAGGCCACCGACTGGCATATTCGGCGCCCTTCGCCCTAGCCCACGACGACCGTTGCATGGACGATGAAAGCTCGATGATGTAGAATCGGCCGTCCCCCTGAAAAGCGGCTGACATCGGGTTCCATGACGGCTGGTCCATGAACATCTTCCGGAATATGCGGCTCAAGCCCAGCATTCTGACGTCGTTCGTGGTCCTTACCGTCCCCGTCTTCTTCACCATCATCGCCGTCACTTATCTCTCGAACGACCGCATCGCCCGGACCAATGCCCAGGAGCTGGTCGAGCGCTTCCGCAACGAGGCGATCGACAACATCCAGGACGATTTCAACCTCATCAAGTCGCTGGTCCGCTCGGCCGCCGCGATCGGCGATGAGTTTCCCGAGTGCTTCGCCTCGGTCCGTTGCTTCAGGTATTTCCATACGATCCTGGTGCACAGCCCCAAGATCGTCAGCGTCTATGTCGGCCTGGAGAACGGCAGCTTCCGCCAGACCCGCCGCATCGACCCGGAGGTGAAGCTGCAGGACCAGCTGCCGCCGCCGGGCTCGCGCTTTGCCTACCGCTGGATCGTGCCGCGGGAAGGCGAGCGCACGCTCGACCATTTCCTCTACCTCGATGCCGACCTCAGGGAACTGGGCTCGAGCGACCAGCCTACAGCCTACGATCCGCGCACCAGGCTGTGGTACCGCAGCGCCGCCGAGGCGCGCGCCGAAGTGATCTCCGATCCCGATGTCTTCGCGACCCTCGGACTGATCGGCTTCACGGTGGCCGCGCCCTATTATTCGGGCGGCAAGCTCGCCGGCGTGGCGGCGATCGACATGACCCTGACCGGGCTCGGGGAATATCTCGCCGAGCGCAAGGTCAGCCCCGGCACCGTGAGCTATATGCTCGATCATCAGGGCCGGGTCATCGCGGCGTCCGACCTGTCGAAGACCTATGCCAACATAGGTGGCAAGCTCGAGCTGCTGCACATCACTTCGCTCGACAACGACCTGCCGGCCTTCGCCTTCAGTGCCCGCCCGCGCGGCAGCGAAGGCCTCTACAGCTTCACGCGCGACGGCAAGGACTATGTCGCGAGCCTCGCCACCATGCCGGCCGACTTCGGCAAGAAGTGGCAGCTTTTCATCATCACGCCGCTCTCCGATTTCACCGCCGCGTTCCAGGCCAACAACATCCGGTTGGCCATCTTCGGGCTGATGGCGATGGCGCTGCAGGTCGTCGTGATCTTCTTCCTCACCGGCGTGGTCTCCTCGCCGCTCGAGAAGCTCGCCTTCAAGGTCGACAAGATCCAGGAGCTGGGCACCGACCAGCTGCCGTCGGTGCAATCGCCGATCCACGAAATCTCGGTGCTGTCCAAGGCGATCGACACCCTCGACGCCGCCGTCAAGTCGTTCTCGGCCTTCGTGCCGATCGGCCTGGTGACCCAGCTCCTGCAATCGGAGCAGAAGCTCGAGCTCGGCGGCCACAGCCGCTTCCTCACCATCTTCTTCTCCGACCTCGAGGGTTTCTCGACGCTCTCCGAGGAGGTGCCGTCGCAGGAGCTGCTGCTGCGCGTGTCGGCCTATCTCGAGCTGGTGACCAAGACCGTCAACCAGGAGCACGGCACCATCGACAAGTTCATCGGCGACGGCGTGATGGCCTTCTGGGGCGCACCGGCGCTGCTCGACGACCATGCCTGGCGCTCGTGCGTGGCGGCGATGCGCATCCAGCGCGGCATGGATGCGCTGAACGAGCGCTGGCATGCCGAGGGCCTGAAGCCGCTCAAGGTCCGCATGGGCATCCACAGCGACGCCGTCCTGGTGGGCAACATCGGCTCCAAGGAGCGCATGAGCTACACGGTGATGGGCGATGGCGTGAACGTCGCCGCCCGGCTGGAAGGCACCAACAAGGAATTCCATACCCGCATCCTCATCAGCCACGCTGTGTTCAAGGAGGCGGGCGAGCGGCTGTGCGTGCGGCCGATCGACGACGTCACGGTCAAGGGACGGCGCTCCAAGATTCCGATCTACGAACTGATGGGCGTCTACAGCGCCGACGATCCGGGTTTGGAACCGAGCCTTGAGACCCAGCGGTTGGCCAAGTTGACGCGGCTTGCCTATGAGGCTCTGGTCAAGGAGGACTACGCTCTGGCAGCGCGCCGCTACCGCGAGATACTGGTCGAGTTTCCCGACGATCCGGTCGCGTCGACGTTGGTCAAACGGCTTGTCACGGCATAGGAGAGAATGCCGTTTGTGCGAAGGGCATGGTGGGGACCGTGCCTGGGAAGTGTGTCTTGGGGGTAACTGACGTGTCGAAGCCCAGACTGGTGTCGGACGCCAAGGCCGAGCTGGCGCTCGCCGCCTTGCGACCGAGCGAGTACACCGCGGCCCTGATCCAGGTCCTGCAGGCGAAGGCCGCCTCGGTCCGCGGCGCCAAGGTGCTGGAGATCGGCTCGGGCAGCGGCGTCGTGCTGGCGGCGCTGGGCGAGCTGGGCGCAGCCTCGCTCTGCGGCATCGACATCGAAGAGGATGCGGTCGAGTCCGGCATGCTGCTGCTGGCCGAGCTGGGACACGGCGAGACGGCGGAACTCTATCTCGGCGACATGTGGTTGCCGGTCGCCGGCCGCCGCTTCGACCTGATCGTCGCCAACCTGCCGCACTTCCCCATGGAGCGCAGCGACGTTCCCGGCCGCCTGCCGAGCTGGAGCGCCGGCGGCGTCAACGGCCGCGTGCTGCTCGACCCTTTGCTCGAAGGACTGGAGTCGCATCTGGCCGCCGACGGGCGCGCCATCATCACCCATAACGCCTTCGTCGACCTCGACCGCTCGCGCGAGATCCTGGCCAGGTTCGGCCTGTCGCTCGGCATTGCGATCACCTCGCTTGTCTATATTCCCGAAGACAAGCTCTCGCGCATGACCGCGAGCGTGCTCGCCGTCCAGGACGGCCGCACCATCCATCGCTACGGACCCTACGCCTTCGGCGAGATGCACATCGTCGAGATCTCCAGGCAGGGGCGCTGACGCCATGATCGCTGTCATCCCGACGGCGAAGCCCGAGGGACCTTTAAGGCCACAGGAAAGGTCCCTCGCTCCGCTCGGGATGACAGCGTTGTTGTTTCGGGCGGTGGCCGTCATTGCTTTGGTTGTTGGCCTCGCAAGTTTCGCCCGCGCCGAGACCCCCGACGCTGCTCTCGCGGAGCTTCTCAAGCAGGCGCGCACCAAGGTGCCGGCCGAGTGCACTCAGCCCCATATCGACCGGTTGATCAAGATCCTGTGCGCCAAGAAGATTCGAATCGGCATCCGCGACTACTACCCCCTGTTCGCCGAGCGCAAGGGCGACAAGCGCGAGGGCTACGAGGTCGACGTGGCGCTGGCGATCGGCCGCATGCTGGGCGTCGACGTCGACTTCGTGCGCGTCAACGCCGCCAACCGCATCCCGCTGCTGGCCGAGGATCGCATCGACCTCACCATCGCCACCATGGGCCACAACACCCAGCGTGACGGCCAGGCCCGTTTCATCCGCCCGCACTACTACCGGTCGGAGACGACGGTCGTCGGTCCGCGCGATCTTCCCGTGGCCAGCATGCTCGACCTGCCGGGCCGCACCGTGTGCGTCACGGTCGGCAACGGCTCGAATGCCGAGCTGGTGTCGCAGGGCGCGCGCCTGATGCTGTTCGACGAGGCGGGCGTGCTGCCCGACCGGCTGAAGGACCAGACCTGCACGCTGGCCGCCCAGGACGACAGCTTCTTCGCCAAGTACTTCACCGACGAGGACTTCAACGCCCGCTATTTCCAGAAGTTCGGCTTCGCCCAGGTGCCGTGGGGCATGGCGGTGGCGCGCCAGGGCAGCACCGAGCTCGCCCGTGCACTCGACCTGATCAGCCAGGTTTTCCATCGCGACGGCCTGTTCGTCGACATCGGTCGCCTGCACAACATCCGGCTGGGCTTCCTGCGCCAGCAACAGGAGGTCTGGCGCACGCCGGAGTGCAACACCGACGCCGGCACCGCCAACCCCAAGTGCATCCTGCCGCCGCTCAATACGGCACTGCAGCCGACAAGCTTTGCGCCCGACGTGAACAGCTTCGAGCAGTGGGTCGAGGACCGCACCGGCATCGATCTCACCTTGCCGATGCTGAAAACGATGCCGGCCTGGTCGTTGTTCAAGGACGGCGTCTTCTACTCGCTGGTCCTGATCGCTGGAGCGCTTGCCGCCACGCTCGCCTTCGCCCTCGTGCTGGGCTGGGCCATGGGCTCGCGCACGTTCCTGCTGCGCTGGCCTGCGCGCCTGCTGACGATGGCGCTTCAATCTTCGCCCATCGTGCTGACGCTGGTGATTGCCGCGACCATCGCCCACGGGCTGTTCGCGCTGTCGACCGAGACGGTGCTGGGGGCGGCCATTGCCGCCCTCGGCCTGACCAACGGCGCCAATGCCGGCCAGGCAATCGGCGAGGCGATGTGGAGCCTGCGCGCCGAGGGCGCGCAAGGCGGCCTGTTCGGCCGCGCCCTCAGTCGCGCGTCGACCCAGATCGTGGCCTTCCTGGTCAACGCCGCCAAGGGCACGCCGATCGCAAGCTTCATCGGCGCGCCGGAGCTCTTGAGCTCGCTCACCGACATCACGTCGTTCTCCAGTGGCCGGATCACGACCTACAGCATCCTGCTGATCTTCTACACGTCCGTCGTGATGGTAGTGGTGTGGCTGTGCGGCAGGCTGAAGCATACCCTCGAACATCGGCAGGCTGCCGCATGAACGAGCTGCGGGAGCTCCTGTCGAGCGACTTCCTGCCGAGGTTCCTGGCCGGCATGGCGGTCAATTTCGAGATCGCCGCCATCGCGCTGGTCATTGGCTTGGTGCTCGGCCTGCTGCTTGCGGCTGGCCGCCTCAGCGGCGGCCTGGTGACAGCCGTTACCGTCTCGATCATCTCGCTGATGCGCGCAGCGCCGACCTTCGTGGTCATGTTCTTCCTGCTGAACGCCATCCCGCGCGATGCGACTCTGTTCGGCTCACCCTTCGTGCTCTCCGGCGTCATGACCGTGGCGCTGTCGCTGGTGCCCTATTCGGCGGCCTATGTTGCCGATGCCGGCGTCGACAGCATCCGGCACCTGCGCGCCGGGGCGACGCATGGGGCGTTCCTGTTCCTGCCCAACGTCACCCGCGCGTTCTTCGTGATGGTGATGTCATCGAGCGCCGGCGCTGCGATCGGCGTCACCGAGGGCATAACCGTCATCCTGCGCCAGGCCGAGCAGCTGCCGAGCTTCGACGACCGGCTGGTGCTGTTCGCCCTCGGCATCGTTTTGTTCGGCATCCCGCTGCAGGCGGGCTTCATGTTGATGAGCCTGTTCCAGCGCCGCTTCGGCCGCTCCACGGTGGAAGAAGAGGCAAGCGCTTGAAGTCGGTTGCAACGACGTTGAGAGTAACCCGTTGAAGTCCTGATGATGGAGGTGTGGATGGCTATTCGTCGGTTGTTCTGTGCAGCGTCGGTGATATGCGGCCTGATGGCGGTTCCCGCCCACGCCCAGACGGCGAGGGCGTCACTGAAGGACGCCACGGGGAAGGAGGTCGGTCAGGTTCAGCTGACCCAGACGCCACACGGCGTTCTTCTGAAGATGACCCTGAAAGGGGCGCCGGCCGGCGAGCGCGCGTTCCATATCCACGCCGTCGGCAAGTGCGAGCCGCCGTTCACCAGTGCCGGACCGCACTTCAACCCGGGCAGTCACAAGCACGGTATGGAAGCCAAGGAAGGCTCGCATGCCGGCGACATGCCGAACCTGCATATTCCGGCGAGCGGCGATCTTGTCATCGAGATTGCCAATCCGATGATCTCGCTGGTCAAAGGCCAGCCCAACTCGCTGTTCGACGCCGATGGCTCGGCGATCATCATTCACGCCGGACCCGACGACTACAAGACCGATCCCACCGGCAATGCCGGCGACAGGGTCGCCTGCGGCGTCGTTACCGAGTAGCGCGCGTTTGTTGTTAGACGCCGTCATCCCGAGCGAAGCCGCCCCCTCATCTGCAATTTTGGGGGCGGCGTGGTCGAGGGACCTCCTCTTGTCGACGCATCGACAAAAATAAGTCCCTCCACTGCGCCTCGCTGCGCTCGGCTCCGGTCGGGATGACGGTGGACCTCTCAGCCCTCTTCCTGGAAGGCTTCCTCGCGCGCCTTCTTGATGCTGGGCAAGGCCATCAGGACGAGCAGAATTGCCGTCGTGATCAGCAATCCAAGGCTGATCGGCCGCTCGAGGAAGACCATCGGATCGCCGCGCGACAGCAGCATGGCGCGCCGGAAGTACTCCTCCATCTGCGGACCCAGCACCAGGCCCAGCAGGAACGGCGCGCCCTCGCAGCCCAGCCGGACGAAGATGTAGCCCAGCACGCCGAACATCGCGACCTGCATGACGTGGAACGTACTGTTCTGCAGGCTGTAGGCGCCGATGCAGCAGAACAGCAGGATCGCCGGGGCGAGGAACCGGTAGGGCACGGTCAAGAGCTTCACCCACATGCCGATCATCGGCAGGTTGATGATGACCAGCATCAGGTTGCCGATCCACATCGAGGCGATCATGCCCCAGAAGAGGTCGGGCTTCTTGGTCATGACCTCGGGTCCGGGCTGGATGCCCTGGATGATCATGGCGCCGACCATCAGCGCCATCACCGCGTTGGACGGGATGCCCAAGGTCAGCATGGGAATGAACGAGGTCTGCGCCGCGGCGTTGTTGGCGGCCTCTGGTGCCGCGACACCTTCGACGGCGCCCTTGCCGAACTCGCCCGGGTTCTTGGAGATCTTCTTCTCGAGCGTGTAGGACGAGAAGGCGCCGAGGGTCGGGCCGCCACCCGGCAGCACGCCGAGCAGGGAGCCGAGCGTCGTGCCGCGCAGCACCGCTGGCCAGGCGCGTCTGATCTCTTCACGCGTCGGCCACAGCGAGCCCACCTTGATGGCCCCGCCGCGTCGTTCGAGATGTTTCTCGAGATTGACCACGATCTCGGCGATGCCGAACAGGCCCATGGCGATGGGCGCGAAGTCGATGCCGTCCGACAGTTCGGGCACGTCGAAGGTGAAGCGCTGCGCGCCGGTGTTGACGTCGGTGCCGACCAGGCCGAACAGCAGGCCGAGGAACACCATGGCGATCGCCTTGATGACCGAGCCCGAGGCCAGCACGACGGCGGCGACCAGGCCCAACGCCATCAGCGAGCAATAGTCGGCCGGGCCGAATTTCTGCGCCATGCGCGTCAGCGGCTCGGCGAAGATCACGATGATGATGGTGCCGACCGTGCCGGCGAAGAACGAGCCGACGGCCGAGATCGACAACGCCGCGCCGGCGCGGCCCTTGCGCGCCATCTGATAGCCGTCGAGACAGGTCACCACCGAGGACGCTTCACCGGGCAGATTGACCAGGATGGAGGTCGTCGAGCCGCCGTACTGCGCGCCGTAATAGATGCCGGCCAGCATGATCAGCGAGGCGGTCGGCGGCAGGTGGAAGGTGATCGGCAGCAGCATGGCGATGGTCGCCACGGGCCCGATGCCGGGCAGGACGCCGATCAAGGTGCCGACCATGCAGCCCAGCAGCGCGTAGAGCAGGTTCTGGAGCGAAACGGCGACGCTCAGGCCGAGCAACAGATTGTGCAGAAGATCCATGTCACCAAATCCCGCGCACGATGTAGATGTTCATGCCCAATCCGACCTTGAAGACGAGGGTGCACAGGATCGCCAGCACCACCATGTTGCCGATCACCTCGGTGAGCTTGAACTCTTCACCGCCCAGCGAGGAGATGAGCACCAGCACGACCAGCGACGGCAGCAGCCCGGCGCGCTCGAACAGCAGCGCGAACAGCACGATGCCGATCGTCACCATGGTGATCGGCTTCCACTTCGGCGCCTCGACCGGATCGTCGGCGTCCGCGCCCGGCCGGCCGAACAACGACACCAGGATCATGAGGATGATGACGTCGATCACCAGGAGCGCCGAGACCATGAACGGGATGGTCATGGTCTTGAAGGCCTGCTGGTTGGCGGGCCCCAGCACGCTGTCGGCGATGAAGCTTTGTCCCCAGGGGATCAGCGAGAAGGCGAAGACGGCGACGGTCAGGCCGGCCACCGGGATCCAGTAGCGCTCCTTCTCCGCCTTGTCGGCGGTGCGGAACAGCGTCGCCAGGACGATGATGCCGCCAAGGCTCAAAAGGATGAAGGAAAGCATGCGCGGCACGTAGCCCGGTCCCATGCGGACCGGCGTGCCCAGCGCCAGCTTCTGGCCGAAGTAGAGCGCCGCCATGCCGAAGGCGATGAACATCAGCCCGGACAGTAGGTCCTTGCTCAGGAATCGAGTCAACGATGCCTCCCCAGCACTCTCTGTTCTCAAAAACGACGTTTCGTTGGGCCCAACCTGAGGCCGGTACAGGCGGTAAATAAACACAATTCAGCCGCCCTACCCAAGCGCCATTTCATACGCACAGCAATATCGCGCGCGCGACAAAGAGCGCAGGCAATCGGCAGCGGGTCACGACAAGGCCACCTCTGACGCCGCCGTCAGGGAACCGGCAGGAAGCGTCGTGAGACGGGTGCAACCACGCCAATGGTCGATGTTGCATGCGCAGGGAGGGGCGAGCACACTCCGGGCCAATGTGAATGGCCGTTCAGGGGCTTCGGGTGGCGCGTAAAGGGGCTGAGTACATCGGCACGATGGAGGTGCAGGAGAAGCACCGTTTCGACGAGCGGTCGCTCGCCCGTTTCATGGCGGCCCACGTCGAGGGCTTCGTGCCGCCGGTGATGGCCGAGCAGTTCAAGGGCGGCCAGTCGAACCCGACCTATCGCCTGACAGACGGCGCCGGCCGGCGTTACGTGCTGCGCCGCAAGCCACCCGGCAAGCTTCTGCCTTCGGCCCATGCCGTGGATCGCGAATTTCGGGTCATCTCCGCCCTCAACAAGACCGACGTCCCGACGCCGCGGGCCTATGCGCTCTGCGAGGACGGCAGCGTGGTCGGCACCGCCTTCTACGTGATGGAATACTGCGACGGCCGCGTGCTGTGGGATCCGCTGCTGCCGGAGCTGCCCCGGGAAGCGCGGCTCGCCATCCATCGCGCCAAGTTCGAGACCCTGGCCCGCCTGCATGCGGTCGACTACGTGGCCCTCGGGCTCGCCGACTTCGGCCGGCCGGGCAGCTACGTGGCGCGGCAGATCTCGCGCTGGGGCAAGCAGTACAAGGCGTCGGAGACCGAGAAGATCGAATCGATGGACCGGCTGCTCGACTGGCTGCCGGCGCATCTGCCGGCCAACGACGAGACCGTGCTGGTCCATGGCGACTATCGCCTGGACAACATGATCTTCCATCCGACCGAGCCCAAGGTGCTGGGCATCATCGACTGGGAGATTTCCACCCTCGGCGATCCGTTGGCCGAGCTCTCCTATCTCTGCATGCTGTGGCGCACGCCCAAGGACTGGGGCGGGCTTCAGGGACATGACCTCGCGGCGCTCGGCCTGCCGAGCGAGCAGGAGATGGTCGCGTACTACTGCGAGCTTGCGAAGCGTCCGTTGCCTGATCCGGCGCTCTGGGAATTCTACATGGCCTACAATCTCTTCCGGGTGTCGTGCATCCGCCAGGGCGTCTATGCCCGCGCGCTCGACGGCACCGCCTCCAACATGCGCGCCGCGGAATCCGGCAAGCTGGTGCGGCCGGCGGCCGACCTGGCCTGGCAGATCGTCGACGGCATGGCCGGAGGTGCGCGATGAGCAAGCGCAAGCCCGTGCGCGTCGTCGAGACGCCCATCGCCGAGCGCGATCCGCGGCCGCCGGTCGAGGCGATCCGCGCCGCGGCCTTCACCCAGTTCGCCGAGCGCGGCTATCCCGTGGTGACGGTGCGCGACATCATGAAGGCCTGCGGGCTGACCCAGGGCGCCCTCTACAATCACTTCAAGTCCAAGGACGAGCTGCTGCACGACATCATCGCCTCGACCCAGGGCGAGCTCGAGCGGCAGTGCCAACAGGCCGTGGCCGGGGCGGGCGATGACCCGCGCGCCAAGCTTGCCGCCTTCGTGCGCGCCTATGTCGTGCGCCATTGCCGGCTCAGGGTCGAGGCGCTGGTCGCCAACCGCGAGATCAGCTGGCTGGGGGCCGAGCGCGTCGCCGACATCCGCCGCAGCCGCCGCGCCATCCGCGACATCCTGGTGACCATCCTGAACGAAGGCGTCCAGCGCGGCGTATTCGACCCGCCGCAGATCGACGGCCGGCGCGATCTCAAGGCGATGGCCATGGCCATGCTCGACCAGTGCACCCACGTCTCGATGTGGTACGGTCCCGGTGGCGCCTTCAGCGAGGAGCAGATGGCCAAGCTCTATGCCGACATGGCCCTGCGCGCGGTGGGCGCCAAGCCGCAGTGATCTTTTCCATGGGTGTCAGATGTCCGTGCGCCTGAAAGCGCTCCTGGTCCTCTCTCTCTTCGCCACCGCTTGCACGCCCGAGCAAACGGCAGCGCCGCTGCCGTCGGCGCGCACCTCGCAGCAGATGGCGATGCTGTCGGACGGCACCGTGCCGGCCGACCGCTGGCGCGTGGTGCTGATCGCCGGCGACAACAACAGCCCGGCTTTCGACAACGGCGTCGCGGCGATGCGTGCCAAGCTTGTCGCGCGCGGTGTCCGTGATATCCGGGCGCTGACCTCCGATCCCAGCGCCAATCCGTCGCTGCCGGTCGCGACCGCGGCGAACGTGTCGAACGCCTTGCGCACCGCGGGCGGCGAGGCCTGCCTCGCCTTCATCACCAGCCACGGCGACGAGAGCGGCTTCGTGCTGAAGCAGGCGCAGGGCACGGTGGGCCCGGCGACGCTCGACAACGCGCTCGACGCCGGTTGCGGGGCGCGGCCGACGGTCGTCGTGGTGTCGGCCTGCCACAGCGGTGTCTTCCTCAGCTCCGGCATGCGCCAGCCCAACCGCATCGTGCTGTCGGCAGCGGCGGCCGACCGGTCGAGCTTCGGCTGCGGCGCCGGCGACCAGTACACCTATTTCGACCAGTGCCTGCTGCAGCAGTTCGACGGCGCTGCGACCTGGGGGCAGCTCGCAGCGACGACCAGGAGCTGCGTCGAGAACCTCGAACGCAAGATGGGCATCCGCAAGCCTTCGCTGCCGCAGACGTTCATCGGCTCGGGCGTGGCGGATCTCAGGATTCCTGGCCGCTGACTGGGAGCGCGGGCCTGCGGCCCGCGCTCCCGTTAGCCCCCGATCACGGCGGTGAAGTCACACGTCACGTGATTGGCGGCATTCTGCGGCAGGGCCAGCGTGTGGCGCGCCGGCCGCGACTCGGGATCGGGGAACATCGCCGACCATTCGCCGTTCAGCGCCTTGCGGCCGGTCGCCGGGTCCTTCATCCAGAAGTTCACCTTGATGATGTCGTCGACCGTGCCGCCGGCCGCTTCGACGCAGAGCTTGATCTGCTTGAAGATGTTGGTGACCTGCGCGTCGAGCTCGGGCGGCATCTGGCTGGTCGCAGGATCGCGGCCGCTGATGATGCTCGACATCAGGATGTTGCCGATGCGGCTCGCATTGGGGATCGGGTTCTCGTGCTTGAATCCGGGATAGTTGATGCTCTTGCGCTTGGCCATTTGCGGTAACTCCATTCTCCGTTTCACTCACTGTCGGGCGCTCAAAAGCTCGCCGAACACTTCGAAGCGCTCGCCATTGAAGCGCTGCAGCGCCATCTCCTCCATCGGCTGGTAGTCGGTCGGGCTCGTGGTCATGTTGATGCCCTTGAGCAGCATGGCCGGATGGAAGTCTTTCAGGTTGGCGGCCTGGCGCATGACGTTCTCGCGCGTGAGGTCGTCGCCGCACTGCTTCAGGACCTGCACCATGGTCTGCGCCTGGATGTAGCCCACGACGTTCTGCGGATCCTCGAGACTGCCGGCGGGATAATACTTCTTCATCCACGCCACCCAGGCCAGGAACTCCGGATCGTCCTTGTACTGCGGGTCGGTCGGATCCTTCACGAAGGCGGCCGAGACGATGCCCTTTGACGCCTCGATGCCGGCTGGCCGCATGACGATGCCGATCGACGCCGCGGGATTGTCGATGAACTGCAGCGGCTTCCAGCCGAGCTCGTGCGCCTTGCGGATCGCCTGCACGGCGAACTTGGGCGTGGTGATGTTGAGGAAGACGTTGGCCTTGGTCGAGGCAAGATCGATGATCTGCGAATCGACGGTGGCGTCCGTCACCTCGTAGCTCACCTCGCGCACGATGATCGAATTGGCCTTGTCGCCGAGCTTGTCGCGGAAGCCCTTCAGGAAATCCTTGCCGAAGTCGTCGTTCTGGTAGAGCACGGCGACCTTGGGGTCCTTGACCTCCTTCAGCATGTAGGTGGCATAGATGCGCGCCTCGGCCTGGTAGATCGGCGTCAAGGTCATCGTGTAGGGGAAGTTCTCCGGGTCGTTCCAGCGGCTGGCGCCGGTCGCCAGGAAGAGCTGCGGTATCTTCCTGGTGTTGAGGTACTTCTGGATGGCCGCATTGGTCGAGGTGCCGAGCGAGCCCGAGATCGCCAGCACCTGGTCCTGCTCGACCAGCCGGCGCGTCTGCTCGACCGTCTTGGGCGGGCTGAAACCGTCGTCGAGCGAGACCATGGTGATCTTGCGCCCGTTCACGCCGCCCTGGTCGTTGATCATCTGGAAGTAGGCGATCTCGGCCTTGGCCAGGGTGATGAAACCCGACAACGGCCCGCTGTAGGGCATGGTCTGGCCGAGCTTGATCTCGCTGTCGCTGGCGCCCGGATCATACTTCTTTTGCGCCAGGGCCGGGGCTGCAATCAGCACAAGCGAAAAGAACACCGTTGCCGCCCTGCGGACGATTGGCATGGTTTCCTCCCAAAATTGCCCACGAGCATGGCACCATGCGAACCGATAAGCGACTGCAAAGGGGGAAACGATGGCGCTCGTGAACTACGAGAGAGACGGCCAGATCGTGACACTCACGCTGAACCGCCCCGAGAAGCTCAACGCCTTCTCCGATGAGCTGGTCGGCCTGCTGGGCGATGCGCTGCACCGCTTCGACACCGACGACGAGGCGCACATCGCGATTCTCTGTGGCAACGGGCGCGCCTTCTCGAGCGGCGCCGACGTGCAGCAGCGCCAGCTGCGCAGCCGCGAAGAATTCCTGAAGCTCGGCGGCCCGCAGGGGCGCGGCACGCACTCCGCCGACCTTCTGACCAAGGCGGTGAACTGGAAGCCGGTGATCGCGGCGGCGCACGGTTATGTGCTGGGCCTCTCGGTTGGCATCGTGCTGGAGTGCGACCTGATCGTCGCCGAGGAGGCCACGCAGTTCCAGATCACCGAGACCTCGCGCGGTCTGGGGGCGGGCAAGTACTGGGCGCTGATGCATTATCGCGGCGGCGGCGCCTTCACCATGGAGGCGGCGCTGACCGGCCGCTTCTTCACCGCCGAGGAAGCCCACAAGGCCAACCTGATCAATCGCGTGGCGCCCAAGGGCAAGTACCTGGAGGTGGCGCGCGGACTTGCCGAGGAGGTGCTCAAAAATCCGCCGCTCAGTGTGCGCTCGACGGTGCGCATGCGG